>Ga0335081_10018571_pt1 | contig 11240 bp, 6 predicted proteins | sample Lox_Sample_35_FD_206713 | JGI IMG/M metagenome (GOLD analysis project Ga0335081, IMG submission 206713) | Soil microbial communities from Loxahatchee National Wildlife Refuge, Florida, United States - Lox_Sample_3.5 | ecosystem: Environmental > Terrestrial > Soil > Wetlands | place: USA: Florida... | reverse complement strand
AGCGGTTCAAGCTCAGGCACGACGCCTTTGAAGCGGGTTTCTTCGGGTGATGGCGGAGGGATCGTTTTCAGGGACTGAGGCTTGCCGTTGCGGCCGTAGCTTTCACCGAAGTGCGTGTCCTTGTAGGGGTAAGCGCCGTTGTTGTAAAGCGCGGCGCCCCACAGAAAGCCGGTGTGAGTCATCATGCTGGTTTGCACGGCGCGGACTTCTCGAGCATGACAACCGAGCGAGCCGCAGGTTTCCGGAGCGACGCGGAGATCGCCGGGATTGACGAATCTCACGTAATCGGCGGATTCCTGGAGCCATTTGGTGTAAATGCGTTCAGGAAGAGCGGAGCGGTTTTTGAAAATTGGATCGTGCGGCTGAACATGAGCCTTTTCTTCAGCGGCATTAAATTCGGGCGAGTTGGGGGCCATGCCGGGTGGAATGGAAACCGAGGAGTTTCCACCGTGGCAGTCGGTGCAGCCGAGGAAGACGGTTTTTGTGGGATGCATCGTAGGTTCGTCGGTGGAGGTGTGGCAGGAGACGCAGCCGGAGGATTTGGCGGCGGCGTCTTGCGGAGACTGGCCTTGCTCGGAAGAAGACCCGTCGGCGTTTTGATGCGCCGACGCACGGAGACATTCCCCAGCAGTGGCCAAGAGGCCGCAGACGGCGAGGCAGAGGAACAGAGCGAGCTTGGTCGGCTTTTTCTGTTTGATCGAATTGTGAGACGACGCAGCCATTTTCCCCTTTTCAAAATGTGAACTTTGCCGAACCGAACAACGAAAAAAGCGTGCGCCTGGTGTAAATGTCCCTGAAACCCTGGCCGGGCTGGAGCGCGGCAGCGCCAGCGGTCAGCACGATATTTTCCGAGAGCGGCGGACGGTAGTTGACGCCGATGCCCACATCGGTGCCAATGGTGTGGCGAACGGGCGATTGAAAGAGGATGTCTTCGAGGGCTTCGGTGCGCTCGAATTGAAGAAAATTCACGTTGGCGAAGCCTTTGAGTTTTGGCGTGATGTCTAAATCAGCGCCGACATTGGCGACGAAGATTCCGGGATTGACGAAATTGGCCTGGCCTTCTTCCTTGTTGGCGCGGAGGCTGGGAATGAGGCTGCCGGGCGTGGTGAGCTGAACGCCGGAGCCGGTAAGCCGAAATCCTTCCCGGTTCCAGAAGCTGAAGATTCCTCCGGCGAAGGAATCCAGGTCAAGAATGGAATCGAAGCCCCGAGCGCGTCCATCGCGCGGATTGGCGTCGCCCGAAGTATAAAAAGCGGAGACGCGATAACGAATCCAGTCGCGGTCGTAGGAAACTTCGGCGGCGGCGAGTTGGGCGTTGACGGTGACAGGACGGCCCGCGATGGGATTAAACGTGTCTTCGCCGAGTGCCTGGTAAAAGGCGTGGGTGACGTTGATGCGGTGGATATGTCCGCTGCCGAGCCAACCGAAATACCCGACGCGAATGCCGTGGGGAATGAGTCCTGCGCCGGGGCCCTGGACGGCAACGTTTCCGAGGGGAGCGGGACGTACGAGGAAGCCGTTGTCATCGTAATGGATGCTGGGGTCGTCCTTATTCCAGGCGGCTACGAATTCGGCGGTGTAACCAGGGAAGAAGATATCCTGGAGGTAGACGTTGCCGAGTACGACTTGCTGGCGGCGGCGATTGAACGTGTTGAGGCCGCTGTTGGTGTTTTTCTCGAGGAGCTGGAAGTAGGCGGCGTTGTATTCGATGCGATTGGAGTGGAGATTGCCGAAAACGCGGACGGCGGGCTGTTCATCCACAAAAAGCAAACCGCGGAAATCGGCGTTGAACTCCTGAATCCCGGCGCGAACGGAAATGAAATCGTAATTAGGGCTGAGATCGTGGAGCTTGTACTCGAAGAAGGCCTCCTGGAGGCCGATGTGGGTGTCGAAACGGTTGGTGCCCGCACGAACGTCGGGATTGACGATGCCGAGTTCGCGCACATCGAGATCGTTCAGGCTGATCTCCGGAGTGATGCGGATGCGCCAATCCACGGGCTTGAAAGAAGCGTCGCCGTGGGAGAGGTCGAACGAAAAACGCAGAGTCTGGTCGAAGAAGGCTTGTTCGCCGCGGCCAAAGAAATCCGAACTGCCTGGGTCGGCGGCGCTGACGCCACTGGGGGAAGGAACGCGGCGGCCGTCAAAGAACGTGTCGGAGGAGCCAGTGAAATTGAAGAAGACTTGTTGGCCGAGGCCAGAAGGCCAGATGGGCTGATCACCTTTCCAACGACTGCGATTGAAGGGATCGTACCAGTGCGGCTTCGTATAGATGTACTCGCCCGATTGCGGATAGCGCCGGTACGCGGGCTGAGGGAGTTCCCAGCGTTCGGGAACCTGATTGAAGACATCCGCGGCGGGGGGCAAGGATTCGGAGAGCGGGTTGAGGACATAGTGTGGATCGGAATCGAGGCGATGGCGCAGGAGGCGGTAGCCGCCGAAACTGCGGACTGGAGCAGCCGGAAGGGGCGGGCCAAGTTCTGGGAGGCGTGGAAGCCGCGAGACCGCTTGCACAGTGGCTTGGGCCACGAGGAAAATTTCCAGAGTGACGACTTCGCTTGGATTCAGCGCGAGATCGGAGATCGCAAAAGGCGCATAACCCGGACTTTCGACGCTGAGTGAATAGTGTCCTGGGGCGAGAGGAAAAAGACGGAAGACGCCTTCGCCGGTAGCGGTGGATTGGAGCACAGGACCCGAAGGCAGAGCCCGCAAGGTGATTTGTGCTCCGGGAATAGGGATGCGAGATTCCGGGGAGCGCGCGTCGCGGACAACGCCTTCGAGTGCCGCGCTGTTCGCGGCTTGTTGGCGCGGCAGGCGCTGGGGAGCAGCAAGCTCGCGTGTCTCTTTGGTAGATGGCTCCTGCGCCTGGGTGACAATTATCATTGAACTGGAAAGGACGGCGACCAGGAAGCCGTAAGCCGCCGCGCCAGGCGCGCGACTCGATAGACGCGGAGGAAGAGTGGGCATGCGTTGGGCCAGAGAGAGCTGAAATCCGGAATCGCGTTCTAGCTAACAATAGCCGGAGAGGTTGAGCAACGGTTTTCCGGAAGCACTGAGAACTGACAATAACCACCGCATACGTTCACCGATTGGATGCGCAGGCGCGGTGAATCCGTTGAGCGGAAAGATGGGGATATGTTACCAACGAAGATACCGTCCTTATGCGTTCCGTGAAAAAACTGCGAAAGCCGACGACCGCCCAGGAGGTTTTGAAACGTCGGCGAAGAGTCCTGGTCGTCGCAACGCTTGTCATTCTGGTGGTGGCCACAGCGCTGGCGTTTGCGTTGGGCGGATGCGGCGGAACCGCGGTGACAAACCCGCCGATCGTACCAAGTCCCGCACCATCCTTATCCGCTGGCGATGTGCAAGCGGTTGTGCAGGCTGGGGCGGAAGCGGCGGATGCCACCACGATGGTGATTGCGGTGGTGGACCGGTCCGGTGTGGTGCTGGCCGTCTACCGGAATCCGGCGGCGCCCGTGACGGCTATCGGGAATTTTGGTGCGAGCGTGGATGTGAACGAGTTGGCCGTGGCGCTGGCGCGGACCGCTGCGTTCTTCAGCAATGACCAGGCTCCGCTATCTTCACGAACCGTGCGATTCATCAGCGGGATTCATTTTCCTCCTGGCGTGACGAATGCCGCGAATGCCGCGCTTTACGGAATCGAAAATACCAATCGCGGCTGCACGCTCACTACAAATTATCTGCCGGGGAAAAGCGTGCCGCCGGCGACTGCGCTGGGCGGCGGGCCCGGCCCGGGAGTCATCACCGGCAAAGCGGATTTGAACGATAGCGACCCGAGTGCGGTGAATCCTGGCGGGGTGCCGATCTTCAAGGGCGGAGTGGTGGTGGGCGGAGTGGGAGTGGCAGGAGTTTCGCCGGACCTGGCGGAGTATGTGGCGTATACCGCCGCGACCTCGAATGGATTCGGGCCATCTCCCGCGCCTCCCGGAGTAGTGTTCATTGATGGTGTTGCGCTGCCATTTGTGAACCAGACGGCGCGTCCACCGGAAGTGAATGCGGGTACGCTTTCAGGAAGTTTTCTATTAGGGCCGCTGGCAAGCGCGGGGCAGCCTCCAGAGGGCGACCTGATTGCGCCGGTAGCAGGACCTCTTGGAGGATTGAGCGCCGCCGACGTGACGCAGATTCTGGACAACGCGGAGGCCGAGGCAAACTTGACGCGGGCCGTGATTCGCCTGCCGGCAGGATCGCGGGCCAGAATGGTGATCGCCGTGGCGGATCTGGATGGAACGATCATCGGACTGCGTCGCATGCCGGACGCGACCGTGTTCAGCATTGATGTGGCGGCATCGAAAGCGCGAAACATGGTGTACTTCGACAGCATGGCAAGAACGGCGGCGGACTTGAATCAAGTTGCCATAGGAACGGCAGTAACGGACCGTACGATCAGTTTTGGAGCACAACCGCTGTATCCTCCGGGAATTGACGGCTCGAATGCCGGGCCGTTTTTCAATTTATATGAGCAGGACACAGCGAATCCGTGCACGCAGGGCTTTCAGCCCGGAGCGCCGAATGTGAACAAGAGCGGAATCGTTTTTTTCCCGGGAAGCGCAGGGTTATACCGGAATGGCGTTCTTGTTGGCGGGCTTGGGGTGAGCGGCGACGGAGTGGACCAGGACGATTTTGTGACGGCGGCGGGGGCGGCGGGATTTCTTGCGCCGGACGCGATCCGCGCAGATCAGGTTCTGGTAAATGGCGTGAGATTGCCTTACTGGAAATTCCCGCGTAATCCGACGGACTGATATCAATCTCGAATCAGAAACTGCACTGACGGGAGAACTGATTGTTAGCGAAGCCGGGAAGGGTCTGGTGAAGAGGCAACGTTGAGGTCGAGGTGCCACTGGCGAGCGGTGTCGAAAGCAAGATAGCAATTGCCGTTCGAGGCGTAGCCGGTGCAATGGACAGCGGATTGGGTATCGCGCGGAGAACGAACGAATTGCCAGACGGCGGCGTAGGGGATGCCGCTGGCCGAAGGCGGAGGCGGATTTTGCGGGAGACTGCAACCGGGGGACGGCGGGCAGGAGTCGTTGTAAACCCAGTAGGAAATTTCACGCGCGCCAAGATGATTGCGAATGTCGTCCGAAGTGATGATGGTGTTGCCGTCGCCTTCGTCGTCAACTAAACCTGAGCAGTACACGCCCGCTCCCAAGCCGGATTTCTTGAGCTCGTCAGTAAAGGCGCGAACGTAGGCGTGATAGGACGGGGGCAGGCGGCCGCCCTCCTCGATATCGAGAAAAATGACGGAGCCTTCGGGGAAGCCTTCTGATTTTGCGGAAGCGGCAGCTTTCTGCGCGTCCGATTTGCCCCTTGCGACCGCGAGAACGATGGATTTCAGCTGGCGAGAATCCGGCCCTGCATAAAGCAAGAGAAATCCAAATCCTGCCGATTGCATGAGGGCGCGCTTGCCATGCCAGGAGTTGGTTTTGGCATTCGGCGGAAAACCGAGCCAGTAGCTGCTAAAGGAAAAAGACTTGCGGAGGATGGGGAGAGCAGCGTCGCCGGGATAGTCGTTGCGGTCAAAACCGAGATAGGCAGGTGGCGTTGAGCTTTGCGGCGCGGGCGCGTTCGCGGGGCTGAAGAACAGAATGAGGAGTCCAATCGCGATCAAAGGGAGGATCCGCATGAGGGAGCGAAAATAACACAGAGATAGCAGAGATCACAGGGGACGAAGAGAAATTCGGGATGAGCCGTCCGTTACGAGCTGGTTGCGATTGCAGGGAACGCTCAGCCTTCGCGAAGCTTGTGCCCGGAGAGATTTCCCAAGCCGTCGTAGGCGGCGTACTTGTACATTTCACTGAGGGTCGGATAGTTGAAAACTTGCTCGATAAATTCGTTGATCGTGAGGCCGTTGTCGAGGACCATCATGCCGATATGGATGAGCTCGGTCGCGTTTTCGCCGATGATGCTGACGCCGAGCAGCTTCTTGTCGTTTGGAGAAAAGATGAGCTTGAGCATGCCCGCGGTATCGCCGGTGATGTGCCCGCGGGCGTTGTTGGCGTAACGCGCTCGGCCGACGCAGTATTCGATTTTCTTTTCCTTGCAGCTTTCCTCGGTTTCGCCCGCGGAGGAAATTTCCGGAATCGTATAGACGCCCATGGGAAGCATGGATGCGACGCGTTCCTTGTACTTGAGGCCGAAAGCATGGCAGACGGCGACGCGGCCTTGCTCCATGGAGGTGGATGCGAGGGCAGGAAAACCGATCACGTCGCCGGCGGCGTAAATATGCGGAACAGTGGTGCGAAAGTGCTCGTCCACGGGAATGTAGCCGCGTTCGTTGAGCGCCAAACCGACTTTTTCCAAGCCGAGATTGTCCGCGGCAGCTCGCCGGCCGGCTGCAAAGAGTGCGGCTTCCGCTTTCAGAATTTTTCCTGATTTCATCTGCAGGCGAACACCCGCAGGGTGATTTTCGACCTTTGCCGGTCGTTCGTTGAAGCAGAACTGCATGCCAAGAAACTGGAGGCGGTCGCGAAGGCGATCCGAGATCTCGTAATCGAGAAACGGCAAGAGGCGGTCGCGGCCGTCCACAAGCGTCACCTTGACGCCGAGAGCCATGAAAATGGAAGCGTATTCGCAACCGATCACGCCGCCACCTACGACGGCGAGAGATTTGGGGATGCGCTCCATCTGCAAGAAAGTATCGGAATCGAAAGTATGCACGTCGTCGAAGGAAATCTCTGGAGGGCGATGAGGCCTGGAACCGGCGGCGATGAGAATGACTTCCCCGCGCAAGCGAGGAAGCGCCGCACCCGCCGAGACGACAACGGTATGCGGATCCTCGAAGGCAGCATCGCCGCAGATGTATTCAATGCCATGCTGCTCGAGATTTTTCAGGATGCGGAGACGCTCCATTTCGACGACTTCGCGCTCGTGATGCATGAAGTCGTGGATCGTAAGATTTTCCTTCAGAGAATAGTCAATGCCATAGAGGCCGCGCTGCTTCAGGCCTGAAAAATAGAGGGCCGATTCGCGCAGGGTCTTGCTCGGAACGGTGCCCGTATTGATGCAACTGCCGCCAGGCTGGCTGGCGCGCTCAATGATGGCAACACGCTTACCGAAGTAAGCGGCTTGCGCACCGGCCTTTTCACCCGCCGGGCCGCAGCCGATGACAATCAAATCGTAGGAACTGCTCGACACGCGCAACCTCCGAATACACGGTTCTGCACACGGGGGAGCAGAAGCGAGTCTGCCTCCTGAATGTTGATATGAAAATTCTAGAAGAGGATCGCGGCTGGCAGGCTAGATTCTTCGAAAGTGTGTGTCTTGTTCGCGCCTCTTTCCTTCGGGCGGCGAATCTGGTGAGATACCGCCATGTCTAACGAGGGTTTGGCCAAACGGGTGCTCTCCATCAGCTGGCAGCTAAAGGCCGTGCTGCCGGTGGTCGCGGTCTTGCTGCTGGGCCTGGTGACGTTCCAGGCAGTTTTGCTGACGCTGGAAATCCCGAACGGGCGCTGGATCCTGACGGTGGCCGCAGCCGGAGCGGTGGCCATCTGTGGAGTGTTGCTGGCGGTTCTGGTGGTTTTGATCGAGCGGCCGTTGCGAGAGCTAAAGGCAACGATTGAGCGCGTGCGAAGCGGCGATCTCTCGGCGAGAGTCAAGTTCGCGCGCCGCAAGGACGACATCGGCGAGCTGGGGCGCCAGTTCAACCAAATGGTGGAACGACTGGAGACCAACCAGCATGAAATCGAGCGGTTACACGAGAGGGAGATGGCGCGCGCGGAGCATCTGGCAACGATTGGCGAGCTGGCCGCCGGGCTGGCGCATGAGATCCGCAACCCGCTGGCCGGCATTGCTGGCGTGATGGATGTGATCGGGAGAGAACTGCCCAAGGAAAGTTCGAGCCTAGCGGTATTACCTGATGTGCTGGGCGAAATCAAGCATATCCAGCTCATCCTGAATGATTTGCTTGCCTATGCAAAGCCGCGGTCGCCTGTCTTTCGCAATGCGGATCTCAGAGAAACCGTGGAGCAGGCGGTCATCTTGGCGAAACAGCAGGTGCGGACAAGACCGATCCCCATCTCATTTGAGGTCCCTGCGACTCCTATTGATGTCTATCACGACCCCGCGCAGATTCAGCAAGTCGTACTGAATCTACTGTTGAACGCGATTCAGGCGATTGCCGGCGAAGGCAGAGTCGAGGTAAGGCTGGAAAGAAGAGGCGAGCAAGCGGTGATTTCCGTGAAGGACACCGGGCGCGGAATTTCCCAAGAGGCGCTGGGAAAGATCTTCAAACCTTTTTACACCACGCGGAGGGAAGGAACCGGGCTGGGCCTCTCGCTTGCGAAAGGCGTTGTAGACGCGCACGACGGCCGCATCGAGGTGAGGAGCGAGATGGGGAAAGGTACGGAATTCGCGGTATCGCTGCCGACTGAGAAGAGCGCTGCGAGGAATGCGCGGAGTGGTTCGTAATGGTACATTACAAGATATGGCACAGCGCAAAATCCTGATCGTGGACGACGAAAAACTGGTGCGTTGGTCGCTGACGCAGAAGTGCGCCGAATACGGCTACCAGAGCGCTGAAGCTGCCACAGCGGAAGAAGCGTTGCGCATGGCGCAAACCGAATCGCCGGACGCAATTTTGCTGGACGTGCACTTGCCGGACCAAAGTGGAATCGAGGTCCTGGAGAAACTCAAGCAAGGCGGGGAAACGCGTCCTATCGTCATGATGACTGCAGACCCCCAGTTGGAGGACGTTAAGGTCGCGCTGCGCTTGGGAGCTTACGACTTCGTCAGCAAACCAATCCACTTCGAAGAACTTTACGTGACGCTGCAGAACGCCATGGAAGCGAGTTTGCTGCGCAGCGAAGTAGAGTCGCTGCGCGGAGAGATGCGGAAACGCGCGGGCTACCATGAAGTGATCGGCGTTTCACGCAAGATCACGGAGCTGATGAAATTCGTGCAGAAGGTGGCCGCGAGCGAGGCCGGCACGATCCTCATCCAAGGAGAGAGCGGCACGGGCAAGGATCTGGTTGCCAAGGCGATTCATTACGAGAGCTCGCGGAAAGACAAGCCTTTCGTGGCCATCAATTGTTCCGCGATTCCGGAAACGCTGATGGAAGCGGAACTTTTCGGCCACGAGCGCGGGGCCTTCACGGACGCCAAAGCGATGAAGAAAGGGCTGTTCGAGGTGGCGGACGGCGGGACATTGTTTCTTGATGAAATTGGAGAACTCTCGCAACTGCTACAAGCAAAGCTGCTGCGCGTGCTGGAAGACCAGGTGATCCGGCGGGTGGGCGGCGTGCGCGACATGCAAGTGGAGGTGCGGGTCATCGCGGCATCGAACCGGGACCTGGAGCGCGCGGTTCGCGAGGGACATTTTCGCCAGGATTTGTATTACCGGCTAGCCATAATTTCGATCTTCCTGCCCAGTTTGCGTGAACGGAAAGAAGATATTCTTCCGCTCGTCGAGTTTTTCATCTCTCACTACAATCGGAAATTCCGAAAGTCGGTGCACGGGCTCGCGGACGAGACGCGCCGACTGCTGCTAAACTACAATTGGCCGGGAAACGTCCGCGAATTGAAGAACGCGCTGGAGCGCGCCATGATTCTGGAAGATGGGCCGCTGCTGAAGCCGGACGATCTGCCTTTCGCCGTGGCGAGCGGCCACGCCGGCGCGGCATTCGAGCAGGAAGTAACCTCAATGGGCACAGAGAGCGGGTGGAAACCCAAGCATCCCTTGCCGGCACTTTCCATTCCCGAGGGCGGAACCTCGCTGGAAGAAATGGAACACGCCATGGTCGAGATGGCGCTGCGGCAGTCGCGGGGAAATCAGATCCGGGCGGCAAAGCTCCTGGACATCAGCCGGGACGCGCTGCGATACAAAATGAAAAAGTTTGGACTGGGCCACAGCGAAGCAGAAGAGGCCTCAAAGACAGCGAGCTCCGAATCGAATTAGCGCCACGAACGACAGTGTTCCCCCATTTCGGGTATCCCCGAGACTGCATTTCAAACTGAATAGAGTGTCTAGTTTGAGCGAATTTCCGCGAGGCATCGGGAAATAACCCATTCTGGGAATTGAATCGTGGGACTCGCTGCGTCTGGCTTCCCGTAACATGCTCAAACGAAAGACCTTGGAGACTGAGAAAGTAAAAAGGAATGGCATCCAAGGTGCACTTTAGTGCCGCGCTGAGCGAGAAATCCAATGGAGCGATTGGACTCTTGTTAAGCTGTGGGCGTTCCTCTTGCGACGGCGGGTCGGCGGTGAAGGCCCGGAAGGATACGGCGCAAGAAGGAACGCCCATTAAAAGTTGCCGCGAGAAGCATGAAGATCGGCAAACGAGATTGAGTTAGGCAGCGGCTGAACACGAGTTGATCAGGGGCGTCGAGGTTCCTGACGTGATGGCCCGAACCACGGGCCGCAATCGTGCAAGCCGCTGCCTTATTTATTTTCGCGCAATGATTGAGACCTCCTCTTTCGAGTCTAATTCCTAATTTCCTCTGGTGATGAAGCGCAGTGAAATGCGTGAAGAGGCGCAACTCTGTGGCGCGTTTCCGATGTAAATCACAGAAGCAGAACCATTTACGCACAATTTCTTCGGTCGCAGAACGGCATCTCGCGTGCACATCCTAGGTTGACTGAACAATTGACCACAGGGAGAGAGGGTTGAATGGAGGAGAGAGCCATGACTGGAATCAACACCATGACATTTCAAGTGCATCCCGAGAAGCGGGTAAAGATCAGCAACATCCTGGCATTGACGGACTTTTCAAAGGACTCCGAGCGGGCCCTGGATTATGCGCTTGCCCTGGCTCGCGCGTACGATGCAAGAATTTATCTGACGCACGTGATCACTCCCGACCCGTTCGCATATGCGGAGCCCGGTTATGCGGAGATCACCTACGAGAAAGTGAAGCAAGCGGCCGAGCAGGGGATCGCTGACATCCTGATCTCCGGGAAGCTGCGCGGGCTGGCCCATGAAGTGTTGCTGGAAGAGGGCAATCTCTGGCAGGTAGTCCAGCAGTTGATTCGGAAGCACGAGATTGACCTAGTGGTCGCGGGAACGCACGGACGGGGCGAAATGAAAAAGGTGCTGCTCGGCTCCGTAGCGGAAGAGATTTTCCGGCAAGCGAATTGCCCGGTGCTGACCGTGGGACCTGCGATTGTGGCGGGAGCGGCGAAAGAAACCGAGTTCAAGAATATTCTATTTGCGACGAACTATGGCAAAGCTGCGGATCGTGCCCTGAGCTATGCGCTGTCGCTTGCGCAGGAACACGCGGCGAAACTGACT
>Ga0335081_10018570_pt1 | contig 11241 bp, 11 predicted proteins | sample Lox_Sample_35_FD_206713 | JGI IMG/M metagenome (GOLD analysis project Ga0335081, IMG submission 206713) | Soil microbial communities from Loxahatchee National Wildlife Refuge, Florida, United States - Lox_Sample_3.5 | ecosystem: Environmental > Terrestrial > Soil > Wetlands | place: USA... | reverse complement strand
GGGGAAGGACTTGAGCTTCGTGTCCGAGCTGCCGGACGGCCGCTCGGTTGCCGTCGTCAATCGCGCCATCCCGGGCGGCGAGTTCTGGCTCGGGACGCATCACGACATCACTGCGCGGCGCGCCGCCGAGCGCAAGAGCGCGCAGTTGAGCGAGCAGGAATCCCGCCGCGCCATCATGGAAGAGGCCATCGCCTGGTTCCGCGGCAGCGTCGAGGGCGTGCTGCAGACCGTCACCGACAGCCTCACGGCGATGAAGTCGACCGCCGCCGCGCTGTCGGCAACGTCGAGCGATACGACGGCACGGACCACCGGCGCCGTGCGCACGTCCAATGACGCGTTCGGCGGCGTCGAGAGCGCCGCGGCGGCCGCCGACGAATTGTCGAAGTCGATCGCCGAAATCAACCGCCAAGTCGTCAGCGCCAGCGAGGTGGTGCGCGCGGCGACTGCCGAAGCGCAATCGACCAACGAGATCATTGCCGGGCTGGCGCGCGCGGCGCAGAAGATCGACGACGTCGTCAAGCTCATCCAAAGCGTGGCCGGGCAGACCAATTTGCTGGCGCTCAATGCCACGATCGAAGCGGCGCGTGCCGGCGCCGCCGGCAAGGGCTTTGCCGTGGTCGCCTCCGAGGTCAAGGCGCTCGCGGTGCAGACTGGCAAGGCAACCGACGACATCGCCGGGCAGATCGCGGCCGTGCAATCGTCGACGCAAAGCGCGGTACGCGCCATCGGCAATATCACCGGCCGCATGGAGGAGATCCGGCAGTTCACCACCGCGATCGCAAGTTCGATCGAACAGCAGAACGCGGCAACCGGCGAAATCTCGAACAATGTCACCGCGGCGGCGGTCGGAACGCGATCGGTTGTTGCCGTGCTCGAACGCGTGTCCGGCGCCATTGCCGACATGCAGAGTTCGGCGGATACCGTGCTCGCCGCATCGGCCGCGGTCGAGCAAGCCGCCGAGAGCCTGCGCGGCAGCGTCGACGGTTTCTTGCGCAAGGTAACGATGTAGCGCGGTTACGAAGCGCGCGGCCGCATCGGCTCCGACGCCACGCGGGCGAAGGTCGAGATGATCTTCAGTCCGGCGTTGAGCGAGCCGCGCAGCGAGCCGGCGACCTTGGATTCGCCACCGAGACGGCGGCGATAGGCGACGGGCAGTTCGACAACGCGCAAGCCGGCGCGCGCCACGCGCATCTGCATCTCGAGATTCCAGCCGTAGGTCATCTCGCGCATGCCGAGCGCCAGCAAGGTGTCGCGGCGGATGGCGCGGAACGCGCACATGTCGGTGTAGCGCACGCCGTAGAGCAACTTGGTCATCAAGCCGGCCAGCAATCCGGCCAAGAGCTGATGCGAAGCCATGCTGCCGGCCTCGCGCTCACCGCGGGCCCGCGAGGCAATGACGAAATCGGCGGTGCCGGCGGACAGCGGCGCCACCAGCGCCGCAATCGCGGCGGGATCGTCGGCGCCGTCGCCATCCATGAAGACGATGATGTCGGCGCCGGCGGCCGCCTCCGCGCCGGCGAGGCAGGCCCGGCCGTAGCCGCGGCCGACTTCAATCACCTCGGCCCCGGCGCTCCGCGCGCGCTCCGGCGTGCCGTCGCGGCTGCCGCCGTCGGCCACGATCACGCGGCCGATGCGGTCGCGCGGCAGTTCGGCGACGACCGCGGCAATGGATTCCACCTCGTTGAAGGTCGGGATGACGACGGCAATTCGTGCCGCCTGAGGCGGCATGATCACAGGCTCCAGCGCAAGCCGCAGCTGGCGCACGCCTCCGGCGGGGTGTCGGATTTGAGCGCCTTGCGGAAATGAGCGTAGGCCGGGCCGGTCCAGATTTCGCGCAAGCTCTGCTGGGTGGCGTCGCCGAGCGTGTAATTCTCGTAGCCGCGCTGCGAGAACGGCGCGATGCAGCACGGCAGAGCGCGGCCGTTGGCGGTGAAATACATCACCGTCCACGGCCGCCGGCACAGCGACCACGGTGAGGCCGACCCCGAGCCGTCGGCACTGCGCTTGAGACTGACGCCCGGTTCCGAGGCGCCGCCGGAGGCGGAAAATTCGATGCCGAGCGTTCGGGCGAGCGCCGCAGCGCGATCGATATGGACCGCGTCCGCCGCCGATAGCTGTTCGTAGAGCGCCTGGTCCGGCCGCGCCAGGCCGATGGCATGCTCGGTGAAAAAAACCAGCCGCTGCAGATGCACTTCCTTGACGCCGGTGTCCGCCGCGACGCGGACGAATTCCGGCAATTCCTCGATGGTTTCGCGCAAGCCGGTGAGCCAAGCCGAAACCCGCGGCTTGAGGTGGCCCTCGCGCTCCTGCAGCTCGCGAAAGGCGCGCACGTTTTTCAGGATGCGGTTGAAATAATTCTTGCCGCGAATGGCGAGATAGGATTTGGCATTTGCCGCATCGAACGAGACGCGCAGCTCGTCCAATCCGGCGGCAATCAATGCGCGGCCGTTCTTCTCGTTGAGCACCGTGCCGTTGGTGTTGAACAAGACGTAACTGCCGCGATCCTTCAGATAACGCACCATGCGCGGCAAATGCTTGACCAGCATGGGCTCGCCGACGCCGTGGAGCACGGCGCGCTGCAACTGCGGAATCTGATCGACGATCGAGGTGAACAGCTCCCAGCTCATGTCGGCCGGCGGCTCGAGCTCTTCATAGGTACGCGGACAGGTCGTGCAGAGCAGATTGCAGCGGTTGGTCGTCTCCAGATAAAGGCACACCGGCTCGTGATCGGGGACTTCGCCGTCGGCCGTCACCGATTCGAAATAGCGCTGCGGATCGATAGGCCGTTTGGTCGCCGTCCGTTGCATCAGTGTTCGCCCCGTGGATTTATTTGGCCGATTTCTCGGTCGATTTCTTGGCCGGATCGCGCAGCATCAAGCCCGCGCTTCATCGACCTGCATCAGATGATCGATCCGGCGGCCAAAGTCGTGCTGTTGCGCCAGGCGCCGCATCAATTTTGCCGTCTGCGCCGCGTAGTGCGGCGCATGCCCGCCGTGCCGCTGCTCCTCGCCGTTGAGTTCGGCATGGAGCCGGCGCAAGCCGTCAACGTCATCGACATCGTACCAGGCCGGCAAGACATGGACGTCAAGACCGATATCGCGAGCACGCTGCAGGGTCTGTTCGGCAACCCGCGAAGTGCTCCAATCGATGTCTTCGAACATGCGCCGATGCGCGGCTTTTAATCCGAGAAGGTAATAGCCGCCATCCGAGGAAGGGCCGAGCACAGCGCGGTCGCCGGGCCGCGCCAAGCACGCCGCGGTCTCGATCAGCAGCGCCGTCGGCAACGTCGGGCTGTCCGAATTGAGAACCACAGCCGAGACGTGTCCATTCGAAAGAAGCTCGCATATCGTGTGGTGCAGGCAATCGCCGAAATTCGGCAGCCAAGCGCCGATTAATCCGATCGCTCCTGGCAACGTGCGGCGAAAAAAGTCCTCGGCGCCGGGCGGCCCGTACGCCGCATAACCGGCGATGCCGGCGGCCGGCGCTGCCTGACGCGCAGCGAGGAGCACATTGTCGGCGACGTCACAGAGAAATGCGGTGTTAAGCGCCGCGGCATCATCGAAAGTCAGCGGCGGGACGAGGCGCGTCTTGGCCCGCCCGGGCGCCGAGGCTTTGGCCATGAAGGCGATGCCGCACGACGCCGAACTGACGCCGTCTATCGAATCGCCGCGAAATCGACGCACGCCATCCATTCGATGCCCCCTGCAATCAATCCAGCAACGCAATATGACTTGCTTGCCAAAGCGGCCGGCCAAGCGCCAATCACTTCCGCCTCACACCTACCAAGTATCGAAACACCAAAAAGTTATCGCGCTCACAGAGTCGTGATCGCGTCGGCTGACCTCTTGTTCAGCGCCGGGCCAGTGCCACGCGGATGCTGTCGTCGTTCGGAACGGCCGTATCGTCAGTGTCATGCCAAGCCGGCGCGCTGGCGTATTCGTGGCGTGGCATATCGAGCGAAGCGAGCTGGCGCCCGAAAATTCCCACGACCTCGATCGGCACCGCGACCGGTCGCGTGCCGAAGCCGAGGAAGCCGCCATAGGCGACGATCAGTTTGATCTTGCCCTGCGGCGTGCGCACCACTTGGCGGACATGACCGAGCGTGCGGCTGTCGTTGTCGAGCACCGGCAGCCCGATGAGATCGCCGACGCGAACAGGCTGCGGAAAGCGCTTTTGCATGCGCATCGCCTCCGCCATGTCCTGCGCCGCCATGGCCTTGTCCGCAGGTCCCATGCCGGTCGGCGGCACCATCGCCTGCGCCACGACAAAGCCCGCGCCGCGAACGGCCGAATGCGCATGCGCTGTCGGGGCAGCGAGACCGCACGCGCAGACCATCGCCAAACTCAGAGCACCGATTTGCACGCCCATCCGCACTTTCCTCCGATCAACAGTGCCGCGCGACTTCGTGAACCGGCTCGCCTTGCCTGCGAAATCCTGGACCCGTAGTGTCACACGATCGCGACGGCCAGGTCATATCAACTCCAATCGCCGTCCCACCGTGCCGCAATCACCTCAAGCGGAATGCTCGATGTCAAAAAAGCCGGCCGGCGCAGCCAAAGCCCTTCCACCGCGCCTGCATCCGCTGCCGCTGCGCAGCATGCACTGGATCAATGCGGCGGCCATTTTCATCATGATCGGCAGCGGATGGAAGATCTATAACGACGATGTGATCTTCGGCTTTCTGCATTTCCCGGACTGGCTCGTCATCGGCAAATGGGCGCAATACGGCTTGCAGTGGCATTTCTTCGGCATGTGGATTTTCGTGCTCAATGGGCTCGCTTACGTCACTTACGGGATCGTGACCGGCCGTTTCCGGCGCAAACTGTTTCCCATCTCCCTCCGTGATGTTTTTGCCACTGTCGGCGAAGCCTTGAGTTTTCGCCTGCGCCACGACGATCTGACCCATTACAACGCGGTCCAGAAGGTTCTCTATCTCGGCGTCATGCTGGTCGGGATTCTGATCGTGATCTCCGGCTTGTGTTTATGGAAGCCGATCCAGTTTTCCGAACTGGCCGGCCTGTTCGGCAGCTTCCAAACCATCCGGCTGGTTCACTTCCTTTGCATGGCGGCGATCGTCGCCTTCATCCTCGTTCACGTGAGCTTGGCGCTGCTGGTGCCGCAAAGCCTGGTCGCCATGGTAACCGGCGGCCCCGTCGTCGACGATGGCAAGTCGCACCCGGCTCCGCTCGCGCCCGAAATCGAAGCCACGCCATGATGCGGTGATCCGAATGCCAATTCGATTCCCGATGCCCGCCATCGTGCGGCTCCGCAGGAGTTTCCGCCAAAGCGCGACACGTCGATTGGCGGCCGACGCCGTCGATCGTCGCGGCCTTCTTCGCGGCGCCATGAGCCTCGGCGCGCTCGGCCTGCTCACCGGCTGCGACGTCAGCGAGGAACCTCCCGTGCAGTCGTTCCTGCGCACGGTATCGGCGTGGAACGACGGCGTGCAGGAGGCGATATTCCGGCCCGACCATCTGGCACCGACGTTTTCTCCCTCGCAGGTGGTCAAGCCGCCGCGCTTTAACGCCTATTACGACATCGAAGACGTCAAGCCGGTCGACGGCACCACCTGGAAACTCGAACTGGCGGGCCGCATCGACAACAAGCAGCCGTGGACGGCGCAGCAGATCTATCAATTGCCGGAGCAGCAGGTCATCATCCGCCACGTCTGCGTCGAAGGCTGGGATTACATCGGGCAATGGTCGGGCCCGAACTTGCGCAATTTCCTGCAGCGTGTCGGCGCCGATCTCACCGCGAAATACGTCTATTTCATCTGCGCCGACGATTACACCGAGAGCATCGATATGGCCTCGGCGCTCCATCCGCAAACCATCCTCGCCACCAAATATGCCGGCGACCTGATCACCGATCCGTTCGGCTATCCATTACGGCTGCGCACGTCGATCAAGCTCGGTTACAAGAACGCAAAGTGGATCAAGGCGATCGAGGTCTCCAACGATTTTCGCGAGACGTTCTGGAGCAAGCAGGGCTTCAACTGGTTCGCCGGAATCTAGCGGCCGACGCGCGTATAGATTCGCCACTCATCGGCGCGCGTTTCCGCAAGATGGTAATCCGGGCTCGAGGCGAACGGATCCTTTTTCCAGGCGCCGTCCTGTGGCGCCACCACCACGACATCGCAGCCGTAAGTCGTCGCCATGGCGTCCACGTCGCCGGGGCTGCCTTGCCCGGCGAAGATGCGGATGAATTGCGCGTTAATTGCCTCGCGGCGATCCGGCGGCAAGGGCGCGAAGGCGAGCGCCATTTCGCGGCCGGCAAAGCAAGAGCCGCGGTCGGCGAGCAGCGCCCACGACATGTTCGCGGGCCACGGCGTGAGGTCCTGCAGATAAAGCGGATTATTGGCGACGCGCGCGGTCGGCGCCGCATAGCGTCGTACCGCGGCCCATAATCCGGGCGCCTGCGCGAAGGTTGGCGCATCCGCGGCAGGCGACCCGACAATATTTTGCCGGATCATGGCGACGGTGTCGGGCAGGCTGAGCGCGAGTCCGCCCAACGCTAGAGTGGCGATCAGCGCGCGGCGTGGCGCGCGGACCACGCCCGCCGCGGCGCCGATGATCAGGACCATGGCGGCCGGCAGCACCGCGCGCAGACTCAGATCGTTGTTGTCGCCGATGGTGCTGACGAGAAGCCAGGAGACGACGAGCCCGGCGCCGGCAAGCACGATGAAGATCGCGACGGCGGTTCTCTCCAGCCCCGGCGGCAAGGTCCGCTGCGCGACCACGAGCGCGATCAGGCCGGCGATGTAAGTGGCCGGAAACTCGAGCGGCAGCAGAATGAGCCAATAGGCCGGCAGGTCGAGCCCGCGGCGGAGCGCGTATGGAAACAAATCACCGAGCACGGCGAAGTGGTCGATGACGATCGGGGCGCGATCGCCGCGCGCCGCGACCGTGGCGAATTGATCGCGCAGGAACGGCGCCGCGATCAGCAAAGCGAGCACGGCGGCGGCCGCCAAGCCGCCGGCGATCGTCAGGCGCCGGACCGGCTGCACGGCGGAGTACAGAATCGGCGCCGCAAGTAACATGGCGGCGGCAAACGTCACGCCGCCGACGAATGCCGAGCTTTCAAAGCCGGCGACAACGACCAGGACCAGCGTCAGGAATCGCGCGGGACTGGGCCGCCAAGCGAAATGGACGATCAGCACCATGGCTGCGACCACGCAGGACGCCGACATCAGGTGCTGCGGCACCCAAGCGGATTGAAACAGCCAGCCGGCAAAGCCGCTGGGCGAGGCCATGAACGGCTCGAGCGAAAAACTGCCAAAGAAAAGACTCAAGAACGTACGCAGCGATGTTCCCGCGGCAAGCGCAACGACCAGGATTGCCGCGCTTGGTCGTTCGCTGAGCCAGACGGCCACCGCCATCATCAAGGTCAGCGAAGCGAAAGCGGTGAACCAGGTCAGCCCGATATCGGCTTCCCATCCGCTGATATGCAGCGGCAGCGCCAGCTCCGCCGCGCTGAAGTGCCATAGGTAATAATAAGCCAGCCGCGCCGGCACACCCATCGCGCCGAACACCGGATCAACCGGCGGCAAGCCCTGGCGCATCATCGCGTCGATGACGGCGATTTTGGCGTGATCGAATATGGGATCCGCGAGATGCACGCCGGTGGCGGATATTTTCGGAACGATCGCGCTCGCCGGCACCAGCGCAAGAAGGGCGGCGGCCGGATATGCCCATAATGGAATGCCCGGCTTTTGCGCCGCACCGTTATTCGGGCTTTCCGTCAGCAGTGCACCGCCGCCGACGATGAGGAAAAGCGCGGCCATGGCGGCGACGGCGGGCGCGGAAAAACCGACCAGCGTCAGAACCGGCAAGGTCGCCGCGCTAAACATCGCCCAACCGACGACCGGCGCGGCGCCGAGCGCCAAGGCACGCGGCAGGACATGACGGCCAACGGCAAATCCGAAGGCGGTGAAGAACGGAGTCGCCGCCAGCGCGCAAAAGGCGGCATTGACGGCCGATGCCATAGGAGGATCAAAACCCCGACGCTGGTGTGTTCGGGCCCCGCCGCCCGCCCGCGACGCTTAGGCTGCCCGCAGCAGCATTTCCACTTTCGGCCACGGATCGGGCGCCAGATTGCGGAACGGCGCCCAGTCGGTCTCGGTCATGCGATCGAAAATCGCAGCCTTGACCGAAGGCCGCTCGCGCATCCGCGCCCACCAGTCGCCGACCGCCGGCTGGCTAGTCCACATACCTGAAAGCTTGAGCAGCTCGAGCCGCAGCATGTAGGGAATGACGGCGCAATCGGCATTGGAAAAGTTCGGGCCGGCGAGATAGGGGCCGCTTTGCAGCGACTCGTTCATCCAGACCAGCAATTTCCTATGCTGATTGATGGCGTCACTGACAAATTCGGAATCGAGGCCATGCTCGATGACGCTGCGTTTATATTCGGCGCGGCGCTTTAACGGCGATTTGTTGACCTCCGCAAGCCAGGCCTCGCGCGGCAGCTTGAGAAAATTCGGCCGGAACGCCGTGGCAAAGGTGAGGATCATGCATGAATTATGCAGATATTCGTCGATCAACTTGTTGAAGAGCCGCACTCTATGACGAAGCAGCGGCTGTTTCGGCATCAGCGGCGGCGCCGGAAAAGCCTCATCCAGATAATACAGGATCAGCGACGATTCGGTAATCGCGTTGCCGTCATGGACCAGGGTGGGCACCACGCCGTTCGGGTTGAGCTTCAGATAAGCCGGGTCGAACTGGTCGCCGCGCAACGTGAGGAGATGCTCCTTGGCATCGAGCCCCTTCTCGTTGAGCGCGATACGCACCTTCTGGGCGCAAACCGAATTGATATTGTGATAATGCTCGAGCATCTGTCCTCCCGCCGCTTTCGTGGCCGGACGGATCATGGTCTCGTTCAGGGGTCAAGTCCAGGCGACGTCGCGCCGGGGTGCGCTCGGCTTTATCCGCCGCCGACCTGATTGACGATATCGGTCCATTGCTCGACGGCGTGCCTCGCTTCGCGCACTGCCTCGGCGAAGGCCTCTTCTTTTTTATAGTAATGCCGCCACTGACCGCTGTCGTACATCTCGACGAGATGGGCCAAGGCGCGGCGGGCGCCGAACAGCTGCCGCTCGGCATGTTGGCGCTGCACTTCCGCGGTGGCGGTTTTGGTCATGGATCGGATTTTGCCGACGAGATGTAAAAATAGAATCAAAACCCCGGCGTTCCGGTAGAATGCATGTCACCGCCAGCGGCCTTAACCATCGTAAACCCCCGCAAAGATAAACGAACTGTAAACAGACACGGGAGCAAACTTGGCTGTTCATGGCGCAAAAACCGCTCTGGAACTTGGAATTTGAGCTGGCATATTCTGGCGGCCGGGAGGCGATATGCGCACCTTTGATCAGCGGACAGAAGATTATCTGGGCTCCTCTATCGCGCGCGGCGTGATTTTCGCCGCCAGCCTGATACTGCTTGCGGGACCCAGCGCGGCCTATGCCGGGCCGTGTACGGCGGCAATCGCCGCGCTGGAGCAGCAGATCAAGACACTTCCGGCCGGACCGAAAACGGGTCCGACCTTTTCGCAGACGCTTGGGGCCCAATTGCACCACCAGCCGACGCCGGAAGACGTCGAGCACGCTCAGCAAATCGGTCGGAAAGAGGCGGATGCGGCGCTCGCGCTGGCGCGCAAGGCCGACGCCGCCGGCGATGCGTCCGCTTGCAGCGCGGCGCTTGAGCAAGCTAGACGCCTCTATGACATCCCTCAATAAGCCGACGGCATCGAAAGAGACGGCGGCGGTTCCTCAATACGCCTCTTCGGCATAGATCGGATCGACCGAACCGCCCCAGCCATTGTAGTATTTCTCAAGCAATTCCTGCGCCGGCGTGGCGCCGCGCGCCAAGCGATCTTCCAAAACGTCCAGATAGCGCGTCTCGTCCTCGCCGCCGGCATCGAGGCATTTGCGGCGGACAAGCCCGGCGCGCGCCAGCTTGAGAACATCGGTTGCAATCTCGAACACGGTGCGGCCGCGAACCGTCGCCGAAAGGCCTTGCTTCGGCACATCATCGCGGAGCTTTTGCCGTTCTTCGGCATTCCAGCCTTTGACCAGATCCCAGGCCGCATCGAGGCTGACATCGTCATAAAGAATGCCGACCCAGAGGGCCGGCAGCGCCAAGAGATTAGGCAGCGAGCCGGAATCGGCGCCGCGCATTTCCAGATAGCGCTTGAGCCGCACCTCCGGGAAGATCGTGCTGAGGTGGTTCGCCCAATCGGAGATCGTCGCCCGCGCGCCGGGCATCGCCGGCAGCTTGCCGGCCAGGAGATCGCGGAACGATTGACCCGAAGCGTCGACATAGTCGTCGCCGTGCTTGACGAAATACATCGGCACGTCGAGCGCGTAGTCGACCCAGCGCTCGAAGCCCATGCCCGGCTCGAATGCCCAAGCCAGCATCCCGGCGCGCGCATTATCGGTGTCGCGCCAAATCTCCGACCGGAACGACAGATAACCGTTCGGCTTGCCTTCGGTGAACGGCGAATTGGCGAACAACGCAGTCGCCACCGGTTGCAGCGCGACCGAGACGCGCAGCTTCTTGACCATGTCGGCTTCGGAGGAAAAATCGAGATTGGTCTGCACCGTGCAGGTGCGATACATCATGTCGAGCCCGAGCGTGCCGACCTTCGGCATATATCCCGTCATGATTTTGTAGCGGCCTTTGGGCATTTGCGGGATTTCCGCGCGCGTCCAGCTCGGCGTAAAACCGAGGCCGAGGAATCCGATGCGCAATGGCAGCGCCACTTCGCGCACCTGCGCCAGATGCGCCATCAGTTCGCTCGAGGTCTGATGCACGCATTCGACCTGGGCGCCGGACAGCTCGAACTGGCCGCCGGGCTCGAGCGAAATCGCGCCACCGCCGGTGACGTCGAACAAGCCGATGATGTTCGGTCCTTCCATGATCGGCTGCCAGCCAAGCAAATGCTGCATGCCTTCGAGCAGCGCGCGAATGCCGCGGCGACCCTCGTAGGGCACCGGGTGGTGGCCTTCCAGCGTGAAGACGAACTTCTCGTGCTCGGTGCCGATGCGGAATTGCGATTTGGCCTTGGCGCCTTGCGCAAGCCAATGCACGAGATCGTCGCGCCGCTCGATCGGCGTCAGGTCGACTTGATCACGCGCCATGCAGGGTCCTGGAAAAAATCGGCCGCGACGTTATACGGAGTGGGCGTGGCAGGGCAATGCAAAGCTCACGAGGCTTTGGCGACCGCCACGCGCTGCGGCGGCGGGAA
>Ga0335081_10018567_pt1 | contig 11242 bp, 10 predicted proteins | sample Lox_Sample_35_FD_206713 | JGI IMG/M metagenome (GOLD analysis project Ga0335081, IMG submission 206713) | Soil microbial communities from Loxahatchee National Wildlife Refuge, Florida, United States - Lox_Sample_3.5 | ecosystem: Environmental > Terrestrial > Soil > Wetlands | place: USA... | reverse complement strand
TCTGTTCGCGCTGCGTTGGCTGCAGCTCGACGAGGCGCTGTCGATCATCTTCTCGACGCCGTTTCTGGTGGCGGTGCTCTGCGTGCCCTTGCTCGGCGAGCACGTCGGCTGGCGGCGCTGGGGCGCGATCATTGTCGGCTTCATCGGCGTTTTGGTGGTCGCCCGCCCCGGCCTCGGCGGCCTGCACCCGGCGGCCCTATTGTCGTTCGGCGGCGCGGTCTGTTACGCCTTCTACGTGATTTCGACCCGCCTGTTGTCGCGCAGCGACAGCAACGACACCACCCAATTCTACACCAATCTGGTCGGCGCGCTGGCAATGACGGTCGTCGTGCCCTTCGTGTGGACGCCGCCGGACGGCATGCTCACCGCCGTGCTGATGGTGCTGATCGGCGCCCTCGGCGGTGGTGGGCACTACCTGCTCATCCGCGCCCACCGGCTGGCGCCGGCCTCCGCGCTCGCGCCCTTCATTTACACGCAGATGGTGTGGACGACGACGCTCGGCATCCTGGTGTTCGGCGATTTTCCGCACCGGTGGACCATTATCGGCGGCTCGATTGTCATCGGCTCCGGCCTTTACCTGCTGCACCGAGAAACCATGGTGCGCAAGCCGACGCCTTCCGCGCCCGTTGCCTAAGGCTCGGGCGGGGAGCTAAGGTCACCGCTCTTTCGTGTAGGAAACCCCATGGCCAAAATCGATCAGCGCTCGCCCGCTCCGGGCGCCGCCGGCTTGAACGACGATATCGGCGAGGAGAAGCGCCTGGCGATGTATCGCACCCAGGTGGTGATCCGTGAGGCCGAGCAGCGGGCCTTCGACCTGTTCCTGCAGAACCTGGTGAAGGGAACCAGCCATCTTTCGCTCGGCCAGGAGGCGGTGGCGGCGGGCTTTGCCGGCGCCATGAAGAAGGGCGATCTGTCCTTCTGCACCTATCGCGGCCACGCCCATACGCTCGCCCGCGGCGTTCCCGTGGAGAAGGTGCTGGGCGAGTTGATGCAGCGCGACAACGGCCTGATGCGCGGCAAGGGCGGCTCCATGCATCTGACCTCGGTCGAGCACGGCGTCATGGGCTCCTACGCCATCATCGGCGCGCACCTGCCGATCGCCTGCGGCGCCGCCTGGCGCGCGCAGTACAAGGGCGACAAGGACGTCGCCGTCTGCTTCTTCGGTGACGGCACCACCAATATCGGCGCCTTCCACGAGGCACTCAATTTCGCCTCCGTTTGGAAGCTGCCGGTGGTCTTCGTGTGCGAGAACAATCTCTACATGGAGTACACGCCGATCGCCGACGTCACCGCGGTGGAGCATCCGGCCGCCGACCGCGCCGCCGCCTATGGCCTCGAGCGCATCGTCATCGACGGCAACGACGCCGACGTGGTCTATCGCACCGCGCAGGCGGCCTACGCCAAGGCGCGCGCCGGCGAAGGGCCCTCGCTGATCGAATGCATGACCTACCGCCACAGCGGCCACTCGCGCGCCGACCCGGCCAAGTACCGGCCCGAAGGCGAGCTCGACCGCTGGAAGCAGCGCGACCCGGTCAAGATCTACAAGGAGCGCCTGCTGCAGTTCGGCGTCAGCGAAAAGACCATCGCCGGCATCGACGCCGAGGTGCGCAAAATGGTCGACGACGCGACCGAGGCCTGCAAGGCCGCGCCGGTGCCGCCGGCCGATATCATGACCACCGACGTCTATGCCGATGGAGGCTGGGCATGGCGGAACTGACCTATCGTGACGCCGTCATCCGCGGCATCGCGCAGGAGATGGAGCGCGATCCCGACGTCGTGTTCCTGGGCGAGGACGTGGCGAAAGCCGGCGGCGTGTTCAAGGCGACCGTCGGCCTGTTCGAGATGTTCGGGCCCTTGCGCGTGCGCGACACCCCGATCTCCGAGCAGGCGATCCTCGGCGCCGCCATGGGCGCCGCCATGACCGGCCTGAAGCCGATCGCGGAGATAATGTTCTCGGATTTTATCGCTGTCTGCTTCGATTATATCGCCAACGAGTTCCCCAAGAGCCGTTACATGTCGAACGGCCAGGTCAAATGCCCGCTGGTCGTGCGCACCGGCAACGGCGCCGGCTCGCGCTTCGGCGCGCAGCACAGCCAGAGCGTCGAGAACTGGTGCATGATGATCCCGGGCCTCAAGGTGGTGGCGCCGTCGAACCCGACCGACGTCATCGGTCTGCTGGCCGCCTCGGTGCGCGATCCCGACCCGGTCATCTTCTTCGAGCACAAGTCGCTCTACGCCACCAAAGGCGAGGTGCCGGACGGCGAGATCGTCGACAAGCTCGGCACCGCCAAGATCGTGCGGCCGGGCAAGGACGCCAGCATTCTCGCGCTGGCGCTGATGGTGCCGCGCGCGCTGGAAGCGGCCGAGAAGCTTAAGGCGGAACATGGCATCGATGCCGAAGTTGTCGATGTGCGTTCGCTGGTGCCGCTCGATACCCAGACCATCCTCGGTTCCGTGGCCAAGACGCATCGGCTGTTCACGGTCGAGGAGAATCCGCGGCTGTGCGGATGGGGCGCGGAGATCGTGTCGATCGCGGCGGACGAAGGCTTCTACGATCTCGACGGCCCGCCGGTACGCATCACCACGCCGCACATCCCGCTGCCGGCCGCCGACAACCTGGAAGACATCGTGCTGCCGACGCCGCAGCGCATTGCGGAGACGGTGAGGCGGGCGTTGCAAAGTTGATGGTGCGTGTCCGGATGCTGTGCCGCAAACGTAGCCCGAATTGAGTGGAATGAAATCCGGAGGTGAGTTTGGCCGCCCTAATCGTTCAACCGGCGACCAAGAATCCAACCCTCTTCTGATCGAATGGCCATCTCTTCATTGGAGTCTGCTTCAATTCCGTCTGGCAACGAGAATTCGTGCCAAAGCGAATCCTTCTGGTCTAAGCCCCGCGCCCACTCCCACATTGAGCGAACTTGCCCACGATCCCTGATTGAGTCTGGCATCGGTGGCCGCACGCTCGGGTAGATTTCTGCATGCAGAATGCCAACTTCCTTTCCCAACCAAAGACCGTCGGCGGCCCAGCCCGTTTCAAAAGGCCAAACAGCGGACGCTGACGCGAACCGGGAGTCGAAACGCAAGTTATATAGTCTAGGAATTCCTGTCAGAGTTTGGCTTCCAACACTGCCCTGCCCATAAAGCTTAAACGGGGTTTGGCCTCGGACGCGCTTGTCCGTACATCTCAGCGGCTTAATGGAACAACCTTGTTTCGTCTCGAAAGGCTGTGCCGGTCGAGATTGCGGAATATGCGAATACGCCCCACGTGGATTGGCGCACCAAAAGGGTCCCGTCGGGCCGGCTTCGCGAGACATTAGAGCGTTAATTCTGCAAGCAACCTCAAATCTGTTGCTGCGGTTCATTGAAATCTGGTCGTCATGAATGGTGTCGTGCAGATAACACCAGACGACTTTCCAGCCTTTGCCGGTTGATTCAGTTGAGTCCCGAAGCGCGAACGAGAAATTCTTGGGATACCCGTATGCAAAGTCAAAGCACACAAGGACCCGCTGATCATTAGCGAGCGCGTCTTCAAGCAAGCATTCGATAAACTCGATAGCCTCGGTCCTTGAACTTGGGCTTTCAGTTTTCGGACATTGGTCCGTTCTGCTGCCGTAAGCGATCCAAATGCAGTGTTCCCGGTTGCGTCTTCGGGAATTACCGCCAGACCAATCAGTCATGATATATGACTCGAATAAAGGCATACCCAGTTTCCTGGTGCCGCGTCCCGGCAATTCTATTACACACGAAGCCCGTAGGATGGGTTGAGCCCTTGCGAAACCCATCGACAAATCTCCCGGCGGCATGATGGGTTTCGCTAAGCGCTCAACCCATCCTACGCGCTACGTATGCATCCATTCAATTGGGCTCCTTCGCCGAGCCGCGACCGGCGAGGCGCACCGGATTGACTATGTCCAGTCCGGCGAAATCCTTCTCGTTGTCGGAGACAACGACGCAATGGTTAGCTTCGGCGACGGCTGCGATGATCATGTCGAGCGCGCTCCTGGGTCGGCCCGCGGCAGTGCCTTCGGCCATCAGCCGTGCCCAAACGAGGGCGGCGTTTTCATCGAAAGGAAGTACCCGGCCGGCAAACAAAGCCTGAGGACCTTCTGGGCCCGTGAACCACCGCTCCAGTTCCTTGCGCTTTTTTCCGATGGGCATTTCCAGCACGCCGCGCTGGATCTCGGCAACGGTCAGCGATGAAATGAACAGATCGCCGTCCATCTGGGCGGCCATCCAGTCGACGAGCGCCGGCGACGGTATGGGCTTTGTAACGTTGCTGATAATGTTGGTGTCGAGGAGGTAACGGGTCACAAGTCAACCTCGCGGCCGGCATGGAAGCCGCGGCGAAGTTCGAGGCCGGCGCCCACCAAGGGGGAGCGGCGCAGCGCGGCGAGAATGCCGCCTTTGCGGTCTGGCTCTTCGGCAATCGTTCGCTTGATCTCTGCGCGAATTCGGGTCGCTTCCCGGTCGTTTTCGGCAAGCCGCCGCGCGAGCGATCGGATCAGTCCGCGGTCGGCGTCCAGCCCGAGCACCTCGAAGCGCGCCATCCTGCGCTGCTTGAGGCGGAGGCGATGATTCTTCAGCGCCCGTTTTTGCGATGGCGTGCCCACGGTCGACCTCTAGGATATATCCAGCAATATATCCAGAATATCCCGCCGGTGCAAAAGATTTCGCGGTTGAAGAGATTTCCGTGTTCCGGTGCCTCTGCTACGGGCCTGACGCAAGGCGCAGCACCCTGGCTCCCGCGTGACGGCAAAATTTGCAATAATGAGGGGGAGCCCCAATAGGAGCGAGCTATGGCCATGTACGACAATCTCCTCGCCAACGTCCCGACCGACCTGTGGATCGGCGGCAAGTGGCGCAAATCGTCCGACGGCGGCCGCTTCGACGTCATAGACCCGGCGACCGAGCGCAAGATCGCGAGCGTTGCCAGTGCGACCGTGGATGATGCGATGGCCGCGCTCGATGCCGCCGATGCGGCCTTCGAAGGCTGGGCCGGCCGCAAGCCGCGCGAGCGCGCCGAGATCCTGCGCAAGGCCTACGAGTTGATCATGCGCGACGCCGAGCGCTTCGCCAAGCTGATCACGTTGGAGAACGGCAAGGCGCTGTCCGACTCGCGCGGCGAGGTAGCCTATTCGGCCGAGTTCTTCCGCTGGTATGCCGAGGAGGCCGTGCGCAACATCGGCCAGATCTCCATGGCGCCGGCCTCCGGCGCGCGCATCGTCGCGCAGCACAAGCCGGCCGGTATCGCCGTGCTGGTGACGCCGTGGAATTTCCCGGCCGCCATGGCGACGCGCAAAATCGGTCCGGCGCTCGCCGCCGGCTGCCCGGTGGTGCTGAAGCCCGCCTCCGACACCCCGCTCACCATGCTGGCGCTGATGCCGGCGCTGGAGGAAGCCGGCGTGCCGGCGGGCGTGGTCAACGTCATTCCCTCGCGCTCGTCGGGCAAGGTGGTTTCGGCCATGCTGCACGACCCGCGCGTTCGCGTCGTCTCCTTCACCGGCTCGACCGAAGTCGGCCGCAAGCTGCTGCACGAGGCCGCCGACAATATCGTCAAGCCGGCGATGGAATTGGGCGGCAACGCGCCCTTCATCGTGTTTGATGACGCCGATATCGATGCCGCCATCGACGGCGCCATGATCGCCAAAATGCGCAACATGGGCGAGGCCTGCACGGCGGCCAACCGCTTCTACGTGCATGAGAAGGTGCACGACGAGTTCGCGAAGAAACTGACCGCCAAGATGGCCGGCCTCAAGATGGGCAACGGGCTCGACGACGGCGTCAATCTCGGGCCGTTGGTCAACAAGGACGGCCGCGACAAGGTGATCGAATTGGTCGACGACGCGGTGAAGAAGGGCGCCAAGGTCTTGACCGGCGGCAAGCTGCCGGACGGGCCCGGCTTCTTCTATCCCGCCACCGTGCTCACCAACGTCAGCGACGACTCGAAGATGCTCAACGAGGAGATCTTTGGGCCGGTGGCCTCGATCCAGACCTTCAAGAGCGAGGCCGAGGCGATCAAGCGCGCCAACGACACCGAGTACGGACTGGTCGCCTATCTTTACACCAAGGATCTCACGCGCGGCCTGCGCGTCTCCGAGAAGCTCGATTTCGGCATGGTCGGCTTGAACCGCGGCCTGGTCTCCGACCCGGCGGCGCCATTCGGCGGCACCAAGCAGTCCGGCCTCGGCCGCGAAGGCGCCGCGGAGGGCATGAAGGAGTTTCTCGAGACGCAATACGTGTCGGTGGCATGGTGAGCTTGCAGCGTATTCTGCTGTCATCGCCCGCGAAGGCGGGCGATCCAGTAAAACACCGCGCTTGCTGCGGAGTACTGGATGCCCCGCTTGCGCGGGGCATGACGGCAAGAGGATTGGGAAGCTGAATGGACGTCCTGATGCCGCAGCTCGGCGAGACGGTCGCCGAGGGCAAGATCGTGAAATGGTTCAAGGCGGCCGGCGATGCGGTGGCGCCGGGCGACAACCTGTTCGAGATCGAGACCGACAAAACGTCCATGGAAGTGCCGGCGACAACTGCTGGCACGCTGTCCGAAATCCGCTTCCAGGTCGGCGACACCGCCAAGGTCGGCGTCGTGGTGGCGGTGATTGCGGGGGCGGGGGATGTCGCGACGGGCAGTGCCGCAGCGTCCCCTCTCCCCAGCGGGGAGAGGGACAGGGTGAGGGGGGACAAATCTCTCGATAGGCCCGTAACCCCCTCACCCCAGCCCTCTCCCCAAAGGGGAGAGGGAGTCCGTGCGGGCGCACCACGGACATCTCTCGCCGCTCGCGGGAATGAGCGGACCGAGAGCGCATCCTTCGCCTATCCCAACATGGATCCCTTCCGCGAGGTGCGCACGCCGGAGCGCAATTTCGGGCCGGCGCGGGTCGGCGGGGTTGCGGTCACGCCGCTGGCGCGGCGGCTGGCCTCCGAGCGCGGCATCGATCTTGCGCGCGTTTCCGGCTCCGGCCCGCGCGGCCGCATCGTCGCCGCCGACATCGGAAAGGCCGCGCCGGCGGCGGCGGTGGCCATGGCGCGCGGCGCGAGCGCGGATCAGGTGAAGGCGCTGTACCAGGGCGTCGCCTACGAGGAGGTGCCGCTCGATTCCATGCGCCGCACCATCGCCGCGCGGCTCACCGAGGCCAAGCAGACCATCCCGCATTTCTATCTGACCGCCGACGTCGAGATCGGCCGCCTGATCGTCATGCGCGAGGAAGCGAACGCCGCGGCGCCGCAGGACAAGGAAGGGCAGCCGGCGTTCAAGCTCTCGCTCAACGACTTCATCATCAAGGCCTGGGCGGCGGCGCTTCAGCGCGTGCCGGCCGCCAATGCTGTGTTCGCCGAGGACCGCATCCTGCGCTTCCAGCACGCCGACATTGGCGTCGCGGTGGCGCTCGACGGCGGGCTGATCACGCCGGTCGTACGCAACGCCGAAGCCAAATCGCTCACCGCCATCTCGGCCGAGATGCGCGATCTCGCCGAGCGTGCCCGCTTAAAGAAGCTCAAGCCGAACGAATATCAGGGCGGCGCGAGCGCGATCTCCAATCTCGGCATGTATGGCGTGCGCGAGTTCGCCGCCATCATCAATCCGCCGCACGCAACCATCCTGGCGGTGGGCGCCGCCCGCCGCGCGCCGGTCGAAGCGGAGGACGGCAGCGTGAAGTTCGTCAGCCAAATGACCGTCACATTGTCCTGCGACCATCGCGTGGTGGACGGCGCGCTCGGCGCGCAGCTCCTGGCCGCGTTCAAGGCGCTGGTCGAAAAGCCGGTCACCTTCCTCGTGTAGTGGAGTTCGAAAGATGGCTGGCGAAAAGCCGGATGTATTGCTGATCGGCCAGAAGAAGCCGGTCATGGTCAAAGGCCTGGAAGGCAAGGTCACGCTGCACTACCTGGTCGACGCCCAGGACAAGGAGGCGTTCCTGAAATCGGTCGCCGACAAGGTGCGCGCCATCTGCATCGCCTATACGTCGAACAAGATCGACGCCGCCTTCATGCAGCGCTTCCCCAAGCTCGAGCAGATCTCGAGCTTCGGCGTCGGCTACGACCACGTCGACGCCAAATGGGCGGGCGAGCACGGCATCGTCGTCACCAACACGCCGGAGGTGCTGAACGAGGAGGTGGCCGACACCGCGCTCGGGCTGTTGCTCTGCACGGTGCGCGAATTCCCGCAGGCCGAACGCTACCTGCGGGCCGGCAAGTGGCCGGGCGGGCAATACCCGCTCACCAAGGCGACCTTGCGCAACCGCACCGTCGGCATGGTCGGCATGGGCCGCATCGGCAGGGCGATCGCGCGCCGGCTGGAAGCGTTCGGCGTGCCGGTGGTCTATCACTCGCGTAACCCGCAGAGCGGGGTGAAGTACAAGCACTATCCGAAGCTGCTCGACATGGCGCGCGACGTCGACACGCTGCTGGTGATCGTGCCGGGTGGGCCTTCGACCGCCAAGATGATCAACGCCGAGGTGCTCAAGGCGCTCGGGCCGAACGGCATCCTGGTCAACATGGCGCGCGGCTCGGTGGTCGACGAGGAGGCTTTGATCGAGGCGCTGAAGAACCGCACCATCTATTCCGCCGGCCTCGACGTGTTCGCCAACGAGCCGCACGTGCCCAAGGAGCTCATGGACATGGAGCACGTCTGCCTGTTCCCGCATCTCGGCTCCTCCACCGAGGTGACGCGGGCGGCGATGGACAACCTGGTCGTCAACAACCTGCTGGCCTGGGCGGCCGCCAAGGCGCCGCTGACACCGGTGCCGGAGACGCCTTATCCGCCGAAGCGAAAGTGATAGACTGAGCCGGCTGCCGGTCTCGTAGGTGTCCCATGTTGCGGCCCATTCTCGTTGCCGTCTTTACCGTCTCGCTTGCCGCGCCGGCGCTCGCGCAAGGCCGCGAGCCGCTCGGCGAGTCGGCCAAGGCGATGATCGGTACCTGGGAATTCTCCAATGCCGATCGCGACAAGACCTGCAGCGTCACTTTCAAGAACGAGCGCTCCGCGGTCGGCTATGCGCTTTCGTTCGACGCCAATTGCACCAGCCTGTTTCCGCTGGTGCGCCAGATCGCCGGCTGGAAATATCCGGACGACGACCTGCTTTATCTGCTCGACGCCCAGGGCAAATCGGTGGCCGAATTCAACGAGGTCGAGGACGGCATTCTCGAGGCGCCGACGCCCGGCGTCGGCGTGCTGTTCATACAGGCGCCGGGCGCCGGCGGCTCGACTGAGAGCAAGCCGGAACAGGTCGTCGGCACCTGGGCGATCAAGCGCGGCGAGGGCGCGCCGCTCTGCACGCTGACGCTGGCGAATTTGCCGACGGCCGCCGGCTTCGCGCTGACCGTGCAGCCGGGCTGCGATCCGGCCATCGCCAAGCTCGGCTTCGCGCAATGGCGGCTGGACGGCGGCCAGCTCGTGCTGCTGCCGGGGGCGGGCGGCGAGGGCTGGAGCTTCGAGGAGATCGACGACAAGACCTGGCGGCTGCTACCGGACAAGCCCAATCAGCTGACGCTGGTGAAGCAGTAGCACTTGTCCCGGATGCGGTGCAGCGCGAAGCGAAGGTACCAAATTCGGAATTTGTAACGGTCCCGGGTCTGCAGCGCACCGCTTCGCGTTGCGCTGCGCCCGGGACATGCCTCTTCAAATCAACCTCAGCCCCTTGAAGCTCGCGTGCCCTTCCTTGCCCACGATGATGTGGTCGTGCACGGCGATGCCGAGCGGACGCGCCACCTCGATGATCGACTGCGTCATCTGGATGTCCGCGCGGCTCGGCGTGGGGTCGCCCGAGGGATGATTGTGCACCAGGATGAGCGCGGTGGCCGACAGTTCGAGCGCGCGCTTGACCACTTCGCGCGGGTAGACCGGCGTGTGATCGACCGTGCCGGTCTGCTGTAGTTCGTCGGCGATGAGCTGGTTGCGCTTGTCGAGGAACAGCACGCGGAACTGCTCCTTGTCGGCGAAGGCCTGCGCGGTGCGGCAATAGTCGAGCACGCTTCCCCACGACGACAGTACCGGCCGCTTCTGCACCTGACCGCGCGCCAAGCGGCTGGCCGCCGCATGCACGATCTTGAGCTCGGTGATGGCCGCTTCGCCGAGCCCCTTGACCTCGCGCAGTCGGGCCGGCGCTGCCGCCACCACCTCGGCGAACGAGCCGAATTTGGCGATGAGCTCCTTGGCCAGCGGCTTGACGTCGCGCTGTGGGATGGCGCGGAACAGCACAAGTTCGAGCAGCTCGTAGTCGCTGACCGCCTCGTTACCGGCCTCGCGGAAGCGGGCGCGCAGCCGCTCGCGGTGGCCGTGGTAATGCGGCGGCGCCTCGGAAAGGCCGGTCTCCCGCTCGCGTTTTTCTTCTTCGTCTGCCGCCATGAACGACCTCACCCGGAACGATTGTAATTCACCCGGATGCAATCGACGAGGGGAGACAGCGGTTACGGCTTATTTATACGGCGGCTTGTGCAGTCCGGCCGGCGAGAAGGTGAAGACCTCAACGCCGGTGTCGGTCACGCCCACGGTGTGCTCGAACTGGGCCGAGAGCGAGCGGTCGCGCGTCACCGCGGTCCAGCCGTCCGACAGCACCTTCACGTGCGGGCGGCCGATATTGATCATCGGCTCGACCGTGAAAAACATGCCGGGCTTCAAGACGATACCCTCGCCCGGCCGGCCGACGTGCACGATATTGGGCTCGTCGTGGAACAGGCGGCCGAGGCCGTGGCCGCAGAAGTCGCGCACCACGCTCATGTGCTGGCCTTCCACATAAGTCTGGATGGCGTGGCCGATGTCGCCGGTGGTCGCGCCTGGCTTGATGACGGCGATGCCGCGCATCATGGCCTCGTGCGTGACCTCGATCAGCCGCTCGGCGCGGCGCGGGACCTCGCCGATCGGAAACATGCGGCTCGAATCGCCGTGCCAGCCCTCGAGGATCAGCGTCACGTCGATATTGACGATGTCGCCGTCCTTCATCGGCTTGTCGCCGGGGATGCCGTGGCAGACCACGTGGTTGAGCGAGGTGCAGGTCGACTTCTTGTAGCCGCGGTACATCAGAGTCGCCGGGAAGGCGCCGTGATCCATTGCGAACTCGAACACCAAGCGGTCGATCCTGTCGGTCGGCACGCCCGGGCCGACCTCTTGCGTCAGCATGTCGAGGCAGCGCGCCACCAGCTGCCCGGCCTTGCGCATGCCCTCGAAGGCGGCAGGGCCGTGCAGCTTGATCTGGCCGGTCTTGCGGAGGGGGGCGAGGGCGGCGTCGATGTAGGTCATCGCGTGCAATGT
>Ga0335081_10018566_pt1 | contig 11242 bp, 12 predicted proteins | sample Lox_Sample_35_FD_206713 | JGI IMG/M metagenome (GOLD analysis project Ga0335081, IMG submission 206713) | Soil microbial communities from Loxahatchee National Wildlife Refuge, Florida, United States - Lox_Sample_3.5 | ecosystem: Environmental > Terrestrial > Soil > Wetlands | place: USA... | reverse complement strand
CTCCGCCTGGAGCAGCGTCGGAGGATCGCAGACCAGCCCCAGCGGCTCGGGAATCGTCAGCCCGCGATCCTCGCCAAACCCACCCCACCAAAGCGCACGCATCAACTCCAACACCCGCGCCGGCGCACCGGCGGCGGACCGCCGCTTCACTCCCTTACCGATCACCGCCACATCCACCAGCTCATCCCGCAGGCGCGCACTGACCAGATAACGGGCAAGCGGCGGCGCCTCACGCCGCAGCACAACCCCGCGCACGTCCATCAGCCTGAGCCCCCGCGCCTGGAGCACCGACGCCAGCGCCTCTGCAGCAGACGCCGGCGACGCCAGACCAAGAGCCTCGAACTCGAGGATTTCCTCCAACCGAGCGGTATGCATCACACTCACGGCTCCCGAACCCTCAACAACGCCGGATCCCACACATTCCCCAGCCACCGCGGCGCCCGGGCGAAACCGTCCAGGAGGTCGGCAGCGATCTGACCAAGCAACGGCGGAAAGACCGGACGCCCGCTCCCGGGCTCGATCAACTCCAGACGCTCGGACTCATCAATCCCCGCCACCGACGCGAGGAACACCAGATTGAGATCCTGGATCACCCCCGGAGCCAGAACCTCCGCGATATACACAAGCCGACCCGGCTCCAACTCGACATCGACCTCCTCGCGCAACTCCCGCACAAGCGCCTCCAACACGCCCTCCCCCGGCTTCACGCGACCCCCAGGCAAAGCGTTATACGGCCGATCACGACGTCGCTGGCGCGTGATCGCCACACGTCCATCCAACACAACCACCGCTCGCGCCTTGACATCCACCATCAACCCCCAGCGCTCACCGGTATCTCAGCTTGCGCTGCTTACGCCGCGCATGCCTCAGCCTGCGCTGCTGACGCTTAGTCGACCCCGGATGCGCCATAACAGCCGCCTCCAAATCGCGATGACCTCCAGCCGCGGTTGCGCACCACGACCTCCAAACCCACCCATAGAGGCCGTCAGCAGGAACACACCCGCAATCAGAGCGAGCCTCATCGCTCACCACCAAGTCTACTACCAGCCCGATCCAAACACCCCGCCCCCCAAGAAAACCCACAACCCACCGCAAGCTGCCAAACGCCCACCCCGCCACCGCAGCACCCGCCGCCACGCCCCCCCTGGCCGCATAGACAAGCATCCTCCACACCCAACCCGCGTCCGAACGCACACACCACAACATCCGCAACCCTCCCACCACGGCGGACGTCCACCAGCGCCACCCGCCCCACCCCGATCAGCTCCCAAGCGAAAGCGCCGATAACCCCACACCACACCAATCGCCGGCTCCTCACCTTCAAGGATCACCTCAACCCCCCGGACGCGCAGATCGCACCCGGGCGCAAACCCATGACGCCACCTCACCCGACCCCAATGCGCATCCTCAACCCCCGCCAGCCACACCACCACGACACGGCCCCACCCGGCGCGAACCTCCGCCAAACAAGCCACCATCGCAGAGGATCCTCGAGACCCGCCACGCGGAACCCAGCCGCACCAGCACCAAGGCCGCGGCGATCGGGTCGATCGCACCAACCGCCGCGCCCAACACGAACGCCCGCGCCCAACCCAGACCAACGAACCAATCAGCCGCGCCCCGCCACCATCACCATCGTGACGGCGACCAGACCAATCGCCAGCAAGAAAACGGACCGCGCCTGGACCCGCAACTCACCCGCCGACAGCAAGAAGGCCGCCGACTACACCAGCAGCGGCAGGAACACCACCACAATCAGATCGAGATCCACGCGCACGCCAGAACACCCGGAATCAGCCCAATCGCCAGACCGCCGAGCACGAGCACCGCGGATACGGGACCCCAATCAAGCGCGCAGACCGGCCAGCACCACGATCGCCGGGAGCAACCCGATCAACGGCTCGCCATGTGACATCCCGCCCCATTCTCAGCCACCGACAGGGTCGTTTCGGTCGCGGGCGAGAAGACTCCGGTTAGCAGGGGGGAGCTGACTCAAGCCCGCGGGGGGGCAACTCGGGCGCTGGCCGTGCAGACACTGGGGCGCGCGAGCGCGACCCTGAGTCGGTGAACACCGTCAGGTATCAAACCCACGAGTCCGCGGTCACCGGTCACCCACACCGGAACGGTCGCGTTCGCTGCCGACCAGTGCTCAGCGAAGCCCGAGGCGGTATCTATAGAGGCGATTGGTCTGCGCCGCCGGTGGAAGATCCTGCCGCGCTCAGCGGCCCGGCGATGGCCAAGCCGCCCGCCCGGCGCCTGCGCCTGCACTCGGTTCTGCCCGGCGAGGCGCCGGTCGCGTGGGCGGCGCACCCGTCGCTCGCCGGAGATCGCCGCGGCCTGCGCGCGGTCTGGGCGTTTCTGGGACCAGCGTTCATCGCCTCGGTTGCCTACGTGGATCCGGGCAACTTCGCCACGAACTTCGCGGGAGGCGCGAACTATGGCTACCTCCTGGTGTGGGTGATCGTCGCCGCGAACCTGATCGCGATGCTGATCCAGTCGATGAGCGCCAGGCTCGGGATCGCCGGAGCAAGAACCTGGCCGAGGTGTGCCGCTACGCCGCGACTCCTCGCTCATGGGTGGATTGGTAAACCGGCCGAGCATCTCCCGAGCGGCGGCCGCCGTCGCCACGCTCATCGTCTTCCTCAACCTGTTCCTGCTCTACAGCACGTTCGCCGGCGGATAGCCATGCGCTCACGCACCCCATCCATCGCGACCAAGTCCGGACTCCGAAACATTGTCGCGTCACTTCGCCTCGATAGCGAGAACCTGACTGGTGGGCGCACGGCTACTCCAGCTCGTCTCGCTCGCCGTCCGGGTGGACGTGGCGCACAAAACCACACGCTGGTGAGAGAGATCCGGGCACACACGGTCGAGCCTGATCGGGCTCGGGACCGGTCACGCCGAGCGCCACCACCCCCAACCGACGGAGAAGAGAAACGATGCTCGCCGACCTCATCGTAGCCGTCGTGGTGCTGGCGTTCGCGGCCCTGGGCTGGTACGTGCTCCAGCACCTGGACTCGGCGATGTTCCCAGACGAAACCAGCCCGCACGGCGGCGACCCCAGCACCTCACCCGACGCCGCCGCGGCGACGCCCGCTGACAGACCAGCAGACAGAAAGGATGGTGGACGCTTCGATGCCCAGGCGGAACAGGAACGCACGCCGCGTCGAGCGCGGACGCTGTGGCGCCGTAATCACGATCGCCGCTGCTCCTCGGCGCACGGCCCGAATCACAGTGGCCGAGGGACTCGACATCTACCTCGCGGCGCTCAGGGACGGCTCCGCGCTCAGTGCCGCCAACCGACCGTACAAACCGGCCGCGATCGACCAGTACCAGCGGATCGCGGAGCGGACGCTGAAGCCGAAGCTAGGCCAGTACCTTCTGTGTGACCTTCAGCACCAGGACATCCACCGCCTAGTGGGCGCGCTCCGGGCCGAGCGAACCGGTACCGGCACGATCCACGCCACCCTTGACTTGCTGCGGGCCGTGTACCGCCACGCGATCAAAGCGCGGCGACGCGTGGACTGATCCTACCTCCGGCGCAGGCAGCCGGCTGGCTAAAGCCGCGTGAACGTAGTGAACGGCATCGCGTCAACGTCGATGTGTCAATGTGACTCTCGACGCGGGCGCGATTCGCGAGAGCTTCCCGAGGTCGGGATCGTCATTCTGTCCGCGTACGTGCAGGTCGAGCACGCCGCCGATCTGCTCGACCGCGGGCGACAGCCCTGAGCTCAGCTGGGGGCCGCGCATGTCGCTCCGCGGTGTTCCAGGCGGTGCCCACGATCTCGACCCGGTCATGCACGAGCATCGCCCCGAGAGCGTCGAGCAGCGACTGCCGTGATCGACGACCGGACGGCGCAATCCTGCCTTCGAGTCATCAGCATTGCCTCGCGCGGTGGTCTGGAGGCATTGAAGCCTGCATCAATCCGACAACGGGTACCAGCAGGGACTCGAGTCTATGGCTACCTCCGAAGACATCCGACAAGCGGCGAGCGATCATCGCTCTCACCTAAAGGGCACACACTCCGACGAGGGATCGCGATGAACGCAGCAGGCTTCAGCCGAGAGGACATGTTCAACCAGGGCGACACCAATCACCCGGATCGCTCGCGACTCCAACCCGTTGCCGCCGCGCCCACCGAGACGGCCAACTCGCGCACCGGGACCTCCGAAAGCCGGCGGCGGGTGGGTCTGCCCGCTCACCCCATCGAGCGTGAGGCCGACGAGTTGCCGGACGCACTCGACGCATTCCTGGCTAAGTTGTCAAACACGCGACTGCTGCGGCGCGAGGAGGAGCGGACGCTCGCGCGTCGGGTGGAGCGCGGCGACCTGGCCGCCAAGGAGCGGATGATCGAGGCGAATCTCAGGCTGGTGGTCGCGCTCGCCAAGCGCTATCGCGGCCAGGGGCTGCCGTTCCTGGACCTGATCCAGGAGGGCACGATCGGCTTGATCCGTGCCGTGGAGCTGTTCGACCACCGGCGCGGGCTCAAATTCTCCACCTACGCGACCTGGTGGATACGCCAGGCGATGGCCCGCGCGCTGGCCAACAAGAGTCGCACGATCCGGCTGCCGATTCACATCGCCGAGCGGGTGCGACGAATCCGCAAGGCCGAGACATATCTGAACGTGACGCTCGGACGCTCGCCCACGAGCGAGGAGATTGCGGCGTACGTCGCCCTGCCCGTGGACGAGATCGAGCGCCTGCGCCAGGCCTCGGCTGCGGTGCTGTCGCTCGACCAGCCGGTTTCCGATGAGGACAGCCGGACGCTCGCCGAACTCACCGGGGTCCGACAGCCCGCAACGGCTGACGCAGATGCGATCGATGCGCTCGAGACGCTGCTGCCACTGATGCAGCAGCTCGACCCGCTCCAGCGGCGCGTGCTGGCCCTGCGCTGGGGGCTATGGGGTGAGCGATGCCACTCCATCGAGGCGACCGCGCAAACGATTGGCATGAGCCGCGCGCACGTCCGTGAGATCGAACGTCGATCCCTGCGGCAACTGCAGGCGAACGGGAGCGCTGAAGACGGCCAGCTTTGCGCCGCATAGCCACGGCGATACGGGAGGCATAGCGGCCCGCCGACGCCGCACCATCCGTCCCGCGGCGCCCAGGCCGATCGTGACCCACTTGTGGGCCGGGTCCGACGATCGAACCCGGATCTGTTGTGCAGACAGCTGAGGGTCACTGCGACCGTGGTTCACCTTCGCCAATGGCCTCTTCGTAGTCGTTCCAGTAAAGGAGTGCAACGTGGTCACGTCAGCTTCACCGGTGCCGACAGCGCGGGAGACTCGCGACGCTCTCGAGGAAATCTGCAGGCCGACTCCTCGACACTCCGCTCGATCCGGACGCTTGCTGCCGCCGCCGCGAGAGAGTCGGACCTCGCCGCGCGGTTTGAGGCCAAGCTCTTGGCGCTCTCGCACGAACGATTGCGGCTCCTCGACGCTGAACTCGAGGCCTTGGTCGCCTCGGTGATGCGCGCCTATGCCGATCGAGTCGAGCGACGGCTCGTCGACTTCTGCGAATCCACGCAGAAAGCGGTCGGAGCTCCGACCGGGGGATTGCTCGCCCCGCGAGAATCACGCGTGTCTCCTCGCCGTGACCTGGACATCGTCCCGGTTGGCCACGACGAGTGGCTCGCAGATCAGCTCTCAGAGCTTGCCGGGCGAGCGGTAGACATTTTCCGAGACCGGCTCGCCGGCCAGGTTGAGGATGCGATTGAGTCGCTGGAGGATCGGATCGACCGCGCCGTCCAGTGCCAGGCGCAGGGAGAGCAGGCCGTGCGCGACCGGGCCGACGAGCTCGCGCGAGTTAGTCAGCGCATCGACCAACTAGCCCAAGCACTGGAGGCACCTCGATGACAGCTAACCCGCACCCCGACACCCCGCTCTTTCCCGTCGCGGCGAAGCTAAAATTCACTATGCGCGATGAGGCTCGCTGACCGCGGCATCGCCGCTGACGGCCTCTGGAGAACCCCAACTTCCTGGAGGTTGTTATGTGGCGTGATTGCACGAAGAAGGCCAGCGCGACCGGAGCAATCAGCGAGCTTTCCGACGATCGGTTCGGCCGGTTCGCGGAGCGGTTTGTTCGCGTGTTTGGGATGCCGTGGTTCCTCGCCGGCCAGACCGTGGTGATTGGCGCGTGGGTGGTGATCAACGCGCTCGGTGGGCTGCCTCACTTCGATCCGTACCCGTTCATCTTCCTGAACCTCATCTTCTCGGCGCTCGCCGCGTACGCGGCGCCGTTCATCCTGCTGGCGGAAAGCCGCCAGGCCGATCGCGACCGAGCGCAGACGCGCGCCGAGGAGCGCCATCACGACGAGCTCGAGAGGCGGCAGCAAGAGTTGCTCGAGCAGGACGCATCCCAGACTGAGCAGATCGCACGGCTACTCGAGCAAGACACAGCTCAGACCGAGCATCTCGCGCAGCTGCTCGAGCACGTCCACCTACTGCTCGAGCGAGAAAGCAACCAGACCGACCTGATCGCCTCGCTCGCTGCCCGGACCGTCGAGATGGCGCAGGCAAACCAGACGCTGATACGCGAGATCCACGCCCACGCGGTCCGACGCGAAAGCAAAGACGGCCAGCTCTCGAAAGACGAACTGACGCGTGCGATCACCCACGAGATCCACGCACACGGAATCGGGACCGAGCAGCCGAGCGCCCGGCGGCCCACACGACCGCCCGAGTCCGCCGGCGCACACACTGGGGCGGGCGGATCGCCACGCGGTCCGGTGTAAGACACACACTAGGCAGCACGAGGCCGCGTGCCGCCGACTCGCGGGATAGGGAACGCCCTCAAGACGGCTGCGGCTGGCGTGCACCCGAATTCCTCTGTTCGAGGCGGACCCGGTGCAAGTGCGGAGAGCCGTGGCCTGGCGGCCGCACGAGAGACCCCGGCGACACATGCGCACAACGACCCGGATCGGTGCTCTCACCGGGGCTTGGCCGAAAGCAATTAGCGCGGCCGCCTCGATCCGCATGTCCTCGGCCAAGTCGTCGATGTCGACGACGACAGTTGGGTCCACGGTGAGCCCGAGGCTTAGCGTGTTCGCGTACGGCAACGCCGCCACGCGCGGCGCATGATTCTCACGAATCTCGACCAGCGAATGCAGGGCGCACACCGGCACCGCCTGGACGCAGACCGGATGTCGAGGAAATGGCACATTCGACACGCTCAACGCGAACGACCGGGGACGCGCCCGCTACCGTCGCGTGGTCTCTCACAGAGATGAAGTCGGGGATCATGATCCCCCCGGCGCTCTGAGAGTTGTAGCCGAGGAGGCCCCTTACCTTGTCGCGCATTGGATCAGGGAATAGGTTCAACACGGTTAGCCGGCGCTCCTGATCGAGCTGAAGCAGCAGATCGACCGCGTCGTCGGTTGCCAGCCGGCAGAGCAGCGCGCCAACGTCACCGTCCGAGCGGTTGCGAAGGAACTCGCTGCGACGCTCGTCGTCGAGCTCCTCAAACATGTCGGCCTGAAGCCCCTTGTCCTGTGCGACAGCCTGGAGGATCTCCTCGCCCTGCGCGTGCGAGGCGGCCTGGACCAGGTCGGCCAGCTGCGCCGGGTGCAGCCCGCGGAAGCCGGCGGTGGACGAGCCGGAGCACGTCGATGAATCCCGGCCGACAAACGGCTCCGTCTCCCACCATCCCACAAACCGAGCGTGCTGACCACGATGAGTCCGCACACGCTTGGGTAGCAGGCGGCGTAACCGCCCTCCGAACGTCGGTCGATGCCAGCCACTCGCCACGAGCCCCGCGCGTACACGAGTTCGATCTCGCTCGCCCGCACCAGCCGCACCGAGGTGGTGTCGATCCGGCTGCGGCCGAGCACGTCAGCGCGCAGCAGCACCTCGCCCTGGCGGCGCTGGAACCGCGCGATGTTGAGCTTCGTGGACACCGCCTGCACTCCGGACGGCCCCAGCCTTGCGATCCCGCTGGCGGGGACGAGCACCTCCCGTCCGCCGATTCGCGCTTTCAGCCCTACCACGGGCGGCCGCTCAGCAGCGCCGTCGAGGCAGACGATCAGGTCCTCAATCGGGCCGAGCCGGTCGCCGCGAGAATCGAACAACGGGCTTCCGACGACCGACAGGTGCACGGGCATGTTCGTCACGGCCGGTAGCGCGTGGCGATCGACACCACCAGCCCGAGAGTCGCCTCGACCAGCGGCTTCTTGCTTCCGGGTCGCCGCGCCGAGCGGCTGCGAGCGTCCTCCCTCATCTGGTCGCACGAGTCGTGCCGTGGCGAGCCTCGCCCAGTAAAGCCACTGGCACGTCAGGCAGCTCGCGAGGCGTCGCCGGCAGACATCGCTGCTCAGCGATGCGTCCATCCGGGGGCTTCCGGCCGAGTCCAGCTCCAGTTCGAGGCGGGTCTGACCGCCCGGCGGTCCTGGCCGATGGGCTTCGGACGTATCGCCGGGTGCCTCGTCAGAGGAGAGAGCACGGCGATAGGGAGTGATCGCGAGCCGCTCGCCAGCCGTCGTCGGGCAACCCGCAGCCTCTCTGACCCTGGCTGGTGTCAGTTGATGAATTCCCGCTAGCTGCAATGCGCCCGCGGCGTCCCGGTGCGATCCTGGAGCGGATGCCTCTGCGCTGTCTGTTAGTCGACGACAGCACCCGTTTTCTCGAGGCGGCACGAGCGATGCTCGAGCACGACGGGGTAGAGGTCGTGGGTGTCGCGTCGACGGCGGAGGACGCGATCGCGTCCGTCAGTCGGCTCGATCCTGACGTGGTGCTCGTGGACATCGCCCTCGGCCGCGACAGCGGATTCGAGCTGGCGCGGAGACTTGATCGCGAGGTGCACGGGACCTCACTGCACGTCGTGTTGATTTCGACTCACGCCCGCGAGGATTTTGCCGAGCTGATCGCGGTAAGTCCCGCCGCGGGGTTCGTGTCCAAGTCAGAGCTCTCGGGCCGGGCGATCCGTGCTCTGATGAGCAGGCGGGATCGCCCCCGGTGAGCAGCCGATCAGCGATTGCCTGGCTGGCGTGCCTCGAGGAACTTGATCACGGCAAGGACGCGGCGATGATCGTCGTCGGTCTCCGGGAGTGACAGCTTGGCGAGGATGCTGTGTACGTGCTTCTCGATCGTGCCCTCGGTCACCCACAGCCGGCGTGCGATGCCCGCGTTGGAGCGGCCCTCGGCCATCAGCGCGAGCACCTCCCGCTCGCGCTCGGTCAGCTCGCCGAGCGGATCATCGACGTGTCGGGAGGCGACCAGCTCCTGTACCAAGGCCGGGTCGACGACCGAGCCGCCGCTGGTGATCCGCTTGAGCGTCTCGATGAACTCCTCGACCTGCGTGACCCGGCTCTTGAGCAGATATCCGCTGCGCCGTCCACTGGCCAGCAGGTCCGTTGCATGCTCCACCTCGATATACGCTGACAGCACGACGATCGCGATCTGCGGGAGCTCTTCGCGGATCGCGCGGGCTGCGTCGAGCCCCTCGGTGGTGTGGGTGGGGGGCATCCGGATGTCGACGAGGAGCAGGTCGGGCGTCTGCTCGCGCGCGAGTGCGGTCAGCTCCGGACCGTCGGTGGCCTGGCCGACGACATCGAAGCCGGACTGCTCGAGCAGGCTCGCAATGCCCTCCCGCAAGAGGATGTCGTCATCGGCGATGACGACCCGCATGCGGCCGGTCGGATGGGGCATCGCGGCCTGATTTTGGAGCTCGGTCATTCACGTAGTATCGGCTACTCGCGCAACCGCGCTGCGGGCAACGACTGTCTCGATCAGTCACCGACGTGCGCGCCTCGGCGAGACTGGCGAAGCGCTCTGAGGCTCGGCTCGGCCAAGCGAACGGGTTCGAGCGACCTGCGACTGCGATCGATCCGGGCAGCCGCCGCGCAGACGCCCGGCGCTCGAAGTTCCGGTTGACAGCCACGGAGCGCAGCTGGCTGCGACACGCCAGAGAGATACGGGACGCGACCCGACCTCGATCCGGCGATCTAAAGGCCTTGGCATCGCACCGTCGATCGTTCCGACCATGCTGTGGGTGGCTGACCTGATACGCACGATCCACCGGCCGGTCCGGGCCACCGCCCGAGAGGGCCTGGCTCGGACGCGACAGTGTCATCGGGCGCGCGCCCCGGGACGGCGCCGGTGAGGCCTGCGTCCTGGAGCGCGCATTCAAATACCATGGCCCGCTTGCTCGAAGAGAATCGTGACGAGTTCTCGCAGCTTGCCGCCGAGCAGGCGGCGTTGCGACGCGTCGCAACGCTAGTAGCGCACAGCGCCCCTGCGGAGAAGGTGTTCATCGCCGTCGCCGAGGAGGTCGGCCGGCTGATGGGCGCCGACGTCAGCCACCTGATCCGGCGCGAGCCCGACGCCACCGCCACGGTGCTGGCCGGGTGGAGCACGCGCGGTGACCACATGCCCGTCGAAACCCGGTTGGCGCTGGGGGGCGATAGTACGTGGACGGCGGTCGCGCGTACACAACGGGTCGCTCGGAGGGACAGCTATGAGGGCGCGGCGGGTCCGATCGCCGCCGGCCTCCGCCAGCTGGGGATCCGCTCTTCGGTCACCGCGCCGATCTTCGTGGCCCGCCACCTGTGGGGAGCGATCGCCGTCTCCTCCAGAGACGAGCCGGTACCGCCCGAGACGGAGCCGCGGCTTGAGAACTTCGCGGAGCTGGTCGGCACCGCCGTCGCAAACGCCGAGGCCCGAACGCAGCTCCTCGCTTCGCGAGCGCGGATCGTGGCGGCCGGCGACCAGGCCCGGCGCCGCATCGAGCGGGATCTCCACGACGGCATGCAGCAGCGCCTGGTTTCGCTGGGGCTCGACCTGCGTGTCGCCCAGACGATGCTTCCACCTGAGCTGAGCGAACCGCGCGCGCAGCTGGACCGGATCGCGGACGAGCTCGATATGGCGATCGACGAGCTGCGCGAGATCTCGCGTGGCATCCATCCGGCGATCCTCTCCGAGGGCGGGCTGGCGCCGGCGCTGCGTACGCTCGCCCGCCGCTCGGCCCTTCCGGTCAAGCTCAACGCGCAAGCCCCGGTTCGGCTACCGGAACCGGTCGAGGTAGCCGCCTACTACGTCGTTTCAGAGGCCATCACCAACGCGGTCAAGCACGCGCACGCCTCGGTCGTGCACGTTGACGTCGAGCAGCGTGACGGCGTGCTGGCGCTTACGGTGCGCGACGACGGAGTCGGCGGCGCGGATCCCCAGAAAGGATCCGGACTGATCGGTCTCCGCGACCGCATCGAGGCCCTTGGCGGGACGATCGCCGTCGACAGCCCCAGCCGCCAGG
>Ga0335081_10018565_pt1 | contig 11242 bp, 8 predicted proteins | sample Lox_Sample_35_FD_206713 | JGI IMG/M metagenome (GOLD analysis project Ga0335081, IMG submission 206713) | Soil microbial communities from Loxahatchee National Wildlife Refuge, Florida, United States - Lox_Sample_3.5 | ecosystem: Environmental > Terrestrial > Soil > Wetlands | place: USA: Florida... | reverse complement strand
GTTATCTCCTTCGCATATTTTCGGGTTAACCAACTGTGTTTCACTCTTAGGAAAGTGAAAATGCAGAATGCGCCATTTAAGCTTTGAACCCAAACTTCCCCAAGACTCTTTGCTGGCTGCCTAATACCAGGCTAGAACTTTTGAAGATTTTTTCCGGCGACTTTGGTTTGAAAATGGATAACTCAATATGCGTTATTCACTGAGAAGTAAACGGCGGAAAACTAACGATTAACGCAAACGTAAAAGATGAGAGGATACGCATGAACGTTGAAGACACTGGAGTGGGAATTCCAGAACATGTTAAGCCTAACGTGTTTAAGCCTCTGTTTACGACTAAATCGAAAGGGCAAGGCTTAGGTTTGGCAGTTGTCAAGCGTCTTGTCGAAGGTTTAGGCGGCACAGCAAGGTTTGTAAGCGAAGAAGGCAACGGAACAAAATTCACGATGGAGCTACCTTTGGAAGCAAAAAGCGTTCAATAACAAGCAATAAGCCAAAGCTAAAGTCTAAGTTGTTGCTTCCTTGTTTTTACTCTCGTATTCTTCAACCATACGTTTAACCTTCTTTTCGAGACGCCTTTCGTAAACGTGTTCGGGTATCGGAGGAGGAAGGACCTTTTTATCATGCAGTTCGGTCGGCGTCACTATGCGTCTTTCACCCACTTTAACCGTGACCCGTTCATCATCGACAAAATCATCAAAATCCTCCAAGGCCTCAACAATCCAGTAGCCTTCACTTTTAGTGATAGCTTTGACCTTGTAGAGCCCCTTATAGTACAAGAAATCGTTCATAAAAACCAATTATCAAATGCATTCAGCGCTAAATAAACTTCACGATACTTCTAACTGAAACACCCGGAACTCTTCTCAAGCACTTGAATGGCTACTTCGAAGCATCGAACAAGCCGAAAATCATTTCTCAGTTCATGACGCCAATCAAACCAAGAGATGCCATCAATAGAAATATTTTTCGAGACTCGAATAACCTCTGGTCACCAACGTTATCCGATACAGAAATATTTAACCAGTCAAAAGCAGGGCCACTATATGTGAATCAACTCTGTCCATTTTCGTTTCAGCCAAATACCCTGCAGCACATTGCAACCGTCGTGATCAACAGACAGACCTTTGCAACTTCCCAATCCTTCTTAAAAGAAAATGATCCACGCTGCTTTTGGGGATGTCATCTATACAGTTGCTTCACAAATAAGGGTTTTTAACTGCTCAACTGTTTCGCTTTCAGTCCTTCACAAGAGGCGATTCAGTTCTTCGGCATACGTTTGCGATCACCGAGATGATTGACCACATTGTAAAAATTCCGAAAACTCTGGTGTACTTTGAGGTACCAGCCATCTGAACGTCGTTGATGTCTCCGCCAGCATTCAGATATCCCTTTATGAATGCTTTAGTAAACGCTTCGGCTTTGACTCCGCCGGCGTTTAGCGGCTGCATGTAATGTCCAGAATAATAGAGGAACACAGCTAAATCCCAGGCTTTGTCGCCCTTCTGAGACACTCGAGAAGCTTGCTCGAAATCTATAAGAAAGATGTTTCCGTCTGCTTTGACAAGCATGTTTTCAGGTTTTGTGTCGCCTAAAGTGATGCCGCACGAATGGATTTGGGCGAAGATTTCACCCGCTTTGCTTATAATGGCTAATTTCTGCTCAATGTTCTCGCTCTTCTTGGCAGCAGCTATACTTTTTAAAGTTTCGTGAAGCCCTTCGCCCTCAATGAACTCCATAAAAACCAAACGTTCGGCATTACTTACGTGAAAAATCTTGGGCACATTGAACCCCTCGCTCCTCAACAGCTCGTTCATGGCACATTCTTTGGCAAGTCTTGCCTGGGCCGAAACCGAAAGAGACCGAACGCCAAGGGACCACACCGTTAACGGAAACCATTTAAACCCTGACAAATCTTTGTAACGTTTTGCAAGGACCTTGGTCTCCCCGCCTATTCCTTTGGCTTGGATTAGGTAAACGTCGTTTAGCATTCCACCTAGCGGTTCAACCTCTATGTTTTCGCCTTGCCCTTTCAGAAGCATTTTTTTGGCAAAGCCCTTGATATCAACATTATCTGCAAGCGAAATTAGGCCTTCCGAGGTTTGGAAAAACACGTATTTCTGAGGGTCAACAAAAAGGTAGACGGGATCTGGGAGTCGCGGCCAATTAATTTTTTGCGTTCTAAGGAAGATTTCGGTGTTCTGTGAAACTATGCTCATAAGTTGGGGAAAAAAACCGAAAAAGGATGTGAAAAGGGTTCGCGGCGCATTCCTTGTGGCGCTGAGAAGTCGCATTGCTGGGTTTTGGCTTTGTTCGATAAGTTTCTTAGAAATCTTGACGTAACCATCAGCATAATAGATTCTTCCCTCTTTCTCAAGTAAACATAATGCTTCATTGTAGCTTTCAAGGGACTTTACCTCGTTAGCGGTGACTCCAGCGATAACGCTTGAGGCATTATATGCAAGAAGGGGAAAGATTCTAATTCGGTTCAATAGAACCTCATAGAGGAAATACTGCGACCTAATCTGCAGTGTACTGGCAAGCTCGGGAAAATTGAGAGCTAAATTCTCTAGCAGCTCAAGAATCAAACGTTTCTTCAGAGCGACCTCTTGTTTATGCAGGTAATGATCGCCGATAACCGCTATATACGGAAAAGCAAGTTTGCTCGCGATTGCCTCTCCGAGAAAACCCCGCTCGATATCCCGTTCAAAAACCCACTGGTCAATCGCCAAGATAAAAACAGGTCTTTCATTTAGGGTTCTTGGGTAACTGATGATTCTGGGTTGAAAATCCCGCAGGACAACTACGACTTCTACCAGCGTCTTCTCGCCTGAACCATCCGCAGAAAACCTATCAACTTGAGCAATGGCGGTTATGTCTGCGGAGCCAGCGATACGTCTGCATAAATCCAGCAATTGATTATTGAATTCTTTGTTCTCTGAGCGCCCAATTTGATTCAAATACGTCTTCTAGTAAAGAATTGGAAGTCCAGATATTTAAAACACGTTTGCACCAAACAAGTTTCTATGCAGGCTTCTGGGCTGAACCGTAAAAGTTATGAGATAACCTCAACCAGAAACGAAACATCACGCATCTGCAGTTTACACAGTTAAGCAACTTCTTTATGCGCGGGCAATTTCGCCATCATGGTCAACGCGGGCTGCTCAACACATGGCTGACTAGCTAATTTTCGGCATATAAGATTCAGCGATTCCTGAGTGAAATCAAGCATGCTTTGACCTCCGTTAGTGAGACTGTATATCTTTCTTGGTCTGTCAAAATTCATGTTCCAATCGCCTTTCACAAAACCCTTCTTTTCAAGAGAATTAAGCAACGGATAAACAGTGCTCGGACCAAAGTAAACGCCGTAGTTTTTTCGAATCTTGGTTATGATTTGATACCCATGCATAGGTTGGTTGCCTAAAAACTGCAGTATGATGAGGTCCAATAGACCTTTCATCAGTTTATTTGAAACTTCTTTTTGCATTGTTAATGTTTTTAACATTTTTCTCAACCTGTATTTCTGGTGAACAGTTTTGCTGTTCTACATGGATACAATATGTCCTATTTCAGACATATCTCGAATAGTTAATATTAATAAACCATAATATAAATCTTCATACATAATACAAGCATACAAAAACATAACATGGCAACGCAGCAGCCAGCACAACCGTCATAAAACATATAAACACAACGTCAAACAATTCATATCGAATCGCTTCACGGTACAACCTCATGTCAGAAACCTACAAAGACGAAATTGTACAACACATAATCAGAAACCTGCTAGAAATCGAATTACTCCGGATACTGCAAGCCCAACCAGCATGGGGCTATCACATTAAAAAACAAGTAGAGGAGCAATTCAACATAAAACTAAGGCACGGTGCACTTTACCCCGCGCTAAAAGCCCTTGAGACGAGAGGCTTTCTGGAAAGCAAAATACAACAAAAAAGTGGACGAGCCCGAAAAGTGTACTCTATTACCCAAGAGGGAAAAAATTACCTGCAAACCTACCGCAACCTAATAAAAGAAATGCTGGACGAGAAAACAGAATCAATTAAAGCGGGACATTAAAGGATCTAACTTATTTCCCAATTTACCTACGAAAAACAATTCTTGATTCAGCGACGCTTTATCGCCCGATCTGCCCGAAGTGGACTTCTCAAGTGATGCTTACGTTCTGAATGTCGAAGTATCGTTTTGCTAAAAATCGCAGACGTTCGGCGTTCTTGCCGTTTTTCCCTATTGCGACGCCCTTGTCTTTTGGGTTAACCGTGATGACTGCCATTTTTTTGCCGTCAGTTCTTTCAGTAACGCGCACTTCTCTCACTGCTGCGGGCTTCAAAGCGTTCTTCATGAATTGAACTGGGTCTTCACTGTACTCGATGATCTCGTGTTTTTTGCCCGTCATGCGTTCAAGTGTATGTATGTTCCTGCCGCCTTTCCCTATTGCAACACCCACTTGGCCTTGGTTGACAATGAATATTGCCCTTTGCTCTACTTCGTCAACAATACAGTCCTTCACGCTTGCGCCGCTTATGCTTTCAAACAATGCAATGTAACGCATTTCGTCGCAGGTGATTTTTATGCCGGTTGTCAGTTTTTTTCCTCCATTTTTTATTCTTCTGGTTGTTCCTCTGTTATCTTAAGAATATCGGAGTCACCTGTTTCTCGGATGCTCATGGCTGAAATGATAAAGAGTTTTTTGCAGACTTCAGCTAGATCCATAGAGCCACCCTTGTAAGTTACTACTGGGACTTTAGAGATTTCTCCATAGTATTCTATCTGTTCTTTTATGGTTTTTGGACAGTTAGAAGCTAAAACAATCATCTTAGCCTTTCCTGTTTTAGCGTTTTGCAAAGCAGTGTTTGCTCCGAAAGATACCTTGCCTGTTTTAACGGCTGACGCTAATGCCTTATCTATATCTATCATGACTCGGTTTTTCCTCCTTCTTTTTCTGTCTTTTCGAATGTTGACATGTATAATTCAACTAAGCCAGTCCCGATTGGTATCGACTGCCCAACTATAACGTTTTCGGTTACTCCTGCCAAGGGGTCACTTTCACCTTTCACGGCCGCTTCAATAATGTTAGGCACTGTGATTTCGAATGCGGCGCGCGCTAGAACGCTTGCTTTTTTGCCGCTGATGCCGTGTCTGCCGATTTGCTGCACGTCCCCTGTTGTCGTCATCATGTCTGCAACGAGCATTACGTGTCGCACGTCTACGTCTAATCCTTGATCTTCTAGGACTCCTTTAGCTTCATGGACGAGTGCGTTTCGTGATGCTTCTACGCCTAAGGTTTTAGCTATTTCGTGGATGTTATTGGTGGTTGTTCGTGAAGTGTCTACGCCTTCGACTTCTAAGACTTTTGACAGGTTTGAGCCGTCAGTACGTATTACCCATTCGCCGCTTTCTTCGGTTACGAGTACACGTTTAATGTCGGGTACGCCTTTGACCTGGAAGCCAGGAATCTTGCCAAGCATACGTTTTAGCTGTTCAGCTTTCTTGGGTTTAATTTCAACGGTAGAATCTGTTACTGTTACGGTTGCGTTCTGCAGTTGTAACCGCTGATTTAGCAGATCCATGGTTATGCCTCTGTCATCCATCATAGATTTGTTCAGTTCAATTATGATTTCTTCTCGCACTGGGTCTTCGTATATTGCAGAAGCCAAGTTTTCGACAGAGGTGTAGATTATGTTTCTTGCGATTTCAACAGCTCCTTCTTTGCTTTTTGCGTGTTCAGGCATCAAGTAGATTGTCATGATTGGGGTTGAGGGTATCCTGCGAGCATCCACGATTTCAATGAGCCTAGGTAAACCTAAGGTTACGTTTTGTTCTTTGACTCCCGCGTAGTGGAAGGTTCTGAGAGTCATCTGTGTGCCTGGTTCACCTATCGATTGTGCCGCGACAATTCCCACTGCTTCCCCTGGCTCCATCAGGGCACGTTTGTATTGGTCTGCAGTTGATGACGTGGCTTTTTCTACGCTTTTTGCGGTAAGCTTTCCTTTTGCAAAGTTCTGTTTTAGTTGGTTCATTAAGATTGGGGTAAGTTGAAGTTCGACTTTTTTGAGCTGTTTCTTGATTTCTTCGGCGGATGCGACTTCTCCTTTTTCCTGGCCGATTTTTATCTGGTCGATGAGTCTGCTGACGTTAACGGCTTTTCCATGGTCGCTTTTTGCGGGGTCAACACCATCTTCTCCGTAGCGGAATTGGATAATGTCGCCCGCTGAATCGCGGACGGTGCTGTCGTATTCGAGGCGTATGTGTTCTAGCGCGTTGATTAGCCTGCGTTGCATGTAGCCGCTTTGTTGTGTGCGGACGGCTGTGTCGACTAGTCCTTCTCTGCCGCCCATAGCGTGGAAGAAGAATTCGATGGCGTCTAAGCCTGATTGGTAAGAGTTATAGACGAAGCCTCTTGCTCTTGGAAGTGGATCGTTCTCTTTGAAGTGCGGCAATGCTCGTCCCGAGTAGCCTCTTAGGATACGTTTGCCTCGGACCGACTGTTGCCCAACGCAAGCAGCCATCTGACCAATGTTAAGGCTTGAGCCTCTTGCACCTGTTCGGGTCATGACGATGCCGGCGTTTTCTAATGTAAAGTCTTCGTCCGCTATTTTGCCCGATTCGTCTCTGGCTACTGCGAGTTCATGCATAACGTAGATTTCAAAAGATTCCTCAAGTGTTTGGCCTGGCAGGCGTGGTAGAGTGCCATTTTGGAAGTTTGCGATGTGTTCGTCGATTTTCTTTTGAATACGTTCCATTGTTTTGGCCATGCGGTTGCGGGCTCTCGGTGAAAGAACCAGTTGTTCGTAGGTGTAACTGAAACCTCGCATTGAAATGTATAATTTCAGAAGGTGCGTTATGTTGTTGAGGAATTGTCTCCCAGCTTGTGTGCCGTAATCCTTGATTATTCTGTGAAGTAAGCTTTCGGATTGCTCTGCACCGATTGAACGCCTGTCGATGATTCCAGAAACCAATTGTCCGTTTCTGACCACAACGTAGGCATCATGTTTGCATTCTTCTTCTTCGCATTTCGTGCATCCCTGGCAAATGTTGGCCTTCAAAACGTAATTCAACGTTTTCGGAAGGTAGAGGCTAAAGATTTGCTTTCCTGACCACATTGGTACGGGTTCTTTGATTTCTGGTTCTGGAAGTTCCTCGGTATAGCCAGTTGCTGTAAGCAGCCTGTCAACTTGATCTCTGCCTATATAGTTGCCTTTTCTTGTAAAGTAGTATGCGCTTGTGATAAAGTCCCTGATGGCGCCAATGATGGGTCCGCCGAATCTTGGTGAAAGGATTTGGTCTTGAACCTGCATAAGAAGCAGCGCTTCAGTTCTGGCTTCTTCGCTTTGTGGAACGTGAAGATTCATTTCGTCGCCATCAAAGTCTGCGTTGTATGGAGGGCAGACACATAGATGTAGGCGAAAAGTTTTGTAGGGCAAAACTCTGACGTAATGAGCCATGATTGACATGCGGTGAAGCGACGGTTGCCGATTGAAGATTGCGATGTCGCCGTTCTTAAGGTGCCGTTCGACCACGAAGCCCAACTCTACGGCTTCTGCGATTTTGGTTCTGTCAACAACGAACTCCAACCTGATTCGTTTTCCGTCTGGCCTGATGATGTACAGGGCGCCAGGGTAGTTTTCGGGGCCGTTAATGACAAGTTTTTTCATTTCTTCTATGTTCCAAGCTGTAACTTTTTCTGGAACAGAAAGCCGCATGGCAACGTCGACGGGTACACCTACCTCATTTATGTCGAGGTTGGGGTCTGGAGAAATGACTGTGCGTGCGGAGAAGTCGACTCGCTTACCTGAAAGGTTGCTTCTGAAACGTCCTTCTTTGCCTTTGAGCCTTTGAGAGAGAGTTTTTAGAGCTCTTCCGCTGCGGTGCCTTGCGGGCGGGATGCCTGAAGCTTCATTATTAAAGTACGTGGTAACGTGATACTGAAGCAGCTCGGAGAGGTCCTGAATGATTAGCGTAGGAGCACCTGCTTCCATGTTTTCTTTCAGACGCTGGTTAATGCGAATGATGTCTACGAGTTTGTGAGTTAAGTCATCTTCAGAGCGGATACCTGACTCAAGTGTGATTGATGGACGAACGTAAACTGGAGGAACAGGCAGAACCTGAAGAACCATCCATTCAGGACGCGCAACTTTCGGGTTAAAGCCTAAGACTTCTAAGTCTTCGTCAGAAATGCGTTCGAGCCTTTCCCTGATCATGCTTGGAGTCAAAGGCTCGGAGCCTGCTTCAGTTTGTTCGATGAACTTTGTCGGCTTCTCAAAAGTGATTTTGAATTGAGCTGACGCGCAGTAAGGGCATTGTTTAGCCTTTATTTCAGTCATAATTTCTTTGTAAGTTTCATCGGGAATAGTTCCTAAAAGTTCGTTGAGCCGTTCGATACGTTGTCGGGCTTTCTTGGCAGCGTCTTCAGTTAAGAGTATGCGTCCGCAGCTACGGCAGGTTGATTTTAGAAGGTCAAAAATGATTTTAGTAAATTCAATGTGCACGATTGGTACGGCAAGTTCGATGTGTCCGAAGTGTCCTGGGCATCGGATAGCAGTGTTTCCGCAGGTTTTACATCGTTGCCTTGGCTCAAGGGTGCCTAGTCTACCGTCCATTAAGCCGGCGGTGATGGGTGCTCCGTCTTCGTCGTAAGTGTCAGGGGTTTGGATTTCGACTACCGACTGCTTGCGCAGGTCTTTCGGTGAAATTAAGCCGAACGAGATTTCGTCGACTATCTTATGGATTAATTCTTCCTGTTGTGACATGTTATGCTTTCTCCTTAAGCCTTAGTTTAGGGGTAATACACAAACTTTGAAGCTCCTGCAAAAGAAGCTTGAAAGCGTACGAGACTATGACTGGTGAAATCTTTGCTTTCTCATCACATATTCGGCAGACATAGCGTCTTTGTTTCATGTCGAAGTAAGCGATTTGCCCGCAGTTCTCACAGATATAAAGCGTGTACTTGTCTGATTCCTCAAGAAGCCTGTCTCTTAGAAGCATGGCTGCGCCGTGTCCGATGAGGCAGTCTCGCTCCATTTCTCCGAATCTCAAGCCTCCGCCTCTAGCTCTGCCTTCAGTTGGTTGCCGCGTCAACATTTGCACTTGTCCTCGTGCTCTTGCGTGAATTTTGTCAGCGACCATGTGATGCAGTTTCTGGTAGTAGACTACGCCTACGAAAACGTCTGCAACGAATTTCTCGCCTGTAGTACCGCTGTAGAAGACTTCTCCGCCGGTGTGGCTGAAACCCAATTTCACGAGGCTTTTGCGGATCTCGTCGGGTCCTTCGTTGCTGAATGGTGTGCCATCTGCTGGTCTGCCTCTTGCTGAAGCTGCTTTTCCTGCGAGTGATTCTATGAATTGTCCGATTGTCATTCTTGAGGGGATTGCGTGAGGGTTGATTATTAGGTCAGGGACAAGGCCATCATCTGTGAACGGTAAATCTTCCTGTGGAACGATTAAGCCGATAACTCCTTTCTGTCCGTGTCTTGAAGCAAATTTATCTCCCAGTTCAGGTACCCGCTGATCGCGGACTCTTGCTTTCACGAGTTGGCTGCCTTCGCCTGACATGGTTATGAATATGCCATCCACAATTCCTGTTTCGGATGGACGCATATCAACGGATGTGTCACGCATAGAGGGTCCTTTGACTTCGAATTCCTTGTATTCTTCAAGGAATCTTGGAGGGCTGATTCTTCCAATCAACACGTCTCCGCCAACAACTTGCGACTCAAGGCTGATTATCCCATCGGGCTCTAGGAGCCTGTAGTATTGTTCTCCCCTATATCCTCGGGTTCCTGGTTCTGGAACTGTGAATTTGTCTTTTAAGCCTCCGAGGTACTGGCGGCATTCGGCTTCGTAGATACGGTAGAATGTTGATCTGGCTAAGCCTCGTTCGATGGATGCTTTGTTGAATATGAGCGCGTCTTCCATGTTGTAGCCTTCGAAGCTTAGCACCGCGACAACGCAGTTTTGCCCTGTTGGGCGCTGCTTGTAACCCATTACCTCCATTAGTTCGGTTTCAACCATTGGAACCTGTGGGTAATGAAGTATGTGTGAACGTGAGTCGACACGATGATGGAAGTTGGTGCCGTAAACTCCTAAAGCTTGTTTTGCCATGGCTGCTTGGTATGAGTTGCGTGGCGACTGGTTATGTTCAGGATACGGGATTGTTGAGGCGCATATGCCTAGAATCGTGTAGGTGGCTATTTCAACGTGGGTGTTATTGGGTTGAATCTGGTCAAAGGTTAAGGCTATGTAAGCGTTTTCCTCTTCTTCAGCGTCCAAATACTCGATTAAGCCGTTTTTGACGAGGTCTTCCCAAGTCCATTCGCCTAAACCGATTTTTTCCATGTGCTTAGACTGAAGTTTAGAAACACCGTTTTCAACAATTACGAGTGGTCGCCTGACTCTGCCTTCGTCACAGTTAGCGTGTAATTCTTCATTTTCTGTTTGCTGCTTTGTGAAGTGTGTTACGTTGGCTTCTGTTGAGATTTCGCCTGTTCTTCTTTTTTCGCGGAAGGATTTCACGATCTCGGCTGCGTTATTGCAGTACCCAATTATGTTTCCGTCAACGAAAACTTTGGCTCCTGAAATGCGCAGATCAGTAGAGGATTCTGCTGCAGGAACTGTTCCCATTTCGAAAAGTAATTGTTTAACTCTATCTGGGTTTACGCCGACCGCAATTGAGGCTGACAGCGCAAGGTTCTTTACGAGCCCGCAGTTGGAGCCTTCAGGCGTTTCGTTTGGACATAATCGTCCCCAGTGGGTTGGGTGCAAGTCTCTGGCTTCGAAGTTAGGTTGGCTTCTGCTTAACGGCGATTGAAGCCTACGCAGATGACTCAGCGTTGAAATGTAGTTAGTTCGGTCAAGTAGCTGAGTAATACCCACTCTGCCTCTACCCCAGTTGCCCGTTGCTAAAGCATGCTGGAACCGCTCGGTAATTATTCCCGGACGCACAGCGGCTGAAACAGTAATTATTGGGCCTTTGACACCTATGCGCTCAAGCTGGTACTTTATGTCTCTAGTTAAGTTTCTGAATGAAACGCGGAAAAGATCTGCTAGAAGTGGACCGCCGAGACGCAGGCGCTTATTTTTAAAGTGGTCTTTGTCGTCAGGTTGCCTTTTGCCCGTCTTTAATTGCAAAACGCGATAAGCCATTTCACCGAGGAAAATTGCTTTTTCTTTTCGGTTTTTTTCGCTTCTACCAAGATGGGGCAAAAAGTTCTTGTCAAGAGCGGTT
>Ga0335081_10018564_pt1 | contig 11243 bp, 13 predicted proteins | sample Lox_Sample_35_FD_206713 | JGI IMG/M metagenome (GOLD analysis project Ga0335081, IMG submission 206713) | Soil microbial communities from Loxahatchee National Wildlife Refuge, Florida, United States - Lox_Sample_3.5 | ecosystem: Environmental > Terrestrial > Soil > Wetlands | place: USA... | reverse complement strand
CTTAGCGTTGAAAAGGAAATAGGCAAATTAGAAAATTCCGCCTTCTCTGAAGTAATAGTTTTCTTCTTTTTTGGGACCAAAGCTTCGCACCCCTTCCTGTTTTAGTTTGCAGCGCAGTTCTTCAGCGTATTCGTTCGTTATTTCACCTTTCTTCAGTAGGTAATCGATTATTTCTCCTGCTTGTGCTTCGGTGTCACAGCGACGGATGAAATCAACGGCGCAAGGTGTAAAGTGACGCAGTTTATCTGGTGTGATAGTATCAGGTTCGGATTCAATGTCTTCCTCGATGCATTCGACGATGTCAGCTTCTGCCTCTTCAGGGTTTTTGCGAACAGCATCTATCGGGATTTTGGAATCTCCCGTTTCAAGCTCTTCGTAGAGGTTTGGGAACATCTTTTTTAGATATTCTTTGTTTATGGCCATTTGGCATCAATTTGAGATTTGAAATACATTATGGAAATCGGTTCTTTAAGTTCTTTGTGAGGCAAAATCAGATTTTTATTCGAGATCAAGTGGGGATAAAGCATTGAGTTGGGTTGTCTTTGAGCAGTTTTTCAAGGCTTTTAGTTCGTAACCCCTTCATTTCATCTCCGAAAATCTCGCATTTCCTTTTTTCTCTTTTTTCCTCGGAGTTTCGGACGACGACTTCAAGTCCATGTTTCGCAGCGGTTTCAGCATGTAAATGAAGCGACGACAGGGTTCGGCCGTGTTTGTTGACGGTTGTCCAAGCGGTTTTCAGGAGTTTTATTCCTTGGGCTTTTAGGATATTGACGATTTCTTGTGGGTCATCAGCGTAGGCTGCGATGTCTATATCGCTTCCCTTGTGGATTGTGCCTCGCCAGACGCTACCAATTAAAACGGGACAGTAATCATCAATAACCTTCATAACCTGCAAGGCTTCCCTGCGCATCTCTACTAGTCGTTCTTTCCTGTTTTCACCTTCGTTTTCCTCGGCAATCTTGTCCAGTTCAAGCGCCACTTCCAGATTAGAAGGCAAAAAATGTGTGCCCAGCGTTTGTGCTGCTCGTGTTTTGGCTTGCTTGTATTCTTTTTCAGCCCCAAAATAAAGAAGGGTAGCTGCTTCCCTCGCAACCTTAGACTTTAAGTCGGTGGCCAATTAACCGCCAAGCGCTACTGTCAGCGTTTCGCTACTGTTTCGTAAAGGTCGATTGTTTTTGCCGCAATTTTGCTCCAGGTGAACTCGGCGATTACGCGTTTTCGGCCATTTTTCCCGAGCATCTTTGTCCTTTCAGGGTTCTCTAGTGCGCTGATTACTCCCCATGCGATGTCGGAGGGGTTGTTTGGGTCAACGTGGAATCCGCATTGTTCTTCGCCGCAGCAGATGACTATTTCTCGCATTCCGCTGACACCTGCGGCGCCGACGACAACTGTTTTCTCCATGCTCATTGCTTCAAGCGCTACGATGCCAAAGGGTTCATAGAAGCTTGGGAATACGGCTATGTCGCATGCTGCGTAATGCGCGATTCGTTCTTCCTCGGGGATAAAATCGAAGCAGAACTTGACGTATTGGTCAAGCCTCATGGTTCTGGTCAGGTTCATCAAGTATTCTTGCAGATCGCCGACGCCCACAATCACAAGCCGTGCATTAGGAATCTTACTCAGGATGTGAGGCATGGCCATTATTAGTTTGTCAACTCCTTTGACGCCGACGAGCCTGCCAAGGAAAAGAACCATAAATTGGTCATCGCCGATCCCGTATTTGCTTCTAACTCGTTTAATGTCGGCAGCAGAAACGTTTGCAGGGTTGTATTTTTGGGGGTCAACACCATTATAGCTAACCTGGATCTTGTCCCTGGGAAAACCAAGTTGGATAAGCTCATCCTTCATCGCGTAAGAAACTGTCACAACCAAATCTGCCATTTTGCCTGCTCGTAACTCGATGTTGCTCACCACGCTCGAGCCGTTACCCAAGGTACGGCCTTTTTCGGTTGAATGAACGTGAAAAGCAAGTGGCAGGCCTATTTCTCTTTTAACTGTGATTCCACCCATGGCTGAAAGCCAGTCGTGAGCCACAACAATGTCGTATTTCATGTTTTCTTTCTTGATCAATTCGTTGATGAGTTTGGCTGCTGACAAGTAATTGTAAACCATGAGTTTGCCGAAGAAATGAAGTCCTCTACCCCACTTCTTTATGTCCTCTGCAATCACATCAGGCAGTGAATCAGAAATGTCTATGTGGAGGGGACGATGAATTTCGATTCCCCGCCAAATCTCTCGGGTAGGCAAAGAGCCGGCGTCATCGTTCATCGTGAAAACAGTTACATCGTGATCGTCCAAAACAAACTTTCTAGTTATTTCAGCCGCGTAAGTACCTAATCCACCAACAATTTTTGGTGGATACTCATAAACAAAGACTGCAAGTTTCATCCTAAACTTTCACCAGTTCACCATTAGGATGGGAATCTTGATACTAAAGCTTTGCTTAACTCGCCGTTGGCAAAGAGCGGAACATCGAAAAAGTAAGCTTCGAAGCAGGTGTAGGGGAAAAGTTTGATTAGGAAGCTGCACATAGCCTAATTGGCAAGGTGCCTTTAAATGAGTTTATCCCCTATCAAGAAAGAAATACTGGAAACCCTGTTGCGGATCAACAAAGCAATGAAGGCAACGGATGTGGCTAAGGAAAGCGGCAAAGACTTCAAGCCTACAATGATGCATATTTTGGGGCTCGTACGAATGGGGTACGTGAGCACTCCTGAAAAAGGTCTGTATGCCATAACTCCCAAAGGAAAAGAAGCGCTCCAGATGCCCGATTTAAGCAAGGAAAAAGCTGAGGCGATTTTGTCTTATGCACCGCATGATAAAGCGTTCCACTTCTTCGCCGGCGTGGGAAGACCGCTCAATTTACATGCTCACGGCATCCGGGATTTCGCAATTAAAGTTGAAAAAGCAGATTCTGAGTCCGTACTGTTTCACATGAACCGCGGCGACTTCGAAGCCTGGTTCATTGGGATGGGCGACGCAGACCTAGCCAAGAAAGTGGCAGCGTTGAAAGAGAAAAACTTGGGGGCAGAAGACCTTCGCAGCCAAATCCACGAAACGGTTGAGCAACGGTACATAGAGCTAGCTAAATTGGTAGGTCAACCCATCTGCCTAGAGTAAATTTGACTTTAGGTTTTTTGCCTGTGTTAAGTGCTTCTTCGGTTTCTACAGTATCTGCTGAATTGAGGTGTACTCTATGTTTTCAGCGGCTTAGCTTTCAGTTAAAACTCACTATCCATTCAGCATGATGCCGTTACGAACCGCTTCATGCCTTACGATTGAACGGTGTACTTAATGGATCTAATTTTTCGTAAATTTGCGGGCTGACTATGGAAAAAATGAAATACGTAAGCGCTAATATGACATGCCACAGGAGAGCGCTAAATTGAGTCAAGTAAAGACAATTTCTGTGAAATTACCTGAAGCGGTCTACCAAGAGATGGCTCTGCGTATTCCAGAAGGAGACAGAAGCAACTTTATCAGAGAAGCAATAAGCGAAAAACTCGAGAAAACGCCCAAGGCCGACAAGATTTTGGCTTTGGAAGAGCGGATGGGCAAAATCGAAGGGGAACTGGGCCAAATAAGAAAGTACCTTGCCGATTTAGAGCTTCTGACGTTTCAGCATGGAAAAACCAACCCGCACAGCTTTTGCCTAGATGAGGTCGACCATAAAATCATGGAGTACTTGATGCATTACAAGAGCGCAACCACACCGGAGTTGGCGGAGTACCTTAAAACCAACAGGTGGCTAGTGCTGAACAGGCTTAGGAGAATCCAAAAAACCTCAAGGAAACAGGCTGGCAAGTCCGTCATTGAGTATTACGCTGGGGAACGATCAGGCAAGAAGAAGGCATGGTGGATAGACGAAGAATTAATCCAGGAATAAACGGCTACTTTAAATTAACTGATCTGTTTGGTTTGATGGAGCGTGGGCTCGTAGTCTAGCACGGATTAAGGCATCGGCCTCCGGAGCCGAGAATCCTGGGTTCAAATCCCAGCGGGCCCGCCAATCACTTACTTCATCGAAAAAATGAAAGCTTGCTTTGACGCAATTAGAGTCTTCCAAAGGCAAATTGAGGCAACATGTTAACATCAACTTTTTCGCCAGAAATATTGCCCCATTTTCTCACTCATAGCACTTATTTTTTAATTGTGCTGTTCTCGATGTATATTGTTAGTTCTTAATCGTCAGCATGTCTGAAAGCTTCACATCTGGGTGATGATACCTTTTTCTGCCAATCGAATCATTGTCAAATTCTATAGCTTCCTTCGGGCACCACTGCAAGCATGCCATGCACCGTTCACAGTGATGCTGCCAAGCGGGCTGACCATCAACCATTTTTATGTTATCCACCGGGCAAATTCTTGAGCAAGTTCCGCAGCCGTCGCATTTCACGTCAGAATAGAAGCTGAAATCCATCATAGGCCAAAGAGCATCCATGGTTAGATTTGAGTTTGTAAATTTAGTGTATTTGCTTTGGATTCGCCAACGCGCAAATATTCGGTCAACAGGATAAAACAAGGAAATGAGCAGCTTGCTGGATGTTTCATATTTGCTTTCGTTTCGGGCGCTCACGTATTCACAAATAAAATTGACTTTCTTGTTCCACTCTGCAAATAACTTCTGTTCTTTATCTCGGACGGTTCCATTGTACATGAAGGGAATGGTGATGTTGTTCATCGGCATGTGAACTGCGAAACCAGTTGAAAGCTTGCCGCCACAGGATTCGAGTACGTTGCGAAAACTTTTGATGACTCCACCAGCCATACTTCCATACGTGATGATCGCAAAAATGTACTTTGAACTAATATCATCAATCTTTTCGACAAATCTTTTAACTACAGACGGCACGCGGAAAATTCCGTGAAGTGGAAAAACCACTCCGATCGCATCCGCATCCGTTTTTATTCTTTCTTTGAACATAATGGAGGGAAGGGATATTAGTTTTCCATGGGTTTTTTCTGCAATATCCCTTGCAACAACCAGCGAGTTACCCGTGCCAGAAAAATAATAAACATCAACGGTCATTCAAATCGCCTTTTTATTATTTAGACTCTTCTTTTAGAGCTGGCTTTTCTTGGATAAGTCTAGCGCCCATTTCAAATGCTTTTTCGCAATCCAGAGGGAACACTTCCTTGTGCCTTCTCATTTTTTCTTCAGCTTCAAACGGCATAACATATTTTGAGTAATCGTCAACATGCAACGTATCCGTGACGATCAGTGATTCTACAAACCCGAAAACCATTTTCAGCATCATTTCGTTGCTTCTAATGTGGCGTTCAACTCCCATTGCCTTCAAGTGATTTTCGTCGCCTCCAGCTGTATGAATGAACCCTGTCGGTATTCTTTTGGGAAAAAGAGAAATCATGTCACCATCGGCATCAAGAACAAGATATGGTGTGGCTAAACGCTCTAGAAACGACTTCATTTCGCCAGGTATTGTTCCTAGATAAATGGGCGCTCCGAGAATTAGTGCATCGACAGTTTCTATTTTGTCAAGCACAATTGATAATTCATCCTTCAGAGAGCAATTGCCAAATGATGCCCCATTCTTTAGCTTGCATTTATAGCAGCTTGTGCATCCTTTGAAATTAAGGTCGTATAGGTGAATGAGTTCTGTCTGGGCTCCTTTCGATGCCGCACCTTCAAGGGCTTTGTTCAAGAGAATCGCCGTACTCCACTTTTTTCTGCCGCTGCCGTTAATAGCTAGTACTTTCATTTTCATAGTCCTCAAATTATATAGTTACATTAATGCCCAATCAATATTAAAATATACAAGAAGCATTATAGTAATATTGTTTCCAAAAAGTAACTAAAGGTAATTTGAGTTGGAATCTAAAAATAAAGCGCATCTAAAGTTTGTTCGAGTTATGGGAATAATCGGCAACAAATGGAACCTTTTCATCATCTGGAGCCTCAAGGACGGGACATTGCGTTTTAGCGAACTGCAAAAAAGTATGGGCAACGTGAACTCCAAAACCATCACGAAACATCTCAGAGACCTTGAAAAAAGTAAAATTGTTACGAGGACGGTGTATCCTGAGGTACCACCCAGAGTTGAGTACACTTTAACCGAGCAGGGTTTGATGTTCCTTCCTGTCTTTGAGGCAATTCGGAAATGGGGCGAAACCTTGCCCTAGCAGCTGTTCAACTTCATTTCTCGTCTAACCATTGCTGAGTTTCACGGTTTTCACCCTTACACGTCTCCACGCGAGCTTGTAATGTCGGCAAGTTTTTCTGCCCACGCTCGTATAGCGTTGAGATCTCTTGTGTCATAGAATCCGGGTTCCGTTTCTGTATAGGCAGCTTCCACTCGAGGTCTGTCAGCGTTCATAGCTTTTTTGGCAAACCAAGGCATATTGTTGTAGTTGTAGATTCCTCCGAATAATCCCAACGCGACAGGTTGCAAATTGTATTTTGCTGCTTTTTCTTCGAGATACCTTCGTTTCGCATTCGCAGCCAGTTCAGGTTTGGTTTTGTCAGAAGCTGAGCCGCAGCAGACAAATAGCGCAACCTTCTTTGTCGCAAGTTGCTTCTGAAATTTCTTGAGAAAGTCTTCAGGTTCGCTTGTCCACTTGTTAATTTGGATTCCGCTACCGACGACGATGAGTTCGAATTCAGCTATGCTTTTCACTTTTTCTTTTTTCGCGTCACTCAAATCGACCTCGAAGCCTTTTTGGAGCATAGTTTTTGCGATCTCTTCTGACGTGCTGGCTGTTGCACCGTAGCGAGTGCCGAAAACAATAAGTGCTTTACTCATGGGGTATCACCACCTTTCGATTGCCAGCAATGTTATACAGTTTTATCCCCACAAAAAGATGCCAAATCATCAACAGTAACCCTGCGCCGCCTACGAGGATGCTGGACCACAGATTAAAAATAGCCGGTGGCACAGACCCAACGCCCATGAGGTAAGACAAGTCAAAAACACTTGCCATGATTCCCACGTAACCCGTTATGCTACAGAAGATTTTGCCCTGAAGCATTACGACCGATATTAAAAAGACAGCAATAGCAATTAGAAACATACTTACTATGCCTCCTATGCCCTGGTAACCAGCGCCCGGGACACCTTTTGCAAGTACTGTTTGCGCAGCTGCAAGCGAAGCTGTTTTCTGAGTGACTGTCGAGGCGCAGGCGTATTGGTTGCTCAGGGTAAGCATTTTGAATGACGTGCTTGAAACAACGTAAACAGTTATTCCCGCTAGACACACAGACGTGGCTGCTGCAGCGAAAATTCGGCTGGTTTTTCTAAACGCAAAGTAGAGAGCGACAAACATGATGCCGACCAAAGCATAGTCAATGATGTCAAAAAAGTTGAGGGAAATTATCCCCAGTAAACTGTTGTTCTGAAGCAGCGTGAACCAAGCAACCGCAGTTTTCGGTGCTGCCCCAAAGAACATTGTCATTTCTGCACCCATGTTTCTTCGGAAACCCAATGCGGCAACCAAGGCAGCTATTGCGCCGATTCGATAGAGACTTTTCCATCTTGCATCAACGGCAACTGATGTCTTAATCATGGAGTTTCTGCCTCGATTATTGTTTGTTCTACTGTTTTGCTAATTTCGTCCTCCGTGAGGTCTATTCTCAGAGTGCCATTTTTGCCGATAACTTCTAGAATTATGCCTTCTTTGAAACTGGCTTGCACTAGCTCGCCTAAGGTGCCTTCAACTAGCACTAAATCGAAGGAGCCGTTGGTTAAACTGACGTTTTTGAGGTATCTTCTTGCCTTTAGTTCAATTGAGAACACATGTTCCTTGATATTTCCCATGTTATTTCTCCTCAGGCAACTTTAATCCTTCCTAACTGTGATTAGTTTTATTTGATTCAGGTGCTTAGAAGTAAGTATTGGAGCAAAAAACTAAGCACCTGGTGGAAGAATGAGCAGTGATTCTGGACTCGAAAAATTGTTTTTTGAACTTGCTAGCGGAAGTCGCTTGAGCATTTTAAGAGAATTAAGATGTGAAAACCTAAAGATGCAGGAAATCGCTCGAAGACTCGATGTCACCCCAACAGAGGCTTTTCGGCAGTTGGAACGGCTAGGTGCAGCTTCACTGGTTCATAGACAACCTGACGGCGCTTTTGCTCTTGCAGAGTTCGGCAAAATCGTGCTTCAGATTTCAGAGTCGCTGGATTTTATCTTTAGGTATAAAAGCTATTTTTCGACACATGATTTAACGCAGTTTCCAAGCCAGTTCGTAAGCAGGATAGGCGAGCTTTCAAAGGCGGTGTTGCTTATGGACACGATAGAAAGTTTGAATAAGGGTTCAAAGTGGTTTACTGAAGCGACCCAATACATTTGGGCAATAGGCGAAGGCACGATTCCTGAGTACATGATTCCTATTATGAATAGGAAGGTGGAGGCTGGAATTCAGATAAAGATGCTTATCCCAATGCAAAATGTAGCAGCGGCAATCCCGCCTGTTGCGCAGAGAAACGTTGAACTGCGAGGGTTATCGGACCTTCCCGGGGTAGTCGCCCTTACCGAGAAATATGCAGGTGTATGCTTGCGTCAAATTGACGGAAAAATGGACTATTCAGGCTTCTACGGCACTGACTATGGCTTCCATAACTTTGTAAAAGACCTTTTTCTTTACTACTGGGAAAAAGGAAAGCGGGCTTAAGGCAAATCCAGGGATTCGCTTAACTTCAATTTATCTATCAGAATAAAAATTTGCATACGCTAAAAATCCGTTATTTGCGACGAAGCAAAAGCCGTATCTTGCTCGCAAGCTGGTATAATAGGCTGCTAATGGCGATGGCGAAAGCTGGAAAAACGGGCATTATATACCAGTAAATCTTTGTCTGTGCAAACGAGAACACTAGCAGCACGATTGCTATCCACAGAAAAATCAGAGTATCCTGTTTTAAGCGCCTAAAGAAAGTGTTGTATGCACACAGCCCCACAGCGATGGGTAGAAGAGCTAACCAAAGCCAGTTTTCGTTATGTACTAAGAAGCTAAAATAGAAGAGGTAGCCTGCAAAGTGACCCTCAAGAGTACCAGCTGACCTTGTTACGTCAGTGTAGATGAAGTACCACTGCCAAAACTGATTCCCAAAACGGAAGGCCATGTAGATCAGCCAAGGCGAAGAAAGCAAAATACCAACACTCCAGAAAAGATTGAAGGCTTTTGTCAAGAGAAAACGTAGGCTCCTTCTCGTTACAACCAAGTAAGCAACTAAGATTAGCGGAATCAACAAGGCAGCGAGCTGCTTAGTCATCAGCGCCAACCCAAAAAACAGGCCACTAAAAACAGCGTTTCGAACAACATTTTCTTTCCCTTCGCTTAGAACAAAGAAATATATGCTTGCCAGCGCGAAGCACGTTAAAGGGACATCGGTCATTGCGTACCTTGCGAAAACGAAATAGGTTAAGAAGGTGCCCAATACGAGAGCCGACACGAATCCGACTGGACGATTATAGAGTTTCTTTCCCAAAAAGTAAATAATAACCAAGGACAAGGCACCAAATCCTGCGCTCCAAATCCTAGAGGCAAAATTCGTGACGCCGAAAACCTGGTAGCTAAGAGACATCAGCCACATCAACAATGGAGGCTTCCCAATCACGAATGATATGGCGCCGTCAGTCCAAGGCGTCAAATAATCCCCGGTTTTTACCATGTGATAAGCCCATTGAGAATACGTTTGCTCATCAGCAGTTTGAAGGACGCCACTCCCCAAGTTAATGAAGAAGATCATTGAAAAAGCCAAAATCCCCAAAATGAAAACAGCGTCAGCGTGCTTCTGAAGCCAAGAAAGATTTTTCTGTGAATCGTCTCCTGGTTCATCTTTTCGGTTCTGCCTTCGAGAAAAGTAAACGTAACGAACAACTGCAAAAACCGCAAAGGCAGTAATGGTGCATGCGATGGCGTCAAATATGATAGTGGTCAAAAATATGGGGTTGGCAGGTTGCGAAACCGTGTGTTGACCCGCCACGTTGGTTAAGGCTAAGGCGTAGACTTTGCTGTCGTCTGAACCTATGTATAAAGTATTGTTTGCGATTGCAGGTGATGATTCTATGATGTTTCCTGTCGGGTAAAGCCATTCTTTGGCGCCTGTTGTGGCGTTTAGACAGTATATGTTGTTGTCTTGGGAGCCCACGTAAACGTTGCCGCCTGCTACTGCTGGAGAAGATGTTACCCAATATCCGGTTGCGCTCTGCCAGATTTTGCTCCCTGTTAACGAGTTAAGGCAATAGACGTTGTTGTCGTCGGAGCCAAAGTAAACACAGCCGTAAGCGACTGTTGGAGAAGATTCCACTTCATCGGCTGTTTGATACTTCCAAGCTTGTGCGCCTGTGGAAGCATTTAGGGCGTACATATAGCCATCGTAGGAACCAATGTAAACGAGGCCGTTGTTGACGGCGGGAGAAGCAGTGTCAGATGTCCTAAGTGGGTGAACCCAAATTTGGCGACCTGTGGACGCATCAAAAGAGTAAACGCAATCGTTGCCACTACTGATGTATACTGCCCCGTTTGAAACTGCAGGTGAAGAACCAATTGGGTTCATGTTTTGAACATTCCAAATCGTTTTCCCGTTTGTAGCGTTCAAGGCGCATAGGTTACTATGCGAACTCACGTAGACAATGTCGCCGACGACTGCAGGGGAAGACCGTACTTCGCCCCCGACAAATGTCCTCCAAAGAGGATGCCCAGTCCCAATATCAAGACAGTAAAGGTACCCGTCGTCGGCCCCGACGTAGACACGTTGATCGTAGATTGCTGGGGAGGACCATACTTCGTACATTATTGGGTACTTCCAGATTACTTCCCCAGTGGAACCGTTGAAACAGTAAACTTGGCTGTCTCGTGAGCCCACAACGACAAAGCCTTGTGCAAAAGATGGGGAGGACTGCACCATTCTGCCAGTTGAGTAATTCCACAGCAATCGGGCAGAATTCGCTGAAAGTGTATCTGGGTTGTAGCCGCTGTGGCTTGGGTCTTGACGAAACATCGGCCACCCGCCGCTACTGGAACCAGTGCCACCTGAACTGCCTGAAGCCACAGACATATCAAAGGCTTGAATTAGGCTTATAGACATCAATGCAATTAGAAGCAAGGTGCGTTTCTGTGTTGCCATCATAGCAAGACACCGCCACAAGACAATATTAAAGTAATTGGAGTTCAGCCGAAAAGTCTACAGGTTCCTGATTTTTCTGATATTGACGTTTATGATTGTTTGTTGTTTCAAGTTAAGCCAACAAGAATTGATAGCTCATTGCCGCGAATCGATAGTAAACTCT
>Ga0335081_10018563_pt1 | contig 11243 bp, 8 predicted proteins | sample Lox_Sample_35_FD_206713 | JGI IMG/M metagenome (GOLD analysis project Ga0335081, IMG submission 206713) | Soil microbial communities from Loxahatchee National Wildlife Refuge, Florida, United States - Lox_Sample_3.5 | ecosystem: Environmental > Terrestrial > Soil > Wetlands | place: USA: Florida... | reverse complement strand
GGTTGAGCTGCGTGTGGATGAGGCAAACACTCCGATATGGGGCAATCTTTCGAACACGAGCGCTGGCGGATGTCTCGTGGAAACCGCGAACGCCGTCAAGTCGGGAGCCAAGGTTGAGATTGGGCTGTGGGTTCCGAATGGAAAGATATGGGTCAAGGGCTTTGCTCTGAGCGGAGTCGTGACTCGCAGCGGACCTGCAACCGGGGTTCGAGTGCGTTTCGACGGAATGGCTCAACCGGAGCGCGATAACCTGCGCCAGTTTCTGAAATTTGTGCAGGAGAGCACGCGGAACTCGCAGAGCGAAAACAGCTACATTCAGCTTCTCAGGTAAGAGATCCCTCCAGAATTCGCCGCAGTTTTTCACCCCAGTGTGATCCACACTTCTTTGGAAATTGATACACTTTCCTGCATTGAACCCTTTCGCTTGTGCAGAACTCTAAGTAAAGAGACTCCCTTGCGGGGTTGGTCGACGAACGGAGGATCGAGATCGTATGGCGGTCAGTGATCAGGCGGTATTGACAGGGGCACAGCTGGATACGCTGTGCATCAACACGATTCGAACTCTGGCCATCGACGCAGTGCAGCAGGCGAATTCGGGACATCCAGGTGCGCCAATGGGGCTGGCGCCGGTTGCGTACTGCCTGTGGCAGGAATTTTTACGCTACGACCCCGCCGATCCGACGTGGATGAACCGGGACAGGTTCGTGCTCTCGAATGGGCACGCTTCCATTCTGCTCTACGCGATGTTGTACCTCGCGGAAGTGCGGCAGGTGGACGATCACGGCAAAGTGACCAGGGATCTGGCGGTCCCGCTGGAAGAGATCAAGCGGTTCCGGCAACTGGGAAGCCGGACGCCGGGACATCCGGAGTCGCACATCACGACTGGAGTTGAAACAACGACGGGTCCACTGGGGCAAGGCGTCGGCAACAGCGTCGGGATGGCGATTGCGGGAAAGTGGCTGGCCGCGAGCTTTAATCGTCCGGGCTATGAGATTTTTGATTTCAACGTGTACACGATGTGTTCGGACGGCGATTTGATGGAAGGAATCGGCGGCGAAGCAGCGTCGCTGGCGGGACATCTGAAGCTGTCGAATTTGTGCTGGATGTACGACCACAATTCGATCACGCTCGATGGTCCGGCGGATTGGTCATTCAGCGAAGATGTGGCCACGCGATTTATTGGCTATCAATGGAACGTGACGCGCGTTTCCGACGCGAATGATCTGACGATGCTTGCGCGGGCGTACGAGACGTTCCAGAAGACCTCGGACCGGCCGACGTTGATCATTGTGGACAGCCACATTGGGTATGGTTCGCCGCACAAGCAGGACACAAATGCTGCTCACGGCGAGCCGCTCGGGGAAGACGAAGTGCGGCTGGTGAAGAAATTTTATGGCTGGCCGGAGGATGCGAAGTTTTTGGTGCCTGATGGGGTAAAGGAACATTTCCGCGATGGCGTTGGGAAGCGTGGACGCGAACTGCGCGCGCAGTGGGCGAAGCTGTTTGGGGAATATTCGGAGAAGTATCCGGAATTAGCCGATCGATTGAGCCACATGCAGCATCACGAATTGCCGGCAGGGTGGGATAAGAATCTTCCGACTTTTCCTGCGGATGCGAAGGGACTGGCGACGCGAGAGAGTTCGGGCAAGGTGCTGAATACTGTGGCACAGAACATTCCGTGGGTAATCGGCGGATCGGCCGATCTGGCGACTTCGAACAAGACGACGTTGAAATTTGAAGGCGCGGGAGATTTCAAGGCCGGTAATTATGCGGGGCGGAATCTCCATTTTGGCGTGCGCGAGCATGCGATGGCCGCGGCTGTCAACGGACTGACGGTCTCCGGGATTCGCGCTTTTGGGGCAACATTCTTCAATTTCAGCGATTACATGCGGGCGAGCATTCGACTGGCGGCATTGATGGAAGCGCCGTCGATTTTTATCTTTACGCATGATTCGATTGGAGTGGGAGAGGATGGTCCGACACATCAGCCGATCGAACAGCTGGCGTCGTTGCGGGCGATGCCGAATTTGATGGTGCTGCGTCCGGGCGATGCCAATGAAGTTACAGAAGCTTGGAAGATCATCATGAAGCTGCAGCATTCTCCGGCGGCACTGGTGCTGACGCGGCAGCCGATGCCTACGCTGGATCGCACGAAATATGCACCGGCTTCCGGTGTGGCACAGGGGGCGTACATTCTGGCCGATGCGCAGGGCGGGAAGCCGGATGTGATTCTGCTGGGAACCGGCAGTGAGCTTTCACTGTGCGTGGATGCTTACGAGAAGTTAAAGACCGAGGGGATTAAGGCGCGGGTGGTGAGCATGCCCTGCTGGGAAATTTTCGATCAGCAAGATCGGTCGTACAAAAATGAAGTGCTCCCTCCGGATGTGACGGCGCGGGTTTCGGTGGAGATGGCTGCGACTTTCGGTTGGGAGCGCTACACGGGCAGCAAGGGGAGGAATATCGGCATGCATCGTTTTGGGGCGTCGGCTCCGCTGAAAGATCTGTTGAAGTACTTCGGCTTTACGGTCGACAAGGTGGTTGAGGAAGCACGCGCTGCGATTGCGAGTCGCTAAGCGTTTCTTGGGGAGCAAGTTTTCATCGGGGAATTTCACGTTTCAGTTGTACCGCCTAAGGCGCGGCTGTCATCCAAAAAGGCATGGAGGCCTCATGCAACCGACTGGAGTTATCGAAAATTCAAAAGCTACAAAGAATCCTTTGCAGGAATTGCTCAATTACGGGCAATCGATGTGGCTGGATTACATTCGGCGTGATCTGTTCACGACCGGCAAGTTGAAAAACATGATCGCGAACGACGGCCTGCGAGGCATGACGTCGAACCCGTCGATCTTTGAAAAGGCAATCGCCGACAGCTCACTTTACGACGATATTCTGCACTCGCTCGCGGGACGGAAAGATCTGGACGCGACCGGGCGGTACGAACAGATCGCGATTCGCGACATACAGGACGCGGCGGATACGCTTCGATCGGTGTATCAGGAATCGAATTTCCGCGATGGATATGTGAGCCTGGAAGTCTCGCCCTATCTCGCGCGCAAAACGAAAGAAACGATTGATGAAGCGCGACGGCTGTGGAAGACGGTGCAGCGCGAGAACGTGATGATCAAAGTTCCGGGCACGTCGGAGGGACTGCCGGCGATTCGGCAACTGATCGGCGAAGGCATCAACGTTAACGTCACTCTGCTGTTCGCGCAGGAAGTTTACGAGCAAGTCGCCGAGGCCTACATCGCTGGGTTGGAAGACTTGGCGGCGCGCGGCGGCAATCTGAAAAAGATGGCGGGCGTGGCGAGCTTCTTCATCAGCCGCATTGATACGCTGGTGGATTCGAAGCTGAACGAAAAGCTGAAGGGGACGTCGGATTCATCGCAACAACAGCTTCTTAAGAGCTTGCTCGGGAAAGTTGCGATTGCGAACGGCAAGCTAACGTACCAGCGATACCAGCGAATTTTCAGCGGGCCGCGGTGGCAGGCTCTGGCGGCAAAAGGCGCGCAGACGCAGCGTGTGTTGTGGGCGAGCACCAGCACGAAGAATCCGGCGTATCGCGACGTGGTCTATGTGGAGGAGCTGATTGGTCCCGACACGGTGAACACTATGCCTCCTGCGACAGTGGAGGCGTTCCGGGATCATGGGCGCTTGCGGAATGCGCTGATGGAAGATGTGCCGGGTGCGCAGAAAGTGATGGACGATCTCGGGCGCGCGGGGATCTCGATAAAAGAAGTTACGGACAAACTGACGGATGATGGAGTCAAGCTGTTTGCTGAGGCGTTCGACAAGCTGCTGGCTGCCGTCGAGAAGAGCACGCCTAAGGGATAGGTTGGGACTGGCTGGGTTTTCGGCCGCGGTTTGTATATTCGGCTGCGCGGGCGAGACACCCGCGCGACAGCCGGCGAGGGCGCCGGCGCTACTGTAAGGAGCAAGAGATGCAATTGGGAATGGTGGGACTGGGCCGCATGGGCGCGAATATGACACGGCGGCTTATGAAGGACGGACATTCGCTGGTCGTTTCGGATCTGAGCGCGGACGCGGTGAAGCAACTGGGAAGTGAGGGAGCGACTGGATCTTCATCGCTGGAAGATCTGGTGAGCAAGCTGAAGGCTCCGCGAGCGGTATGGATCATGGTTCCGGCGGGTGGCCCGACCGAAGCTACAGTTCAGAAATTGGCGCAACATCTGCAGGCCGGAGACGCAATTATTGACGGCGGGAATTCGTATTTCAAGGATGATGTCCGACGCGCTAAAGAACTCCAACCCAAGGGAATTCATTACATCGATGTGGGAACAAGCGGCGGTGTTTGGGGCCTGGAGCGCGGGTACTGCATGATGATCGGCGGCCCGAAGGAAGCAGTGCAGAGGCTCGATCCGATTTTCAAGACACTGGCACCGGGCAAAGGCGACATTCCGCGGACTCCGGGGCGGGAGAAACTTGGCGGGACGGCGGAAGATGGATATATCCACTGCGGACCGTCCGGTTCCGGGCATTTCGTCAAGATGGTGCACAACGGCATCGAATACGGAATTATGCAGGCCTATGCCGAAGGCTTCGACATTTTCAAGAATGCGACCAGTAAGGAACTGCCGGAAGATATTCGCTACGACTTGAATTTGCCGGATATTGCCGAGGTATGGCGTCGCGGCAGCGTGATCAGTTCGTGGCTGCTGGATCTCACGGCGATCGCGTTAACCGAAAATCCGACACTGTCGGAATATGAAGGCTACGTGCAAGATTCGGGCGAAGGCCGGTGGACGATTCAGGCCGCGGTCGACGAAGCGGTTCCGGCGGACGTTCTGACGGCTGCGCTCTATGTGCGCTTTCGTTCGCGGCAGCAACACACATTTGCCGAGAAGATTCTTTCGGCGATGCGGCAGAAATTCGGCGGACATGTGGAGTCGGATCCGGCGAAGGCGAAGAAAACCGCATAGCAACCGATGTGGCAGAGCGCAGCGCCTAAAGGCGCTTTGAGTTTACGAACGTTTCGGCACGCATAAATGCGTGCCCCGATACGAGTCGGATTTCTTATGCGTGCGGTTTGCGGATTTTATTCGGGAGATCAGAGGAATTCATGGCTGAATTAGTGGAGCAACCGAAAGCGGCGCCGCCGAGGATCGGGAAACAGGGCGATCCTTGCGTGATGGTGATTTTTGGCGCGGCAGGCGACCTGACCGGGAGGATGCTGATTCCTGCGCTCTACAATTTGGCGCGCGCGGGGCTTCTGTCCAAGGAATTTGCTGTACTTGGAGTCGCACGCACGCAGTTGTCGAATGACGATTTCCGCAAGCGGGTCTACGAAGACATAAAAAACTATTGCGGCGAGTGCGTGGATGACGACCTGTGGGAATGGTTCTCGCAACGCTTCTACTATCTGGCGGGCGATTTTAATGACGACGGGCTGTATTCGAAGCTAAAGGATTCCCTGACGAAGCTGGATCAGGATCACTCTACGCACCAGAATTTCTTCTATTACATGGCGGTTGCGCCTAGCTTCTTTGGACCGATTGTACAAAAGCTGTCCGCGGCCGGACTGATGGAGCAGAACAACAGCCACTGGAGGCGAGTCGTCATCGAAAAGCCGTTCGGCCACGATCTGGAATCGGCGAAGGCATTGAATGCCGAACTGCTGAAGGTAGCGGATGAAAAGCAGATCTACCGCATCGATCACTATCTCGGCAAAGAGACGGTGCAGAACATCATGGCGTTCCGTTTCGCCAATGGAATTTTCGAGCCCGTATGGAACCGGCGATACATCGATCATGTTCAGATTTCGGTAGCGGAGACGGTTGGCGTGGAAGGCCGCGGGAGCTATTTCGATCACGCCGGTACTCTGCGCGACATGGTGCCGAATCACATCATGCAGCTCATCAGCCTGACCGCCATGGAGCCGCCGATTTCTTTCGACGCGAATGCCGTGCGCGACGAGCAGGCAAAAATCCTGCATGCGATCCAGCCGATGAGCGACGAAGAAGTGTTGAGCCGCACGGTGCGCGGTCAATACGGCGAAGGAACAGAGGACGGCAAGCGGGTTGCGGGGTATCGCTCCGAGCCAGATGTGCCGCCGGATTCCCGGACGGAAACTTTTGTTGCGATGAAGCTGTCGATCGACAACTGGCGCTGGGCGGATGTGCCGTTCTACCTGCGCACGGGCAAGCGGATGCCGGTCCGGAATACCCATATCGTGATACAGTTTCGTCGAGCCCCATTTGTGCTGTTCCGCGACACGCCGGTAGAGCACCTGATGCCGAACCAACTCGTGCTGCACATCCAGCCGGAAGAAGGAATTTCGCTGCAGTTCGCGGCGAAGGTTCCAGGCCCGGTGATGCGGCTGGGCACAGTCGATATGAATTTCGAGTATCAGGAATATTTTGGCAAGCAGCCGAGCACGGGATATGAGCGGTTGCTGCACGACTGCATGATCGGCGACCAGACGCTGTTTCAGCGCGCGGACATGGTGGAGGCGGGATGGTCGGTGGTGAACCCGGTGCTTGATCTGTGGCACGCGTTGCCGCCGCGCAATTTCCCGAACTACGCCTCCGGCACATGGGGACCGAAGGAGGCCGACGAACTCCTGGAACGCGACGGCCGCCGCTGGAGGAATTTCGAAAAATGATTTTAGCCGGCGATATTGGTGGGACCAATGCAAGGCTGGCTTACTTTCAACCTCAGAACGGGCACCTGAAGTTGGTGTCCGAGCGCGTTTTTCCCAGCCGTGAACATCGGGAACTTGGCGAAATCGTCACCAGATTTCTGGATGAATCGGGCACGCGTCCCGAAGCAGCCTGTTTCGGAATTGCCGGGCCGGTGCAGAACGGACGAGTCGAAACTTCCAACCTTCCCTGGGTGATCGAGCAGTCTCTTCTGGCAAAACAGATTCATACTCCCGCCACGATGTTGATTAACGATCTCGAGGCCAGCGCGTGGGGGATTGGCGCACTCGCCGAAGGGGACCTTGTTCCGTTGAATCGCGTAAGTGGGACCGCGGTGGGCAATCAGGCCGTAATTGCGCCGGGCACGGGCTTGGGTGAGGCCGGGCTCTTTTGGGATGGAACACGACATAACGTCTTCGCATGCGAGGGCGGGCATACGGATTTTGCTCCGCAAAACGATTTGCAGATTGAGCTGCTGCGCTACTTGATCGCGAAATTCGGACACGTGAGTTACGAGCGGGTTCTTTCGGGGCCGGGTCTGGTGAACGTGTATGAGTTCCTGCGCGAGAGCGGATGCGGGAAAGAATGTGCGAGCACATCCGCAGCGATGAAGACGGGTGATCCGGCAGCGGCGATTTCACGAGCGGCACTTTCGGGAGAAGACACCCTTTCCGAAAAAGCTCTCGATATCTGGATCTCTGTTTACGGGGCAGAGGCATCCAACCTGGCGCTGAAGATCATGGCGACGGGCGGACTTTTTCTTGCGGGCGGGATTTCACCCAAGATTCTCTCGAAGCTGAAGGGGCCGTGCTTCATGAACGCATTTGTGAACAAAGGGCGCCTGCGGCCGCTGGTCGAATCAATGCCAGTGCATGTAGTGACCAACGACAAAGCCGGACTGCTCGGCGCGGCGCGGTGTGCCGCGGTGCGAGCCGCGAAGGGTTGAGGAAGGAACGCTTGTGAGTTCCTCTGCGGAAATCCGGATTCTCACCGCCCCGCAGGAGCTGTTTGCTGCGGCCGCGGATGAAATCATTCATCAGGCACACGAAGCCGTCACAGAGCGCGGGCGCTTCACCATCGCGCTGTCCGGCGGATCGACTCCAAAGAATCTCTACAATCTACTGGCGACCAATGCGCGTGCGGCACTGCCGTGGGACAAAATGTATTTCTTCTTTGGAGATGAGCGGCACGTTCCGCCAGAAAGTCCGGAGAGCAACTACCGGATGGCCGACGAAGCCATGCTCTCGAAAGTTCCAGTGCCTGCGGGGAACGTTTTTCGAATTCCGGCGGAGAATCCCGATGCGGCCGGGGCTGCGGAGGAGTACGAAAAGACTCTACGCAAGTTCTTTGATCTGCAGCCCGGTGCCGTGCCGCAGTTCGATATGATTCTGCTCGGGATGGGACCCGATGGGCATACCGCGTCACTGTTCCCAGGAACCGCCGGACTGAAGGAAAAATCCCGGCTGGTGATTGCGAACTGGGTGGAGAAGCTGAAGACGCACCGGCTGTCGTTTACGCTTCCGGTTTTGAATTCGGCGCGATGCGTCGCATTTCTGGTGAGCGGAACCGACAAGGCTTCAGTGCTGCGGAGTGTCCTGGAGGAAGATGCGCCGGGGGAACAGTATCCAGCGAAGCTGGTCCAGCCGACCGACGGGAAGTTGGTGTGGTTTCTGGATCGCGCGGCCGCGAGCGCGTTATCGAACAAGTCCTGAGAGCCCGGGTTTTCATCAGGGAGACTCGGAGTCACGCGGATCTCACAGGATCAGAGCGCTTAATTACGCCAGCCGCTGATTTCCTTTAATCCTTTGCCTCGAGCGTGCTCGAAGAGCCGGACGCGGTGGCGGGAGTGTTCGAATTCGTGGATATCGGCCCAGACCTCGGCCTGCCAGCCCTTGTCGTGAGCGGCTGATTCACCGCAGGTGGCACAGCGGGTGTGGAGTGTCACGGCAAGTTCCTCGGAGCCGACGGGGACTGCTCCATCAAGCTCGATGAAGATGCAACGGACTTCCTCAATTTCTTCGTTTGGGCCGAGAAGATGCTCGTAGCGGAGGAGATATCCGAAACCGAGCTTTTTGGCTTCGAGTTCTGCCTCGGCACGGGTATGGAAGGGTCCGTACTCGGCCCGCAACTGCTCGGTCGAGTCGCACGCCATCCAAAAGGTCTCTTTGTACGCCATCGATGGTTTCGCCCCGGGATGCGAAGCCGGCTCGTGGCTGCTGAGCCGCTAACGGTCGGTGGTGCAATTCTGGGACCGCCGCAGCAAGCGCTCAACGAACTTTGTTTTCAGCTACTTATCGTAGTTTCCCTTTGTGTCAGCTCGACTCGGTCAGAAAACTTTTGCAGAATCTAAGACTCGAAGCGAAGGTGGCTCGCCCTGAGAGTGCATCCGCCGAACTCCTTGCTCTGGCGCGACTGTGCAAGATCCTGCGATGCGGTCGATGTCCCTTCTAGTCGGCTCCGACAGCCATGGCATGAACCTCGACCGAGTTCTCGGAATCCGGCCAGTTCTTACCTCCGTGGCTCGCCACGTACATGGCAAGTTCGAGGCGGCTCCAGACGCCGAGTTTGTCGAACGTGCTGCGAAGGTGATTCTTGATGACCTGTTCGGTGGTGCCCATGATCTTGCTGATTTCGCGGTTGGTGAGACCCTCCCAGACCAGAATCGCGATCTGGATTTCTTTCGCGGTAAGCCGTTCGCGGGGAGTCATGACTGCGCCTCCTCTTTGTTGAACATGGCGATCGCCAGTTTCACCCGCTTGCGGCCCTCGCGAATTCCGGCGCGCAGAAATAGCGTGCGCAGATGCTGCTTGACGGTGCGTGGGCTGATGTTGAGTTGGCCAGCGATTTCCCTGTTGCTGCAGCCCTGGACGAGCAGATTGAGCACCTGCTGATCGCGCGGCGTTACTTTGACTTCATTGAGATCGACCACGATGAGTGCCTCCGGCGGAAGAATCGAACGGTTTCGAGAGAGCACGAGTTTCGCCAATCATTCGCCGAGCAGTGCGATTCAGCGATAAGTACCTCAGTTCTCTTCACTTGGGACGGAAGACCAACGTTTTCAGGTGCCTTTCAGGAAGGGCGTGCTAGGCTGTGCGGGTTCCGAAACGGTACAGGTGGACTGCGCCAAGGGAAGGTCGCGGCCAAGACCGGTCAAGAAAATGAAGCGAGTGAACGCGCCCGCAGGTTGGAGGATGCGGATAGTAGGCGTTCCACGAATGGGATCTTTTTCTTTTATATTCAGTAATTTCCGTCGATCGTGCAGTTTCCCACGAGAGCCGAGGTGGCCTTTGATATCTTTCAACAGAAATTCGATAGTCGACCAGATACGTCAGTTTCATATCGGGCAATCGCTGGCGCCGTGCTTTTTCGTTTTAGTGCTCCTGATGGGTGGCGCGCGACTTTTTGCACAGGGAGCCCCGGTAACGCCGGCGCAGGGCGCTCCGCTGACGATCACGTTGCAGGATGCGCTGCAGCGGGCGCGGATGAACGATCCGCAATATCGTTCGGCGATCACCGATCTTGGGTTGGCCCGTGAGGACCGGGTACAGGCGCGGGCGGGACTGCTGCCCGATGTGAATTACAACGGTTCGTTCATCTACACACAAGGCGTTGGTCTACGCCAAGCGGACTGCTTCGCCACTCCGCTGGGGTGCCCGAACTCCCGCTATGTTGCAAACAATGGCGTGCACGAATATGTGAGCCAAGGCAATGTGCACCAGGCGCTTTCTCTTACCAATGTGGCCGATTATCGGAGGTCGAACGCAGCGCTGGCGCAAGCGCGGGCGAAGGCGGAAATCGCGGCGCGAGGGCTGGTTGTCACCGTAACGCAGGCCTATTACGGGCTGGTCGTGGCAGAACGCAAGTACGCCACCGCCCAACGCGCAGAGGAGGAAGCCTCGCGGTTTCTGGACATCAGCCAGAAGCTGGAAAAAGGCGGCGAGGTGGCGCACGCCGATGTGATCAAGGCGCGCATTCAAAAACAGCAACAGGATCGCGACCTGCAGGAAGCAGGGATTGACATGGAACGGAGCCGACTGGATCTGGCGGTCCTGCTGTTCCCCAATTTCAATCAGGACTACGCCGTGGTTGACGATCTGCAAACGCCGGAGCCTCTCCCAACATTTGCCGAAGTTGAAACCGCGGGGAAGAAGAATAATCCTGACTTGCGCGCAGCTCTGGCGGCTTATCAGGTTGCACAACACGAGGTCACGGCGGCGTGGGGCGGGCTCTTGCCTGCGCTGACGGTGGATTATTTCTACGGGATTGATGCAAACCAGTTTGCGATCAGGACGGATGGAGTCAAGAATCTGGGATATTCGGGCATCGCGAGCCTGCAGATTCCAATCTTCAGCTGGGGCGCGGACCGCAGCAAGCTGAAGCAGGCAAAGTTGCGGCGCGATCAAGCTCATGTGGAATTGAGCTACGCACAACGCCAGTTGCTCAGCCATCTGCGTGAGTTCTACAACGAGGCGGACACGACGCGATCGGAGATGGAGTCGCTGGCGAGTTCAGCAGAACTCGCGGCAGAAAGCCTGCGGTTGACGACCATGCGCTATCAAGCGGGTGAATCGACGGTATTGGAAGTTG
>Ga0335081_10018562_pt1 | contig 11243 bp, 10 predicted proteins | sample Lox_Sample_35_FD_206713 | JGI IMG/M metagenome (GOLD analysis project Ga0335081, IMG submission 206713) | Soil microbial communities from Loxahatchee National Wildlife Refuge, Florida, United States - Lox_Sample_3.5 | ecosystem: Environmental > Terrestrial > Soil > Wetlands | place: USA... | reverse complement strand
GGTCAGGTTCTGCTCGAGATTAAGTCCAAAACCATATTTTCGGGTGATGTGCCAGGGATGATTCGTAATCTCAGGAGTGGGAACAAGGTGCTGGTTGAATTGCGCAATCGCCTGCCGGTAAATCCCCATATTCGCGTAATTCGTGTACGCGAGTGCGCGCACGGCTCCTGCTTTGTGCGGAATGAAGCCGCGGCGCAACTCGTATTCCCAATTCTCGGCGTGCACCTGCCAGGGCCGCCACACAAGATCGATTCCGTTGGCGACCTTCGGCATGAGCGCTTCGGCAAATCGAATTCCCCAATTACGGTCTTCAAAATCGACAACGGCTCCTACGGTGTAGCCACGTGTATCCGCGGCGTAGTCCCACGCGCCGTTGTTATCCACGGTCCAATTCATGAATTGCAGATGGGTATCCGAGCCGGCAGAATTCACATCGATGAAATCCGCCATGCTGAATTTACCGAAGCGCACCTCCATGCGGCGTCGAGGCAACTCCTCGAACAATGAGAGCGCATTCCGCTGATTTTCAATCTTGTCTTTGCTCAGCGCGAATACCTTGTGAACCATCGCTCGCGCCGGATAGGGAGCTTTACTGAGCTGAGGGTTACGCACGATGTCCAAATTCGTAAAACCTGCAAGCCCCAGCCCAGTGCAGAGTGCGCTCCCGCCTGCTTCCTCAAGGTCGACCAACAACTCGGTGGAATCATTCAGTTGAAGCCCTGTGTACACCGTTATCACCCGGGATAAGGCCCGATCGAAATGTGGATTCAGACTATGTGGACCACTGTACTTCGCATAGAAACCGGGATTCGATTGAAAGATGAAATTGGCTTGTCCGGAGAGCCAGTATCGCGTGTTCGAGAGATGAGGAAACATGGTTTCGACGTCGTCATCGGAGTCGTCTGTTGCGGTCTCACGCTCGCCGGGAGTCACCGGAGTTTGATCAGTTGATTGCAACGCCGCTGATTGTCCTGGGGACACTTGCGCAGCGGCTTTCACAGCATATGGGAAACTGATAATCGCGATCTGCACGAGGGCGATCCATGGTATATACCTGAATTGGCCGAGTTTTTGGCGCTTATCCATCACTTCAAAGCTCGTTAGTCTATCGGGAAACCTTTAACAGAGCATTACTTCGATGCGCAGGCTGGGCTATTCCAGATTTCTGGCCAAGTGGTATGATTCCACCGCAGCTTCACATATAATACCCCCCTATGGTATATGTCAAACTGTTTGTGCAATGCTATAGAGGAAGAAATTGCCTCAGATTTCAAAGGAAAAACAGAAGCTGCTCTCCCGCATTAAGCGGCTGGCAGGGCAAGTAGATGCCATCGAGCGTTCCATAACAGAGGGCGACGAATGTGCCGACATCCTGATGTTGCTCGCTGCCATTCGCGGCGGCGTGAACAGCCTCATGGCGGAGATTCTCGAGGATCACGTCCGCCTTCACATCACTCATCCTAATCGCGGAACCGAGTCGCCGGAAGAATTAACCGAAGACCTCATCAGCCTGGTACGGGCTTATCTGAAATAAAACGTGGCGTAACAGAGAGCGTTCTCGCGAGACATGAAGCTGTAAGAAAATCAGGACGACCCGGAGCCCCCCGAGGCCGTCCTGAAAACCCTCCCGGTTAGAAGGGCGTGTGCTGACATCACCCTAGTGGCAGCATGTTTCAACGACATTGCGGAATTGTAAATTTCCTGTGAAATCCTTGGTGACACTCGAGGATCACATGCGGCAGTGATGAACCACGCTGCACCTTGATTATCTGCTGCTACGATGCTGATAGACTGCGAAGGAGGCGCCATGGCCCGAAAAACCGAAATCTCACGCAGGTTGCAAAAAAGAGCGGAAACGATGATTCCGGGTGGCGTCAATTCCCCGGTGCGCGCGTTTCGCTCCGTCGGAGGCCAGGCTCCTTTCATTGTGCGCGGCGAACGCGCCCGCATTTATGACGCTGATGGGAACGAATACATTGATTACATCGGCTCCTGGGGGCCGCTGATCCTGGGCCACTCCGCCCCTGCGGTAGTCGAAGCGATCATCGAGGCTGCGCATAAGGGCACCAGCTTTGGGGCGTCCACGCCAGCCGAAGCCGATGTCGCGGAAATCGTCCTCTCTGCATTTCCGCACATCCAGAAAGTGCGCTTTGTGAGTTCGGGGACGGAAGCCACTATGTCGGCAATCCGCCTCGCCCGCGCTTATACAAAGCGAAAATACATCGTCAAGTTCGAAGGCTGTTATCACGGCCATGCTGATGCCCTGCTAGTGAAAGCTGGTTCGGGAATCGCAACCCTGGGAATTCCAGGTTCAGCCGGTGTGCCTGAGGAATTTACACAGTTCACCCTCGCGCTTCCATTCAATGACACCGACGCTCTGGAACAGGCATTCGCCAAGTTCAAGCACCAAGTTGCGTGCGTAATCGTGGAGCCGGTCGTGGGAAATATGGGCTGCGTTCCGCCGGCGCGAGGCTATCTCGAGGCAGTGCGAGCGATAACCCAGCGGGACAAAGCGGTTCTGATCTTCGACGAGGTCATGACCGGGTTTCGGTTGGCATTCGGTGGCGCGCAAGAGTTGTACACCATCACTCCCGATCTAACGACGATGGGCAAGATTATCGGCGGCGGTTTGCCGGTTGGCGCATACGGAGGCCCATCGGAGATTATGGATCTGGTGGCCCCGCTCGGGCCTGTATATCAGGCCGGTACGCTGTCCGGCAATCCACTAGCAATGGCAGCCGGGCTGGCCACCTTACGACAGCTTCGTGAGCGCAAGAGAGAAATTTATCCGCAACTCGATGAGCTTACGCGCGAACTCGTCTCCGGCATAAGCGGTGCAGCCAAGGATGCCGGAGTGCCGATCTGCGCTAACCGTGTTGGATCGATGTTCACCCTGTTTTTCACGCCGGGACCGGTGACGGAGTGGAATTCTGCAGCTAAGTCCGATACGGAAGCGTTTGCTCGGTTCTTCCGTTCGATGCTCGATAGCGGAATCCATCTTCCACCCTCGCAATTCGAAGCTGCTTTCGTGAGCGCGGCTCACCAACCAGAAGACATTGAACAGACGATCTCCGCGGCCAAAGAGGCATTCGCGCTCGTGCACGCCTAGGCTCTGCTGAGAACTGGTAACTGCTTACCCGGAATTGCTCTTTCTATCATCTCGGGGATGGTTACGAACTCGAATCCCTGCGTTTTGCACCAGGGAATCAAATGATCAGTCGCGATTACCGTCTGTGCGCGATCCGCACCGAATACGAGATGGCTACCATCATGCAGCAGAATCACGTCACCGCCTCGCAATTGAGCTCGAATTTTGTGCTCAATGTATTGCGACGGTTTTTGACGCCAATCGTATCCCGTGACCCGCCACATGATGGGTTTGAGCCCCAGGCTTCGTGCAATCTTCAGAGTTCCCGGGTGCCTTCCACCAAACGGTGGTCGAAACAATGAAGACTCCATTCCTGAGGTGTCTCGTAGAATCTGAGAACATCGGTCAAGTTCCTCTCGTGTTCGGCTGGCAGAGGCAAAGATCAGATTCGGATGCGAGAAGCTGTGATTCCCAATTGCATGTCCGGCGTTCACCACCGCTCGCGCGAGATCGGGACGGATTTCTAGGTATTTTCCAATGAGAAAAAAGGTCGCATGCACATTGTGTTTGTTCAGAACCTCCAATAGCCGCAGCGTATGCGGATCATTGGGCCCATCATCATAAGTCAGTGCAATTTGCGGTGTCCCTCGCGGGACCCCGACGAACGTTTGCCCGTACCACTGACCGGTTGGAGACATCGTCTGGTAACCGGCAGCACAAGCTGCGGCGGCAACACCCGTCGCGGCGATCACGTTCGCCAGCATGGCATGATTGTAAACGGAGTCTAGAAATTGTCGATTTCCGAAATGCCAATTTCCGATTTGAAGTGGTCTGCCAAAACCTCTGTCAGATTTGGCAATTGGAACTTGGAAGCTTGCGGTGTGTGGGTTTACTTTTCGCACAATTGCAAGTGGAGTGGCGTCCGCGCTATCCTGCCATCCGAAGCCGCAGTTCCTCAGATCACATGGCCAATCTTTTTGAACTCCCTCGTTATATTGCAGTAGAAGGTCCTATCCGTGTGGGCAAAAGCACGTTAGCCGGAATTCTGGCCGACCGCCTCAGCGCGCAGCGCGTCATGGAAGCCGAAGATAACCCATTTCTTGGAGCCTTTTACGATGGCGAGCGAGGGTCGGGTTTTCAGGCGCAATTTGCTTTTTTAATTCGCCGCTTCGAGCAGCTGCGGGCCCTTGATTTGGGACCTCATTCGCAAAGAAACATAGTGAGTGACTTTATCTTTGAGAAGGATAAGATCTTCGCCTATCTGAATCTCTCGGACCAGGAACTTGATACGTATAACCGTTACTACAACTACTTTCGCGAGCAACTCCCTACTCCCGATCTCGTAGTTTACCTTCAGGCCACGCCAGAGGTTTTGAAAAAACGTTTGAAGAAAAAGAATGCTGTGGTTGAGAAAGCAGTCAGTGAAGATTATCTGGAGGAAGTGATTAAAGCGTACGAGCACTTCTTTTTTCATTACACCTCCTCGGATCTACTGATCGTCAACACTTCAGACATCGATTTCGTGGAGCGCAACGAAGACCTACAGGAACTATTACGCAAAGTTTCTGCCCCGATCAAGGGCACGCAATACTTCCTTCCGCTCGGACGACAAGAAGCTGCCAGCGCGTAAATCGACACTTTCGCACGATTTGTCCCACAAATCCTTCCATTTGAAACCCGCTCGCCGCGCTCGTATACTTACAGCCCGCCATGAAGGTCGTGGTAATTATTCCGGCCGCGGGTCTAGGCACGCGCATGGCTTCCGCCCCGGGCGCCAGGGGCAAGAAGCCTGCGGCCAGCAAGCAGTTCGCTGAGCTCGCAGGTACACCAATCCTTATCCACACTTTGAACAAGTTCGCTGCAGCTACCGAGGTGAAAGAAATCTGGGTTGCTCTTCGCGCCAGCGAAATGGAGGGATTCAAGCAACTCATCGAAAAAGAGTCCAAGGCCTTAAAGGAAACACAAATTTGTCTGGTGGAAGGCGGTGAGCATCGTCAACACTCGGTCGCCAACGCCATACAAGCGCTTTCGGCGGCGCCCGACGACATTGTCCTTGTCCACGATGCCGTGCGCCCCTTCGTAACTCCGCAAATCATTCACAACGTGATCCGGGCAGCGGAAAGATATGGCGCGGCAATCGCGGGAATTCCCGCCGTGGATACGGTAAAGCAAGTCGAGCGTACGGCCGAAGGTGCCTTGATTACCTCGACCATTCCGCGTGAGCGCGTGGTTATGGCGCAAACGCCCCAAGGTTTTCGCTATGACGTCATCAAGAAGGCCTTTGATGAAGCTGCGGCCGACGGATTCCTTGGCACTGACGAGGCTTCCCTCGTGGAGCGCTCCGGCCACGAGGTTGCGGTGGTCATGGGCTCCCCGCGCAATCTCAAGATCACTGCTCCCGCGGATCTCGAACTCGCCAGATTTTATCTGAGCAATCCCGTCGATTAAGCGCTGCTCCCTGATTCTATATCTCAAAAATGGCCGCATGAAACGCGCCCAATCCAGCCGGGTACGGAACCATAAGACCACGGGCTACCACGATGAAATGAATACAATATGCGGTATAGTAGAGGCCTCTGTGGAAAACGTAACATTCACGGACGCTGACAGCCCATCGGATTTCGGGATTCCACGCCTATCCCTTACCTCGGCAGTTGCTGACAAATTGCGTGAACGGATCATCCATGGCGATATCCCGGAGGGGGCGCAGCTTCGACAGGATGCGATCGCCGCTCAGTATCAAGTCAGCCGCATTCCGGTTCGGGAAGCGCTTCGCCAATTGGATGCGGAGGGCCTCATCGCCATTGTCCCGAATCGCGGCGCGATCGTGCCGGCATTATCTCCCGACGACATCGAAGAGTTATTCAAGATCAGAGCGCTGCTGGAACCGGAGGTCCTCAAGCTTTCCATTCCGCACCTCACCGGCGATGATCTATCCAAAGCGGAGTCAATTCTCCGCAAATTCGTGGATGAGCTTCGCCGCGATGATCACGTGTCTGCATGGGGGCGGCTGAATTGGCAATTCCATTCCACTCTCTACTCTCGTGCAAATCAGCCGCGGTTCATGGCCATCATCCGAAACGTCAATAACAGTGGCGAGCGCTACACGAGGTTGCAGTTGTACTTAACTCATGGCATGAAGCGGGCCAACGAAGAACACCACCAGATTCTCGAACTATGTCGCGAACGTGAGATTCCAGCAGCCTGCAAGTTGCTTCGTGAACACATTCTGCACGCCGGAAGATCTCTGAAAGAAGTCTTGCAACAGCGACGTGCGGCCGCTTCCGCTGGCTCTGCCGATGGGGACAAGCGCGCCAAGTGAACTGCACACCCGAAATGCGTTGCCGACGAAGCCTACTGAACTGATCACCCTTCTGCTCTGCTAGACTCCTTCTCATGTTCGCGGATTACGCGGTCCGGGTCGAGCACTCTCGCGGACGTCGATATCCTGAGCCACCCCACCCCTACCGCAATGATTTCCAGCGTGACCGCGATCGCGTCATTCACTCCCGTGCTTTTCGCCGGCTGGATTCGAAAACCCAAGTCTTTACGCGCCGCTACTCCGATCATTTTCGCAACCGCCTGACGCATACATTAGAGGTTGCGCAGATTGCGCGAACCATAGCCGCCCAACTCGATTTGAACGTAGATCTAGTTGAGGCATTGGCGCTGGTCCATGACGTGGGACATCCGCCATTCGGGCATGCGGGCGAGAAGGCCTTGGATTCCGCCATGCGCGAACACGGCTATTTTTTTGACCACAACCTGCATGCGTTACGCATAGTGGAAGATTTTGAACTGCGCTATGCCGCATTTCGCGGGCTCAACCTGACCTTCGAAGTTCGCGAAGGCATTATCAAGCACTCACACGACTACGATCCAGAACAGTTTCCGGAATTAGCCGAATATCTGCTCGATCAGCGGCCGCCCGTCGAAGCTCAGCTGATTGATCTTGCCGACGAGATTGCATACACAACGGCTGACCTGGACGACGGCTATGAGGCTCACCTGCTCAGCCTCGAACAGATTCGCAGCGGAGTACCAGGATTTGATTCTCTGTTTCAGGAAGCCGACCGGAAATGGCCGAACGTTGCTGAGAAACTCAAGTTCAACGAGGCGCTTAAGCGAATGCTGGATTCGTTTGTGAACGACCTGATCGGCGCCACTCAGATGAATATCCAAAAGGCAGGTGTTCACAACCTTGATGATGTCCGAACTCGCCCGTACCGCCTGGTGAGCTTTAGCGCCGATATCGAAAAACAACGCCGCCAGGCAAAAAGCTTTCTTTACAGCACTCTTTACTACAGTCCAGCATTGGATTCAGAAAAAAGGGAAGGAGAGCGGGTGATTCGGGAGCTATTTGAGTTCTGGATGCAGAACCCGGATTCCTTGCCCAGCAACTATCGAGAAAAGGCTGAGATCGAACCACTGGCACGTATAGTCTGCGACTACGTCGCGGGCATGACTGACAACTACATCTATGAGCAGCACCAGAAGTATTGCGTTGGCCTCGGCCGGCAACCACCGCGGTCGTGAATTCTTATCGACGGATAGCTCATTTGTGAGGCACTGGATGCGCAAAGAATTGGCAATTCGCGGCAACAGCGTGACCATCTTTATACCTGGCCCGTCAAAATTACTCTAAAACTGAATTTTTTGCGGATTCCGGCCTATGGTTAGCGGCTAATGTTGCTGTAAAATAAAGTACTTAGTTGCCTAGATGTTTGGCATCTAATCTGATAAGCAGAGTAGCGGAACCTGCATCGAAAGATGCGCGATAACCAAGCTTTAAGCAGCCTCTTGAGCACTACGTATCGGACTTATCGAAATTCGCGACACGCCCGCCTAGGCGTGGTGGAAAGCTCCGAACAGCTTCCCTACTGGAGGAATTTGAAATGAAAAATCGTGCAGTTGTTGCTTTGCTCGTTGCTTTCGTACTGGCTCTGCCGGCACTCGCGCAAACGAGCTCTAGTTCGCAGGATCAAACTAGCGCAAGCCAACCGGCGCAGAGCACCACCAGCTCTGACCAGAACACCACCGGAACGAGCGCCACCGGCAAGCCGCTTCAACCGCCGGCTCGCGAGGGCTTCTGGGGCCGTGTAAATCCATTTGCCCGCAAGAAGTATGTACAGCGGCAGACGCAGCCAATTCGTGACCGTCTGAACGAACTCGACGAACTTACCGCCTCCAACAGCAAAATGATTAAGGACACCGATGCTCGTGCACAGCAGGGTATTCAACTGGCATCTTCGAAGGCCAATGAAGCCGATCAGCATGCCATCGATGCCGGAAATAAGGCCCAGATGGCGCAGCAGACCGCAACCCAGGCCACGACTCGCCTGACCACTGTCGAGCAGGTGGTAGGGAATATCGATCAGTACAAGGCCACCAATCAAACCGAAATTCGCTTCCGTCCCGGACAAGCCGTGCTAAGTAAGAACGCGAAAGCCGCCCTCGATGATCTGGCGACACCTCTGAAAAGCCAGCGCGGATACATCATCGAAGTCCAGGGCTTTTCTTCGGGCCGCGGCCAAGCCGCCATTGCAAATTCACAGAAGATGGCGGACTCGGTCGTCCGCTATCTGGTGCTCAACCATGAAATCCCGGTGTACCGCATCTATGTGGTTGGAATGGGCAATGCTCCAGTTCCGAGCACAGGTACGGAGCAGCAGGGCACGGCCACGAAGCGCACCAGCGGCGGCCGCGTGGAAGTCAGCTTGATGAAGAATGATTTGGAGCAGTTGGCGACCACCACCGCTCCGGCAACCCAGCAGCGTTAATCTCGGGCCCCAGGGCCACACGCCCGGCGACCCTCCCCCAAAAGCCTCTCGCGAAGCGAGAGGCTTTTTTTCGCTCTGGGTTAATCCGCGCTGGCAGTTTCCTGCTTAAGCTTTTCAGCTTGGAAATGCGTCCCGAGGGCGTCCAGGATGGGTTGTAGTTTGCCGTCCATCACTTCCTGGAGCTGGTGGATAGTCAAGCCAATGCGGTGATCTGTAACACGGTTCTGAGGAAAGTTGTAAGTGCGGATCTTTTCGCTGCGATCGCCGCTGCCCACCATAGCTTTGCGTTCTTTTGCTAAAGCTTCTTGCTGCTTCTGCATCTCCATCTCGTAGAGGCGCGAGCGCAGCACGCGCATCCCCTTCTCACGATTCTTGATCTGTGATTTCTCGTCCTGGCAGCTCACGACGGTATTGGTGGGAATATGCGTAATACGAACTGCCGAGTACGTCGTATTTACCGATTGCCCACCCGGCCCTGACGAACAGAAAGTGTCAATCCGCAGGTCTTTGGGATCGATTTTGATATCGACGTCTTCAGCCTCGGGTAGAACGGCGACGGTAACTGCGGATGTATGCACTCGCCCCTGCTGCTCGGTTTTGGGCACGCGCTGCACACGGTGTACTCCACTTTCATACTTCATACGCGAATACACCCGATCACCCTGGATCATGGCAATCACTTCTTTTAGACCGCCGACGCCCGATTCCGAGGTGGACAGTACTTCCACCTTCCAGCCCTGTGTCTCGGCATAACGCGTGTACATGCGGAATAATTCGGAAGCAAACAGGGTGGCTTCATCTCCGCCCGTTCCTGCCCGAATCTCGAGAATTACGTCCTTTTCGTCGTTGGGATCCTTCGGAAGCAGCAAAACCTTTAGTTCTTCTTCGACGCTGTCAACACGCGATTCCAGCTTGTCGAGCTCCTCCTGCGCATAGGCCCGCATATCGGTATCTTTTTCGTGAGCGAGAATCGCGCGACTGTCCGCGATTCCTTGTTTCAGATCCTTGTATTCGCGGTATTTCTCCACGACGGGGGTGATCTCACTGTGCGCCTTGGCAGTCTTCTGGTACTTCGCCGAGTCATTGATGACTTCCGGCGACGCCAGCGCCCGCGTCAGTTCTTCGTAACGGGCTTCGATCTGGTCGAGTCGTTCAAACATACCCGTGAGATGACGTCATCTTCCTAAAATTTGTGCTTTTTTATTGTACGCGCCTGAGTAGATTTGAAAGTTTGCGGCGGGTGCCGCTAGGCGATCACGAGTTCTCCGCCACGCTGTCTTTCCAGCTCCATGGCCTGATCCAGCGCCGTAATCGCGCATTCGGCTTGCGCATCCGACGGCGATTGAGTGGTGATCCGCTGTAGCCACAGCCCGGGAGCTGTCATCAACGCGAAAAGGGACCCGCGGTGCTTCGCTGCGAAGCGAATGATCTCATATGATAAGCCGGTAATCACTGGCAGCAGCGCAATGCGCAGCGCAAAACGCGCCCAAAATGTGGTCACCGGGAACAGCATGTAAACAATGATCGAAATGATCATTACCGTCATCAGAAAACTGGTGCCGCAGCGGGGATGATAGGTCGAATACTTTTGCACCGCAGCAGTCTCCAGGGGATCGCCATTCTCAAACGCAAACACGGTCTTGTGCTCGGCCCCGTGGTATTCGTAGACACGGCGAATGTCTGGCCACAAAGAAGTGGCCCAGATAAATGCCAGAAATAAGGCCAGGCGGATAACACCGTCGACCAAGTTGAACATGATCTGCCCCCCCAATGCAGGATCGACCTTCTTCAACTCGGTTGCCGCCACGAGGGGTAGATACTTGTACATGAAAATAAAGAATCCAACTGAAAAAATGACGTTGATTGCTGCCACCCAACCACTGATTTCGAGCTTTTTCTTGTCAGTCGTCGCTTTGGCGGGTTGCAATTCCTCAAGCGCGACGTTCGCTGAAAACTTCAACGCCCGAAATCCCAGCGTCATCGCATGTCCCAGGGTAATCACCCCGCGGACAACAGGCCAGCCCATCCACTTGTGCTTTTCGGAAAGGCGATCCAGGGGTTCGCTGTGAACTGAAACTGCGCCGGAGGGCTTGCGGCACGCAATCGCCCACGCATGTGGCGAGCGCATCATAACTCCTTCGAGCACGGCCTGACCGCCGACCAGCGTTTCTTCCCCTCCTTCCAAGGCTGGCAGAAGCTGAATCGCGACCAGAAAACGCCACAACGTCCGCACCAAACGCATGTTAATTAGATGATCTCCAACGCGAGTTCGAATCTCTCATTAAAGTATCGCATAGGCGAGAGAAGTAGGATAGAGATAACTAACGTCTAAGGAGCAGGTTAGCAGCGTCGAATCACGCAATGAAACGCCTCGC
>Ga0335081_10018561_pt1 | contig 11244 bp, 9 predicted proteins | sample Lox_Sample_35_FD_206713 | JGI IMG/M metagenome (GOLD analysis project Ga0335081, IMG submission 206713) | Soil microbial communities from Loxahatchee National Wildlife Refuge, Florida, United States - Lox_Sample_3.5 | ecosystem: Environmental > Terrestrial > Soil > Wetlands | place: USA: Florida... | reverse complement strand
AACAAGGCAAAATCGCGCCCGAGACGCGCTTCCAGATCGATCTCGTGCCCGCGCATTCGGTGATCTGGCTCTTCGTCACCAATGATCTCCAGGCGGCGGTCGATCCGCTCTACAACGAGGCTTTGGGGCGCGAGATCGACAAGATCGCCGCGGCGCTGCCGCAGGACGAGGTGGCGATCCAATTCGACGTCGCATCGGCGGTGTTCGCGCGGCTGCAGCGCGGCGAGACCGGCACCTATGGCGACACCAAGGAAGCGATGGAGACGAGCTTCACGGAGATTCTCTCCCGGCTGGCCAATCGCGTGCCCGCCAATATCGAGCTGATGTTCCATTTCTGCTATGGCGACAGCAATCACCGCCATGTGGTCGAGCCCAAGGATATGGCCGATATGGTGGCGATGGCGCAGCGCCTCATCGCGGCGGTCAAGCGCCCGGTTCAACTGATCCATATGCCGGTGCCGCGCGATCGATCGGACGATGCCTACTTCCAGCCGTTGCGGCGGTTGAAATTGCCGGCCGCGACCGAGCTCGCCTTGGGGCTGGTCCACTATACGGACGGGCTCGACGGCACGCTGCGGCGGATGGCGACGGCGCGCAAATTCGCGCGCGATTTCGCCATCGGCACGGAATGCGGCTTCGGCCGCCGCAAGCCCGAGACCATCCCCGAATTGCTGCGCATCCATGCGGAAGCCGCGCAGGCAAGTTGATGGCATGATCGCCGGCTGGATCATGCGCGCGCTGGCGATGCCGATTTGGCTGAAGCTTGCCGGCGCGGTTCTCGCCGCGTTGGCAACATTCGCGGGCGGCGCCCGAGCCGAGCCGGTCAAGATCTGGAGCTCCTGGGTCGTGCCGGTCTCGAACCTGCCCTCGATCCTTTTCGCCAAGGAAGGCATCACCCGGCACAATGGCCAATCCTATGTCATGGAAGCGATCCGCTTCCAGGGCAGCACGGCGATGATCGGCGCCCTCGCCAGCGGCGACATCGACATCGCGCTGCTCGGCTTTTCGTCCTTTTCCTTTGCGATCGAGAAGGCGGGCATCAAAGATGCGAGGCTGATCGCGAGCGAGATGCAAGACGGCGTGCCCGGCTTTTACAGCCAGGGTTTCGCGGTTGCCAAAGACGGGCCGATCCGCACGATCGAGGATCTCAAAGGCAAGGTTGTCGCCATCAACGGCACCGGCAGCGCCGTCGATATCGCCATGCGGGCGATGCTCTTGCGGCACGGCCTGCGTCCCCGCCAGGACGTCATGGTCATCGAAGCGCCTTTCCCGGCGATGAAGACGCTCCTCGCCGAGAACCGGGCCGTGCTCATCCCCAATGTCCCGCCCTTTTCGGAAGATCCCGAATTGAAGGCGCAGAGCCGAATTCTCTTCACGACCCGCGACGCGATGGGTCCATCGGAGATCAGCATCTGGGTCGTGCGGCAACGCTTCTTGAAAAAGAACCGCGCCGCCATGGTCGATCTGCTCGAGGATTTTCTGCGCGCCTTGCGCTTCTACATCGATCCGCGCAATCACGCCGAAGCGGTGCGGATCGCCGCGGATTTCAGCCGATTGCCGGCGGCGGCCTTCGATTCCTGGCTGTTCACCAAAGACGATTTCTACCGCGATCCGCGCGGCCTCCCCAATCTCGACGCGCTCCAGGCCAATATCGACCAGGAGCGGCGAGAGGGCTTTCTCAAGACCAGGATCGAGGTCCGCAAATACGTCGATCTGAGCTTGATCGAGGAGGCTGCGAAGCGCCTGCCCTAGCCGCGAGCAACCGCGGCGGAGCGCGATCCGTTAATGAAATCTTAACGATGGTGTTTGGATTTCGACAACCATTCCGTCGTACCCTGGGGCCTTGCAGCAGAGGCCCGATCGCGGCCTCGACTCGCATGCGCTGTCACCGCGATGCTCGAGGACAAGGACGATGGCAAAGACGGGTACCTATCTTCGGCCTGAGCTCGATATCGGCTCGTCCCGAGTGTTCAATTGCAACGATCTCACGCGCAAGCTCGAGAAGCTGAAGATCGAGGAGCTTCCGTTCTTCAAGAACAAGGCGATGAACACGCTGGTCCTCATCAAGGAGCCCTTGACGGACGAGCGCGTCGAGCCGCATCCCTCGGGCTTCGCCGTCGGGACGAAGCTCTACATCCCCTACAACGAAGCCAATGTCTATGAAGGCGGCCGCTCCGTCTTTTGCCACAGCAAGCAGCTGATGGAAGTGCTCAATCAGCATTTCGGCTTCGACGGCGCCAAGGTCTCGAAAGAGGATCTCAACCGCGATCTGAAAATCCTCAATGTCCTCGACAAGCTGCCCTCCCTCGACGTCTTCTTGATGCGCGATTCGCTGGAGCTCGAAGGGCTTCAGGTGCATCCGCGCTATTTCGAGATCGAGGAAGCGCAGCGCACGGCGATTCAGGAATTCATCCGCGGCAAGATCGAGCCCTTGGTGCGCGCCGCCTATGCCGGGCAGCAATCGGTCGCGAACAAGGTGACGCAGCTCGTCGACAAGATCTGGGAAGCGAAGGACACGGTCGCGCTCGACAATCTGATCAAGGCGTTCCGCATTCCCGAAGAAGAGGCGCCGGCGATCTTCGCGGCGTGGAAGGGCATCATCTTCTATTGCTATGAATATTCGCGCACCAAGGAAAGCCGGGAGGCCTTCGCGCGTTGGCTCAAGGACGGCGCGCAAGAGCGCGAGCTCGTCTCCAAAGGCGTCCATGACTACATCGATCAGACGCGCCGCGGCGTGATCGAGCGCCTGCGCGACCACTGGAAGGACGTCGAGAACTACACCAACGAATACGACCGCATCTACGCGAAGTTTGTCGATAGCTCGGACCCCGGCGAGTTCATTTCCTTTCTCCGCACCGCCAAGAGCTTTTACTGGCGCATGGGCGATTCACTGAGCAAGATGAGCCATGCGGTCAATTGCTGGGACATTCAGACCAGCAATTTCCCGGCGCGCCGGCTGCCTTCGGAGCATCTTGAGCCGCTCCTCGTGCTGCTGAAGGCGGTCTTGTCCGGCCGCGCGAGCAACAAGAAGGCGGCCGCCTGACCAGCGACGCTCTCTGGGAGCGTTATTGCGTCGATCTCGTTCGGGCGTGAAGGGGACACCCATGATTCGTTCGATCTTGCTGGGCTTGACCATCATCGGCGCCGCGCTCTCCGGCCTGGCCGCGGCCGAGGCGCAATCCACCGCGCCGAAGCCGGCGATCAAGGTTGCCGTCGGCGGCAAGACCATCATCGCCTATCTGCCGCTGCCGGTGGCCTATTACCACGGCGATTTTGCGCGCGAAGGGGTCGATGTCGACATCCAGGACGTGCAGAGCGGGCCCAAGGCCGTCGAAGCGCTGGTCGGCGGCAGCGCCGATATGGTCTATGGCTCCATCGACTATGCATTTCTGCTTCAGCCCAAGGGCGTCGACATCGTCTCGCTGTTTCTCGGCGCCCATCTTTCCGCCATCGTCTTGGGATTGCCGCCGGACAAGGCGAAAGCCTATCGCGGTCCTGCCGATTTGAAGGGCTTGACCATCGGGGTGACGGGGCCGGGGGGTGCGGCCGAGAACATGGTGCGGATCGTTCTGGCCAAGGCGGGGCTGAAGCTGGCCGATGTCAGCTCGGTCGGGGTCGGTTCGGGCGCGACTGCCATCGCCGCGATGGAGACGGGTAAGATCCAAGCCATCTCCCTTGCCGATCCCGTGATCACGCGCTTGACCCTCGATGGCTTTATCCTGCCGGTGGTCGATACGCGTACGGTCGAGGGGCAGACCTATGTCTATGGCGGCCCGGCAGCCCTTGCCGGCGCCACCGCCACAGCGGATTACGTCAAGACCCATCGCGACGCGGTCCAGCGCTATGTCAACGCGCTGGTGAAAGCCGTCAAATGGCTCCATACCGCACGCAATGACGAAGTCACGGCCTTGTTGCCGCGCGAGTTCTATGGCGGCGACAAAGACGTTTTCATGAAGGTGCTGGACGCCAACCGCAACATCTTCACCGCCGACGGGAGGACCACGCCTCAAGAGCAGCGGATCGCCTATCAGCAGGTGATCGATACGGGCCGTCTCAAGCCCGACCAGCCGGTCGACATCGAGAAGATCTTCCTGCGCGAGTTCATCGATCAGGCCAATCGCTGAGGGGCGAAAGAAACTTTCGTTCCAACACCCGCGCCGGAGCCGGACCTCCCGGGATCGCAATTCCGTCCTGCACCGGCCCGCTGCCGCGGGGCGTCGCCCTGTTTGTGGGAATCGGACGCGCGAAGACGTGACTTGTTCCCGCTTCAGCTATCTTGATATTTCAATGAGATGAGGACTTTCCCTCACCAGCCTGAGGAGGAAAAACCGCGGCGCGTGCGCCAGACGCGAGAATGCCGATAATTATTATTTTTGTATATCAGATAGATACCATATATATCTCATCCACCGTGTGGAATAAGTGACGGGGCGGCCACCGGCAAAGAGGCGGCGAAAAGCCGAAAATCTTGAGGCGAATCCTGAGTTTCCCAAGAATTCCCCTTGCCCAAACCGTGCCCGGAAGACAATTTCCCCCTATAAGATCGATGGGGGCCGACCGACCAGGCCATTTGGAGGAAGATGATGCCATCCCGCGGGAAAGCGGCGCCAAAAAAGAAGGGGGGGAAGCCTGCGCCCAGGAAATCCGCTCCGGCCAAGAAAAGCGCGGCCAAACCGGCGCCCAGCGCCAGACCGGCTTCCGCCCCGGCCGTCGCAGGGGGGCATGGCTCCGCGGTCTCAGTTCCCCGTGCCGTGCCTTTGGTGAGCAGCCATGCCGATACCAAGCCCGCGTCAGCCGTCGCGCGGCCCTCCGTCCGGCCGATGAACGCCGGCCAGTTGGCGACGGCCCAGCAGGCGGAGGAACGGCGCAAAGCGGCGACGCGGAAGCTGTTTGCCCGGATTCGCTCCCTCGAGGCCATTCTTGGCGCCGATTTGCGCAAGCGGGGCAGCCTGCTCCTGTCTCAAGCGGTCGATCAGTGGTATGCCGAGGCGACGAGTGCAACGGCGACCGATGTGACCATCACCAACGCCGCTCGGGCGGTGATCTCGCAGCTCTGATCCTTCGGCCTATTGCCCGGGCAGCAGCGTCGCGTAACGGCGGTCGATCAGCGGCCCGACCTTCACCTCGGCCTTCAGCATGTCTTGCGCCCGGTACCATGCGACCTGGCGCTCGAGATCGCGCAAATCGACCAGCGCCTCCGGTTCGACGTAACCAATGGATTTCCTGAGCTCTTCGGGCGTCTGACCAACATATTTCGCGATGATCGCCAAAGTTTCCTCCGCAGTCGGGCCATCGCGGCGCTTGCCATCCGGCCCGGCAAAGGCCGCGGCATAGGCGACAGCCGCCTTGCGATAGGCGCGCATGAATTTCTCGACCGTGGCGGGACGTTCTTCGATCGTCCGGGTGGCGGTGAAAATTGCCGAAAGCTGCCACGGCACCTCGTCGCCCATGAAGCCGAGCAATTTCAGCTCGCCGCGGCCGACCGCTGGCATCAAGCCCGCCGCGATTGTCACGCCGGCATCGGCTTGGCCGCCGATCAAGGCTGAAACCTGGTTGGAAACGGTTTGCAGCGGAAGGACGCGCACGCTTTTCGGGTCGATCTGGTACTTCTCTTCGATCAAAGCAAGGCTGTAATGGGGAGAGGAGCCGATCGTGCCGATCGCCACGGAATGGCCGGCAAGATCCTTCAAGGACTTCACCCCCGCCTCCCAGCCGCGCAGCGACGCGACGAAGGTCATGCCTTGAAAGCCCGGCGCCTCGCGGGCGAAGCCGCCGATGATGCGCAGCTTGTTGCCCAGGCTGAAAAAGGCCGCCGAGGTCGCGCCGATGCCGAAATCGAGGTCGCCCGAAACCACCGCGACGGCGATCGGCGGCGAGGCCTCGAAGAACACCAATTGCGGCTCCAACCCTTCCGCAGCGAAGTAGCCCTTTTCTTGACCTATAAAGAAAGGTCCATAGCTTACTGCTTTGATAACACTGATTTTGATGGTTTCAGCGGCGTTGCATATCGGGGCCGCGGCGAGTCCTGCGCTAAGGAGCGCCGGGCACCACAGCGCGCGCTTTTCCCGTCTTCCTCGCCCCATGCTTCCCCCGTGCCGGTTCGCAGCAAAGGCACCCCCCCGGCGCGCCACTTCCTGCGCTCTCTTTGGCTTTCGCGATGCGCGAGCCGCTATTGCGCCGCCATGTTCTTGAACAGATTGACGCCGCGCAGCAGATCGATGGCGCGGACGAATTGATAATCCTGGTCCGAGCCAAAGCTGCTTGCATCGAAGGCGCTCGCGGCGAGCCGCGGCAAGGGCGTCGCGCCCGGTGGCAAGTTGGCGGAGGGGTTGGCGGTGTCCGAGGTGGCGGGTGCCGCTTCAGGCGCGGTGCTGGTGCCCGCGGGCGGCTTTGCCGCGGCGCCCGGAGCGCCCGTCGCAGGGCGCGCGCCGACCGGTCCGGTGTTCTTCAAGGCGCCGCGGAGATCGGCTTCGTGTTGGGTCGCGACCTCCTGCAATTGCTCGATCCGCGCCGGCTCGACGGCGACATCAGGCTCAATTCCCTTGGCTTGGATCGAGCGGCCGGACGGCGTGTAGTAGAGCGCGGTGGTGAGCTTGATGGCGCCGCCGCTTTCCTTCACTTGCAGCACGGTTTGCACCGAGCCTTTGCCGAAGCTGCGGGTGCCGAGGAGGACCGCGCGGTGATTGTCCTGAAGCGCGCCCGCGACGATCTCCGAAGCCGAGGCCGATCCGCCATTGATCAGTACCACCATCGGCAGGCCATGGGTCATGTCGCGATTGCGCTGCGCCTCGAAGCGGCGCGTATCGCGCGGCTGGCGTCCCTTGATCGAGACGATTTCGCCCTGATCGAGAAAGTCGTTGGCGACCGCGACGGCCTGGTCGAGAAGGCCGCCTGGATTGTTGCGCAGATCGAGGATGACGCCCGAAAGCTTGGTGCCGCCCGCCTGCTGCTGGATCGTCTTGAAGGCCTGTTCCAGCGCGCGATCGGTGCGTTCGGAGAAATTGGTTACGCGCAAGTAAGCGATGTCGTTGCCCTTGAGTTGCGCTTTCACCGGATCGACCTTGATCTCGGCGCGGGTGAGGGTGATCTGAAACGGATCGGTGTCCTTGCGCCGCACCGTCAGCTTCACCTGGGTTCCGACCACGCCGCGCAATTTATCGACCGCTTCCGACAGGGTCATGTCGCTGACCGACGAATCGTCGATCGCGAGGATGAGATCGTTCGGCTTCATTCCCGCCCGGGCCGCCGGGGTGTCGTCGATCGGCGAGACCACTTTGACGAGCCCATTCTCCATCGTCACCTGCATGCCCAGACCGCCGAACTCGCCCTTGGTCTGGACCATCATCTCCTTGTATTCCTTGGCATCCATATAGCTCGAATGGGGGTCGAGCGAGGTCAGCATGCCCTTGACCGCACCCTCGATCAGCTGCTTCTCGGGCACCGGCTCGACATAGCTTGCCCGCACCTGGTCGTAGATTTCCTTCACCATGCTGAAATTCGTGGTGCCGCCGCTGTCATTGTCGGCGGCGACGCCCGAGCTGGCGAAAGGAAGCAGAGCGATCAGGGCGGCAGAAGCCAAGAGATTAAGGGTTCGCATGAAGGTCCAACCATGGCGATTGACGTGTTTGGCGGGAGTATAGTCGATTCTTGCGCCGGACCATAATTGCCGGGCGTATTACTTTAGTGGGCCGTCGCCGCCTTTCCCGGGCAGGGGCGGGCCAGCACCGTGCCGATCTCGCCCTCGGCGCCGAAGAGCGCGGCGAGCGCGCGGCAATGTTGTTGCCAGCACAGCCGGTAATCCGCCGTATAGGGCGAAAGCGCGAGGCGCAACTCGGGCAGCGGCGCGAGCTTGGGCACGTAATGCCACCAGCCGCCTTCCCATCTCGCGTCGGGCGGCGGCTCCATGCCCGCTCCGGTGCCGCGGATCCGCGCTTCGGTTAGCACAAGGGCGCCATCGCGCAGCGCGTAATCTTCCTGCCATTCGGTCTTCGCGACCGAATGCGTCCAGACGAGGGTGAAGCGCGGCGTATCGATGGTCACCATCCGGGCGCCGAGCACAAGGCATAGCGCGAGCGGTGCGGCGCTCACGCTCTGCCTGTCGCGGCGCGGCGGCTACGCCAGTGATGGACGGCGATAACGGCAATGCCGAGCGCAAAGCCGGCCTCGTCGGTCCAGGGCACGGCGACGACGACGAGAAAGGCCGCCGCCGTCGCGAGGATGCGCTCCGTCCAATTCATGATACCGAACAGATAGCCGGTCGCCGCCGCCCCCCAGAGCAGGATCGAGAACAGCGCCTTGAAGACGACGTAAGCGACCGAAGCGATCGTCCAATTGCCCTGCAGCATCAGCGACGGGTCGTAGACCGACATGAAGGGAATGATATAGCCGGCGAGCGCGATGCGCGTCGCGATGAAGCCGATCTCGACATAGCTCGTTTTGGTGATCGACGAGGCGGCGAGGGCGGCCAATGCCACGGGCGGCGTCAGATCGGCCATGATGCCGAAATAGAAGACGAACATATGCGAGATGATCAGCGGCACGCCGAGCTGCAGGAGCGCCGGCGCGGCCATGGCGCTGCAGATGATGTAGGTGGGAATGGTCGGAATGCCGGTGCCGAGAATGAGCGCCATCACCATGGTCATCAACAGCGCCAGGAAGAGGCTCGTCCCGGCGAGGTCGAGCACGATGCGCGCGAGCTCGCTCGCGAGACCCGTCATCGTCGCCGTGCCGACGATCATGCCGACCAGAGCGCAGGCGATGCCGACGCCGAGCGCGCTCTTGGCGCCCTCTTCGAGGCTCTTCGCAAGCGCGATCACGGTGGCGCTGCTTTTGCGCGTGACAAGACACAGAATGGCGAGCGCGCCGATCATGGCAAAGAGCACGGTATTGAGCGACAGCGCATCGCTGAGGATGAGTCCGCCGGCAATCAGGCCGAGCCCGATCCAGAACCCGCCTCGGAGCAGCGCATTGCCGAAGGGCGTGAGGGTCGAAGTGCCGAGAATGAGAATGACGGTCAGGGCGAGCCCGACCGTGCCGGCAAGTAGCGGCGTGTAGCCGTTGAAGAGCATGTAGACGAGCACCGCCAAAGGCAGCACCAGATGCCAGTCGCGCTTCAAGGCGGCGAGGGCGCTCGGGCATTGCGCCTTGGGCATGCCGAGGAGGCCATGGCGTCCGGCCTCAAGATGCACCATCCAGAAGGCGCTGGCGTAGTAGAGAATGGCGGGGATGGTCGCGGTAATGGCGATGGTCGCGTAAGGAACGTTGAGCGTCTCGGCCATGATGAAAGCGACCGCGCCCATGACAGGCGGCATGATCTGCCCGCCCATGCTCGCCGTGGCTTCAACCGCGCCCGCAAAGGACGGACGATAGCCGAAGCGGCGCATCAGCGGGATGGTGAATTGGCCGGTCGTCACCACATTGGCGATGCCCGAGCCGTTGATCGTGCCCATCAACCCGGAGGAGATCACCGCCACCTTGGCCGGCCCGCCTTGGGTGTGGCCGACCGTGCCGAGCGCGAGGTCGTTGAAGAGCGCGATCATCCCGGCCTTCTCGAGAAAGGCGCCGAACAGAATGAACAGAAAGATGAAGGTCGAGGAGACGTAGGTGGGCGTGCCGTAAATGCCCTCGGTGCCGAGATAGAGCTGATTGATGATCTGATCGAATTCGAAGCCGCGGTGGAGGAAAGGTCCGGGCAGATGCCGCCCGAGCAGGGCATAGGGAATGAACAGGGTGCAGAGCACCGGCAGGCCCAACCCCATGGCGCGGCGCGCGCCTTCGAAGAGCAACGCCAGAACGGCGACGCCGACAGCGAGATCGATGGTCGAGGGATCGCCCGAGCGCTGGATCAGGTCGCTCTCGAACACCCAGTGATAAAGGCCGAGAAGGAAAGCGAGGCCGCCGAGGCACCAATCATACCAGGGCACCGGCACTTTGCCGTTTTGCTCTTTGCGCGCGCGGAAGATCGCAAAGGCGAGCAGCAGCAAGAAGCCGACATGGACCGAGCGGATGACGATGCTCGAGAACGGCGTATAGGCCGCGGTATAGACTTGCCACAGGCTGAAGACGACGGCGATCGCCGCAATCACCTTGCCTGAGCGGCCGGGCACGGTGAGGCCGACGGCGGGGTTCTCGGGATCGACGATGAGAGTTTTGGCGGCTTCCCCCGTCGCCTCGATCGCCATGGGCAATTCCTATTTCAGCACGCCTTTTTCCTTGAAGAATTTCTCGGCCCCGGGATGGAGCGGCACCGGCCCCGGCTTTGCCGCATTCTCGAGCTTCATCTCGCGCGCCGCCGAATGCGCCGCCGCCAGCGTGTCGAGATTGGCGTAGATCGTGCGGACCATCGCGTAGACGGTTTCGGGTTTCACATCGCTGCTGGTGACGAGATAGTTCTGAATTCCGATCCCGGGCACATCGGAATCCTGGCCCTGATAGGTTTTCGCTGGAATGACGACCGGCTGATAAGCGGGATCGCTAATCTTGGCGACGATCTCCTTTGGCACCGCGACCACGACCATCTCGACCGACGTCGCGAGATCGCGGATCGCCGATACGCCGAGCCCGGCCGAGATGATGGTCGCATCGAGCTGGCGGTTCTTCATCAGATCGACGGATTCGCCAAAGCCCAGATACTCGGCCTTGCCGAGATCGCTATAGGTCAATCCCGCCGCTTTCAGCACGGCGCGGGCATTGAGCTCGGTGCCCGATTTGGCGGCGCCGACCGACATGCGCTTGCCTTTGAGATCGGCCAAGGTCTTGATGCCCGAGCTCGCGGTCGCGACGATCTGAACGTAATTGGTGTAGATCGCAGCGACGGTGCGCAGCTTCTTCAGCGGCTGGGCAAAGCCCGCCTCGGCATCGCCGTTCCAGGCTTGGCTCAGCGAATCTCCGAGCGTGAAGGCGATCTCGCCGCGCCCCGCTTGCAGCAGGTTCAAATTCTCGACCGAGGCTTTGGTCGCCTGGGCCGAGGATTTGATGTTGGGGATGTTCTTGGCGAAGAGGTTCGACATCGCCACGCCGAGCGGATAGTAGACGCCGCTGGTCCCGCCGGTGAGCACATTGATGAATTCCTGCGCGCGGAGCGGCGGCGCGGTCCCCAGCAGCAAAAGCGCCGCGGCTGCGATCATCCCTTTTCTTGTCATGGCATTCCTCCCGTTGTCGGCGGCGATTTTCAGGGTTTTGGCGTTGGGAGCAAGGGGGCAGCGCTATTCCGCCGCGCTTTGCGCCGGCGCCGGCTTGCGAAAG
>Ga0335081_10018560_pt1 | contig 11244 bp, 5 predicted proteins | sample Lox_Sample_35_FD_206713 | JGI IMG/M metagenome (GOLD analysis project Ga0335081, IMG submission 206713) | Soil microbial communities from Loxahatchee National Wildlife Refuge, Florida, United States - Lox_Sample_3.5 | ecosystem: Environmental > Terrestrial > Soil > Wetlands | place: USA: Florida... | reverse complement strand
CGACGCCCTCGCGGTGCTCTCCCTGAACGCCGAGGGCGATGTAGCCGCATCGCAGTCGGCGGCCGACCTGGCGGAGGCTTCCCGCCGGGCGGCGCGCGCGCTGATCGAGCTTGGCGTCAGCAAGGGAGACCACGTGTTCGTGATGCTGCCGCGGATCCCGGAGTGGTACGCGGCGCTGCTGGGCGCAATGCGCATCGGCGCGATCCCGATGCCGGGCCCGAACCTCCTCACCCCCAAGGACATCGCGTACCGCTTCGGCCAGACCGGCGCCACCGTCGCCATCACCGACGAGGCCGGCGCGGCCAAGGTCGACGCCGGAGCCCCCGGCGTGCCCAACCGCCTGTGCGTCGGGCGAGCGCCGGACGGCTGGCTGTCATTCGATCAGCGCTGCGCCTCGGTCGGAGACGGACAGACCCCACGGGATCCGACCAGTTGCGACGATCCGCTCCTTCTGTATTTCACGAGCGGCACGGTTGCCTACCCGAAGATGGTCCAGCACCCGCATTCCTATGCGCTGGGGCACATCGGGACAGCGCGCTTCTGGCACGACCTGCGACCCGGTGACCTGCACTGGACGGTCACCGACACCGGGTGGGCGAAGGCGGCGTGGGGAGGGTTGTTCGGGCAGATGCACGAGCGTGCCGCGATCCTCAACGTTCCCCTGGGCCACCCCGACCCGGACACGATCTTCGGCATCCTCGCCCGCCACCAAGTGACTTCGTTCTGCGCGCCGCCGACGCTCTACCGTCGCCTGGTGCAGGCGGATTGCTCCGGGTGCGACCTCTCGGCCCTGCGGCACTGTACGAGCGCGGGCGAGCCGCTCAACCCCGAGGTGATCCGCGCATGGCAGAACGGAACGGGCGGCCTCACGATCTACGACGGCTACGGCCAGACCGAGACGACGTGCATGGTCGCCAACTACCGGTCGATGGAGATCCGGCCGGGTTCGATGGGACGCCCAATGCCGGGCTACGACGTCGACATCGTTGACGACGAGGGCCGGCCACTGCCGCCCGGCGAGGTCGGCAACATCGCGGTGCGGTGCGATCGCGACCGACCGGTCGGTCTGTTCCCCGGGTACTACAAGGATCCGACGGCAACCGCCGAAGCGTTCCGGGCCCCGTTCTATTTCACCGGTGACAAGGCCGCGCAGGACGAGGACGGCTATTTCTGGTTCGAGGGCCGCGACGACGATGTGATCACCTCGAGCGCGTACCGGATCGGGCCGTTCGAAGTCGAGAGCGTGCTGGTCGAGCACCCGGCCGTGATGGAGGCCGCGGTGGTCGGCAAAGACGATCGTGAGCGCACCCAGATCGTTACCGCGTTTTGCCTGTTGGCGCCCGGTCACACCGGCTCGCCGGAGCTCGCGCGCGAGCTTCAGGAGTTCGTCAAGCGCGGGACCGCGCCCTACAAGTACCCGCGCGAGATCCACTTCGTGGACGAGCTACCCAAGACCATCAGCGGCAAGATCCGCCGCTCCGAGCTGCGTGACTGGCTTCGCTCCTGACCCGCAATCGCTGGACACACGCCGCGCTCTGGCGACGGTCGAGCGGCACGAGCCACTCCATCAGCTCGGCCGCGACCTGGTCCACGAGCAAGTCCATCGCTGCTGCCACCGGCATGCTCAGCGCAGTCCCAATCGACGTCGACTCCGGCTGCATACCGTGCAGCGCCAGTCGCTCGGGCCACATCCCGGCCAGCTGCGCCGTGGCGAGCAGATCGGCCAGCCCAACATCGTGAGGCGTCATCCGCACCGCGAAAGCCGTCGGCCACTGCACGCCGTCGAGCCGGACGAGGGTTCCGGATGCGGCCCCGACATCGATCGCGTCGACGATCACCACCTGCCGGGCGTCGGCGAGGTGCGGTAACAACAGGAGTCCGGCGGTGCCACCTTCGATCACCTCGACGTTGGGGCCGAGCGCATAGCGCTCGCGGAGCCGGCGCACCGCGTGCACCCCCAGCCCGTCGTCGGACAGAACGACGTTTCCCAGGCCGATCACAGCCGTGTCGCGGTCCTCGGCCATCATTCCGGCGGCTCGTCGCCCACATCGAGCAGGTTCGCCTTGGAGCCGGTAACGATGCTCGACAGTTCGCCGTTGTGTTCCTCGATGTCGAACAGCGTCGCGGAATAAACGTGGTGGATCGCGAACGCCACGTAGAGGAACAGGAAGAAGAAGTGCACAAGCCTCATCTCCGGCACCGATATGACGCTCCAAGTCCAGCCGAATAAGGTCGTCCACGGGGGCCTGCGAAGGATCCACGCGTACAGGCCGAGGCCGGTGAGGATCGTGACGATGAAGCACAGGTACAGCGCGATGTAGGCGAGACCGGCGAGCGCGTTGTGGCCGTTCACGCGTGGTGGCCGGCGGTCGAGGAAGGCGTAGAAGCGGATCACGTCGCGCAGGCCGCGGCGCTGGCCCTTGGAGATGGGAAGCATGGCCCGCCATCGGACGTACTGGTTGCCGACGAAGCCCCAGTAGATTCGGAACAGCACAGCGGCGATGAACACAAAGCCGGCGGCTTCGTGTATGAACCGCATGGTGCCCATCATGTAGCCCGGATGGCCGGGCATGCCGCTGCCGCCGAGGAACGGATCGTAGATGTAGAACCCCGTGATCGAGAGGACGACGATCGCGAACACGATCGTCCAGTGGACGATCCGGACCGGCCGCTCGAATACGTAGATCGTGTGGCGCGCTGGTCGCCCAGCATCCGCCAGCTCAGCACGGCTGGACTGGGGCACGGCGGACATCAGACCGGCTCCACTGTGACCACGGTCCGTCGGCCGGCGTGCTCGGCATCCAGCACGTGCACCGCGCAGGCCAGACACGGGTCGAACGAATGCACCGTACGCAGCAGTTCGAGTGGCCGTGACGGGTCGGCGACGGGGGTCCCGACCAGCGCTTGCTCATACGGACCCGGTTGACCCCGCGCGTCGCGCGGGCCGGCGTTCCAGGTCGACGGCACGACTGCCTGATAGCGCGAGATCGTGCCGTCGGAGATCTCCACCCAGTGCCCGAGCGATCCGCGCGGGACCTCGTGCGGCCCGAAGCCGCGTCCGCTCGACGGCCAGCTCGAGCGATCCCACTTCGCCGTATCGGCGATCCGCAGATCGCCCGAGTTCATGTTGCGGTCCAACTGGTCAAGCCAGCCCTCAAGCCGTTCCATCACGATCACGCTCTCGAGGGCGCGCGCGGCGACCCGGCCGAGGGTCGAGTAGAGCGCGGCTGGGCCCACGCCGAGCTTCTGGAGAGTCGCATCGACCGGCTGCTTGACCGCCGGTACGCCGGCCGCGTAGGCGACCAGCATCCGTGCCAGCGGTCCCACCTCCATCACCTGACCTTCGTACCGGGGTGACTTCAACCAGGAGTACTTGCGGTCGGTGTACAGCCACTGGTACGGCGGCTCCGGCCCGGTGTACTTGGCGTTCGTCTCACCCTGGTACGGGTGCAGCGCAGCCTGGTCGCCCGCCCCGTAGTCGTACCAGGAGTGGGCGACCTGCTCGGTGATCTTCGCCTCGTCAAGGGGTTGGACGATGCTCAGATCGAGGTCTTTGATGATTCCGCGCGGGAACAGGTACGAGGCGGTGTCCGTGATCGGCCCGGTGCCATACCCGCCGTAGGTGAGGAAGTTCTTGGTCCCGCCGCCGATCTTCGCCCACTCCGGGTAGGCGGAGGCAACCAGCAGCACGTCGGGGATGTACACCTGCTCGACGAACGACCTCATCGTGTCGAGGCGCGCACGGAGGAACGTGATCCGCTCGGGGTTGATGGCCTGCGGGCTGTTCGGATCGAGCGGGTTCGCCATCCCCCCGACGACGAACGTCTGCGGATGCGGGTTCTTGCCTCCCAGTACGGCGTGAATGCGGATCACGTCGCGCTGCCACTGGAGCGCGTCCAGATAGTGGGCGACCGCGACGAGGTTCTCCTCGGGTGTCAGCCGGTAGGCAGGGTGCCCCCAGTAGCCGCTGGCGAACAGCGACAGCTGCCCGGAGTCGGCTAGCCGCTTCAGGCGACTGAGCACCGCGCTGAAGTAATCCGCCCCCGAGTTCGGATAATCAGAGATGGATTGTGCCAACCGCGAGGCTCTCGCCGGATTCGCCTTTTGGGCCGAGACGATGTCGACCCAGTCGAGGGCGTGCAGGTGGTAGAAGTGGATCACGTGGTCGTGGACCAACTGACTGCCCGCGAGCAGGTTGCGTACGAGCTCCGCGTTCGGCGGCGGGTTCGCCCCGATCGCGTCCTCCACTGCCCGCACCGAAGCGATCGCGTGCACCGTCGTGCACACCCCGCAGATCCGCTGCGCCCAGATCCACGCCTCACGCGGATCCTTGCCCTCGAGGATCTTCTCGATCCCGCGGAACATTGTTCCCGACGCCCACGCCGCCGCGACCTTGCCGCCCGCGACCTCGGCCTCGATCCGTAGGTGACCCTCGATCCGGGTCACCGGGTCAATCTTGATTCTGGTCATTGCCACCTCCTCCCTCGAGGTGATCGCCCGCAGGCGGGTGATCTAGATCGGCGGCGGCCGCGTCGGTCGCTCTCTCGCCGGGAAGCGGTGTCCCCCGATCCGCGTCGCGAGACCGCGCCACGCGCGACTGCAGGAACTTGCCGCCGGCGTGCGCGATGCTGAGCGCTGTCACTCCGCCGATCACGGCAAGTCCGACCGTTTCCGCGGTGGTGTCCGCGCCGAATCCGGGCACGTTGGGGAGCCGTTCGTAGAACGGGCTCATCGACGCCCAGAACTCGGGTGACGCGCAGCCTATGCACGTGTGACCCGCCTCGATCGGCCAGCTCGTCCCGTCGTTCCAGCGTACGTTCGGGCAGTTGTAGGTCGCCGACGGGCCCTTGCACCCCATCTTGTACAGGCAGTAGCCCTTGCGGTGGCCCTCGTCGCCCCACGCTTCCACGAACAGGCCCGCGTCGAAATAGGCGCGTCTCTCGCACTGGTCGTGGATCAGGTCGCCATAGGCGAACAGGGGCCGGTTGTACTGGTCGAGCTCCGGCATCTGGCCAAAGGTCAGGTAGTGCACGAGGACGGCGACCGTGTTCGCCGAGTTGTGCGGGCAACCGCCGAGGTTGACCACGTTGGCGCCGGGGACCATGTCCTGGACCCCCTCGCCGCCGGTGGGCCCGTGCGCCACCAGTCCGCCGTCCCACGCGCAGGCACCGACCGCGATTGTCGCCTTGGCGTTGCCGACCACCTCACGCGCGATGTCCAGCGCCGAGCGGCCGCCGATCGTGCAGTAGCCGCCCTCGGCCGGAATCGCGCCCTCGATCACCGCTATGTACTTGCCCTTCAGGTCCCGCACCGCCTGCGTGCTCATGGCCTCGGCCTGGGCGCCCGCCCCAGCCATGATCAGCTCGTGGTAATTCCAGGCCAGCGTCTCGAGCACGATCTCGGCGACATCCGGATGCGGGGAGCGCAGGATTGACTCCGAGTTTCCCGCGCAATCCTGGAACTGACGCCAGATCAGGACGGGGCGTTCGACCGAGGCGAGCGCCTCGGCGATCTCGGTCCGGTAGCTGACCGGCAGCGCCAGTGTCGCGGCCATCACGCCGCAAAAGTTCAAAAAGGCGCGGCGACTTACCCCGCGCTCTTCAAGGCATTCGGGCAACGTTTGCCCTGAGAGGAGCATGTCCATCCTCCCAACTGCACGATGCGGTTTGGGGTGATCCTACGGCCGGGCCGACCGGAATTGCATCCGGGAAACTACGCATTAATCGCGTCACCTCGGGCTCGGTTGGCTGATCGTCCAGCGTGGCGGTGGATTCCTCGCTCCACGGCCTCGATCAGGAACCCCCGCAGCGATGCGAGTTCGATGACCCTCGTCACCGACCCCATCCGGACGGCTCGCTCGATGCTGTGAACCCGGTCGAAACGCTCCGCGAACTCTCGCCGCTTCTCGGCCAGCACCGCGTCCCACTCCGCCGCTCTTCGGGCCCGGAGGCGCTGACGCTCTGCGCCGTCGGTGACGGCGAGGACGCGGTCGAGCGCCCGAATCCGCTCGTCGCCGACGGCGGCCCGCTCCACCTCGCCCGCGAACACGACCGCCGCCGCCGGGGCGCCGCCGATCACTGAGGCACGGGCGCCGGCGAGCGCGCAGGTCTCGAGGTTTGGATTCAGCTTCTGAGAGAAGACCACGAACGCCCCGCCGTGGTAGCGAGACAGAACGCAGAACACGATCGGACCGTCGAAGTTGACGACGGCGCGTGCGATCTCGGCGCCGAACTCGAGTTCCCATTCGCGCAGCGACTCGGGTGAGCCGTCGAACCCGGCCAGGTTCGCGAGCACGACCACCGGCCGGCGCCCCGCCGCCGCGTTGATCGCGCGGGCGATCTTCTTCGCCCCGCGCGGGAACAGCGTCCCGGCGGTCCACACCTCCGGTCCGTCGGCCGGAATCGTTCCGCGTCGCGCCAGCGGCCGGGACTCGATCCCGATCAGCGATACCGGCCAGCCGCCCAGGTGCGCGTCCCATACGACCGCGACCTCGGCATCACGCATCGCCCGCCAGCGCTCCAGCGGCGGATGGTCGGAATCGATCACCGCGCTCATCACCGACCGGATGTCGAACGGAAGCTTCCGATCGACGTTGAATTTGTCCGAGAACACGTCCGCGATCCGCGTCAGCTGCGAGCCGGGAGCGTGATGCGGGGCCTGGCCGACGTCGCGGTCGGCATGATCGCCGGTAAGCGCCCGACGCGGAAAACGCTCGCGGGGTGCGACGTATGTGTGCTCGTAATAGCGAAGCAGCAGCCGGCAGGCATCGGCAAGGTCGCGGGCCCAATACTGCGCCTCGCCGTTCGGGCCCATGATCCGTTCGTAGCCCCCGATCCCGAAGTTGTCCTCGGCCGACACTCCGCCCGAATGATCGAGCGCCTCCTTGCCGGCCAGCACCATCGCGCTTTGGGGCGTCATGATCAGGGCTCCGCGCGTGTGCATCAGCATCGTCGCCTCGGCGTTGCAATACGGCTGCGCCCCGACGTTGATACCGGCGACGACCACGTTGAGCTCTCCGCCCGCTTGGGTGAAGAGCACGATCCGCCGCAGGCCGGCCGCGATCCAGTCCATCGTCTCGGTACCCGAGTCCATCGCGATCTTCGCCCCGGCGGACAGCGCGAACCACTCGAGCGGGACGTCCAGCTGCTCGGCCAGGTCGATCGCCGCGACGATCCGGCGACACTCGGGCTCGGCCAGCGCTCCGAGCGCGCGCGTCGGGTCGCCGAGCAGAATCACGCGGAGCATCCCCTCGGGGTAGCGCTCGGTGAAGTTGCGGATCGTGCCGACGACGATGCCGCTGGGATTCGTCCCGGGTGGACGGGTGACCGGCTCGAGTCGGCCGGTCTCGTTCAGCTCGTGCTCGACGAACTCACCGCTCGGTCGGCCGGCGGCCGCGTAGCCTCCGGACGGAGCGAGCAACTTGACGATCTCGGCGGGGTGAAGGGTGCCGTGCCGACGTGCCGAGCTGATACGACGCGTTCCCTCGTCGAGCGGACGCAACGGCTCGATCGGCGGGTCCTCCACCTCCACCGCGACGTCGTGACCGGTTGGCACGAAGAACCGGAGCACTCGGTCACGGACGATCCCGTCGCCCTCCCGGAGACGTCCCTGTATCGCGACCATCTCCAGGCCGAGCCCGGCTGTGCGGGGCGCCAGGCGCTCGATCAGGGCACGGATCTCGTCGGGAGACAGCTCGATCACCGGCCACGCGTGCAGGAGGACGCGGTTCCACATCAGACGCCGGTGCAGCGGACGGCGAGCTTGGAACGCACGGATCGCCTCCAGCACCGCCACCAGGACGCGTTCGAGCTCAGGTAGGGAAACGACGCGCCCGCGTTCGTCGTGGACCGCGGTCAGGTCCCGTACCTCGGCAAGCGCGAACAGCCGCTCATCCTTGGCGTTGGCACGGGCGACCCCGCGGAACATGTAGATGTCCTCGTCGGACGGAAGACGCTCGAGCTCGAACTCGCGCAGGCGCCGCAGACGCAGCCGATGGCCCATCATGGGGTGCAGGCCGCGCAACACCTCGTCCTCGACCAGCCCGCTCGATCCCGGCCGGAACGTGAACAGGTCGATCGCGGACATTCCCCGGCCCCGGCGCGGCTCTGCCACCGCGATCACGACCCGATGGACCGCCGGTGGGGTAGGAACCTCCGCCAGCGCGGCGCGCAACCGAGCCGCTGTCTGCTCTCGCGACGGCGCCGCCTCGCGATACCGCGCGTATAGGTCCAGTACCGCGAGCTCACCGGCGGGCAGTGTCTCGGCGTGACGGGCAAACGCGCTCGCGATCGCCGCCACGTCGTCGAGGTCGACGTACGCGGTCACCAGCAACCGGCTGACCCCGTCGACCACGTAGCGCGCGAGCGCCACGTCATGACCCTGCAGCCGTGAAGGCTCGAATCCGGTCAGCGAGCGGGTCCGGTAGTAACGGCGCGCCATCGCCTCGACGAGCCGCCCGCGAGCGGCGGCTGACGCCGGGCCCATCGCAACCGTGAGTCGCGACGCGAGGGGACGAGGGCAGTCGACGATCTCGGCGATCAACCGCTCCGCGTCCGGTCCGTCGGGCCCACGCACGAGCGCTGCGACGTGCTGCTCCATTCGCTTGTACACGCGCTCGCGCGCATCGGCGATCACCGGCTCGTCGTAGTAGCGGAAGCGCACCTCCCGAGCCAGGTCGGCGATGACCGGATCCCGACCCTCGAGTGCGACCGCGAGCCGGTCGAGAACCTCTCGGAATTCATCGCCCACGTGTCCGACGAGGTCATCGGCATCCTCGAGCCGCCGGTCGAGGATCGCCACGAGTGCCGTGCGGGCGGTCTCGGCACGCTGCTGGGAGAGGAACAACCGGTAACACGCGTCCTCCAAAGCGGGGGTGCGTTCCAAGCTGTCGACGCCATAGTTGGCGAGCGCGCGTCGCAGCGCGGCCACGAACCGGGGTGGCAGGCCCTCTGCGTCCGCGTCGAGCGAGCGCAGCCACGCGTGCAGATGCTCCTGCGGACTCAGGAGGGGTTCTGCGAGGGCCGGGGTTAGATCCTGATCACCGTGCTGGGTACGCGTGACCGCTCGTAGGTCAGCGAACATCCCGAGCAGACGATGCTCGCCCGGGATCAGCGCCGGGTCGCACGAGAGCAGGTCCGCGCACTGGCCGTGCAGGTCGTCGATCGTGCGCTGCACTTCCGCCCGGTCGACGTCATAGCCGAGCACGAGCCACTCCATCCGGCGGAGGTTCTCCCGGCACGGGTCGGGCGGCGCACCCGGAGATTGCGTCAAGGACACGAACGACAGTCGGTCGCCGGGCGTCGCGCGCGTGGGTTGCTCGATCGGCTCGAGCACGACCAGCGGTGCCTGCGCGGCGACGTGGACGTTCTCGTCGACCAACACCCGCTTGACCCGGCCGCGGAACGGCGCGCTCAGCGAGGACTCCATCTTCATCGCCTCGGTGACGACGACCACGTCTCCTGCCTCGACGACGTCTCCCGGGGACACGGGGATCGAGACCACGAGGGCGGGACCCGGGGCCCGGACGAGACCGCCGTCGTCGCGGGAGATCCGATGCGGCACGCCGTCGACCTCGACGAGCAACTCGTCGCCTTGACTCGAGGTCAGGGTCCGGTGGGTTTGACCGCGCACCTCAAGGCGGCGCTCGTGGCGCCCGAGCCGGCGGACGAGGAGCTCGATCGACTGTCGATCGACCGTAACTCGGTACCGGTCGGGAGCGATTTGCGACACCGCGAGCCGATACGACTCTCCACGGTGGCGCAGCTCGTAAGTGCGAGACAGCGCGCCCGCCGCCTGGGGCCGTCCGCGGCGAGCGAACGCGTAGAAGCGAGCTCGATCATCGGCAACGTCCCGGTCGCAGAGCTCGATCGCCGCCTGGAGGAGGGCCAGGTCGCCGTGGCGCACCGGCTGGGCCCCTCCGCTCCGCTGCAGCCGATCGAGCCAGCCGGCGTCGACCGCACCCTCGCGTACCTCCGGGCGGTCGACCAAGTCGAGCAACAAGCCCAGGTTGGTGGTACCGCCGTCGAGCACTGCGACCGTGTCGGCGAGCGCGCGGCGCAGGCGGGCGAGTGCCTCCTCGCGGTCGCTGCCCCAGGCGATCAGCTTGCAGATCATCGGGTCGAGCTCGGCCGGAATGTAGTCCCCCTCGATGACCCCGGTGTCGACGCGGATACCGGGCCCGGTCGGAAGCCGGAGGCGAACGAGCCGGCCTGGCGCGGGCACGAACCCGAGCCCGGGGTCCTCGGCGCACAGGCGCGCCTCGATCGCATGCCCAACTCGTTGCGGCGGGTCGCCTTCGAGCCGCTCGCCGGCCGCGACGAGCAGCTGAAGCTTGGCCAGGTCCAGCCCGGTGACGGCCTCGGTCACCGGGTACTCGACGCCGGGACAGGCGGTCATTTCCGTGAACCGGAAACGCCGGGTCGCCGGGTCGTACACGAGCTCGGCGGTCCCCGCGCCGCAGTATCCGGCGGCCGACGCCAGCTGCCTCGCCGCGTCCAAAATCTCTCGCTCTTCCTCAGCGGTCAGGACCAGGCTGGAGGATTCGGCGATCAGCGTCTGCCCGCGTCGCCGACACGAGCAGTCGCAGACTCCGATCGCCCACACTTTGCCGGCGCCGTCGGCGATGATCGGCACCGACAGGCGGCGCCCCCCGGCCGGTTGCTCGATCGCGACGCTGTTGCCTGGCCGTCCTCTAACCGCAAGATCGGGACCGACGAACACGACCCCGAGCCGCCGGCAAAGCTCCGCGTGCCCGGCGTGGTCGCAAGCAAGCTCGCAGCCAACCCATGCGGCGTCCGCGCGGCATGTCCGGAACGCGCGCTCGAGCCCGCCGTCGTCCAGGCACAGGCTCTCGTCAGCCGAGCGAACAAACAGCGCGTCCCGCTCGGCCTCGGTGTGCACCGCGATGACCCGCAGCGGATCGGCCCGATTCACGCCCAGCTCGCGCGCGGCGTGGATCATCCGCATGGCCGACTCGCCGCGGCCGGCGATCGCCAGGCGTGAGAACTCGCGCCGGAGCATCGAAGCCCACGATCGCCGACGCCGCGGCTGCGGTCAGGCCCGGCCGGAGTAGCCGGCCTCGAGCAGTTCGAGCACCTCGCGGATCATCGGGATGCGCGGGTTGGTGCGGATGCTCGGGTCCATGAAGGCGGCCTTGGCCAGGTCGGGGAGCGCCTTCTCGAACTCCTTCCGCGAGACGCCCCAATCGGCCAGCGTCTTCGGCTCCTCGACTTCGGCCAGCAGCTC
>Ga0335081_10018559_pt1 | contig 11244 bp, 8 predicted proteins | sample Lox_Sample_35_FD_206713 | JGI IMG/M metagenome (GOLD analysis project Ga0335081, IMG submission 206713) | Soil microbial communities from Loxahatchee National Wildlife Refuge, Florida, United States - Lox_Sample_3.5 | ecosystem: Environmental > Terrestrial > Soil > Wetlands | place: USA: Florida... | reverse complement strand
GGGTTGGTTCAGCAACTGGCTATACGCCGGAAAGGAACCGACCAGTCCGTGGCGTTGCGCGCAGTCTATTCCTCGAGTGCTGCAGTTGAAAAAACTTCGCGGCGGCATTCGCCTGGTGCAGCAACCCATTGGAGAACTCGCGTCGCTCCGGGGGGAATCTTTGCACGCCGGCGCCATCGATGTCGCCGAAGCGAACCGGCATTTGAGTGAATTTCAGTCCGATACCTACGAGATCGACGCGGAGTTCGACAGTGGAACCGCAGGCGAAGTGGGCTTCCGGCTGCGCACGGGCTCCAAGGAACAAACTCTCGCGGGGTGCGATTTGAAGCGGGCAGAGGTGTTCATTGACCGCACGAAATCCGGCACGGTGAACTTCAGCGGGAACTTCGCAGGGCGGCATAGCGGGCCGCTTGACTTACCCGGCCATCGCATCAAGCTGCGCATTTTTGTCGACCGGAGTTCGGTCGAGCTTTTTGCCAATGCCGGCGAGATCGTTATCTCCGACCGCATCTTTCCATCGGCGGGCAGCAACGGCCTGCAAATCTATGAGCAGGGCGGCAAAGCCAGAGTGGTGGCTCTGGACGTTTGGAAACTCAAATCGGCCTGGGGGCGGAACGGGGGCAGACGGCTGCGTCCTCGGCGAGGATATCAGTAGAAACTGTAGCGGCTGCTGTGGGGACGCAGAGAGGCCAGTCCCCTGTTCCGCGCGCGGCTCAGTCACCGGCGCCAGTATCCGCCGTAGTAACGATGCCCGTAATAGCGCGGGCCCACCCAGTACGCCCGCGGGTACGGCGGCCGCGCCCAGTAACCGGCGCGCCAGGCGTAGCGGGGGCCTGAAGGATACCAATAACCGCCCACCCAGGCATAGCCGGGGCCTGGGCACGGAGGAGGCGCGTAAGCCAATACTGGCGGAGGAGGCGGAGCGTAATAACCATAACCGTACCCCCCCACACCGGCGCCGACGAAAACACGAGGGCCGGCAAATAGAGAACTTCCTGCCAGAAAAAGAAGGACGAGCCATTTGGCTTTCATAAGCATTGCTCCTACCTCGAAAACGCGCGAGGCGGGAGCAAGGTTGCGGGCTTTCATGAAGACTTAATGTTCGGGCGAGGGGCGGTTGGCCAGCCGGGAGACATCGAAAGGTTGAATCCCAGGCAGCACCCGTGGGTCCGGGATGGGTTGCCCCAACCCTGTGTGCACGGGAACTACGCCGGCCCAAACGGGCAGTGAGTAGTCGTCTTCATCGTCGAGAGGAGAACCGGTCCGAACCTTGGCGGAAACTTCGTCAAGAGTCAAAACCAGTACGGTGGTCGACTTCAGCTCTTGTTCGTTGGGCTGCCGCACCTCTTCCCACCGGCCCGGCACCATGTGATTGGTGAAGCGGTGCAGCGCCTCCATTTTCTCGGCGGGATCGGCAACCAGGCGCGCTTTGCCCAGCACGACCACGGAGCGGTAGTTCATGGAATGGTGGAAGGCGGAGCGCGCCAGCACGAATCCATCCACCAGCGTCACGGTTAGGCAAATGCAGGCGCCTTCATCGAGCGTGCGCAACATGCGGCTGGCGGCCGAGCCATGAATGTAGATGTGATCCCCGTCACGCGTGTACAGCGTGGGAATGACATACGGCTGTCCGTCCGCGACAAAACCTACGTGACAGAGAAAACCCTCGTCGAGAATGGAGTGCACTTGCGCTTTGTCGTACAAGCCTCGCTTGGGCAGCCGTTTTACTTGAGTCCGATCCGTTGGAGTATATTTTTCCATTTTGAATTTCATCCATTTTACGCTTACGGTATGACCACCAGGCGGCGGCCCTCGAAATTCCGCCGCTGCCAGGCGTCCTGGATGTGGGCGAGGGGAACCCGTTCCGTATCGATGCGGAGCTCGCCGCTCGCGGCCCGGGCCATGAGGTGATGGTAGGACTCGACGATGAAGTCGACAGGAGGGACAGCGCCGCTGCCGCTGCCGAGGATCTCGAGTCTGGTGCTGCGTAGCACGGCCGCCGGCAGCGAGATAGCCGGGCCGGCGCTTTCGCCAACTTCCACCAGGCGGACGCGCGAACGCGCCGCGGCGAAGTCCGTGCGCGTCAATGCGGCCAGAAAAGCTTCGGTGGGAGGCCCCCAGAGGAAATCGATCACCACGCCGAAGCCCGCGTCGCCGACCTCGCGGACAAAGACTTCGGTAAGGTCCTGGCCAGGCAGGTCAAGGCGGATGGTGGCATCGGCGCCCAGCCCGCCAAGAGTGCCGAGCACGCGCTCATTGCGTCCAGCGGCCACGATACGTCCGGCACCGAGCCGTCTGGCGATCTGAACCGCGAGCCTGCCCGTTACGCCAGTCGCGCCGAGGATGAGCACGTTCTCGCCTTTGCTGAGCTGAGCGCGCCAGGTGAGCGCAAACCAGGCCGACAAGCCGGGATTCAACAGGGCCGCGGCGGTTTCGTCATCGACGCCGTCCGGCACGGGAAAACAACGAGCCAGCGCCACCGGGGCGCGCTCCGCCATCGCGCCGTAGGGCCGGCGCGGGCCGGCGAACACTACGCGGCGGCCGTCCTCAAGTTGGCCGGCGCCGTCCACACCACAGACGGCGGGTAACTCGCGAAAACCGGCGTAGTGCTCGCCGCTCGCGATCGCTTTGTCCACGGGCTTCAGCGCCGCGGCGCGGACGTGCACGATCACCTCGCCCTCGCCCGCGGACGGCTCAGGAAACTGATCGTAACGCGGCGGTTCGCCGCGAGTGTAGAGTACGGCAGCGTACACGAGTGATAGCCATTTTCAGTATGAATTAAAATGACGAGCGGAACCAAAACAGTGACTGCAAACGGAGCCTCACACGATCGCGCTCTCGGAATGGACGAGCGCATCTCCCGCCGCGACTATCTGAACTCGACGCTGCTTGCCTCGGGCGGCTTGCTGCTCGGCTCCATGTGTCCTTTGGATCTGATGGCAGAGAACGATTGGGATGGTTTTGGCGGCGTGGGCGACTACAGCGCCTCAAACGGCAACACCTTCGAGGTGATGACGGAAGCGCACAAGATTCGCGACCGGGTGTTCGTACCGCTGCCCGCCGACGTCATGGACACCGGCGAACAGTTTGATTGCGTGGTGGTGGGCGGCGGCATCAGCGGGCTGGCCGCAGCCCTCTTGTTCCAACGCCAGTACGGGCCTCGCCGGACCTGCCTGGTGCTGGAAAATCACGCCATCTTCGGGGGGGAAGCGCGGCGCAACGAGTTCATGGTGGATGGCCAGCGACTCATCGCCCACCAGGGTTCCGCCATGTTCTTTCCGCCGGTTCCCGGCAGCTTTCTCGCGGAGTTTTACAACTCGATCGGCATCGATGTCTGGCAGTTTCCGTATCAGGGCTGGAGCGGCCGCGACGCCGAAATTCCGCTGGGACGGACCCCGTACCCGGACGGCGCCAAGACCTCGGGATTCTTTTTCGGCGCCAAGTTCGGGCAATCGCCCGGCGTGTGGGTGACCGATCCCTGGGGAAAGAAGTTGGACGGCGCGCCCATTTCCGAGAGCGCACGCCGTGAACTGCTCGGCATGCGTACAAAGGACGCCACGCAGCCCCGCAAGTTGCCGGAGCATCACGGCGATGCCATTTCCCGGCATCTGGACAGCATCACGCTGGAACAGGATTTGATGAACACCTATGGTCTGGAACGCGAGACGGTTCGCACGTTCCTCTCTCCGGTGGCCGGTGGAGGTTCGGGTCTCGGCGCCGATGCGCTGTCGGCTTATGCAGAGTACGCCGCCGATGTTCTGCTGCCCTGGGATTACGGCAAAGGAGCGCAGATGTTTCCAGGTGGGAACGCGGGTGTGGCGCGGCACATCGCGAAGCAACTGATCCCCGATGCGCTCCCCGGCGCCGGAACGCTCGAAGGAATCTGCAAATCGGCGGTGAACTTCGCCGCGCTGGACCGCACAGGACAGGCGTCGCGCATCCGGGTTCGCGCCACTGCCGTCTCCGTCCAACACGAGGAAGCGCCGGAAACCTCGAAGTTCGTCAAGGTGGTTTACTCGCAGGGCAGCAAGCTCTCGAGCGTCAGAGCCCGGAGCGTCATCATGGCCGGTGGAAGCTGGACCAGCAAGCACATCGTGAAGCGGCTGCCGGTGACGCATCGCGATGCCTACGCGCAGTTCTACCGCGCGCCCTGCTTGATGGCCAATGTCGCCGTCAGGAACTGGCGGTTCCTGTACAAGCTGGGTATCAGCGAGTGCCAGTGGTTCGAGGGTATTGGAAATTACACGGCGGTGCGAAAGATGGCCACGTTCGGTCCGCTTTCCCCAACGGTCTCGCCTGACTCTCCGGTGGTCCTCACGCTGAAAATTCTGTTCTCGTCGCCGGGGCTTCCTATGGGACAGCAGGTCACGAAGGGACGTTTGGAACTGCTCTCGACGCCCTTCCGTGAATACGAACGCCAGATCCGCGAGCAGTTCGCGATGATGTTCTCGAGTGTGGGTTTCGATGCCCGGCGCGACATCGCCGGAATGATCCTGAACCGCTGGGGCCACGCCTATCTGAGCGCGCAACCCGGATTCTTTTTTGGTTCCGGCGGCGCACCGGCACCGGGCGAGGTTCTGCGCAACACCCCGTACGGCCGCATTGCCTTTGCCAATTCCGACCTGGCCGGGATTATGGACCACCGGGCGTCGATTATCGAGGCGCATCGCGCGGTTGGGCAGTTGGCCGCATCTGTAACCGGGTAGTTCGGGCCGCCTGCGTTCGCAAACCCGTGAAAATATTAACACTTCGCAGAAGTAAACTCTTCGCCTGCAGTCTTGTGCGAAACGGGTTGGAGGTGAAAAATGGAAGGTATGAAGTCACCTTGGTTGTTCGCACTTATTGTGATGTCGACGGCAATCGCATCGGCCCAGACCGCCCCGGCGGGGCCTTCGTCGATCAGTGATATTTTCAATAGTGAACTGGCGGGCCAGACCGCCCAGGCCAGCAGCGCCTCGCTCTCGTACACGATCGCCCACTTTCCATACGGGGGCGGATTGACCACCCGCATTGCGCTGGCCAACAATGGCACGGCCAATGCGACGGTCAAATTTACATTTTTCGACCACACCGGCCTGTCTACTTCAGTGCCACTGGAAGGGATCGGCCCCAAGAGCACTGAGACTATCACGGTAGGGGCGAACCAGACCCAGGTAATAGGCTCCGAACTAAGCCAGCGAAGCAGCGCCGGGCAAGTAGCTTGGGCGACCATGACCTCGACAGCTCCGTTGAACGTTTTTAGTCTTTTCGATTTTGGCCCGAACCCTCCGACCATCAACTGGGCGGTTGGTGCGCAATCGGTGGCTCCCTCAAAATCCTTCCGTTTCCCGGTTTCGATCGGCGGTCCTGTGAACTACGACGCCGGTATGGCATTGTCTAATCCGAACGGGACGCCGACGGTGGTCACCGTAAAGGTAATGAAATCGGACGGAACTCAGTTAGGCTCTTTCACAGAGAGCTTGGGGAAGAATGCGCAGACCGTTTTCCTTCTGAGTTCGCAGGGAGGTTTGAATTTCGGTTCGACCCCGCAGACACCGTTTAACGGATCCGTTGCCGTTTGTGCTCCTCAGCCGGTGGGATTGGTGGCGCTTGGCGCTGAAGGCAGCGGAGGTCTCTTCTCGATCTCGGTGACGACGGATCCTTGCCCATAGTCCGTCTTACGGCGTTCATCCGAAGAATCGTGCGGCTGCGCTTAAGAGCGGAGCCGCCCGACGCGTTCACCACTAAACGATCTGCTCCTTGACGGCGTCCCACCGCACTTTCTTCTCGCGCTTGAAGGCCTCGACGGACATCAGCAGAGTCGCGGCTTCTTCGAACGCGCGGTCCACTCCACAGCGCGGCGTTTCGCGGCTGCGCACGCAGTCGATGAAGTTCTGCCAGTGGCTGGACACTTCGAGTTCGCCGCGCTTGAAGGAATAGTCGGGCGGCACCACCGCCTCGGAGGGCTGCAGGCCGGCATCGACGGCCGCCTGGCGAGCCTTGGCCCGCTTTTCGTCGTGGCCCGGTTTCCATTCGCCGTCATAGGTGCGGCAAAACCCTGGCGCTACTTCGAGCGTCCCGTCGCGGCCGAGATACTGCGCCACTTCGCCGGTGTGCGTGTTGTTGAACGTGCAGTTGAAAGTGACGGCCAGTTCCTTCCTGGGGTAGTCATAGAGGACGTGCCACATGTCGGGGACCTCGCGATCGCCCTTCCAGAAGTAATTCCCGCCCTGGGTCACGGCGGTTTCGGGAATCCCCATGCCCATCACCATGTTGACGGAGTCCCACAGGTGGCTGAGCAGGTCGCCCGCGATGCCCGTGCCGTATTCCCAATAGCAACGCCACATGAAGAATCTTTGGGCGTCGAACGGGCGCTTTGGCGCATTGGCGAGGAAGCGCTGCCAGTCGATGGTCTCCGGGCCCGCGTCTTTCGGCATCTCGTACTTGTCGTAGTCCTGGAAAAACTGCCACTCGGGATATTTGCCCGTGCGATCGATAAAGGTCCGCACCACCGGCACCTTGCCTAACATCCCGGACTGGAAAATCTCTCGCGCCTTCGTGAAGGTGGGCATGCTGTTGTAGTTGTGCCCCAACTGCATGACAGCCTTGTTCTCTTTGATGGCCCGGCGCATCATCTTGGCATCTTCAAGCCGCGTGCACCAGCCCTTTTCCACATACACGTCTTTCTTCGTTTCAGCGGCCCGAATGGTCATGGGGGCGTGCCAGAAATCCGGTGTCGCGATGACTACGGCGTCGACGTCTTTATCGGCGACGGCTTTCTCCCACTCCCGCACCACGCGCGCGTCAGGATTTTTGCAGTTTTCCTTGGCGCGCTTGATGTTGCCGTCATAGAGGTCGCAGATGACCCGGATTTCTGCGCCCGGCACTTCCTCAAATTGCTTCATGAGAAAGTACCCGCGCGTTCCGACGCCGATCGAGGCGATGCCCAGCCGATCATTCGGATTGCGCTGCGCCAGAACGGCGGGCGCTGCCGTGAGCGCGACGGCTCCAGCAGCGGTCTTCAAGAATTCGCGTCTCGCGACGCCATTTCGATCGTTCACAAAGCCTCCCTTTATTTACCAGCCCATCGTCTTGCTGACATACTCGCGGCTCATCTTCAAGCTTTCGCGCAGCGGGCGCGTCGGCTGGAAGCCGCGCGGGTGCGCCAGCTCGATGGCAACATCGCCGGAGAATTTCACATCGCGGAGCGCGCGCCCGATGGCCGCGTAATCCGTCACACCTTCACCCATGGCTTCGGACCACACGCCGTCTGCTTTGCGATCGCGCAGATGCGCGTACACAATCCGGTTGCCGTACCGGCGGATGAAATCGACTGGATCGACGCCAGCGCCCTTCAGCCAGTCGAGGTCCGGTCCAAGCATCACGTCCGGGACGCGCGCGAGTGTGCCCTTGAGATCGTATTCATCGTCCCGCACCTCGTAAATATGATTGTGGAGGTTCAGGACAACTTTGTTCTTCACGCAAATGCCCATGAGTTTCTTGACGACGTCAGCCTGTGCGTCGAGCTCCTCGGGCGTTTTCTTGCGCGACCCAGTATCTCCGACGGAGGTACCGAGCGTGCGGCCTCCGACCTGCGCCAGACGGCCAATCAACCGTTCCGCCTCTTCGAGGATCGCCGTCTGCCGCGATCGGTCGAACATGTTCGCGCCGTGCGACATGCCGATCACCGGCAGCCTGTATTTCGCCGCGAGGTCGCGCACTCTTTCGACGGCATCGCCCGGCTCAAGCGCCGAGCTCATCAATTCGATCGCCTCAATGCCCGCCCAGCTCATATCCGCGAAAATGCGGTCGAGGATGGGATAGATGTCATACTTCGGCTGGGTGGCCGCGTAGACCCAGGGGTGCCCGGCAATGACCGGTCTGCGGCCTGCGCCGTGCGTAAGCGCCGCCGCGCCTGTCACGCCGGGAATGATTGCAAACAGTCTGCGCCGCGTCACTTGATTCTCGTTGCCGGCATCTGCCATAAACCAGAGACCAAAGTCTGAATATCTGCTTCCATTCTAAGCCACAAATTGCGTGGGCGCCGCGCGCTACCGGTCTTCGCGCGCCAGTTGCGGGTCGGTGGGATGCTGGCCGCTGATCTTGCGCTCCAGCTCATCCCTGGTTGCTTGCTTCAGGCGCAGGGCTTCGTCAAATGCGCGCCTTGCGCCGGTGCGGCGGCCCATGGCGACAAGGACCTGGCCGCGGAGGTAGTGCACGCTGGAACTCTGTGGATCGATCGCCACGGCGGCGTCCAGCGCCCTCAGCGCCTCCGCGTATTTGCCCTGGTCCTTGTAGATCTTTCCTAAACCGAACTGAGAGGTGGCCAGCCCGGGCGCCAGGCGCACGGCCTCTTTGTAATAGCGTTCGGCTTCGGCAATCTGCGTGAGGGCATAACACACTGCGCCGAGCTGGTCGTAGTTGTACGGCACATCCGGCTCGATGGACGCATCTTTCAGAAATTCCTGTTTGGCCCGCTCCAGATCGTTGCGCCGCCGGTACACCGTGCCCAGGAAGTAGTGTACGAAGGGCTCCTTCGGGTCGATGTGCGCGGCCTGCTCGAACTCGGCGAGAGCCTGGTCGTCCTGCGCGTGGGCCACGTGAGCCTTGCCCATCAGCAGGTGCAATTCGGCTGAATTCCGTCCAACCTCCAGCAGGCGCGCGGTGGCCTGCTGATCGAGTTCGGTGCGCCCAGCTTTGCCCGCGGCAATGGCCACGACGTACACGTAATTGAGATTTCCCGACTCCTGCGGCCAGAGGGGCTGGAGAGTTTGCACCGTATCCGCGTAGCGCTCGGTGAAGAAATAGCAGAGGCCCAACAGGTAGCGCGCCTGTTGGGAGTCGGGCTGATCGCGGAGAACGGATTCGAAGGGCGGGATGGCGTGCGAATAATCGGCCTGGCGGAAATAGACCAAACCAATGTTCAGCCGGATGCCGGAAACGTCGGGCGCCAGCCGCTGGGCGGCGTGCAATTCGGCCAGGGCCGGTTTCCATTCGCGCCGCCGCATGTAAACGACCGCCAGATTGCCGTGCGCGCCTACGTTGTTGGGCTCGGCTGCCAGCACCTGCCGGAAAGCTTTCTCAGCGGTTGCCAGGTCCCCGCTGTTCAGGGCTTGCTGCCCGCGCTCGAAAATCCGCGGAGCATCCGCCGGCTGAGCGGCGGCGGGCAGTTGAAGGGTTGCGGCGAGCATCAGAACCAACATCAAAACACTGACTCTGTCTCGCACAAGCTCCAGTGTATCCATAAAGAAAACGGCGGGAGCGCTCTTGCGAACGTCCCGCCGTATCGGATTCAGTTGGCAGCCGGGATCAGAAGATGAATTTCAGCCCCAGTTGCATGATGCGCGGATTGTGCGCGCCGCTCGGGTGCAGGAAGCTTTGGTCGAGGCAATTTGCGCTCCCTCCAGCCGAGTTGTTGGGTCCGGCGTAGCAACTGATGGAGTTGTTCACACCGTTCCATTGCGTGTGGTTGAACACGTTGAAAGCTTCCGCGCGGAACTCAAAATTCGCCTTCTCCGTAACGAAGAAGTTCTTGAACAGACCCATGTCCCAATTCCATCGCGAGGGAATATTCAAGATATTGCGTCCGGCGTTGCCGAACGTGAGTCCGGTGGGAGCGCCAAACGCTTGCGAATTGTAAAGCTGCGGCCCTTTGATATTGGCGGCGTTGATGAGGGGTATCGAGCCGTGGGGGTCGCCAATGACGTCGGCATACGAGTTTGTGCCCGTGCCGTTGCCCACGCCGGCCCCTGTCAGGATGTCGCTGCCGTTGTTCGCCACAATGCTGAAGGGTGTGCCCGTCTGGAATGTGGTAAGGCCTGAAAGGTGCCAGCCACCCAGAACCTTGCCGGTGAGCGTCTTGGTGTTGGTGAAGAACGGAGCGTCCAGCACGTACCCGAGGTTCAGGATATGCCGCTGATCGAAATTCGAACTGGCCCGGGTCAGTCCCATGTTATAGGAATTGAGGAAATTCCCGTCGTAGCGGTCAGACGAATCGTCGATCGAATGGGCGTACGTGTAGGCGAGCGTAAACTGCGCGTGAGCGGCCGTGCGGCGCGCGGAAAGCTGCAGGGCGTTGTAGCTGGAATTCGCCTCTGGCTCGATGAGGGTGATTCCCGAATAGCCCGGGAAGGCCCGATACGGATCGGCAGGGCTGGACCCGCAAGCCACCCCGAGGTTTTGGCCGGTGGCACCGCTAACCGTCTGACCGTTGACAATTCCCGAGACTCCCTGCGTCCAGGCACCCGTCACGGTGTTGCAGATCGCAGTCGTCAGCGGCTGGCCAGGCTGGAATGGGTTCTGGCTTGTGGGATAGAGCTGGTTGATGTTCCGTTGCCATGAAAGGTGCGTACCTTTGCTGCCGACATAGGCGACGGTAGCCACCGTATCCTTCATGATGTCGTGCTGCACGTCGATGTGCCATTGCTGCATGTACGGCCACCGCATCTGGTCGGTATAAGTGGTGATGCCCGTGGTGCCCGAAAGGCCGCCGCCGCCGATATTGGTGTAGCCGACCACGTTGTACTGCGTGGGATTCAGAATTCCCGGCGGTTGGCCCTCGAGTCCTGAGATGCCTTCGTTGCCGTTCAGGTGCTCGTAGAAGAGCCCGTAGCCGCCGCGGATGGCCCATCTGCCGTTTCCATATGGATCAAATGCAAAGCCGAAACGCGGCGCCCAATTCAAGAAGTGGCCCTTATAGCAGGTATTCGGAGTGCCGTTGGTGCCACAGGCGACCTCGCCGTTGTAAGGGTTGCCGACTCCCGGTACCAGGTCGCCTTGAACGCCGGTGATGCTTCCGGTGATATCGATCTGGGGCGCCTGCGCGGGATCGTAGTGCGAAGGGTAGAAGTTATAGAACTGTTTGTACTTCTCCGAGTAGCCCCCGAACCCGCTCATGCGCATGCCGAGGTTCAATGTCAGTTTCTTGGTTACATGCCAGTCGTCCTGAATGTACGGTTCGAAGACTTTGTCGCGGTAGTAGTATTTGGTCTGAGCGTTGTTCTGGCTGAAGCTGGAGATACGGCCCACCAGGAAGTCCGCCCAGGCATTACCTGTCGTGATCGGCGATGAGTTGCTGAACTGGAGGTAACCCTGAGTTTCCGCGCCGTTTTGTTCGTTCTTCTGCGCAACGGCTAAGTAGAAACCGACGTAAATGTTGTGCGATCCCCAGATCTTCGCGATCTGATCGCGGAAAGTGTAGGTGGGGTTGGCATTGTTCCACGGCCATCCGGCGACGTCGGCCGTGAACCCGCCCCCGTAGGGCGC
>Ga0335081_10018558_pt1 | contig 11244 bp, 7 predicted proteins | sample Lox_Sample_35_FD_206713 | JGI IMG/M metagenome (GOLD analysis project Ga0335081, IMG submission 206713) | Soil microbial communities from Loxahatchee National Wildlife Refuge, Florida, United States - Lox_Sample_3.5 | ecosystem: Environmental > Terrestrial > Soil > Wetlands | place: USA: Florida... | reverse complement strand
TCCAAAGTTCACTGACTTTCAGTCCGGTTCTAGTACAGCTTTGCCATTTTTGACCGCGCTGTAACAATCTGGCTTTCTCTCCGTAACGCTCGGCGCCTACCCTTCCTCGGCCCGTTCCAACCGGAATTATTGGAATGAGACGGCGCTGGGCCGCAACTCGCGGTCCGGTTGCAAGGCAGTTCCCGCACGTTGCAACGCAATCCATTCAGAGGAGAGAGGTAACGGAAATGAAAGTAAGAATCACCGGGAAAGCTCTCGCCGCGAGTCTGGTGGCTGCCATGTTGGCCACCATGACCGTCAGCCCAGCATTTGGCAATGAGGGAAATGTCCCTAAAGGGGTTCCGCGCCTAGATCACGTTTTCGTCATCATGATGGAAAATCACGGTTATTCGCAGATCATCGGCAACCCCGATACGCCGTTCGCCAACCAGTACGCGAAAGCTGTTAACTCCGCCACGAATTATTTCGCCGTTGCGCATCCTAGCTTGACCAATTATCTGGAAATTGCCGGTGGCTCGAACTTCGGAGTGCACAGCGACAACAACCCGGATTGGCACAACAAGACCTGCACGAACAACCTCGCCTCCGGCGCCGTGAACACCGACAACCCCGCAAGCCCGAACGTCTGCCCGATTTACGGCGAGGGCACCGACGCCGCGACGCCGGCCATCGACTGCACCAACGAAGTCCAGTGCGCCCAGGGAAGCAACGACGGTGAGAACAACATTGACGGAAAAATGTCCATTCCCGCCGCGACCAACATTTCCGGCAAGACCATCGCCGACCAACTCGTTGCCGCGGGCCTGAGCTGGAAGTCCTACCAGGAAAGCTTGCCTCCCTCGGGCGCGGATGGGGTGAATTTCGCCGATGGATTTTTCACCGACGGCAGCAACATTCCGGGTGCCATCCCCGGCGAAGCGCAGAGCCTCGTCAAGTTGTATGCCGCGAAACACAATCCCTTTGTGTATTTTCGCAGCGTGCAGGAAGGCGAACGCGAGGGGCTGGGACTTGATCGCGTGGTTGGCTTTGAGGGCGCACACGGCCTCTTCGAGGACCTTGCTTCCGGCCATTTGCCAAACTACTCGATGATTTCGCCAAATCAGTGCACCGACCAGCACGGCCGTGGTAACGGCGGACCGCAGTGCGACTTCGATCCCAACGATAATGGCACCCTGGTCGGGCTCAACCCCGCTTTGATGTACATAGGTGACCTGACTCTGCGGAACATCATCAAAGCCATTCACGCCTCTCCTGTATGGCACGAGGGCCGTACCGCCATCGTCGTCGTTTGGGATGAAGATGACTACAGCGTTTCTCCCACGGTGAACAAGGTTCTGCTCACCGTTGACACCAACTATGGCGTCCATGGCGTTCAGAGCGGCAAGTTTTACACGCACTTCTCGCTGCTCAAGTCCATCGAAGCGGGATTCCGGCTGCCTTGTCTGAACCATGCTTGCGATGCAAGCGCCAGCGTTATGTCAGACCTGTTCGCCAGCGGTGACCGGGACAACGACTGAAGCTACTGCTCAAGCCCTTGCCCCGCCGAGACCATCTGTTTCGGCGGGACTTTGCTGCACGAACCACTTTGTTCGGCCATCTAGATGATGGCAGAACGTGGATTACGGCGAGCCGGTCTCTTATGGAGACCGGCTCTCTTATTTGTATCCCGCTGATTTTGTTGATGTTATCAAATACGGCCAGGCCAAAACAGATACCGGCAGCTTATCGTCTCGGCACGCTGACGGGACATCCTTGGTGCTCGGGATAAGTCATCTCGGGTAACTTAGAACCAAGAGGCCCCACTTGGATTCCCGGCTACCCAAACTGATTTTTGTCTTGCTCGTGCTCTACGCGGCTATTCATTTTTCCTATTACTACCCGCAATTACCTCCGGTTGTCGCGTCGCATTTCGGCGCACACGGCGAAGCCAACGGATGGCAGCCTAAGGCCGCATTTTTCCAGGTGTTTGTTGCCGTCAGCGTGCTGGCCGTAGTAATCGGTTTTGGCGTCCCGCGGATTATCAGCGTGATTCCAGCGCAACTGATCAACTTGCCGAACAAGCGCTATTGGCTCGCGCCCGAACATTTGGCGGAAACCACGGAATCTTTGAAAACCTATTTCGCGTGGTTCGCCTGCGCCATTTACCTCATCATGATTCTCACGTTCGATTACGCCGTTCAGTCCAATCTCCATCCTGAAAATCCGCCGAGCCCAGCGCGCATGTGGTATGCGCTCGCGGGCTTCCTGATTTTCACGACGGTCTGGACCATTAGCATGCTCGCCAAATTCCTCCGTCTGCCCTCCGGTTCTACCCAAACAAAATAGAAACGCCCCGAAGGAACGGGGCGTCTTCATTTTTTAAATTTCGATTTTCGAATTTCCAGTTTCCGGCCCTTTCTATAGGTAATCGCGCGAAGGGCCTTCGAGAAACGCGCGCAGCTTGCGCGAACGCGACGGGTGTCGCAGCTTGCGCAGTGCCTTCGCTTCGATCTGGCGGATACGTTCGCGCGTGACAGCGAACGACTGGCCAACCTCTTCTAATGTGTGCTCGCTTCCGTCATCCAAACCAAAACGCATCTTGATGACTTTTTCCTCGCGCGGCGTCAGCGTCTTGAGCACCGAAGAAGTCTGTTCCTTCAAGTTCAAGTTGATGACCGCATCGGACGGCGAAACCACGGCCTTGTCTTCGATGAAGTCGCCGAGATGCGAATCTTCCTCTTCTCCAATGGGAGTTTCGAGCGAAATCGGCTCCTGCGCGATTTTCAGAATCTTGCGCACCTTGGATACGGGAATATCCATGCGCTTGGCGATTTCTTCCGAAGTCGGCTCGCGGCCAAGTTCCTGCACGAGCTGGCGGCTCGTGCGCACCAACTTGTTGATCGTTTCGATCATGTGCACCGGGATGCGGATGGTGCGGGCCTGGTCGGCAATGGCGCGTGTGATGGCCTGGCGAATCCACCAGGTGGCGTACGTCGAAAACTTGTAACCGCGGCGCCACTCGAACTTGTCCACGGCCTTCATCAAGCCGATGTTGCCTTCCTGAATCAAGTCGAGGAACTGCAAGCCGCGATTGGTGTATTTCTTCGCGATGGAAACAACCAAGCGGAGGTTCGCTTCAATCAATTCCTTTTTTGCTTGCTCGGCTTCGGCTTCGCCGCGGTGAATCAGCGTCAGAGTACGCTTGAGTTCGGTGAGGCCGACTTCGCTGGCTTCTTCAATGTCTTTCAGCTCGGTGCGGCGGTTGCGCAATTCTTTGCGTGCTTCCGCAGCCACTTCGCCCTTGGCCACGTCCGCGCGGCGCTCGAGGCGCCCCGCTTCGCGTTCAAGCGATTGCAGGCGCTCGACCGTGCCGCGCATCTTGTCGACCAGCCGCTTCTTCTCGAACGGATTGAAATCAATGTCGCGGATGGCCAGGGAAATTTCGACGCGCGTACGCGCCACCGCCCACTTTGCGCGAATGTAAGAGCGCTTCTTCGACTTCAGCGTTTTCCCAAGCTTGACCGCTTGCTTCAGCGCGGTGTCGTAGAGCTTGGCAATTTTGTCGATGGACTTGAGCGTCTGCTTGGTCTTGTTGGCGATTTTTTCTTCGGTCAGTTCTTCGTCGTCAAACTGGACGATTTCCTTGATGGAGCGCACGCCTTTGCGCAAATCGTCGCCGACGGCAATCAATTCCTTGATGACGATCGGGGAACGCGTGATGGACTTCATCACCACGAGCTGCCCGCGCTCGATGCGCTTGGCGATAGTCACTTCGCCTTCGCGCGTCAGCAGCGGCACCGTGCCCATTTCGCGCAGGTACATGCGCACGGGATCGTTGGTTTTCTCGAGCGAGCCGGGCGTCAGGTCGAGGTCCGTTTCGCCCTCGTGCATTTCTTCTTTGCCGGGACCCTCGTGGTCACCGCCTTCGGTGGACACTTCCACGGCGCGCGCGGCCTTCGCCGACGCCTGGTCCTCGTAAATCTCGATGCCGTTGCGCTCGAAAGTGGTGAGGAGATCGTCGATTTCTTCCGAGGAATGGACTTCCGCCGGAAGCGAATCGTTTACTTCGTCATAAAGCAGGTAGCCGCGCTCTTTGCCGATGGCAATGAGCTGGCGTACTGCATCGTATTTTTCTTCAAGGCCTACTGCCGCCACAAATTCCTCCCGATGCCGGACCGCAATCCCAAGCAAAGCACGGCGCGCCGGAAATCACGCTCATTCGCAGGGACACCGGAAGGCTGGCGCGATGGCGCAAACCACGGGGAATCCCCGACCAGATCGCTCGCTTTTTTGTTTGAAACTTTCTGCCGCGCCGCTCAATTGCCGCCAGCCCCGTGCGCCGCCCGATCCGCACTTAGGGGGCCCGTCCCTGCCGCTAAGCACATACTTATAGATGCACTTAGGAGCAAAACCGTTACTCCTGAAACCCTATTACGTTACACAGTTCCATCCCTATCCGTCAATCTCTGATTTGATGAAAAGATGTGGAAGAATACTCGCGCCCGTGATGAATTAACCTCAGCTTGACCTGGAGTTGACTATGGCATCTGCTTTTTCACATGCGGTAGCCGCCCTTAGCATTGGGAGCTGCTTTTACCGCCCTGGGATGCCCAAACGCGTTTGGGTGGCTGGGGCGCTCTGCTCCGTGATTCCCGACTTGGACGTTATTGGCTTCCGGTTCGGCATCCGCTACGGCGACTTTTGGGGGCACCGAGGGTTTACGCATTCCCTCCCGTTTGCGGCTTTGCTTGCGGGCGTTGTCTCCATCGCTTTCGTGCGAAAAGGACCGCCTGGTCTGAGCCCGGTTTGGACTTGGAGTTATCTGTTCTTGGCGACGGCAAGTCATGGCTTTCTGGACGCCATGACCGATGGCGGCCTCGGAATAGCGTTTTTCTCCCCGTTCGACAATGATCGCTACTTTCTGCCCTGGCGGCCGATCCATGTTGCGCCCATCGGCATCTCGAGGTTTTTCACCACGCGTGGTCTCGCCGTCATGCAGAGTGAATTTCTCTGGATCTGGGTTCCGGCGGCAGCGCTAGCAATTTCGGCGTGGCTATTGAGGCGGCCGCGCGAAGTTGCCGATTCGTAGCCAGATCGCTCCAATTCCAGGTCATCGCTTGCGGAGACTCATCGGGCGGCGGCGAGGCGGCGCATGAGCTCCTGCTTGCGGGTCAGCAAATCGCGCAGTGCCGGCCCTGGAGGGCTGGCCTCGATATTGCGCTGGACTTCTGCCAGCTCCTGCTCGGCTTGGCGGTGCTGCAGCACTTCGATGCAGCTCAAAGCTTCTTCCCAGGCCGGCTCGCTGGCTTCCTCGAACAAAATCTCGAACAGCAATCGCCGGTCGCGCTCTTCGAGCACTGCCGCAACGTCGGTGGCTTGAAATGGCTGCCCGGAAAGCCCGGCGATGACCAGCGCGGCAAAAATCTTCTCTGTTTCCAGGCCGTGATAGAGCCGCGCGTTTTGCAAGTGCTGCGCCAGCTCATGCCGGAAACTTTCGGCTTCGGCCAGCATGCGAATCAGGCGGCGTTCGACAGGCTTCGCCGCGCGGCCCACAAGCCCCGGTTGAAACTTCAGTTCGCTGCGGCGCTCCGACGCGGCTTTGCTCAAAGCGGCGCGAAGCACCGGCTCTTCGAGACGAAGTTGCTGTGCAATGCGCGTGGCCCATTCCGAACGCAAGATGCGGTTGGGAATTTTCTGCACGTAGGGCAACAGGAAATTCACGGCGCTTCTCTTGCCCTCGGCGGTACTCAGGTCCATCTGGCGGGCGCGAGAGATCAGGTAATCCACGTACGGAGGAGCTTCCTTCAGCAGCTTGAGATATTCGTCGGCGCCTTTTTCGCGAATGAAGAGATCGGGGTCCGCTTTTTTGTCGCCGATCGGAGGAAGGGCGAGGACGCGCACATCGAAATCCTGCTCAAGCAAAAGGGAAAGAGACCGTTCGGTGGCGGATTGTCCCGCGGCATCCGGGTCGTAATTCACGACGACGCGCTTCGTAAAGCGGCCAAGCAGCTTGATCTGCTGCTCGGCGAGGCTGGTGCCGCAGCTTGCCACGACGTTGCTGATACCGGCGCGCGCCACGGCGATGGCGTCCATATAGCCTTCGACCAAAATCGCGAAGTCCTGGCGGCGCATTCCTTCTTTCGCGCGGTCCAGGTGGTACAGCACATTGCTCTTGGAATAGATGGGGGTTTCCGGCGAATTCAAGTATTTGGGCTGATCGTCGCCAAGCGCGCGGCAGCCAAACGCAATGATTTTTCCAGATTCGTTCGAGATGGGAAACGTGATGCGGCGGCGGAAGCGGTCGAAGAGCTTTCCGCCCTGGTCGCGCGAAATCAGCCCGGAATCGACCAGAAGTTTTTCGTTGTACTTGGATTTGAAATGGCGGAGAAGAACGTCGCCACCGCTCGGAGCGTAGCCGATGCCAAATCGCGAGATGGCGTCTTTGTCCAAGCCGCGATCTTCGAGGTACGCCCGCGCGGCTTTCCCCTCCAGCGTTCCTTCGAGTTGTTTCACGAAGAACGTTTGCGCCTCGCGGTGCATTTCAACGAGCGCCACACGTTGCTGATTTTCCTGGCGCTCGCCGGGCGAACGCTCCTTCGGCCGGGGAATGGAGATGCCACATTTCTCAGCGACGATTTTCAGCGCCTCCGGAAATTCGCACTTCTCCATCTCCATCACAAAGTTATAGACATCGCCACCTTTGCCGCAGCCAAAACAGTAGAAAATTTGCTTGAGTGGAGAAACGGTGAACGATGGAGTTTTTTCCTGATGGAAGGGACAGAGACCGCTGAAGTCCTTGCCGGTTTTCTTCAGATGAACGTACTCGCCGACCACGCGAACAATGTCCGCCTGCTGTTTGACCTTCTCCGCAATGGAACCGGCTTCTGCCATGTTTGTCGAAACTCGAAATGCGAAATTCTAAACTCGAGGACTCTATCTTAACTTGGAGCCAGCTTCCGTTCAGCTTGACGTGCCTTCGTTGACCGAATGTAGCCGTTGAGCGTTTGGATCACGCGTTGCGTCAAACTCTCTCTGGCACGAGTTTCGCGTTTCGAGTTTCGTCACATCTCGACGAAATCAGCGCTTGGCGTAGTCGTTTTTGTAGACGGTGCCGGCTTTCATCACAAATTTTATATGCTCGAGGGTGGTCACGTCTTTGGTGGGATCACCGTCAACCGCGACCATATCCGCCCATTTGCCGGGCTCGAGCGTGCCAATCTGCTTGCTCCATCCGAGCAAATCGGCTGCGTTGATCGTCGCCGTCTGAATCGCGGCCAGCGGTGTCATTCCCAGCTTCACGTAGACGTGAAATTCCCCTGCGTTCAAACCATGCGGATAAACCGCGGCATCCGTGCCGAATGCGACCTTCACGCCCACATCAAAGGCTTTCTTCACGTTTTGTTGCGCGGCGGAAGCAATCCAACGCATTTTTTGCTTCGAGAATTCGGGCACGTCACTGTGCTCTATGTTCTGCTGCATGTACTCGGTCAGAAACAGCGTTGGCACGAGATACGTTCCATTTTTCTTGAGGGTGGCAATGGCCGCGTCGTCCATCAAGTGGCCATGTTCGACGGAATCGACACCAGCTTCCGAGGCCCAGCGCACGCCTTCGGCGCCGTGCGCGTGAGCAGCGACTTTGCGGCCGAGACGGTGCGCATCGGCCACGATCGCTTTCATTTCTTCCAAAGTGAATTGCGAAGCGTTCGGATCGTCGCCTTTGGAAAGCACGCCGCCCGTGGCACAAATCTTGATGACGTCCGCGCCATATTTGATGACTTCGCGCACTTTGTGTTGGACGGCTTCGACGCCGTCGGCCACGCCGTCGCCGAAAAGATGAAACGCGGGGGGGAGCAGGTTGCTGTCACAGTGGCCGCCGGTAATTCCGAGGGCGGGTCCTGACGCATCTATGCGCGGGCCTATCACATCGCCGTCGTTGATGGCATCGCGCAGGGCGATGTCCGAATAGTCGTGCGCACCCAGATTACGAACCGTGGTGAAACCTGCTTCAAGCGTTCGCCGCGCATTGCGCGCGCCGTGCAGCGCTTCGCGCGCGGTTGAAATGCCGAGCCCCTGGTAACCGAGCGAATTGAGGTCCATGGTCAGGTGCGTATGCGCGTCGATCAAACCGGGCAGCAACGTGGCTTCCGGGAGATCGACGACCGTATCGCCCGTGGTCGCCTTTATCTCGCTGGCGGCTCCGATTTGCGCGATTTTATCGCCCTCGATCAAAATGGCCTGATTGGTTCGCAGCTCGCCGGTCTTCACATCAAGCAAGCGCCCCGGACGAATCACAGTTCGCTTCGCCGCAGGAGACTGCGCGTTTGCCGGGCCCATGCTTCCTGCTAACAGTGCCAGGGCAACAAAAACGGCAGAGCGCATCGCGCGGCTCCTCCGCGTCACTCGGGCTTGCAGAGAATCACTCGGCAGAAATCTCATCGGGGCACCTCATTGTAAATTGGCAACCGAAACGCGGTGAGTATAGCAAAGGGAGCCAGCTTCCACCTCGCCTGCGGCGACGACAAGCCGCATTTTGTATTTGGGTATTCCGCTATTTCTGCAATTCCACGACGGTAATGGCTTTTCCGCCGCGCTCCTCAGGCTCGAAGGAGTACCTCTCGACAAGAGGATGCGAACTGAGGAACTCGCCAATTCCTTTGCGCAACGCGCCGGTTCCGTGGCCGTGAATGATGCGCACGCGAGGTTTGTGCGCCAAAGCGGCGTCATCCAAAAATTTGTCCAGGCGGTCTGTAGCCTGCTCGACGGTCATGCCGATGAGATTGATCTCGTCTAAGGCAGCGGCTTCACTTGTCTGCGCGCTGACTGTTATTTGTGCTGACCGAGAAGCCGAGGCCCCAGCTAGTGGCGTGGATTGGGCTCCTTCCACGCCAGTAATCTCGTCCAGCGAGATTTTCATCCGCAAAGGTCCGGCTTCAATTTCGGCGGAACTGCCGTCGAGACGGCGGAAAATCACCGGCTTGGAAAAACCGCGCACGCGAATCTTCACGCCGGATTGCAGTTGCTCCGGGCTGAAATGCTGCGCAGCACCAGATTGAGTTCCGAGATCAACCTGGGAATCGGAGATGGTTTGCACCACGGCCGCGTTCAGCTCTTCTTTAGCTTCGCCGCGCGCCGCCTGCATTTTGCGCCGCGTGGATTTTTCGAGTTGCGCGCGCAACTCACGCTCTTTTACCGCTTCAACGATGCTTGTGACATTTTCTTCGAAGCGCTTCTGCATCTCCGCAAACTGCGCTTCCAGTTCTTTTATGCGTTTTTGCTGGCGATCCACCCACTCCGTGCGCAATTTCTTGCGTTCTTCTTCCAGCGCGTGGCGCTCCGTGGTCATTTGCTGCTGCAAGCGGTCCAATTCATCGCGGCTACGATGCAAATACGCAATCAGGTCGGCGGCTTCACGCGATTCGGGAGTGAGCAGGGATTTCGCGCGCTCAATGATGTTGTTCGCGAGTCCCAAGCGCTGCGCGATGGCGATGCCGCTCGAGCCGCCCGGCACACCCACCATCAGCCGGTAAGTGGGCTGCAAATTCACATCGTCAAATTCGACGGCCGCATTCACCACGCCCGGAGTCGTGGAAGCATAAGTCTTCAGCCGGTCGTGATGCGTCGTGGCCAGCACGAAGCAGTTCTTCGCGCGAAATTCATCCAACAACGCCACCCCCAGCGCGGCGCCCTCTTCGGGAGCGGTGCCAGTTCCCATCTCATCCACGAGCACAAGCGACTGCGGCGTGGCGGCTTCGAGCATGCTTTTCAGATTCAGCATGTGCGCGGAAAACGTCGAGAGGTCGGCTGCAATCGATTGTTCGTCGCCGATGTCCGCGAGCACGCGGTCGAAAATCGGCAGAAGCGCGCGCTGTGCTGCGACCGGAATTCCGGTTTGCGCGGCGAGTGCCGCCAATCCCGTCGTTTTCAGCGCGACCGTTTTGCCGCCGGTGTTCGGCCCGCTGATGACGAGCACTCGTTCCTCGTCACCCAGAGAAAGAGTCATCGGAACGATGACGCGGTTCTCTTTGCGCAGCTTGTCTTCGAGCACGGGATGCCGCGCGTCCACCAAACGCATTTCTTCACTAGAGGAAAATTCAGGGATGGCCGCGTCGAATTCGCGCGCAAACCGCGCTCGCGCAAAAACGCTGTCCAAATCCGCTATCGTCGCAGCCGTCTTCGCAAGTAGTCCGCGGATCGCCTGCAATCGGTCTGTGAGTTCGCGCAAAACCCGCAAGATCTCCGCGGCCTCGTCTTCCGCAAGCTGCACGAGCTGATTGTTCGCCTCGACGGTTTCGAACGGCTCCATGAAGACGGTTTGGCCGGTGGCACTAGCGCCGTGTGCCACGCCCGGCACGCTTCTCCGATGCTCGGCGCGCACGGGAATGACAAAGCGGTCGTTGCGCAGGGTGACGTAGTCTTCTCCCGCTTCTGCATTTCGCGCGCGCAAAATCTGCTTGAGTGTCTTCTGGATGGACTCGCGTGTCTGCGTGATGCTAACGCGAATGCGTCGCAGCGCGGCCGAAGCATCATCACTAATCTCGCCATTCGGCAGAATGCAGCGGCGAATCGCCGTAAGCATTTCGCGGAAGTCGCCAACCGAGGCCGCCCTTGCCGCCAGCAACGGGAACTTTGCCGCTTCTTCGCGAAACTGCTGCCGCAGCCAGCCTGCGGTTTCGAGCAAGGAAGCCGCATCGAGCAATTCGCGGGGCTCCAGCACAGCTCCAGGTCCTTCGAGACGTTCCAGCCAACTTTGCGGGTCGGCCAGCGCCCCGAATCCCAGTTCGTGGCCTCCACGAATCCATTCGCGTGCTTCGCGGATCAAAGCAAAGGCCGACTCCAACGCGCCGCGATCTTGCGTTGGCGCCATCGCGTCAATCGCGCGCCGCCCGGGCACACACGTGGAACGAAGCCGCAGCAGCTCCAGCAGCTTGTCAAACTCGAGGACTTCCTGTGCAGTGCGTGCCATTACAGGTTCTGTCTTAGCGCCTGCTGAAGATGATTTGCGGCGTCTCCCGGTGTGCCTGCAATGTAGACCAGCCGCCCGTTCGCTTCACCCCACGGAGCGGGATGCCCGAGCTCCACTTCTCTAACCCGTTCGAGGATCGGCCTCCAAAACTCACCAACCACAGCGAACGGCTTTCCTGCTATCACGGACTTGTTGAGCATTTCCCAAACTACGGCCAGCTCGACAAGGGTTCCCGTTCCGCCTTTGCAGGCTGCGAAGCCGTGACCCATGCGAATTAGCTCGAAAAGCCGTTCTTCCCAGGT
>Ga0335081_10018557_pt1 | contig 11244 bp, 12 predicted proteins | sample Lox_Sample_35_FD_206713 | JGI IMG/M metagenome (GOLD analysis project Ga0335081, IMG submission 206713) | Soil microbial communities from Loxahatchee National Wildlife Refuge, Florida, United States - Lox_Sample_3.5 | ecosystem: Environmental > Terrestrial > Soil > Wetlands | place: USA... | reverse complement strand
AACACGTCGTCTCAGTCGGCCACGACATCGCCTGCCAGCCGGTCAGCCGGTGATGCGCCGCCCACCCGAACAACCCCGCATAGCTGTGTGCGAGGCCGGACTTGGCCCGGTCAATGCGTGCTGGACGGAGGCGGTCTCTGTCGGCGTCAGGACGTTCGGGTGGCGGTGCGCCGTGCGCCCGCAGGCTGGCGCAGGTGCGGGGCGAGGGCACCATAACCGTGCGGATATGCAGAATGGAGCGCGCCTACCCGTCCGCCGCCATGAAGAGCGGAGGCGCTGGAAGGAAACCTCCGGCTGGCGGCCCTCGAGAAGAAGGCTGACGGTCAGCGACACCTCCGGCACCCACCGCCGACGCTGGAAGGGTGCCTGGACATTGACCTGTCCAGTGCCCCCGCTGACGTACACGTTACCGGGCACCGGGAAGGCGCCTTCTTGCTTCGCCAGAACGACCTGTTCTGGGCACCGCCGCTGACCTGCGTTGTGGTGATACTTCCGGCGCATAACGGCGGCTCGGGCTCGCCGAGGAGTGCCAGCGGATGGTGCGCGGGTCGGCGTGGGAGGCGGCCTCTTGGACGTCCCGCAGGGGGACGCCAGCGTCAAACTGCCGGTTGAAGGCATGGCGCAGGGTGTGCGGTCCCACCGGCTTGGTGATCCCGGCGCGGCGGGCCACCCGGAGCACGACCCGGGCCGCGCCGTCCCGGTCCAGCCGCCGGCCGTCGCTGCCGGGGAAGACCGGTCCTTCGCACCGCTCGCCGACCGCCAGGTCGACCGCCCTCGCCGTGCGCGGGGCGAGCGGGATGGTGACTACCTTGCCGCCCTTGCGGGTGATGGCCAGCCTCCGGTGGCCGCGCTCAGTGGCCCAGTGCCTCGATGCTCGCGCCGGTCGCCTCTGACACCCGCAGGCCGTTGAGCGCGAGCAGCGAGATCAGCGCAAGCGGGTCAACGGCGCTGATCGCGCGGCTGCGCCGGGGCGGGGTTGGGGCAGGGCGCGCGAGGTCGCGATTGAGCGGAGCGACGGCGTGCTCGGTGCGCTGCTGGCGGCGGGCCTGACGTGGTGGTGATCACCTCCCGGCAGGTGAAGAACCTGCGGGCCCCGCAGCTACCTCTTCTCGGTTCGTTCGATGGCTCGCCTGGTCCGCCTCCGATGCATTTGCGATGCGGATGAGCTGCCAGATCGCGGCGCTGAATCCGATGGCCGAGATCACCAACCCAGCGAGGCTGATCCAGTCCCCCACCTTCATCTTCATCGGCTCCTCAGCCGTGATCTTCGAGAAGGGAAGGGCAACGTTTACTTTGTTCCTCGGCGCCACGACCTTGGGTGCCGAACGTGATCTTGGCGCCAGAGCGATGCCCTTTTTGTCGGCCATCTCACAACCTCCCATCAGCCGGACGAACGGTGCGGCCACATGCTTATACATGCCTTCGGACTACCACCTTCCCGCCGCGGCTGGTAGACACTCCCTGGGAACGAAGCGGGAATCACGACCGCTCGTGCGGACGCTCTCGCTCTCCGCCTCCATCCTGCTCACCCGTGCGTGACGTCACCTGCGGAAACATGGTGGTGACCTGGCGACGGAGATTGTCGGCATTGGCCGGGGGCCAGGGCGTCGCGGGTTCATGTAAGAAACTCCGGTGCTTGATCAGCTTCGGGGTTCCAGGGTTGCATGACCATTTCCGGCTGGTTTGCTGACCCTTGTTCGGGCTCGGCCCGTGCTCGGCCCGCAGATTCAGGAGTGTGGGCGCCCATGCGAGTCGCCCTTGTGGCAGGGACCATTGGCCCTCTCCGCGCCGCATACGTGGACCGAATCCGGGAGAAACGAGGCGGCGGTGCCCCCGTAAGCAGCGTGCGTTGGTCCGAGGAGGACTCGAAATGCAGACGATCAGACAGGCCGCGGCCGAGTCCCTGGCGGGCAAGCGGGTCGCTATCACTGGGGTCTCGCGAAAACCGCAGGGACAAGGCAGCTGCGGGAGGACGGGTCGCGTCCGTTCGTTGCCGACATGCCCGAGGACACCATGAGGCAGATCACTGCGCGCGTCGCGGCTCTGGGCGGGGACGCGCACCTGATCGCAATGACACCCACCCGCACCAGGTACCGAGCGGGTGCAGGTGCTCCGAGTCACCGAGAGCGGGCACAAGCCGCTCGGCGACCTGGATGAATCCCACGAGACACCAGTCAGCGAGGACTACTTTGGCGATGCTCATGGACGCAATCGAGGTTGACCCGACCGTCTACGTCTATGCCACTGTGATCCGGGTTCATCAGCGACAGCGTGCGGCCCATCCCGGCCTGAGCCCGCGCATGGAACAGTTGCGGCACCGAAGGGCCCGCTCTACCACCACAGAGTCTGTTCATGTTCGCCGGCAGCACTCTCGCAGCACCCGGATCATCCGATCCGTAGATCAGTGCGGAGTGTCCGGCCAGTGCGCTGGTAACTTTAGCCGCGGGTCAGGGTCTGCCGGGTGTCCCGCACAGGCGTCCAAGTCCGGAGCTGTCCCGCAGTCTGTTAGACGGTTGTGAGAGGTCGCCTGCCCAGACGACACTGCGCCGACCAGACAGCCACTTCGTGCCCTGCTTCTCCCCCGCTGACCTCGCCCCGCCCCGATTACACCCCTGATCGGCATAGCCGCGGTGGCCCGCCGGGGATCCGGAACCGATGGGCCATCGCGCGCCGCGACCGCCAGCGGCGCGCCCAGGCCGGGATAGGTTCGCCGCCGGTGTGGCGCGGCGCGAAGGTGCTGCTGAGGAATCACGCCGACGCGGCGAACCGGCCAAGGCCGGTCTTGAGCGGCGGCGCCGCGCGTGGACGAGAGCTTCCCTGGGGCGCCAAAAGCCAACGTGTGGGATTCCTGCGTAGACAGCCGCACGCCTTCAGCGTGGAGGATCTTCTGGCAGTACGGGCCCGACGCGCTGCGGGACGGCGAGCCGGTAAAGATCATCACCGGTCTTGGCATCAGCCCGCACCCTTGAACCGGATGCCTCGTGCGTCGGCACCGCTGGCCGACGTAACGACCCGGTCGCGTCTGGCTCGTTCCAGGCGAGAGATGGCCGCAGCGGGAACGCTCGCGACCAGGCGGGCTCGGCGTCCTTCGCGGTGGCACCTCACCCCTGGAGAGCCCGCGCCCGGGTGGTTCGCGGCGGCGGCCTGGCGCAGGAGCCTTTACGTTCTGCGTCATCGGCCATTAACCGCGTTCGCCTCGACGCAGCGGCCCGGGAAGGGAGGTGGGCAAAAGTCGCCATTGTCGTCATTGTCCTCAGCCAGGCGGAGCGGACAAAATGATCCCGAACGGCGGCGCCAAGTGGCACGCTCAAGCCAGCCGGCGCCGGTCAGGGCATTGGGCCGCGCCCGCACGCCGCCCGACCGTCGGTTCGTGCTTCGCTCCGCTCCCCGGCCCAGGCCGGGGTGGGTAGGGCTCCACCCCGCCCCAGCGCGTCAGCCGACCGGCACACCGCTTTCGGCGGGCATGTCGCTCGGGGGGCCCGACCGCCGCCGTCTGCGGTGCCACAGGTACACGGCGAGCAGGGCAGCGAGGAGAACGAGAATGGCCGCCAGCAGCCACCACAGCAGGCGCGAGTGAGCCGCGGCGAAGTCTATGGTGGCGGAGGCCCGCCGCTCGATCAGGCCGCTCTTCATGTCGATCGTCACGCGCCAGGGCCCGTCCGGCAGCCGTTTGGGCAGGATCGCCCTGGCCTGGCCGGACTGCCCCGGCGCGAGCGTGATCACCCCGTCCGGGATCGCGAACGGCCCCGCGCTGACCCCGCCCGGACCATCCGTGAGCGTCAGGTAACCGCTCAGGTCGACCGCCCGCCCACCGGTATTGGTCAGCCGGGCGGCGACGACCGGATCGCCGTTCTGCTGCCGCGACCCGGTGATGTGAGTGATGGTGAAATTCGTCGGCGGCGCCCCGCCCGGCCCAATGGAAAGATAGATGCGGATGCCGACGCGGTTCACCTCCCTGATGTCAATACCGTTGCCAGCAGGAACCGTGGACGTCTCCTGCGCCCAGATGACGCCATAACGCTCTCCGGAGGAGGCGTCGCGCGGCACCCTGATCGTCACGGCGTCCATCGCGGACTTGTGCGGGGCCAGGGTCAGCTCCTGGCGACTAGCCCCGATCCAGGTGGTCAACTCGCTGCGGGTGCCGCCGTTGTCGCCGACAAAAGACCCGCGGCTGATGGTCGCGGCGTCTGCATACAGGGCGACGTGCGCCACCGACTGGCTCTCGTTCTCCACCAGGACCCGCCGGCGGATAACCGCTCCCGGCGGCAGGTGATCGGTGATGTACCGCAAGGCGCGGGGGTCGTTGGCGCTGAACCCCGGGACGTCGACGAGCCTGATGCCGAAACTTGCCCCGGCCCCGGCCCCGGCCGCAGCATGCGCGGGCGCGGCCGGGCTATGAGCTGGTCCGGCCGATGGCTGAGCGGGTCCGGCCGGGTGATGAGCGGGTGCGGCAAGCGCGCTGGTAGCCGGGGCGAGCACCCCGGCTACCAGCAACACGAGCGCGCTGAGCGGGCAGCGCACGATCCTCCTTAGCGGTCTAGCTCACCGAATGTGTGATGGTTCCCTGGTAATCGCCGCTGACCGCGGTGGTAGGTATATCCACAGCGATCGTCGGGTGCCATACCACCTGGTTCGCTCCCACACCAGCGCTGAGCTGCATGCAGTACGGTGCTGTGCCGCCGAGGGGCACCGCGCCGTTGATGGCCCCGGGTGGCGTAGTGCCGGTCGTAATGCCGCTCGTAGGCGCACCCGTAGCGCCGGTGCCGCTTTGGCCAGGAGTGATGACGATGGGAACCGCGGCAGGAATGCCGCCGGGACCAGCGGGAGTTCCGACACCAATGGGCGTGCCAACGACGGGCCCGGAGTAGTAATAGACGTCAGTAGCCGGTATGTCGGGCGCAGTGGTGCTAGGGGTTTGGTTGACGAATGCGCTCGAATTGACAGTCGCGTTCCAGCTAGCGGCGAGCGAAGCACGGTCGTCGGTCACCGTCACGTTCCCAACAGCGCCAGTTCCGAGTCCGCTGGCGACGATATCGCCTGCATGTTGAGCGCCGAGGAGGACTGGGGCGCCGGTGGTACCGGTAGGCACAGTGATCGAGAGAACACCGGCGGTAACAGTGAACTGCGTGACCGTGTCACACCCGCCGGGCGGGGTTACGCTGTCGGCGCCGCTACACGTGGTTCCCGTGGTCGGCGGGGTAAGCAAAGGCCTTACTCCGCCGGACGGTGTTACTTTGCCGGACGATGCGCGCGCGGCGGGCACCGCCGGTTTGTTCCTGACGGGCGCCACGGCGGGGTGCGCCGCGGCGTTGCTGGCGGTCGGGGCGTGTGGCGTGATCGCGGGCGCCGGCCTGGCGGGCTGCATTGGCGCCGCGGGTGCCGGTACCGGAGACGCCGCGGCGAGACCCGCCGTGGCGACGGACAGCGCGACCGTGATGGCGAACGCTCCGCTCGCCGCGGCCAAGGAAGTTCGTTTTCGCATGAGTTGGTCTCCACCCAGAAAGGGCGAGAGCACTGCGCCCCCGCAAGTCGAGCCTTTCGACGCACGTCGGGGTCACACCCTGGGGGCCGCCGCATCCCCATCGCGGCAGTAACGTCCTACCCTTCGTACGCGATTATGTACTATCCGTAATCGCGTTTCCTAAACCACGCTCCCGGCGTGTCCCGCCAACAACCGCCCGGCACCCCCAAAAAGCGGTCGCTACCGGCGAAAACAAAGGCATCCGCGCGCCGTTCGCGGCGACCTCCGCCCTCCGCCAGGAGGTGCCCGCATCGGACCTTGAAGGTGGCGCCCCAGCAGCGGTCGCACTCACTGACCAACGGGGCCCGCGGGCGGCGGCGCACGTGCGACTGCAGGTGGCCGCAGTGCTATCCGGGGGACACCCCGTGCCCCCAAGGCAGTTAATAGGTCTTGGCGGCTAATAGGTCTTGGCGGCGTGGGGTTCCCGCGAAACCAGGCGTTGGCCTCGTCGAGCAGCTTCCCCAGCTCGACATAGGGCAGCGGGGCGACCAGGTCGAGCGGCGGCGGCAGGCGGCGGTGGATCTGGGTGACGAGCGCTCGCATTCCTTCGGGGACCCGAACACGGTCGGCAGCAGCACGTAACCCGGCGCGACGTGATGTTGCCCGGGGACGAACGGCGCCGGCGGCGCGTTCACCGCGCCCGCCACGGCATTGATCCCGGCCGGCATCCCTCCCACGATCTCGCGGATCAGCCGCAAGCCCGCAGGCCCCTGGTCAAGGCCCCAGAAGAACATGCCGAACTGCACCACCGGGCCGTCCTCGTGCGGCGCGAACTCGAACGCGGTGACGGCACCGGAGTTGTCGCCGCCGCCGCGGATCGCCCAGAACGGATCCGGGTGCTCGTCACTGGCGGCCCGCGGCAGCCGCGCGTCGGCGGTGACCACCTCGGCCGAGATCGGGTTGCCGATGCTCAGGCCGAGCTGGCGGGTCAGTCAGCCCATGCCGCCGCCCAGCGTGAGCCCCCCCGATACCGGTGTGGCTGACCAGCCCGGCGGGCACGGCCAGCCCGTGCGCCTGGGCGGCCGCGTCCAGATCTCCCAGCAGCGCCCCCCGGCGCGGAACTGCTCGATCCCTCCGTCGGCCGCCTGCGTCATCACAATCCCCCTGCAGGCGGCCGGCTGACCACGCCCGTCGCGCCGACCCGTAAGGCGGAGCCGCCAGGTCTTCCGCACAGCCGACCAGCCGCGCATGCAGGCCGACTGCCAAGCCTGTGGAGATCACGTGAAGGTCTCGCCGGGCCGCGCCGGCCCTTCACACTGTCACCACAACGGCTTCACCCGCACGGCACGGCCGTGCGCTTCAGTGGGGGCACACACCGGCAGGTAAGGACAGTGGTGGTGACCGGAAGCGACCTGATCGTGCTGGCTCCGTGGATCCTCTTCGGCGCCGCGGTGGGTGCCATCGGCGCCCGGCTCTGGACGGGAAGATCCCGCGCCCGGCGCCGCCGAGCGCTGCGGCACCCGGCAAGGCTGGGCCACGGGGGCGGGGATTCTCGCGGCGGCCACCCTCGTGAACCGGCCAAAGATGGCGAGGACCGGATGCCTAGCCCCAGCCGGCCCGGAGCCGCATCATGAGCGATCCTGGCGGGATCGTGGTCGCGGTCCTGGCGGCGCTCGCGGCCGCGGGCTCGTTCGGCGTGGCCGCTGCCGTGCAGCACCGGCAGGCCCAGCTGGCGCCCAGAGCTGGGGCGCTGCCATTCCGGCTGCTAGCCCACCTGGCGCGCCGCCCGCTGTGGCTGGCCGGCATCGCGCTCGCCGGCGCCGCCTACGGCTTGCAGGCCCTAGCGCTGGCGTTCGGTCCGCTCGCGCTGGTCGCCCCGATCGTAGCGACGGACCTGCTGTTCGCGTTGCCGGTCGCGGCTAGGTGGTCGCGGCGGCCGCTCGGTGCCCGGGACTGGCTCGGCTGCGTGCTCGCGGCTGGCGGGGTAGCTGTCTTCCTCGCCACTTCTCCGCCGTCCTCGGGCCGGTCCGACGCCCCGCCCCGGGACTGGATGCTGGCCTTCGGCACCGTGGCGCTCATTTGCGTGGTGGCCGTGACAACAGGCAGGCTCGGCGCCGGGGCCGCCCGGGCGGCCCCGATGGCCACCGCCGCCGGCGTCGTGTTCGGCCTCACCGCCGCGGTGACGCTGAGCTTCACGCGGCTGCTGCGGGCAGCAGGCCCCGGGGCCTCGCTGGCTCACTGGCAGCCCTGGGCCATGCTGGCGCTGGGGACCGCTGGGCTGCTGCTGTCCGCGAACGCTTTTCAGGCCGGGGCCCTGGCTGCCAGCCTGCCGATCATGGACACGGTCGAGCCGACTTCCGGGGTTCTCATCGGGACGCTCCTCTTTGGCGAGCACTTGGCGGCCTCCCCGGTCGGGGTGGCGGTGCAGCTAACCGGCGCCGCGGCCGCCTTCGCCGGGATCACCTTGGTCAGCCAGTCCGCACCGGGCGCGCAGGCGGCGACACCGCACGGGTCCGGCGACCGGGCCCACCCCGCGAAAGGCGCCACGGCGAGCACCGCCGGCGATCACAGCAAACGGCCACCTGCGGGGGTATGCAAATGAGCCATCGTGATCATTCCCATTGCGTGAGCATTCCCCAGCACCCGGCGAAGTTCCCGTGACAGGCCTGTCCCAGCTGGGCGTTTCGTCACTGGTTTCCTACGCCATTGCCGTCCTGCTGCCCGCGTTCGACGCTCTTGTCCCCGTGCTGCCCAGCGAGACCGCCGTGATCGCGCTCGGCGTGGCCACCGCGGGCAGCATGGATCCTCGAGCCGGCCTCCTTGTCGCCCTAGCCTCATGCGGCGCGTTCCTCGGCGACAACGCCGCCTACCTGCTCGGCCGCCGCTTCGGCCCCACCGCCGGAAAGCGGGTCCTGGCGGGCGAACGCGGTGCGCGCAGGCGCGCCTGGGCCGAGCGATCACTCGAGCGCTTCGGAGCCCGCATCATCATCGGCTGCCGGTTCATCCCCGGCGGACGGACCGCCGTCACGCTGACCTGCGGCATGATCGGCTATCCGCGAAACCGCTTCATCGCGGCGACCGCCTGCGCGGCGGTGCTATGGGCAACCTACGCCTTCCTTATCGGCCGACTCGGCGGAAAGGCGTTCGAAGACCGGCCGTGGGCCGGCCTGCTGCTTGCCCTAGGCCTCACCGTGGTCATCAGCGCGGTGATCGAAGCGGTGCGGCGGGCTTGGGACCGGTGGCGGCGCGGAGGTGGGCGCGCCAGCCGCGCCGGCCGCCGCCCGCATGCCGAGAGACGCACACAGACACCCGAACTGACCGGAGTTGCCCAAGGCTCCATGAGCGGCCACCAACCTGGCCGGGGTGATGCCGATGCCTCCGCGTGATCTCCACAGCTTCGGCAGCGGGTCTGCACATGGGCTTGGTGGCCTCGGTGACAAATGACTACGTCTGAGAACCAGCCCGTCCCGTTCGTGATCGGTGATCAGGAAGCCGGCTTCGACCTGGTCCACGTCATCGGCACGCTCGGCGACCGCGGCACGTACGAGCTGCGCCGCACCGCGTCAGCGGGCATGAGCTCACCCGCCGGGCGTGCGAGCAAGCCTGGATGTCCGGCACGCGGCATGCCCGGCGGGCGACGGCCGGGCGCGGCGCCAGCGGGTGCGGGCGTGGCCGCTGACCGCCGGCCGGGCGGATTGAAAGGCAGCTGAGCCGGACCTGGGAGCAGGCATGCGGAGGTGGCCATGAGGACCGGCGATCTGGGCCTCATCCTGTTCCTGGGCGCGGCCGTGGTGATTGCGGCGATCGTCGCCGCGCGGGTGGCGCATGGGACCGGTCTGCCGGGCCTGCTGCTGTTCCTCGGCCTCGGCCTGGCGCTCGGCGAAAGCGGTGCCGGGATTCGCTTTGACAATGCGGGGCTCGCGCAGGCGCTGGGCCTGAGCGCGCTGGTGCTGATCCTCGCCGAGGGCGGCCTGACCACCAACTGGGTGCATGCGCGCAGCGCGGCCCCGGCCGCCCTGCTACTGGCCACGGCCGGGGTGGCGGCGAGCATCCTGGTAGTCGCGACGCTGACCCACGGGCTGTTGTCGTTCGCGTGGCGGGACGCGCTGCTGCTTGGCGCGGTGCTGGCGCCGACCGACGCGGCCGCGGTGTTTTCCGTGCTGCGCAAGCTCCCGCTGCCGCCCCGGCTGGCGGGGATGCTGGAGGCAGAGTCCGGGCTGAACGACCCGCCGGCTGTGCTGGCGGTGACCTTGCTCAGCGAGCTTGGCTCGCATGCGCCGTCGCCCGCCTTGATCGCCGGCGTGGTGCTTTATCAGCTGGCCGCCGGTGCCGCGATCGGGGCGGCGGCGGGGTTTGCCGGCGCGTGGGGGCTGCGCAAGGTGGCGCTGCCTGCCTCCGGCCTGTACCCGATCGCGGTGCTCGCGCTCGTCGTCGCGAGCTACGGGGCGGCGTCGCTGGCGCGCGCCAGCGGTTTCCTCGCCGTCTACCTGGCCGCGACGGTGCTCGGCAACACGCGGCTCCCGCACGGCCCGGCCACCCGCGGCTTCGCCGAGGGAATCGGCTGGCTCGCCCAGATCGGCCTGTTCGTCATGCTTGGCCTGCTCGCATCACCGGCCCGCCTCCCCTGGCAGGTCCTGCCGGCCCTGGCCATCGCGTGCGTGCTCATGGTCATCGCCCGGCCCGTCGCCGTGCTCGTCTCCACCGTGCCGCTGCGGGTACCGTGGCGGCAGCAGGCATTCCTGTCGTGGGCGGGGCTGCGCGGCGCGGTGCCGATCGTGCTCTCCACCATCCCCATGAACGCGGCGGTGCCGGGCGCCACCCGCCTGTTCGACCTGGTGTTCATCGTCGTCACCGTCAACGTGGGGGTGCAGGGCCCGACGCTCGCCGGTGTGGCCCGGCGGCTCAAATTGACCGCCCCGGCAGAGCCCATCGACGTCGATGTGGAAGCCGCGCCGCTGGAGGCGCTGCACGCCGATCTGATCGAGACCCGGATCCCGCAGCGCTCAGGGTGCCAGCCGGAACGGCGGCGGGCTCCCAGCTGCACGGCGTCGAGATCTTCGAACTCCGGCTGCCAGCCCAGGCGAACCTCGCGCTGATCGTCCGCGACGGGTGCGGATTCGTCCCCCAGCCGACCACGATGCTGCGGGCCGGTGACCGGCTGCTCATCGTCGCCTCCGCCGCCGTGCGGGAACAGGCCGAACGGCGGCTGCGTGCCGTCGGCCGCCGAGGAAAACTCGCGGGATGGTTCGGCGAACGCGGACTATGACTGCCGGAGGCAGCGAGCCTGGCCAGGGTACGGGGCCATCCCCTGCACGGTGCGGGCAGTCACGAGGCGGATGGCGTGCCCGATCGGCCGGTCAACGCCGGGCATTCCTGGTCACTCCCGGACAGCCCGGTACAACGCCTCAACTGCGCACAGGCAGGCTGACCCCGCTGCGCAAACAGGCCTTCTAAGCAAAGATTGATCTACCCGCGTGCGCCTTGGGAGTAGCTCGCGGATCCGCCTGTTTAAGGGCGCTAGTGTCAGCCAATGACCAATGAGGATCCACCGCCAGGGCCGCTTCGGCGTGGGCTCCGGACGGGACGGCTGGAGGCCTTCAGCGACGGCGTGTTCGCGATCGCCATCACTCTGCTGGTTCTCGATATCGCGGTTCCGGCCAGCGCTGAAAAACATCTCCTGCGCTCGGTCGCTGACCTGTGGCCGTCGTATCTGGGCTATGTGACCAGCGTCTCCACGATCGGCGCCATATGGCTCGGGCACACTGTGATCACTGAATATCTGG
>Ga0335081_10018556_pt1 | contig 11245 bp, 11 predicted proteins | sample Lox_Sample_35_FD_206713 | JGI IMG/M metagenome (GOLD analysis project Ga0335081, IMG submission 206713) | Soil microbial communities from Loxahatchee National Wildlife Refuge, Florida, United States - Lox_Sample_3.5 | ecosystem: Environmental > Terrestrial > Soil > Wetlands | place: USA... | reverse complement strand
CACCCGCGCCCTTCAGAAACAACCCGCGCACGATCTCGATGAAGTACCGCAGCGGGTTCAGATACGTCAGCCACTGCACCACCACCGGCATGTTGCGAATCGGAAAGGCGAACCCGCTCAGCATGAACGCCGGCATGGAGAAGAAGAAATTCGCCATCATGGCCTGCTGCTGGGTTTGCGAGATGGTGGAGAGGAACAGGCCGGCGCCCAGGCTGGTCATCAGGAACAGCGCCGCGCAGAACAGCAGCAACAGCGGGTTGCCGCGGAAGGGAATGTGAAACACCAGCAGCGCCACGGTGGTGATCAGCACCACGTCCAGCAGGCCCACCACGGCGAAGGGCAGGGTCTTGCCGAGCATCAGCTCGAGCGGACGCACGGGCGTCACCATCAACTGCTCCATGGTGCCGATCTCCTTCTCGCGCACGATGGCTAGCGCAGTCAGCATCAGGGTCACCATCATGATGATGTTGGCCACCACGCCGGGCACGAAATAGTTGCGGCTGTGCAGGTCGGGATTGAACCACACCCGGCTGCGCGCGGTGACGTTGGGCAGCACCAGGTTCACCGGCGAGCCGGGGCTCCGCGTGAGGATGCGCATGTTCTGCTGGCCCGCCGCCATGTCGTTGGAGAACTCCGCGATGATGTCGCCCGCGTAGCTCGAAACCAGCGAGGCGGTGTTGGAGTTGGTGCCGTCCACCAGGATCTGCACCTCGGTGGGCCGGGCGCGCCGCAAATCGCGCTCGAAGTCCGGGAGCACGCGCACCACGGCCTGCGCCGTGCCGCGGTCGAGAACGTCCTGCACCTGCTCTTCATTCCGCGGCAGGGCTACGACGTCGAACCGGCCCGAGCCTTCGAAGCGCGCGCGCAGGTCGCGGCTCAGGGGCGTGCGGTCCAGGTCCATCCAGGCGATGCGCGTGTGGTCCACGTCCAGGTTCACGGCGAAGCCGAAGACGATTAACTGGATGATGGGCGGCAGGAACAGCAGAATGCGCATGCGCGGCTCGCGCAGCGCCTGAATCAGCTCCTTCCGCAGAATCACTCCGATGCGTTCCCACATAGCTTACGCCAGCTTCCGGTTCATCTTGCGCACCGCCAGCCAGAAGATGATCAACGCGTACAGCGCCAGGAACCCCAGTTCACCCCACAGAACCCGCAGCCCCACTCCCTTGAGGAACACGCCCTTCATGATGGTGACCACGTAGCGCGCGGGGACGATGCGGCTGATCACCTGGATCACCGGCGGCATGCTCTCCACGGCGAACACAAACCCGGAGAGCAGGAGTGCCGGCAGAAAGGAGCTCAGGAGGCCCATCTGGTACGCCTGCAACTGCGTCTTGGCCGCCGCCGAAACGAAGACGCCCCAGAACAGCGCGCCGAACAGGAAGACGCACAACGAAATCGCCAGCACCAGCACGCTGCCGCGGAGCGGCACTTTGAAGATGAACAGCCCCGCCAGCAGCACGATGGTCGCGTCCGCCAGGCCCACCACGAAATACGCCATCATCTTGCCGAGGACGATCTCCACCGGGCGCAGGGGCGTGGAGAGCAACTGCTCCATGGTGCCCATCTCCCACTCGCGGGCGATGGTCAGCGAGGTCAGCAGCGCCGCGATGATTTGCAGGATCACCGCCACCAGCCCCGGCACCACGTAGTTCTTGGATTCGAGCGAGCTGTTGTACCAGACCCGCAGGCGCGCATCCACGGGAGGCGCCATCTGCTGCCCGCCGCGCCGGTTCTGCGCTTCCGCGCGCAGGTTCAGCGAGTAATTGCGAACCACGGTTTCGGCGTAACCCAACGCGATCGCGGCCGTGTTGGAGTCGCTGCCGTCGATCAGAATCTGCACGGGCGCCTCCCGGCCGGAACCCACGTTCTGCGAGTAGTCCCGCGGGATCACCACGCCGATCAGCACCTGGTTGCGATCGATGCCGCGTTCGATGGGCGCGTAGCTGTCGACGAAGCCGCGCACCTGGAAGAAACGCGAGCCCTGGAACTGGCGGATCAGGTCGCGGCTGGCCTCGGTGCGGTCCTGGTCGTAGATCAGGGTGGGGATGCGGTCCACGTCCAGGCTGAGCGCGTAGCCGTAGAGCAGCAGCATCATGACCGGGACCGCCAAGGCCATGCCAAGGCTGCGCGCGTCGCGCGTGATGTGGTGCAGCTCTTTGATGAGCACGGCGCGAAGACGACGGAAGCTCATGCGGGCCTCCCGTGTTCGGGAAATGACCGGGCATGCCCGGCCACTACATGCGCGAGCGCGGCGGTGCGCGTCGCGAAAATCATGCGGCCCCCCCGTGCTCGGGTAATAACCGGGCATCCCCGGCCACTACATGCGCGAGCGGGGCAGTGCGCGTCGCGAAAATCATGCGGCCCCCCGTTCTTCCGATTCGATCATGGCGACGAAGACGTCTTCCATCGAAGGGCTGATGCGCTCCAGGCGGCGGATGCCGACGCCGGCGCGCGCCAGCGAACCGCGGATGCGCTCCATGGCCCCCTCGCCATGGTCTACCGTCACGTGCAGGCCGCCGCCGAATACGGCGACGTCGAAAACGCCTTCGATGCCCTGGAGCGCGCGCATGGTGGGCAGTGGATCGGTCGACTCCAGGTCCAGCAGGGTGTGTGAGGTCAGACCCTTCTTCAGCTCCGACGGCGCGCCCAGGGCGATCACCTTGCCGCGGTACATCAGCGCCAGGCGGTGGCAATTCTCGGCTTCGTCCATATAGTGCGTGCTGACGAAAATGGTGTGGCCGGTTTCGGAAAGGTCGTGAATCAAGCCCCAGAAGGCCCCGCGCGCGATGGGGTCCACGCCCGAGGTCGGCTCGTCGAGAAACAGCACCGGCGGGTCGTGCAGGATGGCGCAGCCCAGCGCCAGGCGCTGCTTCCAGCCACCGGAGAGCGTGCGCGTGAGGGCTCGGCGCCGCTCGCGGATGTTGGCCATCCCGAGCACGTACTCCTTGCGCTCCGCGCGGCGCTCGCGCGGCACGCCGTACATGCCGGTGAAGAAATCGATGTTCTCCTCCACCGTTAGGTCGTCGTAGAGCGAAAACTTCTGCGACATGTAGCCGATGCTGCGGCGGATGTCTTCCGGCTGAGTCGCCACGTCGAACCCGTTCACGTGCGCTCGCCCCGAAGTGGGCGTCAGCAGGCCGCACAGCATGCGGATGGTGGTGGACTTGCCCGCGCCGTTGGGGCCCAGGAATCCGAAGATCTCGCCGGTCCGCACCTGGAGCGAGACGTGGTCCACCGCCACGAACGCGCCGAACGCTTTGACGAGCTGGTCGGTCTCCACGGAGTACCCGTTCATCGGCCCGCCTCCACCAGGTGGATGGTCTTGACGAAGGCTCCCTCCAGGCTCTCCGTGCCCGTTTCGCGCTTCATGGCGTCCGGCGCCGAGCAGCGGATCAGCTTGCCCTTGTGCAGCAGGCCCACGCGGTTGCAGCGCTCGGCCTCATCCAGGTACGCGGTGGTCATGAAGATGGTGATGCCGTCCTGGAGCAGTTGATAGAGGATGGCCCAGAAGTCGCGCCGCGAAACGGGGTCCACGCCGTTGGTGGGCTCGTCCAGAAACAGGATCTGCGGACGGTGCAGGAGCGTGCACATGAGCGCCAGCTTCTGCTTCATGCCGCCGGAAAGCTGCGCGCCCTGCCGGCGGCGGAAGGGCTCCATGCGGGTCATGCGCAGCAGGCGCGCGGTCAGCTCGCCGCGCTGCGCGCCGACGATGCCGAACAGGTCGGCGTAGAACACCATGTTCTCTTCCACGGTCAGGTCGCCGTACAGCCCGAAGCGCTGGGCCATGTACCCGATGCGGTCCTTCACCGCCCGCGACTCGCGCGCCACGTCGTGGCCTGCCACGCGCGCGCTGCCTTCGCTGGGGTCCATCAACCCGCACAACATGCGCAGAGTGGTGGTCTTGCCGGCGCCGTCGGGACCTACCAGGCCGAAGATCTCGCCCGGCGCCACCGTCAGGTTCAGGTGGTCCACGGCTGTCAGCGCGCCGAAGCGGCGGGTGAGGTCGCGGGTTTCGATGATCGGTTCCATGGTGCGTTCAGTTCAGGACGATCTCGGCATCCGCCGGCATGTTGGATTTCAGCTCGCGCCGCGGGTTTTCGACTTCGATTTTGATGCGGTAGACCAGCTTGACGCGCTCGCGCTCGGTCTGGATCTGCTTGGGCGTGAACTCCGCCTCGGAAGAAATGAACGTGACCCGCCCGTCGTACACCTTTCCCGGATACGAGTCGGTGGTGACTTTGGCCTTCGACCCCAGCTTGACCTTTCCCAGGTCGGACTCATCGACGTACCCGCGCAGCCAAGGGTGGTCGATGTCGCCCACGGTGACCACCGCCGCGCCGGGCGCCAGCACCTCGCCCACGTCGGCCGCCTTCACCAGCACCACGCCATCCACCGGCGAGGCGGCCACGGTGTCGGCAAGCTGCGTGTCGATCAGGTTGAGGCTGGCCCTGGAGCGGCCGATCTCGGCGCGCCGGGTGGTGATTTCCTGTTCGCGGCGCTTCATTTCCAACGAGTTGGCCTCGGCCATCTTCAAGGCGCCGCGGGCCCGCTCCACCTGGGCCTGCTGGGCGTTGACCTGCTCGATGCGCGGCCCGGCGTCGACCAGGGCCTGGCGCTCTTTGGCGGATTTCAGGGCCGCGTCGGAGCTTTCCCAGTGGGTGCGGAACTGGTCGAACTGGGCGCGCGAGATGTCGTCGTTCTTGTACAGGACCTGGGCGCGGTCCCAGTCGGCCCTGGCGCGGTCCAACTCGGATTGCGCTGCATCCACCATGGCTTTGGCATCCATCTTCTCTTGCGGCCGCGAACCGTTCTGCAACTCCGCCAGGCGCGCCTGGTTGGCCGACAGGTCGGCCCTCCGCTGCTCGAGGTCGGCCGCCAGGTTGGCCTTCTGCCAGGCGAGCGAGGTCTCGGCCTGCGCCAGTTGCGATTGGGCGGATTCCAGACCCGCAGTCTCGCGCGCGCGTTGGGCCGTCAACTGGTCGCGATCGAGGCGGGCGATGATCTGTCCCTGCTTCACGGCGTCGCCTTCGTCCACGTTGCGCTCGATGAGCCGTCCCGCGGTTTTGAAGGCGATGTTCACCTCGGTCAGCTCGATGTTGCCGGAGACCAGGAGGCGGTTGTCCGGCGCGCGCCCCATGTTGCGGTACGCGTACACTCCCGCGACGCCCGCCGCCGCGAGCACCAGCACGATGATTATGATTCGCTTCTTCATGATTCGCCCCTAGCTAGTGCACCATCGCTCTCACTTTGCCCAGCGCCTGCGTCAGATCGATCCGGGCGAGGCTGTAGCCGTACAAAGCCGCCGTCTGGTTGTCGCGCGCGCGCTCCAGGCGCGTCTGCGCGTCGGTCACTTCGATGCTGTTGGTGACCCCGGCGTCATACCGCCGCCGCGCCTGCGCCAGCTCGTTGTCCGCCAGCTCCAGCCCGTCTTTAGCGACTTTGACCTGGTCCTCGGCCGATTTCAGCGCGTCCTGCGCCAGCCGCACATCCAGCTCGATCTGCGCCCGCAAGTCGGCCGTGCGAACCTTCTCCGCGCGATATTGCGAGGCCGATTCCGCGCGCCGTGCATCCCGCCGGCCGCCATCGAACACTGGCACGCGCAGCGAAATGCCGTAGGTGCGCGTGGGCAGCGCGTTGTCCAGCCCCGTGCCGCTCGAGCCGTAATCGCCGAACGCCGCCACGGAAGGCAGCCGCTCCATCCTGGTGGCGCTGGCGGCAAGACGGGCGTTGTCTTCGCGCTCCTGCTGCGCCTGCAAGTCGGGCCGGTCGTGCAGGGCCTGCGCGCGAGCCTGCTCGAGCGTCACCGCATCCACCGGCACGTATTGCAGCCGGTCGGTGAGCACGATATCCGCGCTCAGCCGCATGCCCATGACCCGAAGGAGCTGCAGGTGCGCGGCGCGGCGCGCATTTTCCGCCACCAGAAGGCGCTGCTGGTCGTTGGCAAGCTGCACTTTGGCGCGCGTGACCTCGATGCCCGTGCCGGTGCCGACATCCTTCTGGTGGACGGCCTGGTCGAGCATCGCCTGCGACAGCTTAACGTTGGCCTGTGCGGTTTCCACGTCGGCATCGGCCTTGACCGCCGCCAGGTACGCCCGTGCCACCTGGGCCGCGACCCCCTCCTGGGTGCTCTCGACATCCGAGCGCGCCGCCGAGACGCCCACCTTGGAGGCCTGGAACCGCCGGATGGAACTGAAGTCGAACACGCTCTGCGACACCGACACGCGCGCGTCCATGGTGGTGAAGGGACCCACGAACGTGGGGAAAGTGAATCCCGGAATGGGCACCGATAACTGGATCCCCATGGCCGCCAGATTGGCCGTACGGCTCTGCTCGGCGAATTGCGCGTCCAGGTTGGGCAAGAGCGAGGCGCGCGTCTCGAGTGAACGGAGCTCGGCCTGCTTCAACGCCTCTCCTGAAAGCTGAATGTTGGTGTTGCCCTCCGGCGAAGTCGCGATGTCGACGGCCTGCTTGAGGCTCAATTGCAACGGCTGGCCGGCTGCCAGGGTCGCCGCCGCCAGCAACACGCATGCGAATTTCATTGTTCTTCCCTCGATTCCCTGATAGGTGCCTGGAAGCCGCCGCTCAGGAAGCTGACCAGACGCCCGATCCGGCTGCGAAAGTCCCCCAGGTCGGCGCCCCGCTGCGTAAAATCGGGCGGGCCGCACATGGTGTGGGCCATGGCGCCGATCATGAAGTGGATCCGCCACAGCAGCTCTTCCTCCGGCAGTTGCGGCAGGGCGCGCCGCAGGGCGGACTGCGTGCGCCGGGTAACTTCCTGAAAATGCTTGGCGACGATCCCCATCATGAGGCCCTCAGCCAGCATCCGGCCCATCATGCGGACGAACGGAGGGTTGCATTCCGCAGCCGCCGCCATGGGCAGGAAGAAAGCTTCCAGCACCTGATCGACCGGAGGCGGTGCGGTTCCGGCTTCCGCCTCCACCTGGTCGAGCAGCCGCAGCCGTTCCACGTTCACGGGCGCTGCTTTCCGCAGAACTACTTGATCCAGAAGCTCTTCCTTGGATCCGAAGTGGTAGTGGACGGCCGCCAGGTTCACCCCTGCCCCGGCCACGATATCGCGCAGCGAGGTGGCCGAGTAGCCGCGTTCGCCGAAAAGGCGTTCGGCGGTGTCGAGGATTTTCGTCTTGGTTTCGATCACTGGGTCATACGACTGATTCAATCAGTCGTATGAAATAATCGTACGGGCGGATGGATCCTCGTGTCAAGCGCAATACCAAAGCAATCTGGCCGGTAGAGTAGGAGAGAGGGCGACGCTTGCAGCGCGACCCACTCTCCCCTCGTCGAACCGGACAAGCGGATTTCCACATCGCGCCGATAGATCCGGTCGTACAACACGTAAAACCGGAACTTCGGCTCCTGCTTGGCCTTTGGGTTCAGCTTCTGTCTCAGCAAAGAGAGTTTATCCGGCAGTCCGTCTCCACTCGCCTGTTTCTTCAGGGCTTCGATATGCAGCCGTTGTTCCGTAGCGGGAATCTCTTCCAAGCGGCTCTCCTTCCCTCTTACAGCAGCAATGCTTTCAGTAAGGCCCCTTTGCTCCACGGGCGTTACCCCGCTTCCTCCCGACTCGCTCCGGTTCCGCTACATGTACGAACGAGCAATTTACATGGTGAATTCCTTTCAATTCACAAGATCAGCCAGGCTTAGCCTGGTGTACCGGATGCACGCGGATGAACGCCGGTAAGAATCTCTTGTTTTCCATCGGCGTTCATCTGCGTTCATTCTGCGGCCTATCCATGGCGAACGCCGATTTGCGCGGTTACCCGCCCCTGCGTTATCCTGAAATCTCGATGGCAAACACCTATTCCGCGCTCAAGCGGGTGCGCCAGACCGAGCGGCGCACGGAATTCAACCGGAAGAGCAAGACCCGCCTGCGGCACCAGATCCGCGCCATGCGCCGTGCGATCGCCTCCAAGGACGCCCAGGCCGCCGCCGCTATGCTGCCGGCGACTTTTTCGATTATCGACCGGTTGGCCAAGACCGGCATCATCAAGAAGAACACCGCGGCCCGCTACAAGTCGAACCTTCACCTGCGGGTGAAGGCCCTCTCGGCATGAGCGGTTCAGCCCACTAGCCTCAAAACAAACTGCTCCATCACGATGCGGTCGTCCGGTCGCGCATCGCGAAGCCCCCGGTCGGCCTCGAAGATCAGCCGCATGGCGCGCTCCAGTTGCGGTTTGCTGAATCTGGCGGCGGTCTCGAACACCTGCTCGGCGCGCGCGCTCCACATGGGCACCCCTGTGCGCGAGAAGTGTCCCAGCACCTGCTGCGGGCTCTTCAGACCGGCCTCGCATGCCACCAGCGCCATGCGGAATTGCGTCGAAAGGAACGCCAGCGCCAGCGGCAGGTACTCACCTTCCTTGGTGAGCGTGTCGAGAAACTCCAGCGCGGCCGTGCGGTCGCGCCGGCCCAGGGCGTTCACCAGCGCGAAGATGGTGGTGGCGCGCGCGTCGGGCACCAGGGCGGCAATGTCCTCCGCCTCCACCGTGCGGCTTCCGGCGTACAGCGCCAGCTTCTCGATCTCCACGGCGATGCGCGCGATGTCGGCGCCCAGCGCGTCCACCAGCAGGTCGAGCGCGGCCGGTTCCAGGCGGAAGCCCGCCCGGCGCGCCAGCTCTTCGGCTTCCTGGCGCGCTTCCCGGCTCCCGTAGCGCCGCAGTTCCACCACCTGGTCGATGGCCGCGTAGAATTTGCGCACGCGCTCCTGCTTGCGCTTGTCGTCGCCCTCGAAATCGTAGCGGATGGCCTCGAATACCAGCGCCACGCCGGGCGTGGGGTCCTTCAGGTATGCGGCCAGCGGAGCGGCGTCTCCCGCTCCGCCTTCGCCCTCGGACTCGTCCTCCGTGGAGCGGCCGCGCGGCAGGGCCGCCTCGGCGTTCCTCACCCAGATGAGCCGCTCGGAGGCAAACAGCGCCAGGGAGCGCGCGTCGTCGAGCACTTCGGCCAGCGAAACCGCGTTCAGGTCGTGCTCGGCCAGCGAGTCCGCGGGAAACAAGGCGACTAGCGCTTCCTTGATACGGCGGCGTCCGTACGATTCCGGGCCCAGTAGAAGAATCCCCGGCGGAACGGCGGATTTCCGGATGCGCGCGAGCAACTGGGCGGGAGTCATGGGCGGATCAAAAATTCTCCAGGATGGCGGTGACCACGCTTCGCGCCAGGTCGCGGCTCAGGCGGTGAACCGCGGCGCCGCTCTCGTCGAAGTAAACCTGCGGATCCACGGAAACCTCGTAGCGCTCGCGAAATTCGTAGCTCGTGCGCTCGAACAGAACCTTCCCCGTGTGCCGGTCCGTGAGCTTGAGGTTGAGGGTGACCACCACCTGCGCCCCCGTGGCCCGCCCCGACTTGGGGTCGGAGGTGGTGGGGATGCTCTCGAACTTGGCGACGATGCCGACCAGCTCCGCATCCGCCTGGGCCGGATCGGCCACGATCACGTACCGCGTGCGCGCGTGGAACTCGCGCGCCAGATCGGCGGGCAGCACGCGCGCGATGTCGTAGCGCGGGGTCGCGTTGAGGAACGCGGCAATGGAGATGGTCTTGATGTCCTTGGGCATCATCCCGGTGCGGCCGGCGATGTGGTAGCCGCACCCCGCGGCGGCCAACACCAGAATCCCCACCAGCGGGGCCGCGCGCCTCATAGCAGTTGCCGGGCCACGGCCACGGCGTTCTCCGCCGCCAGCCGCAGGTTATCGGCCACCATCCAGAACCAGCAGGCTTCCGCGTTGTTGCGGTCGGGGGTGATGGCGCCTACGCTGATGCCGCTCTGTCCCGCCTGGCCCACGATGGTGGGGGGATCGAGTTCTTCGCCGCGCACATCGATGGCGTCCATCCCCAGGCCGCTTTCGAGAGCTTCCACGCGGGGATTGCCGTCGAATTCCACCCACGCGGAAAAACTAAAGCCGTGAAAGACCGGCGCCTGGATCAGACGCAGCGACGGCACCGGCGCGCCCTCGCCTTCCCCCGCGAGAGCCAGCAGCGAGACCAGGTGGCGTTCGATGCGCAGCTCGGATTCCTCCAGGCCGGCGGGCGCTTCGTCGCCGTACCGGGCCAGCAGGTTGAAGCTGAGCTGCGTATCGAAAACCGCCTGCGGCAGGCTCTTGAACGACAGCAGGCTGATGGTCTGCTGCTGGAGTTCCTCGATGCCGGCGGAGCCCTGCTCGCTGGCCGGGGCGAGGATGTGAATCACCGAACGGCGGATGGGATCGTGGGCGTGGAGGCGGCGGAGAAACAGCGCCAGCGCGATAGCCGCCGGATGGGCGATGACATGCACGTTGCCGTCTTCCACCGGCTCGGATTCCACCAGCGGAGCGCGCAGCCGGGCGTCGGGCCGCTCCTCGGCGGCATACGTCACGTCGATGATGGCGGCGTCCCCGGCAAGCTCCAACGCCCGGCGGCTGGAGGCCGGGGAACCCGCGAGGAATACCGCGCGCGCGCCCTCGATGCTGGCGGCACTCAGTAGCGTGACCAGGACCGGTTCGTCGTCAATGCGGGTGACCTTGCCGACCTCTTCTTCCCCGGCGGCGATGAGCCGAAGGTCGGCGCCGGGCACGGAGCTGGAAACGAGGTCGCGGATTTCGCGGCCGAGAAGCGATTCGCTGCCGACTAAGGCGAGCGTGCCTCCACGCTTAGCCAATCTGGTGCTCCGGGGCGGGCGGAGGCGGGGAGTGCCGCAGGCGCCGCCGGACGATGCCGCCGATGCGGATCACGATGCCGCTGCCCACGTACATCGTGGCCATTGCCAGCAGCACTGGCTCGCCATAGTTCCAGATGGCGTAAATGAGGCCGCCCAGCACGATGATGATCAGGGGTGTGTAGGGCTTGGTGAGATTGATGCCCTTAAAGGCGTAGTAGCGCCAGGTGCTCACCATCAGAAAGCCGAGCAGCAGCAGCAGGGCCAGCCAGGCCACGGCTAACGGCCACCAGACGATGGGCTCGGCGTCGAACGCATACACCACCGCTGCTACCAGGCCGGCCGCGGCGGGAATCGGCAAACCGACGAAGTACTTGCGGTCCGGACGGCCCGGATTCTTGGGGGTGGGGTTCTTCTGGATGTTGAAGCGCGCCAGGCGGGAGGCGCCGCACAGCAGGAACAGAAACGCGATGAAGTAGCCGGCGTTGAAAAGCTGGTGGCGGACGCCCTCGGCCAGCGTGGGATCGACGAACTGCACTCCCCAGGCGAAGGCCAGAATGGCGGGCGCGATGCCGAAGCTGATGACGTCGGCAGAGAATC
>Ga0335081_10018555_pt1 | contig 11245 bp, 13 predicted proteins | sample Lox_Sample_35_FD_206713 | JGI IMG/M metagenome (GOLD analysis project Ga0335081, IMG submission 206713) | Soil microbial communities from Loxahatchee National Wildlife Refuge, Florida, United States - Lox_Sample_3.5 | ecosystem: Environmental > Terrestrial > Soil > Wetlands | place: USA... | reverse complement strand
AAATCGGGAATGAGACATGTTATTTATATTATTGAGGATTATGCTGGATTCGACCGTCCAGAATTTATCGAAGCCATACAGACTGCAATATCGTCCTCGCAGACAGTCGACAACTTTTTCGTTAAACGCGTGAAAAACATCCAAGAAACAATCGGATATCTCCAACGCATCTCCAAATTCCTCACAAAAATACATCGGGTATTTCCTATACACACCATATAATTGATGCAAGAACCGCACTCTGACGATCATCCCGGAATCCCAAATCGACACCCGAACCTTTTACAATCTGAAGGCCAGTCTCGCGTGCCCAAATACATACCATTGCATCTCATACCAAACATTTGCAGCCATCGCCTCGAAATCCGCCTCGCTTAATATCGGCGACGTCTTTTTGAAGATGTTAATGAGTATCAAGGGCGTCAGCGCGGAAAAAGCCATTGAAATTCAAAAACATTTTCCGACGTTGAATGAATTGATCAAGGCGTTCGAGAGGGTGGATGAACGGAAGGGAAAGATGATCATTGCTGAGCGATGCGCCAAATATGGACGGAGGAAGATTGGAAATGTGTTGAGCGGGAAGATATATGAGGCTTTTAAACCTTCGTAGTTCTTGGGAGTTAGTCATTTTTGCTTTTGAGACGGATTTGGGAGTTTTTTGGAAGGAGGTGGTCAGGTGAGAAGAATTTTAGCCGGATTTTATTCATGGACAACAATTCTGGTTGTTGTCTCATATGGCCCCGGGTTTTTTCATCATGAGGATAAGGGAGGAGAAAGGTTTAATACCTGAATTTGTAGCATCAGCTTGAGGACTTTTGAAGGCGCAAGTAGAGCCAATCAATTGCATCCTTCACTCCATCCCTGAACATTATTTCGGGCTTATAGATTGGATATACCCAGTTAATGCACTGATTGGGAGAACCTTGCTGTCTCGTGCGCTCATGGCTTCGGCAATCCTCGTGAATCCCGCCTGCTGAATCTCTTCCACTTTTAAAGAGTTGGGCAGATCCTGCTTATTGGCCAACATCAACACAGGAATATCCGTCGTATCCTGGTGATGAACAACTGATTCTATCCCCATCAAAGACCACTCTTATGCGAACTGACGCACCCAAAGTATCCTTGCATTCCTCAATTCGTCCTTGATCTGTGGCATCGACGACAAATATCAGGGCGTCACTTTCTCGATAATACTCCTCCCAGATTCTCCTCAAGTTTTCTTGTCCCCCCAAATCCCAAAATGCCATGTTGAGCCGGACGCTGTCTCCAACAGTGATTCTACCGATATTCTGGCCAACGGTGGGACGAATGTTCTCCGGTTGAAAGAGAGTTGTGGAATAAGTTGACTTGATCATCTCCAAAAGGGTTGATTTGCCGGCATTGTCGAGGCCTAGGATAAGGACATTCCGCGTAGGAAATCGTGGTGGTTGATTGTAGTATTGATAGAAGCCCTTCAGCAGATGATACATGTCTTCGCTGACGCCCGAGTGCTTGACTGAATTGAAATTACAGTAGTAGGGTCTTACGTTCCAAGACCTAATTTCGCTCACTGCAGAAAGAACGCGGAAATTTTGTTCTTCCACCACGAAAGGTACGCCTGCCCTGGACGACCCCACGGCTAACTGTACTCTAGCATCCGTCAAATTGCGTTGTTTTGCATGTCGTGATTTGTATCATGGCAATTTGATGCAAGTGACGTGCCGAAGAACTTTTTGATGCTGAGAATAAGCTTAGAGCCAGCTAAGCGCCTTTCAATCTCCATCGAGGAAGAAGCAGATCTTCCGTGGGCCGGGAGACTCTTACAACATATTAAATCGGACTAATGGGTTTGGCTGAAAGAAGATTAAAAGAAGATTAAAATAAAATTGTCTTTCATGGCTTTGAATAGAATAATGTCTTTCACAGCGAGAGCTATGCTACTGCAGTGTCCCTTCACAAGAAAGTGAGAGCGTTCATTTTGAACGCCGACGATCACCTGCGCCTCGCCGCTGGATGTGTCAACAAACACGAAGGCATGAGGCATGAACATTCTCGGCGACTCGGATTCAAGGCCATCGACAATTAACATTCTCAAACGATTCTACACGAAACCAATCACTTTGGAAGAACATCTGCAGCAAACCGTATCCACCACCCGCTTCAATCGGGTCGCCAGTGCAACGCGAAAGAACGAGACAATCCGAAAACTCGTGACGACCACGCTCGTCTGCAGTAATAAAATCTCCTTCGACGAGGAAGACGATGATGTGGGAGAACACACTTCTCTACTCATAAATGGAGATCATGCCGCTCAATCTGAGGTGTCTTTACTTCTCACCGCGTCCTCACGGTAGGTGGTAAATCAGGCGTTACGTGTTATTCTATCACGTCGCGGGTTCATTAGCAACGTATTAGCTCAAGGCTACAAAAAGGTGGACTGGGTCTGGCAGAGGGTTCATTGACTTTAGGCTGACAGAGGTCAATGGAATCAACCCATATCGGATCTTGGATTCGGAATCGTCAATACATACCCAAATCATCGAGTCGCCGAATTGAAGTCAGCGCGATGGAATTTACTTTTCAATCTGTATAGCCATGAGCCTGGTATTATGACTAATAAATAGCATTGGAGAAGAACATATGTTGTCATTGTTATTGAATAACAGTATTTTCTTGCTCATTGAGAATGACTTTTACACTCAATTAACTGGTTCCAGGAGCCGTCGATGATTCTGACAACTAGGAACTTCGCTCGCCGACGTCCCGCCGTTGCCACTATCAACGTATGGTAAACCGGATACTACGACTGAAAAAGCGAATGCTTCAACGAAGCCATCACGGAAACGGAAACCGAAGGCACAGAAATCTCAGCCCACAAAACGAAGAAAATGTAATAATTCCGAAGACCCGGATGCCCCGAAAACGCCAAATGCGATCATCTTTGCTCGATCGCGTATATTCTACTCACGCCCATCCAAATCCGTCCGAGGACACGTCATTTACGGCCTCAGAATAGAACGTGCTTCCCGCAGCCCAGAACATGATCTCACATTCAGATGTTTTAAATCGCTATCCAGATCATACAAGTCCCCAGCAAGCAAAGCACATTATGAAATATATCTTCCCACGAGAATTTCGTCTTCATAACGTGTTTACTCACGCCACAGATCGTCGAGAGACTACGCATGCGTTTAAAGACTATACTGATCGCGAACAGGAGATTAAACTGGCGAATCCAGGCAGAGACGAAAAGGTTTTCCGTCGCCTTGCTGGGATTTTACCTTTAATCTCGAAGATGCAAAATCTGCAAAAAAGGTGCGCGTATGATGCATTGATTAAATATTACTGCTCCCCACCGAAGAACGAACGTGTCGATGAACCCGGGAATGATGTTCCTGTCGGGACTCTGGAAGAGGAGACGGATAGAAGTAAGCTATGGACGCAAAAAGACATTAGCGGATTGTCGCTGGAACAGGAGTCGATGGATATGCAGCCCCCAATCAACGAGATTGACATCATGCAACATCACACCCCACATCACCAGGTCCGTTCCAAGGATATATTGTCTAATTGCAGGTCATAGCTTTCATTTGTGCAATTGTAAAGAATATCATTCCAAAAGCCCTTTTTGGTAGCGATCACAATTTGCAACAGGTCCTTAAAGGTAATTCGGAAATTGATAGGTCTGATGGTAGGCATTGCAACCTTTATCAAAATCAGACGATTTGAGATAATATCGCTTCATTTGGTAATGACCGGAGTAAAGGTATTCTCATGAACAACGAAGTCTGACAGTAGATCACCGAGATCCCTTGGCTGGCCCCTCCGAATGTCAAGCCTGAAGCAAAATTATCTTCCCCGGATTTAAAGAAAAGAATGGAACTCTTTACCGAATTCATCTACTGGCTTTTCGATTCTCTATTGATTCACCTCCTCCGATCGAATTTCTACATCACAGAGACCGCGGTACATCGGAACAAAGTCTTTTACTTTCGACATGATGTATGGAATGCGATATCTCTACCCTCCATAACCAAACTCAAGGATACAATGCTCGAGGAAATCCCTAGAGTTCTATCAAATATCGGCCTTGACTGATTTATAGGAGAGAGCGAGATTGATTCTTAAGAACGCAGGCAGAAAGTCTATGGGATACAGTTTTGTGAGATTCCTGCCCAAGGAAACGGGTGTGAGGTGTATTACAAACCTCCGACGAAGAGCGTATAAAATCGTAATGCCCCTGGACTCATGGTATTGATCCCAGGAGCCCGAAGAATCTCGAGCATCGAAATCCCAGAAATATCTTGGTCCCTCAATCAACTCGATTTTGAAACCTATTTTCAGCGTCCTGAATATGGAGAAGGTATCAAATGTTTTAGGAATCTTACTGACTCAGAATCGTGACCCCTCGCATATTGGAAACGCACTATTCTCCTCCACTGATATGTATGCGAAGCTCCGAGAATTTCAAAAGATGCGGGTGGAGAAAAGCTGGACATTGTACTAGTAAAGTGCAAGATTACACTAACGATAGCCGGCCATTGTATTTTGCACGGGTCGATATTCGAACCGCGTTCGATACGGTTAATCAGGATAAATTGTTGAACATTATTTCCGATGTTGTTAAAGGCGAAGAGTATGCATTGCACCGATATTGCGAACTCAACATCGACCGAGGGAAGGTCACGAAACGTTTCGATGTAAGGGCTTCATCTTTCGGTACCTTCCCTTCTAAGGAGTGCAATTAACATGTAGATGGCCTTGTCAATGCCGAAAGTTTCGCCAAGGAAACCGCTAAATCGAACTTTCATCGAGTTTTAATCGAGCAAGCTATTCCAACATTCATGGAAAGGGATGAAGCGTTGCTTCTCCTCGAAGAGCACATCACGAATAATATTCTCAAAGTTTGATTGTTTCCCACGAGATCACGACTCACGAGTTAGATCGGCAAGAAGTACTTCAGACAAAGGGTTGGGATCCCGCAGGGCTCTGTGCTCTCAACAGTCTTGTGTAATATTTATTATGCGCATCTGGAAAAGAACAAACTCACTTTCATGGAAGATGGAGATGGGATTTTGCTTCGATTGATTGACGATTTCCTTTTCATTACGATGAACAAAGAGCACGCCCAACGGTTTCTCCGAGCCATGTGCGATGGTGCGTGCCCATGATGACTTGACTGACGATAAGGTCATCCTGAATATGGATGTTCGATCAACATGGCCAAGAGTTTAGCCAATTTCGACATCACCGTTAATAGAACAAAGGTCCCTCGACTTACTCAAGGGAGATTCTTTCCGTTTTGTGGGAATGCCATAGACATGGAAAATCTCGACATAATAAAGGATCCAACAAGACTGGAGGGATCGGGTATTATCGTTTCCTGGGAGCTTTATTGAAGCCTAGTCATCGATTCTTTAACCATCGAGAGATCGCAAACGCCGGGCAAAGCGCTGCTTGTAAAGGCACTGAAGTAGTTCCCAGCATCACGATTTGTAACAATAGTGCTTTGAAACTTGGCGGGCACGTCATGTTTATCGACACAAAATTTAATTCCCTCCTCACCGTCTTCCAGAATTTGTATCAGCACTTCTCGACTACTGCGATGAAACTGCATCATTACATTCGGGCAATGGGTGTTCGTCCTTCCGAGAAATTTATCAAAGGTAAACAGCTTGATAAACGAATTTTGACGTCAGGCGTCATTGAGCAGGTTATCGTTCTCCAATTCACCTTAACGAGGTCGCATCTGAAGGCCTGGAGAGGCAGCGCCTGCGCAGTGACGAATACGCATATACGTTGGTATGTCCTTCCATCCGCCGCTCTAACGTCTAGGCTTGGCGCAAAGGCATTCTTAACCGTCCTGGCGGCGAAACAGACAGGCTACAATGAAACGATTAATTGGTTAAAGGAGATGATGAAGGGAAATCATTGTGGTCGATTGCAGAGGAGCGTGGAACGGATCGCTTCCCGACACAACAGAACAAACCGGATCAAATACTGAAGTGGCCGTTCGTTTTGAGGAGATAGATATGTACTGTTGTGATTTCTCAGAGGCTGTAAAATTTACAAACACACAGCAGCCATCAAGACAAGCCTCGTCTACGTGAAATATACTACCACCGAAGAAGAGCCTATAGAAAATAAAAGGAAAGACAGTTGTAATAAAAGCTAACATAGAGTAGGATGATGTGTAGAACAAACCTTATCCCCTTCCGTCCGCAATTTCCTTTCCAAGCCATATTATACTCACAATTTCAGCTAACCACAACTGGGATTTTGTTGAGAAAGTGGACCCTTCAGTATAACGTCCAACCAAACAAGAATAAAAGCCATTTATCTCCCACACCACGCTCCAAACAATAGGCAAAGAACAAGCGAATCGAACCGAACCATCCACACTCAATTTCGGGAGAACCGCCCCCGGTAAAACCGGGTATGTAAGTCCGACCAAAATCTAAAATACAATCTTTGAAGTTGAATGACTTTGCAATTACAGTCCATCCATTTGTACAAAAACAGGAGTTTCGTGAGAGTAGAGAGTTATATAGTTGTTGCTGAAGATGTAGGTGGTTCAGCAGGTTTTTGATCGGGAGATTTAGAGCCTTGTGATGGGGCAGAGGGCATTGCGAATCCTTCGCCACTGGAAAGTGGGTCTGTTGTTGGGATGGAGGATGCGACCATGCCACTCGCCCGTCGGGCACGATAGTCTGCGAGGGAGAGCTTGACTTTCGGGGTTGATGGGGTACCGAGGGGGGATGCCGGCGGTATTATCCCTGGAGTCCCTGCCGTTGAGAAGTAGGACACGGAGGGTTGTGACGAGGTTGCCGATGTCGGTTGTGTTTGTCCTGTTGGAGGCGGCTCAGGGACATGTTGGAACTGCGGCGGCATTGTAACTCGTAAATTTGGCGGCACTTTTGTCGAAGCAGGGGTTTCACTCGGTGGAGGCGAAGCTTGCGATGGGCTATTGATAGTCGTCGTTGAGGTGATTGGCTCCGGTTTATCAATCACCATGGCATGACTCTCCGCTTCCTTCAATGACTGCTCGTACTCCCGTTTCGCGGTCTCGGCATACTTTTTGAACCACAGCAGCTGAGGCGGCGTCCAGTTGTCCGACAACGTCGATCGAACAATCCACTTTGGCAGATTCGTCGATACGTCCCCATTGTCCCCGGCCGGTGGCTGTAACCTCACCTTCTTGGCACTCGGTTCCTTAGGGCGACCTTTCATACTCCGCTTGACCCGATTCGGAATACGTCCTCCAGGATTCGGCGAGCCCTCATTTACAGAGGCTCCACTTTCTGATACTCGATCAGCTCCGGGGGATGGAGACAATGATTTCCGTTTAATTCCACGACCCTTAGAGGCGTTGGCGGCGGCCGTTGTTGACGATGTTGACATCGCTCGATGAGCCGTCGGTCTCGATTCCGATGAAACAATGGAACTCTGCCGTTTTCGTTTCCCTCCCTGGGTCTCATCCATATCCTCCGACCTTTTCCTCTTATCCTTTTCCTTTTCTTCCATCCGCGCGAACTGAGCGAGAGCCTGTTCTATTTTTCGTTGTTCGCGAGATGTCTGCGGAGCGTGGACATCAATGGCAACCTCCTTTGATGGTGTTCTGTCCCGACTCGTGGGCTTGCCCCGTGAATTCGGTCGAGAATCCTCGTCCATTTCACTTCCCTCTTGATCATCGCTTCGTGGCATCCCGTCGATGGACATGACGTCACTTGACGTCCGCATCGAGGGCGAGTCGGGCAGTGCCATGGCTGCTTTCTGCAGACGCGAAAAAATACATCGATCGTCGTGACATGCGCATTCGCCGCTGACGGAAAGAATTGTCAAGGCGTACGTAGCCATACCTCGTAGTAAGTCTGGCGTATACACTTCCACCAATGGCTTGGTTTCCCCTCGTACTGAATAGATCATTTCCTCCATTTTATGCGCCATATTCCAGTCGTGCGAAACAGTGATTTCTTCTCTTGTCTTGATATTCCGCGTGGCGAATAGTCCGAAATGGAGACCTTGATGGGGAACAATGAAGAGTGCTACCCGGGCATTGGGGAAACAACTTTTTCGGACGTAGCGAGCTTCGTTGCCGACTTGACGTGCATCGATGTACAATTCAAGGGTAAGTGGAGGCGCGAAGTGGACAAAGGACTTGGGTCTTTGGAGGATTGAGAATTGATTTACGGGATCGTTTCGGTAGTTGCGTTGGAAGCCCAAGTGACCGGTTATTTCGGTGATGAATGACGTATCGTTGATAGGTTCCGCGGCGAATAGTCCGTAATACGGGGGGGTAAAGCTTTCGGAGTCGGCCTTTTTGGCGATGGGTTGTCGCATCGTTTTCTGGGTTTCATTTTCGATCGACTCTATTCGTTCGATACCCTCTGGTAGGTCTGTTGTTAGACGAATGTCACTACGGGACAGTATACCTTCAACAGGAAGTTCTTCTAGTCGCCGTAGCTGTTGTTCCAGCAATGGACGTAGTGCCGGAGCCACCTCAACCTGAGCCCGATGTTCATACTCGTCTCCACTAGGCCAAAGTGGGATATTCGGCTCCTCCTCATTAACCACATCGACCTCCTCCTGTTGCGGCGGCAGTGGGGGCTGCTGTGATTGCGACGGCGCAACTGTTTCGACCTGAGAAGCACTGCCTCCCCGCCCGGCAGCCCGAGGTCTCTTCCCGTCCGTCCGTCGCGGCGGACTAGGATGTTTCTCTTTTCGACTCTGTGGTGGCGGTAAATTCGGGGAGGGTCCCAACGATGACGATGCCGAATTTTGATGAGCACCGGGTTTCGTCTTGGGGTGGCCGGATGTTCGTCTCTTGGGTTTATGGTTTGTCTGTTGTTCTTCTTCCTGACGCTGTCGTTGCAGACGGATTGCCTTTTGAATGTCGAGGGGCCGTGGGTTACATTCGTCGCAGAGGTATTTGTCGGGGGCGTCTTTCGCATCGTAGATTCCTACACAGGCGCCATGTTGCCACACTGAACATCGGTCGCAGAAGATGGTGAAGCCGTCGTCTTCATCGATGCCACATATGCCTAGAGAACAGTTAGAGGGGATGGAGGAAGCAGGGAGGGTACATCGTATGATGCCTTTGTCTTCGGGAGACTGAGGAGGGAGGTCGACCGGGGATTCCTGGTCTCCATTGACGGTAGATATTATGGATTCAGGGTGAAGTGTTTCGGGTAACACAGCACTGCCGTCTGGCATGGTAGTCTTCGTGTCAACGTCCGGTTGAATCATAAGTCTATTGAGCGACTCATTGAAGTCGAGGGCGCGGGAAAGAGGGAGGTCTGGAATCGTGACGGACTAGGAACTATGCCCACAGGAAATGTCAGTCTGCTGCTCCCCTCCCCAAACGAACAAATGAAGCGTATAAAATAATGAAAGGCAAAGGCAGAGCAATCCCATTACAACCTCATCCAACTCCGTGTCTTAAATCTAGCCAGAAGACACATAATACAGGCTGGAAGAGGGAGGGGATCGACGAGAGTTGGACAAGTTGAGTTGCCACTAAGGAGAGGAAAGTAAATGACACCGAGGGACGTTACCAGGTAAGAAATCAAACGTAGAGCAGAAAGAGCGTGAAGAAAGGAATATAGGACGTATTGACGTGGTTGGGGCAGCGCACAAGGGGGCGGTATGTACGCAGACGGGGGGGTGTGGTGTGTGCGTGTTCAACAGAAGTGAAAAATGGGAGGCGAGAGAGAACGTCGAGCTGAGTTATAAAAATTTTATTAAATATAAGTTGGTGGGTTGACTGTGTGTTGGTCTTCTCTGTGGTGCGCTTTTTGGAGCGTCCAACCTAATACGAGGCTCAGCTGTGTAACAGCTGCTTTTTGATTTGCCCACGCGGCTGCACGATCAGTCAGCCAACCTTCCGAAAACTGAAAACCATGCACTCGTTTGAACCAATCAGAGGAGGTTATTTACGTGAATCCCCTCGTGGCCCAGTCGTCCGAGTCGGCCAGGTGTGCTCAAGCGAGCGGTGCTGTATCAGCGCCATCTGTTGTTGAAAGGCCACTCGTTGAACCCTTCGTGGACTTTTGGGTATCGAGAAGAAAACAGAATCCCAAGTCTTCGAGGCGTGCACTCTAGGTGAAAATTTAGTTCTCTTTCGTACAAAGAGCGGCGATCGCCATCTGCTCTGGATTACTGTAGTCCAGGCGAAGGGGACTTAACCTGGTTTCTTCAAGGCAAAAATCACCGCCGAGAACGGTGCCCTTTTATAGGACATAAATAGACAATGTTTTCACATTCCAAAACACCGCTGTTCGAGACGCGTATACGATGTTTGCGGGGACCCTCGGCATCATCGGCTTTCTGAAATGAAATGCCTGGGGCCTATCGATCTGCATAGCCGGAAATTTTTTCCAGGCAGACGAGCCACCTCACAAGGGGGAGAACCCGCCCTGACGGCCGCGTCTCCCTCCACAAATCGCCATAGTCAATGGTAGCTGTGGCCCTTCTTCAATCCAATGGTCTAATGGGAAAGGATCTCGATGTCGTAGAAGGAAAATTTAGCAGATATTTCCCTCTCCCGTACCGCGTTGCCGTCATCATCAACCTCGGTACATCCCAACCCTCCCCAACAATCTGAATGCACAGAAGATCTCAGAGGCACGGCTGACACGATGTTAGGGCTCTGGGCATGGGCTACCTCCCTCCACGTCGTCTCCCTCTTGGGAATCGACCCCCTCGAAATCCTCCACCCGAGAATGTCATCCGCAGAAGACCATCCCCTCGACACACACCCACCCCACCACCAACACCAACACCGTCGCGAAACTTACAACCCCGCCTACTCCATCGCCATCATCCTCACCTCTATAACAATCATCTCCCTCACCATGTTTTGGAAATTCACCTCTGGTGACGCCGCTGCCGTCCTAGCCTACGAAACCCTCCCGCTCTCTTGCTTTGCTTCTATCTTCGTTCTTGCCCTCTGTCCGTTTAATATTATTTACCGCGACGCACGGCTCCGCTTTTTGCGGGTGCTGCGGAGGATTTTGGTTGGGGGATTAGACGTTGAGGGAGCCACCTTTGGGGACATAATGTTAGCTGATATATTGACTTCTTACGCAAAAGTTTTGGGAGATTTGTGGGTTACCGGCTGCATGTTTTTTGGTGGCATTTCTGCGACGGGCAAACCAGATAGAGCTTGTGGTGGCAAATTTGCTGTTCCTTTGGTCATCAGGTATCAATCTCAAAACTGGGGCGGCCGTTGGAGACACTTGTTGATGGATAGTGTACCTTATTTTAT
>Ga0335081_10018554_pt1 | contig 11245 bp, 6 predicted proteins | sample Lox_Sample_35_FD_206713 | JGI IMG/M metagenome (GOLD analysis project Ga0335081, IMG submission 206713) | Soil microbial communities from Loxahatchee National Wildlife Refuge, Florida, United States - Lox_Sample_3.5 | ecosystem: Environmental > Terrestrial > Soil > Wetlands | place: USA: Florida... | reverse complement strand
CGGGAATGTCGCAGGGTTCATCCCAAAAACGGAAGCGGTCGAGGCCGTTGGGGCTCTCGGCGATGGCGAAGAAGCTTTTGCGATCGCAGCCCTCGGTGCGCACGACGAGGTGCACCTTGCCGTTCCAGAAGAACGCGCCGGGGTTCAGGGTGGCATTGATGCCAAGTCGCTCCATGAAGAAGGGGTTCGTCTTCGGGTTGAAGTCGTAGCGCCACTCGAGCGGCGTGTGGCGCCACGTCAGGACGGGCTGCCTGAAGCGCTCGAAGACGCCGTTGTCCCATTCGCGATCGACGGCATTCCTCCGTCGGAGGAGGGCTTCGTGCGCGGCCCGGACGGCCCGCATGCGCGCGGCGAACGCGCGCGGGAGATCCGGGGCGGCCTCGCGCGTGCGCAGGGCGGTGGCAGTTTGATGGGCGGGTCGCTGGGAGATCATGGCTGGGGGAAGCTTGGCAGCCGGGGTGAGGCGGAGCGCGCCGGTTGTTTCACGGGGCCGTCCAGTTGATGACGGGTGGCAAGTTGCCTTTCAAGTGCAGGGGGGCGGTGGCGAAGCGCGGCAGCGTGGCGCCGCGGCGTACAAAGAGCGGCACGCGCTCCAACGGCGCGGGCACCTGGTAATAGCGGCCGCCGCCGTAGTGCTCCGCCGGGTTCTCCAAGGAGCACCAATCGCCCGCGGGGAGGTAAACAAAGCGCTCGCGGGCTCCCGGCTCGAAAACGGGGGCGACGAGCAGGGCGGGGCCGAGCAGGTATTCGTCGTCGATGGTGGCCACAGCCGGGTCGTCGGGGAACTCAAGGGCGAGGTGGCGCAGGATCGGCAGGCCGGTCCGCGCCGATTCCTCCGCGCATTGGCGCAGGTAAGGTACGAGGGTGTAGCGCAGCTGGGCGTAGTGGCGCACAACGTCGACCGCCTGCGTGCCGTACTCCCAGGGTTCGCGCGGGGTGGTGCCATGGAATCGGGCGAAGGGCGAAAGTAGGCCCCATTGCGCCCAGCGGAGGTAGAGTTCCTCGCTGGGTTTGTCGCCGACGAAGCCGCCGATATCATGACTCCAGCATGCCTCGGCGCCAAATCCGGCGGAGAGGCCGCCGCGGAGGGCCCCGCGCATGCCCTCCCACGTCACCTGCGTGTCGCCCGCCCAGGTGCCGGGGTAGCGCTGAGTGCCGATGTAGCCCGCGCGCCGCCACACCAACGTGTAACCGGCGCCCTGCTGGACCGCCTCGGCCACCGCCTGGGCGTAGAGATGCAGGTACAGGTTGTGCAGTTCGCCGCCGGTCTTGCCGTCGAAGGCCACGGAGTCCTCGGAGACGCGATCGCCGTAGTCGGGCTTGAACACCGCGGCGCCCGCGGCAATCAACTCCTTCAGCTTTCCCTGCCACCAAGCCTTGGCCTCCGGGTTGGTGAAATCGACCACGCCCGCCGGCTCACCGTGTTCGAGACGCGCGATGCCGCCGTGCCGTGAGCGCAGTAGGTAGCCTTTGGCTTTGGCTTCTTCATAGATCGGCTGGCCTTCCGGCAGGTAGGGATTGACCCAGAAACAGGTGGCGAACCCCAGCGACTTCCAATGGGCGAGCATACCGGGAAAGTCCGGAAAGTCTGTCTCGTTTCGTACGAAATCGCAGGCATCGACGCCCAGTTTGAAATAGTAATGCGTCCGCATCCACAGCGGGTCGAGGTGGACGACGTCGCAGGGGATGTGTTCCGCCCGCAACCGGGTCAACACCGCCTCCACCTCGGCCCGGCTGCGGTAGGCGCAGCGGCTCATCCACACCCCAAAGGCCCAGAGGGGCGGCACGGCAGTACGGCCGGTCAGATCCGAGTATTGTCCGATCAGACCTTTGAGCGTGGGGGCGAGGAAGAGGAAGGCATCGAGTTTGTCGTCCTGCGTGAGGCAGGAGCCGGCGGTGTAGGAAAACGTGCCGATCTCCCAGAAGGAACGGTACGTGGTATGCAGCAGCAGGCTCCAGCCGGCCGTGCAGTGGAGCAGGGGGATGCTCTTGTAGGCGAGGTCGGTGGTGTTGGTCCCCGCGGTGTCGGACGCCCAGATCGTGGCGCGGGTCGAGGTTTTCTCGACCTTGTTGAACTTCTCGCCGAGGCCGAAGAACCGGTCGGTATTGTGGATTCGCCAGCTCAGGAAGGGCTCAGCGGCCGTGCCCGTCAGGCGAAAGCCGAGCGGTGGAGTGATGAAACTGCCCGCGACCCGCTCGGTCTCGAGTTCCATGATCTGCCGGCCGGCCGGGTCGAGGATCGCGAACGAAAAGGGATCGAGGCCGATCCGAATTTGGTAGCCGTTCACCGTGAGGTCGGCGCGCAGGGCCTCGATCTTCATGGTCAGCCCGGCGGCGGGCGGCACGCGCCGCACGAGCATCGGCGATTCGTCGGCAAAGCGCGCCCCGGCCGCGCCGCACTGAAGCCGCAGGGTGGAGCCGTTGATGTTGATCAGGCGGAAGACCGCCTCGGTGCCGTTCGAGAGTTTGGCGGTCGCTGAGAAAACGCCGCCGTCGCAGTGCGGATCGACGAGCTTGTCGACCACCGCGTAATCGAAGCCGGCGCGGTGGAAGATGCGGCCATCATCCTGGTAGATGGTCCGCGCGGGCTGGTAACGGTTCGCGTAGCTGGCGCTGTCGTAGGTCTGAATCATGGGGGGATGATTGGGCTCGGTGGCGGCCGGCAGTCCGGAAGCGGCCGCCAGGAGCAATGATGCGACCGGGAGAATACCCGCGGACCGCGGCCGCGGCGCGGAGCGGATGAAAGAGGAATTCATGATGGAAGATGCGGACGCACCCGCGGCACGAGATGGCGCAGCCCCGGTGGGATTCGCACGCAGGTACCGACGGCAGGGATGACAGGCTTTCAGCCGGGTGGCACGAAAATCTTGCAGCCAACGGCTTGCTCGGCCGCTTCATCCCGAGGGCGGCGTTGCCGCCGGGTTGAAAACGTGACCGGTAAACGTTACCGTTCAGCGTTGGCTGTAGACTTCGGCGCCTTTCGCGACGAACTCCCGCGCCTTCTCCTCGAGGCCGGCCGTCAGCGCCTGCTCTTCGGCGAGGCCTTTCTCGGCGGCGTACTTGCGCACGTCCTCGGTGATCTTCATCGAGCAGAAGTGGGGTCCGCACATGGAGCAGAAATGCGCGGTCTTGGCTCCTTCCTGTGGCAGGGTCTTGTCGTGGAAGGAGCGCGCCAGCTCGGGATCGAGCGAGAGGTTGAATTGATCCTCCCAGCGGAACTCGAAGCGCGCCTTGCTGAGCGCGTTATCACGGTACTGCGCGGCCGGATGTCCCTTGGCGAGGTCGGCGGCATGCGCCGCGATTTTGTAGGCGATGACCCCGGCGCGCACGTCCTCCCGATCGGGCAAGCCGAGGTGCTCCTTGGGGGTCACGTAGCAGAGGAGGGCGCACCCGTACCACCCGATCATCGCGGCGCCGATGGCGGAGGTGATGTGATCGTAGCCGGGGGCCACGTCGGTCGTGAGCGGGCCCAGGGTGTAAAACGGCGCCTCGTCACACCACTCGAGCTGCTTCGCCATGTTTTCCTGGATCAGGTGCATCGGGATGTGGCCCGGTCCCTCGTTCATCACCTGGACGCCGTGGGCCCATGCGCGCCGCGTCAGCTCGCCCTGCGTCTTCAGTTCCGCAAACTGCGCTTCGTCGTTGGCATCGGCGATGGAGCCGGGCCGGAGGCCATCGCCGATGGAAAACGACACGTCGTAGGCGGCCATGATCTCGCAGATGTCGTCCCAGTGCGTGTACAGGAAGCTTTCCTGATGGTGGGCCAGACACCACTTCGCCATGATGGAGCCGCCGCGCGAAACGATGCCGGTCATGCGCCGCACGGTGAGCGGGATGTAGCGCAGCAGCACGCCGGCATGAATGGTGAAGTAGTCCACGCCTTGCTCGCATTGCTCGATGAGCGTGTCGCGGAAAATCTCCCAGGTGAGGTCCTCGGCCTTGCCGCCCGTCTTCTCCAGCGCCTGGTAGAGCGGCACGGTGCCGACGGGCACGGGGGCGTTGCGGATGATCCACTCGCGGGTCTCGTGAATGCTCCGGCCGGTGGAGAGGTCCATCACCGTGTCCGCGCCCCAGCGGATCGCCCAGCGCATCTTCTCCACCTCCTCCTCGATGGAAGAGGCGACGGCGCTGTTGCCCAGGTTGGCGTTGATTTTCACGAGGAAATTGCGGCCGATGATCATCGGCTCCAGCTCCGGGTGGTTGATGTTGGCCGGAATGATGGCGCGGCCACGGGCCACTTCGCAGCGCACGAACTCGGGCGAGATCTCGCGCGGGATGGCCGCGCCAAAACCCTGGCCGGCATGCTGGTGGCGGAGCGTATCCCGCGGCGCGTCGGGCGCGGGATCGAGGTTTCCCATCGCCGCTTGGAGCTTCATGTTCTCGCGGATCGCAATGAACTCCATCTCGGCCGTGACGAGGCCGCGGCGCGCGTAGGCGAGCTGGGTGACGGGACCGCCCCGGGCTCGCAGCGGAGGACGGCGCAGGGCGGGAAATCGGGTGAAATGCCCCTGCTGCTCGGCATGGTCGGCGTGGACGTTGCTCGGATAGCCGTTGTCCGCCGGTTGCACCGCGCGGCCGGTGTACTCCTCGACATCGCCGCGCTCCTCGATCCACGCCAGGCGGACCGGCGGCAGGCCGCGCTTGGGATCCTGGTGAAACGACGGGTCGCCCCATGGGCCGGAGGTGTCGTAAACCCGGACGGGTTCGTTGTCCGCAAGGCGGCCATCAAAATTCCGTGTCGGCTGAAGCGAGATCTCCCGCATCGGCACGCGCAGGTCGGTCCGTGAGCCGGTGACATAGATGCGGCGCGCGGCGGATTCGAGTGGCGCGCCGGGCACGGCGGCCGCGGAAGCGGTGGGGGCGTTCGCACCGTTGCCGGAGGGTGGCGGAGGGGGGGCAGCGTTGGACATGGTCGGGCGGAGATCGGGCGGCTCAAGCCGCCGGAGCGTCCACGCCACCCCGCCGCAGCGGCGGGCCGGCGTTCCCTACGGCGGCATGACCCGCATCAGGTTCGGAGGGTAGAGGAGGCGATCGTCCTTCAATCTCAGTCCGGCGCGGCGGACTCCCCGGTTGTGTGATGGGATAACCATGCGCAGGACGTCCGGTGATGCAAAGCGAAACTGCCGCGTCGGCTCGGGGCGGTTGCCGTCGGGCGATTCCTGGATATTATGACCCGGTCAACCCCGCCCATTGCCTCCTATCCTTGTGCGGGATCGAAACATGGCGCAGGGCAACGAAATTTCCAGAAGATGTTTGAACTCGTGTCTGCTCCTTTATCTGGCAGGGTTTTTCTTGGGTACCCATGAAGATCGTCCTTATTGAAGATCAGGCGATGTTCCGGGATTTGCTGAAGAAGATCTGTCGGGAACATTTCCACCTGAGCGTGGTGGGGGAAGCTGCGGATGCCGCCACCGGCGCGGCGCTGTGCCGCAAGTTCCGCCCCGATATGGTCCTGCTCGATCTCAATCTGCCCGACAAGGACGGCGTTTCCCTGGCCGACGAACTCATCGCCCTGGACCCGGAGGTGCGCATCCTCGCGCTGTCCACCGAGTGCGACGACTACACGCTCTACCGCGTGCTCAATTCGGGCATGCACGGCTACGTCGATAAGAACCAGCAGTCGGTCGAGGTGCTCAAGCAGGCGATCGACGAGGTGCTCAAGGGCCGGGTGTTTTTCACCGAGGTGGTGCAGCAGGTGCGGCAGCGGTTGCGTACGGAGCCGAAGGCGTTCCCCAAGGTGCTCACCGAGCGCGAACAGGAGCTGCTGGCCCTGCTGGGTGGGGGACTGAGCAACGAGGAAGTGGCGCGGGAGCTGCACCTCAGCCGGTACACGGTGCAGCTGCACCGGCGCAACATCATGAGCAAGCTCGGCCTGCACCGCACCCCCGACCTCATCCGCTACGCGGTGAACAAGGGGTTCTCGAAGCTCAACGCATTTCGAGAGCGGACCGCAGACCCTCCTTGAGGCCGGCAACTTCCGCCTCGAAGGATGCGAGTGCGGAGCGGGGCGTCTCGAGATCGCCGTTGCGCGCCGCCTCTTGAATGGTGGTGGCCACCGCCGCGACCTGCGCCGCGGAAATCAGGGCGGTCTGGGAAAGGATGCGGTGCGCCTGCCGGCGCGTGTTCTCCACGCTGCCCGCGCGCACGGCCTCGACGAGCAGGGCGACATCCTTGTCGAGGGCGGTGATGAATTCCTCGGCGAGCTGGCGCATTTTCTCGGGCTTCTGGTCCGCCATGTAGCGGAAGATCGAAAGGTCGAGGGTCTTGCGCGGGGGCTCCTCCGCCGCGCGAATCTGGATCGAGGAGCCGGCGCGCAACGGGCCGCTGAGGTTCTGGATGGTGGCCTTGATCTTTTCCGGGCTGAGCGGCTTGGCAGCGAATCCGTCCATGCCCGCCTCAAGGCAGTCGCGCCGCTTCTCGGGGGTGGAGTAGGCGGTGGTGGCGATGATGAGGGTGTGGCGTTCGGGCGGCTCCCACTGCCGGAAAAGCCGGGTGACCTCGACGCCGTTCATCCCGGGAAGATCCCAGTCCATGAACACGATGTCGTAGAGGTTGGCCTGCAGCTTGGCCCACGCGTCGTTGCCGTCCGTGGAGTGGTCGGTTTTGTAGCCGAGCCGGGTGAGGATGCTGTCGATCACGAGCAGGTTGTATTCCTGATCCTCGACAATCAGCGCCCGGGTCGTGGGGGCGGGCCGCGGGCGCTCTTCGACTTGGGCGACTTCGACCTGCAATGCGGGCACCGGCAGGGAGACGTGGAACCAAAATGTCGCGCCTTGGCCGGGCGTGCTCGTCAAGCCGACGGCGCCGCCCATCTTTTCGGCGTAGGCCCGGCAGACCGCGAGGCCGAGACCGGTGCCGCGGATCTTTTCCTGCTGCGCCCGGCGGCCGCGGTTGAATTTCTCAAAGAGCTTCGACTGCTCGTCGTGGGGGATGCCGGGGCCGTGGTCCCGCACCTCGACGGCGATCTCGACCGTGTGGCCCACCTCGGAGCGAGCCTCGACCACGATCTCAATGGCGCCGCGACCCGCATACTTGAGCGCGTTGGCCACGTAGTTGATGATAATCTGTTTGATCTTCGCTTCGTCGCCGATGACCAGCTCGGGCAGCCGGGGGTTGATCTGCGTGACGATCGGCATCTGCTGCTCCTGCGCCTGCCAGGCGAAGATCGACCCGACGTCCGCCAGCACGCCGCGCAGGCCGAAGGGCTGCGCGTCGATGGTGATGCGGCCGGCTTCGATCTTGGAGAAGTCGAGCACGTCCTCAACCAGGGTGGAGAGGTATTCCGCGCACTTGCGCAGCGAGACGGCCATGCCGCGCTGCTGTTCGCTGAGCTCGGACTCCTGCAGCAGGCCGGCGAGGCCGATGACGCCGTTGAGCGGGTTGCGGATCTCGTGGCTCATGTTGGCGATGAAGTCGGTCTTGGCGGCGTTGGCCCGCGCGAGCTCCTCGGTGCGGCGACGCACGAGCGCCTCGAGCTGGCGGGTCCGCGCCCGGATCTGGCCGACCCGGATCCGGTAGCCACCATAGATCCCGCCGGCCGAGGCGAGCGCAAAAAGGGTATAGGCCCAGGGCGTGCGATACCAGGGCGGCAGAATGAAGAAGGTGTACTCCGCCGGCGCGCTCCACCGGCCGTCCGCGTTCGCCGCCCGCACCCGGAAGGTGTAGGCGCCCTCGCCCAGGTTGGTGAACTCGCGGGAATCCTTCGCGTTCGCCGGCGTCCAGTCGCGGTCGAATCCCGCAAGCTCTGTTTGAAAGCGAACGTACTGGGCGTCGCGGTAGGTGGTGGCGGCGAACTCGAACTCGAGGTGGTTGCGCGCGAAGGGCAGCCGGGGCGCCCCGGGGGCGAAGAGCGGCAGCGCGGCACGGCCCGTGGAAGAAATCGTGCTCGCCGCGCTCAAGAGCGTATTGAAAGGAGCGGGCGCATCCTCCAGTTCGGCCAGCTTCACCCGCAGGAGCGCCTCGGTGCCGCCGATCCACAGCACGGGCCGGCCCGGCGCCTCCTCCTGAAAATAGAGCACGGTGGGCGTGCCGGCATGATCGAGTCCGTCGATGGGCAGTTGGCGCCAGGCCGGCCGGCGGTGTTCGTCGAGCGTGAGCGCGCCGACGACGGGTCGCTGGGTCCCGTCGGCGAGCGGCGCCTCGGCCGCGAGCCACTCGTTACCGTCAGCATCGGGGTTGGACAGCGCCAGACCCTTCGTCAGGCCCCGCAATGCCTCGACCGGATAAAACGTGTCATCGATGGGGTTGTGCGCGAGGATGCCTGCTTCCGTCAGCAGCAGCACGTGGTGGTGGAGAGCGCCGACGATGATTTGGCCGGCGTTGGCCGGGAGGGCGGCGCCAAGCTCGAAGTTCGTGATCTTTGGCGGTGCGCCGTCACCACCGAACGCAATGCGCAGGATCCCCTTTGAAGATGTTCCAACCCAGAGATTACCCAAGGTATCCTCTGCGATGGAGGTTGTGGCCTCGGGCAAAGGAATCTGTTGCGGGTAGGTTTGCCATTGATCGCCGGTCGCGATAAGCCAGCCCACTCCCTTCGAATCCGTAAAATACGTTCGCCCCGGAAAATGGTGCGATTCAAACAAATCTCCTACATCCAGTGGATCGTGATAGACTTCTTTGACCGTTCCATCTGGTTGCAGTAGACGCACCCCTACGAATCCCGAATTGAGCAATCCGCGTGAGTTTGGAAGGAGTGACAGGGTGCTGAGTTTCAGTTCGGGTTGCGCAAGCTGTTCAAACGTTGCAGAAGACAGGGCGTCAGCCCGAGGCTTCAGGCCAAACATACCCTCGCTGGTGATGACATAGAGTCGGCCATTCTGCGCAGCAATTGACCTGATAGTTGTTCCAGTTAGGTGACTTGCTGCGTCGAATTGGGTAATGGCTCCGCTGCTGTCCATCCGCGCGATGCTGCTTTCGGTGGTAATCCAGAGGTCCTTTTCGCGATCAAGGTAGAGGTTATATATCGCCTGATCGACCAGGCCCGAGGTGCGGTCAACAATGCGGAGCAAATTGCCCTGCGTGTCGACGAGAACGACGCCCCCGCGATAGGTGCCAATGGCAAAGGTATGGTCATCGATGAGGCAGGCGGCGGTAATAAAGTTCTCCCGGATAAAGTCGCCACAGTTGCCGGGCAGCAGGGTCATTTTCGACCCATCAATGCGCGCCAGATCCGATGTAGTCACGGCGAGGAACGAATCGTCTCCAAGCGGTTTCAGAAAAAAGGGAACGTGCTTATCTTTCGGATCGTAGGCCACGACCAGTTTCGGTTCGTCGCCTGCGAGTTTCCAGAGGCCGGTTTCAAAATGGGTTATATACGTCACTTCGCCAATTTCTTGCGAGGACGCCCGGCGTGCGTCCGCCAAGTCCTTGAGGACCTGAAGTGACTTTCCATTCCACCGCATGATCTTGTTGGTGGCAGCAAAGACCACACCTCGCGAGGTCACCTCCGCGCCCCAGATTTCCAGCTGACTGCGAAGCGCGGGCGCAACATTGGGTAATAATGACGTGTATTCGAATGCCCCGGACGCATCGCGATCAAAGTAACCGAGTTCGCCAAATCCTCCCATCCAGATTCGATTTTGATCGTCGATGGCTAGACTGTTTATTCCTTGATTCTTGCCCGCGGGGAAATGCCGCCATGCCTTACCGTCATATTGAATCAAGGCATCGCTACCAAAATAGAGTACGCCATAGCGATCCTGTGTTACCGCGCGCACGACGGTACTCGTTTGATAGTCGTTGGTCTTGAAAACCTCCATCGTAGGCCGGCCTTCGGTCGCATCGCCCCATCCACGCGCGAACACGGGTTGGGGAGCGGCGCCCAGCGCCATTCCGCCAGCCAGCACACAGGAGATCCTGTATATGCCTATGCCGAGCCAAGTCCGCATGAATTAGAATCTGATTTACGTCGTTTTTTCTTAGGACGTTTTCGTCGATGCGTGAGTCAAAAAAATCTCACAGCGAAAGAAGCGGAGACATGGGAATTCACCTCAGGGGTTGATCGCCTTCCGCAAGCAAGCCTGCCACAACTTGTCCGGCTTCTGGCTACGACAGGCTGAGGATTGGGAACAACCCTAGCGGAAATCGCGGGAGAGAGCCATATCCAGTTTTGCCCTGTGCCCACTGGGCAAAACCGGGTGTTGGGCGGGCTTCGCTACGGATGGGAAATCGGCGATAGTTGGCTTCAATGAAGACATTCAAACATCTCCTCTTCGCCCTGATCGCCAGCCTCCTGCTCACCGCAGGTCTTGCCAAGGCCGCCCAATCGTTCGACGTGGTGGCCAAGAGTTCTTTGGTGCAGAAGGGCGTGAACACTTATCCAGGGCTTCCCTGCGTCATCGAGCACTAATCCTCCGCCAATGACTCCGACCCAACGCATTCTCTTCGGGGTTGTCGCGAGCTTGCTGCTGGTACTGGGCTTCGTGAGGGCGGCCGAGTCCTTCGATCCGGTCTTTCTCGGGGGACAGCAGAACGCCGCCAGCGAGCAGCTGGGCGGGCCTCTCACATTCGGGTTATCCTGACGCGATCAGACCTCTCGCAGGATGTAAGGCCGTGACTTTCTGGGGTCACGGCCTTGCGCTTGTACTGGGGCGAAGTTTCAGCTACTTGAAACACCATGCTTAATCTGGCACCCTGGCGCTACCGGCGCATTTTCACCGAACAGGGCGGGCCCATCGCGCGGATCGAGTTCAGCGAGTTCCCCGTCCTGGGGCACCGGTGCTTTCAGGCCAACGCCTACCTCGCCCCGCACCTGACCGGAAAGCCGCGGCCGCAGCTCAACCTTTACAGCAACGCCGACGGCACAGGCACGCATCCGAGCGCGATGGTGGCACGCTACATGGCCATTTCCGAGGCGCTCGAGCGCTGGGCGTTTCACGTGAAGGTGAACGACTTTGACCGCGATCTCTATGGCTTCGACCGCGACGCCTCGTCCAACGGCATGGCCGCGTTTCCAGGCTTGTTTGCGAGCCAGTGCCGCACGAAGGCCTATTTTGAGGCGCTCGAGCGCTTCTGCGTGATCGCGTGGTGGGATGGCCGCCTCGCGGCGAGGGTTCGGCCTACCGGCTGGACCGACGTCTCCGCGGTGCAGATAGACCATCCGCTCGGACGCGGCGCCATGGTGATCCTGTTCAAACGGTGCACGCCGGGCGAGTTCTTTAGCTACGGGCACGCCGCCGGCCGCGATTTCGGCAGCGCCTGCCAGCGCGCGTCCATCGAACTCTGCCGCAACGAATTTGTGCTGCGG
>Ga0335081_10018553_pt1 | contig 11245 bp, 12 predicted proteins | sample Lox_Sample_35_FD_206713 | JGI IMG/M metagenome (GOLD analysis project Ga0335081, IMG submission 206713) | Soil microbial communities from Loxahatchee National Wildlife Refuge, Florida, United States - Lox_Sample_3.5 | ecosystem: Environmental > Terrestrial > Soil > Wetlands | place: USA... | reverse complement strand
GCGCGGCCTCGATCTGGGCGAGCCGCTCCGCCCGGTGCGCGATGTAGTAGTCCAGCGTCGCCGCGGGCTCGGCCAGCAGCGGGCCGTGCCCGGGCAGCAGCGCCCGCAGGCGCGCCTCGTCGGCCAGGGCCCGCAGCCGGTCCAGGGAGTGCAGGTAGTCGCTCAGGCGGCCGTCGCCGGCGATCACCGTGGTGCCGCGGCCGAGCACGGTGTCGCCGGTCAGCACCGCGCCGTCCGCCTCCAGCAGCAGGCACACCGAGTCGGACGTGTGCCCGGGGGTCTCGATCACCCGCAGCTCGCAGCCGCCCGCGCGCACGGTGTCGCCGGGCCCGAGGGCCCCGGCGCCCAGCCGGTGCGCCGGGTCGACCGCCAGCACCGGGGCGCCGGTGAGCCCGGCCAGCCGCCCCGCGCCCGCGGAGTGGTCGGCATGGCCGTGGGTGAGGACGATCGCCTCGATGCGCTGCCCCGCCCGCCCGGCGGCCGCGCGCACCCGGTCCAGGTGCGCGGGATCATCCGGGCCCGGGTCGACGACGATGGCCGTCGCGGCGCCGGGCTCGGCGATCAGCCAGGTATTAGTGCCGTCCAGCGTCATCAGCGACGGGTTCGGGGCCAGCACGCAACGGGCCCGGGCGGTGCCAGATCCGTCGATTACGGTGCTTTCCCGCTCGCTCACAATGGGTACTCCAGGTCCGCCGGGAGGGTCAGCCAGGCCGCTCCCTCGGCCACGCTCGCCTCCGGCAGCAAGGGCCGCACCTGCCGCGGCGCGAGCGCCGCGGCCACGTCCGGGCACGCCGCGAGCTCGGCCAGGCTCACCGCGGTCGGCGGCCACAGCACGATCTCCCGGCGGCGGCCCATCGCGATCGCCTCGTCCGGGCGCACCCAGGCCACCTCGGCCGCCTCCCCGCCCACATCCCGGGTGCGCTGCTGGTCGGGCAGGGCGGCGGCGAAGAACCGGGCGTCGAAGCGACGCGGCTCGATCACCGGCGTGATCCACCGGGACCAGGGCCGGAGCAGGTCCGAGCGGAGCACGAGGCCGCGCCGGGCCAGCATCTCGGCCAGCGAGAGCGAGCGGTCGAGCAGCGCCTGCCGGTCCGCCTCCCACCGCGGGCCGGTCGTGTCGGCCACGACCGAGCCGGCCGACGCCCCGGCCAGCAGCACGCCGGACTCCTCGAACGTCTCCCGGACCGCGGCGCAGACCAGCGCGCGCGCCAGGTCCGGGGGGGCGTCGAAGATCCGCCCCCACTCGGCGGGCTCAGGCCCGGCCCAGGCGACCTGCTCGTCGGCGTCCCGGCTGTCGACCGAGCCCCCGGGGAAGACGAACGCCCCGGGGGCGAACGCCATGGAAGACTTGCGGCGCAGCATGTACACCTCGAGGCCCTGGCTGGTCCCGGCCTCGCTGACCGCTGCCTCGCCGGTCCCCGTCTCGCCCGCCGCGCGGGCCGGCCGGGCCGCGCGCAACCGGGCGGGACGCAGCAGCATGACGGTGGCCGCGTCACGCGGCGGCGCGGGCGGCTGCTTGCCTGCCAGGATGTCAAGCGCCGGCTGGCCGAGCTGGCTGCCGATCCGGATCGGGCCCGCGCCCACTCAGTCCCGGACCTCTGCGATCAGCTCGACCTCGACCGGGGCGTCCAGTGGCAGCACGGCCATCCCCACGGCGCTGCGCGCGTGCCTGCCCGCCTCGCCGAAGACCTCGAGCAGCAGCTCGCTCGCGCCGTTGACCACCTGGGCCTGGCCGGTGAAGCCGGGCGCGCTGGCCACGAAGCCGGTCACCTTGACGATGCGGCGGACCGCGTCGAGCCCGCCGGTCACCGAGGCCACGGCGGCCAGCGCGTTCAGCGCGCAGGTCCGGGCGAGCGCGCTCGCCTCGGCCGCGCCGATGCCGGCGCCGACCTTGCCCGTGGCCAGCAGCTGCCCGTCGACGACCGGCAGCTGCCCGGCCGTGTACACGTAGCTGCCGGTCCGCACGGCGGGCACGTACGCGGCGACCGGCGGCGAGACCTTCGGCAGGGTCAGGCCGATCGCGGCCAGCCTGGCCTCGGGCGAGTGCTCGGCCCGGGGCTCGCCCTCCTCCAGGCTCATGCCCGTTCCCGCTTCATGTAGGCGACAAGCTGCTCGGGGTTCGGCCCGGGGATGACCGCCACGAGCTCCCAGCCGTCTTCGCCCCAGTTGTCCAGGATCTGCTTGGTCGCGTGCACCAGCAGCGGAACCGTCGCGTACTCCCACTTCGCCATAGCCAGACCTTAGCGGCCGGGCGCGGGCGCGCGGACGGCGTCTGCCCGGATCACGCCACCCGGGGCCCGGCGGCCAGCGCCGTCAGCCGTCCGAGCCGGCCGCGGTGTCCCCGGCCGCGGTGTCCCCGGCGGCGGCCCTGGCGCCGCGCTTCGGCGCGGTCCGGCCGTCCCCGGCCGCCTTCGGCGAGATCGTGGTGGCCTCAGGCTTGGCGTCGGTCGCCACCTTGTCCAGGCCGGCGTCGGCCCCGGGCAGCTCGGGGATCTCGGGCACGTCGGGGATCGAAAGCGGCGCGCCGCTTTCGATCTCGGCTTCTACCTTCTCGACGTCCTCGTTGCCGAAGTCGGCCAGCGACGCCGAGTCCCGGCCCGGCGCCCCGGGCGCCGGCGGAGAGAACTTGTCGAAGAACCGGAGCAGCTCGACGGGCACCGGCATGACCAGGGTGCTGTTGCGCTCGGCGGCGACCTCGACCACGGTCTGCAGCAGCCGCAGCTGCAGCGCGGCGGGGTCGCGGGCCATGACGTTGGCCGCGGCGGCCAGCCGCTTGGAGGCCTGGTACTCGCCGTCGGCGGTGATGATCCGGGCGCGGCGCTCCCGCTCGGCCTCGGCCTGCCGCGACATCGACCGCTTCATGCTCTCGGGGAGCGAGACGTCCTTGATCTCCACCCGCTCGACCCGGATGCCCCAGGGGCCCTCGGTCGGCTCGTCGATGATCCGCCGCAGTTCCCGGTTGACGCTGTCGCGCTCGGCGAGCAGCTGGTCCATCTCGGACTGGCCGATGATCGAGCGCAGCGAGGTCTGCGCCTGCTGGGAGATCGCGAACATGTAATTCTGCACATTGATGGTCGCTTTGATCGGGTCCACGACCCGGAAGTAGACCACCGCGTCGACCCGGACGCTGACGTTGTCGCGGGTGATGCCTTCCTGGGCCGGCACGGCCATGGCCACGATCTGCATGTTGACCTTCTGCATCCGGTCGCCGAACGGCCGGATAATGGTCAGCCCCGGACCGCGGGTCCCGGGCAGCACCCGCCCGAACCGGAAAATGATGCCCTGCTCGTACTGCTGCACGATCTTGAATGAGCGCCCGGCCGCGATGAGCCCGCCGATGACGAGAATTACCAGAATGACCACCAGGGCAACCATCACCTACACCTCTTCTCCGGTCACGGTTACGCCCGTACTTTCGCCCCAGCCTAGTGGCATTTCCGCGAGGCGCCAGTGGCCGGTGAGGCGCGGCGGACGGGGGCCCGGGACGACGGCCGGCCCGACACGCGCCGACCGGGGGCGCCCTGGTCCGAGACCCCGGATAGCCTCCAAGGGGTGAGCACACGGGACACGGACTGGGAGGGCGTCCGGCTGCACGTCGTCACCGGCAAGGGCGGAACCGGGAAGACGACGGTCGCCAGTGCCCTGGCGCTCGCGCTCGCCTCCGGCGGGAAGCGGGTGCTGCTGATCGAAGTCGAGGGCCGGCAGGGGATCGCCCAGGTCTTCGACTGCCCGCCGCTGCCCTACGAGGAGCGCAAGATCGCGGTGGCCCCGCCCAGCGCCACCCAGGAGGGCGGGGACGTCTTCGCGCTGGTCGCCGACCCGGAGTCGGCGCTGCTGGAGTACCTCGAGATGTTCTACAACCTGCGCCACGCGGGCAAGGCGCTGACCAGGCTCGGGGTCATGGACTTCGCGACCACGATCGCTCCCGGGCTGCGGGACGTCCTGCTGACCGGGAAGGCCGCGGAGGCCGTCCGCCGCAAGAAGGCGGGCAAGCTGGTCTACGACGCCGTGGTCATGGACGCCCCGCCGACCGGGCGGATCGGCCGGTTCCTCAACGTCACCTCCGAGGTCTCCGGCCTGGCCCGGGTCGGGCCGATCCGCGCCCACGCCGACACGGTGCAGAAGGTGATGCACTCCGCCGAGACGGCCGTGCACTTCGTCACCACCCTCGAGGAGATGCCGGTGCAGGAGGTGCTGGACGGCATCGCCGAACTGCGCGGGCTCGAGGGCGGCGCGATCCAGGTCGGCGGCATCATGATCAATATGGTGCGCCCGCTCGAACTGCCGGCCGGCCAGGTGCGCGAGCTCGCGGCCGGCTCGGTCGACGAGCATGAGCTCGCCCTCGGACTGAAGGCGGCCGGCCTCGACGACACCGTCCGCCTCGCCGCCGACCTCGCCGCCGAGCTCACCGAGCACGCGGTGGCCGCGGTGAGCCAGGAACAGCAGCGGAGCAAGCTCGCCGAGCCTGGCCAGCCCTGCTACGACCTGCCGCTGATTCCCGACGGCATGGACCTCGGCGGGCTGTACCGGCTGGCCTGGGCCCTGCGAGACCAGGGAGCCGCCTGATGGGCGAGATCACGCCGCCGCCGCTCGGCGTCGACCGGCTCATTGATGACCGGCGGATCCGGGTCATCGTCTGCTGCGGGTCGGGCGGCGTGGGCAAGACCACCACGGCCGCCGCCATCGGCCTGCGCGCGGCCGAGCGGGGACGGCATGTGGTCGTGCTCACCGTGGACCCGGCGCGCCGGCTGGCCCAGTCGATGGGCCTGACCTCCCTGGACAACACCCCGCGCCCGGTCCCGTTCCCGGACCGGGGCGACAGCACGCCCGGGGGGAGCCTGCACGCGATGATGCTCGACATGAAGCGGACCTTCGACGAGATCGTCGAGGCGCACGCCGATCCCGACCGCGCGGCCCAGATCCTCGCGAACCCGTTCTACCAGTCGCTGTCGTCCGGTTTCTCCGGCACCCAGGAGTACATGGCGATGGAGAAGCTCGGGCAGCTGCGCCGGGCCGATGAATGGGACCTGATCGTGGTGGACACCCCGCCGAGCCGGTCCGCGCTCGACTTCCTGGACGCGCCGCAGCGGCTGGGCCGGTTCCTCGACGGCCGCCTGATCCGGCTCCTGGTCGTCCCGGCCAAGGTGGGCGGGCGGGCCTACGTGAAGGTGCTCAACGCAGGCTTCGGCATGGTCACCGGGGTGCTGACCAAGGTGCTCGGCGGCCAGGTGCTGAAGGACGTGCAGACGTTCGTGTCCGCGCTGGACACGATGTTCGGCGGGTTCCGCGAGCGGGCCGACTACACCTACCGGCTGCTGCGCGCCCCGGGTACCGCGTTCCTGGTCATCGCGGCTCCGGAGCCGGACGCGCTGCGCGAGGCCTCGTACTTCGTGGAGCGTCTCGCCCAGGAGGGCATGCCGCTGGCGGGCCTGGTCCTCAACCGGGTGCACCGCTCGCCCGCCGCGCGGCTGTCGGCCGCCCGCAGCATGGCCGCCGCCGAGACGCTGGCGGCCGACGGCCAGACGGACCCCCCGCACGCGCTGACGATCGCCGCGCTCCGGCTGCACGCCGAGCGGATGCAGCTGGTGGCGGCCGAGCGGCGGGTGGCCGGGCACTTCACGACCGCGCACCCGCACGTGCCGGTGGCCGAGGTGCCGGCCCAGCCCGACGACGTCCATGACCTGGCCGGCCTGGGTGCCGTGGGGGACAGTTTCTCGGCAGGGTGACGGCTCGCGCGGCTCATCGCCGCGGCGGCCGGGCGATCACGACGCTGTGATCAGCGGACGACTGCGTGATCAGCTGGCGACGAGCTCGTCGCCAGCGCGCTCGTACTGGTTGCGAGCGCTCTCGAGCAGGTCACGCCATGAGGTGACATCCGGGCGGCGGCGGAGCAGCGCACGCCGCTCCCGCTCGGTCATCCCGCCCCACACCCCGAACTCGATCCGGTTGTCGAGCGCGTCCGCGAGGCACTCGGTCCGGACAGGGCAGCCCCGGCAGATCAGCTTGGCCCGATTCTGTGCCGCACCCTGGACGAAAAGCTCGTCAGGATCAGTTCCCTTGCACGCAGCACGCGCGGTCCAGTCCGTGATCCACATGTGGCCCACTCCTCCTGATCGTCACGCCCACGTTGGGTCGTCACGCCGGGTGGCGTTTCGTAGCGGTCCGGGCACGCGGCGTAACGCCTGGCCCCGGTAGCGATGGTCGCGGAAGAGTAACTTACGGAAAGTCGGAGCGTAGCGCTAGACCCCGCCAGGCCCATTTCTCAAATAGCCCTCCTGGGCTATGCGTGCGGAAGTGACTAGTCACGGCCCCGCTCACCCCCTGGCGGGCCTGGTCATCCGGTCAGGCCTGACGAGCGGCCCGCTGCGGCGTCTGCGCCGCATCGGTCCTGCTCGCGCCGTACGATCCGGTTCCTGGCACTGGCATTACGGCTGTGAGCGTAACCTGTTGGCGTGCTGAACTCGCAGCGCCGCGCCGGCATCGCCGGTATCAGTGCGGCCGGGCGGCTCGCCGCCGTGGCTGTCGGCGCCGGGCTGCTCGTGGCGGCCGTGGCGGTGCCGGTGGTCGGGGCGGTCGGAGTCATCACCCGCAACGCGGCCAATACCTTCAACACCCTGAGCGTGCCGTCCCTCGGGCAGATCCCGTCCCGCTCCGAGATCCTGGACGAGTCCGGTCATGTGATCGCGTACTACTACCCGAACAACATCTACCGGATACCGGTCTCCTACGACCAGATCGCGCCGGTGATGCGCAACGCGATCGTCGCGATCGAGGACTCCCGGTACTACGTGCACGGCGCGTTCGACCTGCGCGGCACGCTCCGCGCCCTCGCCAATGACCTGGGCAGCAACAGCAGTACCCAGGGCGGGTCCACGCTCGCGCAGGAGTACGTCAAGAACGCGCTGATCCTGACCGCGACGACCAAGGAGCAGCAGAACGAGGCGTCCGAGGACACGGTGGGCCGGAAGATCCGCGAGCTGCGGATGGCCGCCGACGTCGAGCACGAGATGACCAAGGACCAGCTGCTCGCCGCCTACCTCAACGTCGCCTACTACGAGAACAACGCCTACGGCATCCAGGTGGCGGCCGAGCGCTACTTCAGCGTCAGCGCGTCGCAGCTGAACCTGCCGCAGTCCGCCCTGCTGGCCGGGCTGGTGCGCAATCCCTCGCTCTATGACCCGCTCACCGACCCGACCGAGGCCATCGACCGGCGCAACCTCGTGCTCACCCGCATGGCCCAGGTCGGCTACGTCACCCAGGCCCAGGCCCGGGCCGCGGAGAAGCTGCCGCTCGGCCTGCACATGTCGACCGTCCCGCTGCAGGAGGGGTGCCTGAGCCCGTCCGCGGCGAGCGACGCGTTCTTCTGTGACTACGTGATGGCCGAACTACGCGTGAACCCGGCCTACGCCGAGGCCAAGCAACTCCTGAACTCCGTCGGCGGCCTGAGGATCTACACCACCCTGAACCCGCAGGACCAGCGGGCCGCGAACAACGCGGTCAACTGGGTCGCGCCGCCGTTCGCGGGCGGGTACTACAACCCCGGCCGGAACGTGGACACCGAGGTGCTGATCCAGCCGGGCACGGGCAAGGTCCGCGCGATCGCGGTGGACCGGCCCTACGGCACCGGCCCGGGCCAGACCACCGTCGACTACGCGGTGAACTCCCAGTACGACGGCCTGTCCAGCGGGGTGCAGACCGGCTCGTCGAGCAAGATCTTCACCCTGCTCACCGCGCTCAAGCAGGGCGTGCCGTTCGGGTTCAGCCAGGCGATCGTGTCCCCGAGCACGATCGGCCCGTACTTCAACTGCCAGGGCCAGTTCGCCGGGGACTTCACCGTGCACAACGACGAGGGCGCCGGGAAGGGCACCTTCACGCTGTACAACGGCACCACGCAGTCGATCAACGTGTTCTTCGCCCACCTGGAGCAGAAGGTCGGGCTGTGCAACGTGGTGCAGACGGCGGCTAGCCTCGGGATGACGTTCGCCAACGGCGACTCGCTGCTGCACGCGGACCGGGCGCTGGGCCAGCAGCCCGCCGACGACGACCCGTCGTTCACGCTGGGCTCGGTGCCGGTCTCGCCGATGAGCATGGCCGCCGCGTACGCGACGGTGGCGGCCCGCGGCATCTACTGCGCGCCGGTCGCGGTCAGCCAGATCCTCACCAGCAGCGGCCGGAGCCTGCCGGTGCTGGCCGCGAACTGTCACCGGGCGCTGTCGACGCAGGTCGCGGACGCGGCCACCTACATCCTCCAGGGCGTCCTGACGTCCGGCACGGCGGTCGGCCGCGGCATCGGGGTCCCGGCCGCGGGCAAGACCGGCACCGCCAACGGGGGCTTCTACGCCGCGTTCGCCGGGTACACGCCCCGCCTGGCCGGCTACGTGTCGGTCTTCAACCCGAACAACCCCACGACCTCGGGCGCGATGCTGGGATCGAACGCGTGCTACCGCGAGAACCCCGCCACCGGCGGCGGCCTGGACTGCCCGGGCCAGATGTTCGGTGACAACGCGCCGGCCGCGACCTGGCAGATGACGTTCATGAACGCCGCGCTCGGCCAGCCGCCCGCGCAGTTCGTCTCGGTGCCGCAGGACAGCCCGTTCTTCTCCCTGGGCAGCGGCGTGAACTCGCCCAAGCCGCCCAAGCCGCCCAAGCGCGGCGGCGGGGGCGGCGGCGGTCCCGGCGGCGGCGGCGGGGGCGGCGGTCCCGGCGGCGGGGGCGGCGGCGGCGGTCCGCCCACAGCCCCGTTTGCGCTGCCGCTCGGCGAGCTGCCGTAGGCCTGCCTCCGGCCCGCCTGCCCGTTTGCCGGCACGCGCTCCGCCCTGGTCCCGGATGGCCGGATGGCGGCTCACCGTTTTACCCGGCCAGGGCCCGGCGGACCTCGGCGGCAACCCGGCCGCCCTCGGCCCGCCCGGCGACGCGCGGCGTGACCGCCTTCATCACCTGGCCCATCGCGCTCATGCCCGAGGCCCCGGTCTGCGAGATCACCTCGGCGACGATCGCGGCCAGCTCGGCGTCGTCGAGCTGCTGGGGCAGGTACTCGGCCAGCACCCGGTCCTCGGCCCGCTCCGCGGCGGCCTGATCGTGACGGCCCGCGGCCTCGAAAGCGTCGGCCGCCTCGCGGCGCCGCCTCGCCTCCCGGGCGAGCAGTCGCAGGACCTCATCGTCGCTCAGGTCACGGGCCGTGCGGCCAGCCACTTCCTCGTTGCTGACCGAGGTGAGCACCATGCGCAGCGTCCTGGTCCGCACGTCGTCGCGCGCCTTCATCGCCGTGGTGAGGTCGGCGCGCAGCCGTTCCTTCAGTCCAGCCATGAGCCCATGATCTCGCTCGCGCCCGGGACGTCCGCGCCGGGCCCCGGCCGAATCACGGCGTGAGACATGGCACCATGTGTGGATGCGACGACACGCCCTCATCGGCGCCGCAGCGGCCGGGGCCGGCATTATCGGCTACGCCGCGGTCATCGAGCGCAACTGGTTCGTGCTGCGGCGCTATGACGTCCCCGTGCTGTCCCCCGGGGCCAGGCCGCTGCGGCTGCTGCACATCTCCGACGCCCACCTGACCCCCGGCCGGCACCGGCTGATGTCCTGGATCAGGTCCCTGGACGCCCTGCAGCCCGACCTGGTGGTCAACACCGGTGACTCGATCGCCCACGAGGACGCGGTCCGGCCGTTCCTCGAGGCGCTCGGCCCCCTGCTCGACCGGCCCGGCGTGTTCGTGTACGGCTCGAATGACCTGTACTCCCCGATCCCCAAGAACCCCGCGCGCTATCTGTGGCGTGACAGCACGCTGCACCCCAAGCGCGGGGCGCCCGACCTGCCGTGGGCTGAGCTCGGCGCGGGCATGACGGCGGCCGGCTGGCTGGACGCGAACAACCGGCGCGGCCGGGTCAAGGCCGGCGACCTGGACATCGAGGTGGCCGGGGTGCACGATTCGCACATCCACCGAGAACGGTACGACGACATCGCCCGGCCCGCCGATCCCGCCGCCGACCTGCGCCTGGGCGTGATGCACTCCCCCGAGCCCTCGGTCATGGACCGGTTCGCCGCCGACGGTTACGACCTGCTGCTGGCCGGCCACACCCACGGCGGCCAGGTCTGCCTGCCCTGGCTCGGCACGCTGGTGACCAACTGCGGCATCGACCGGGACCGGGCCATGGGCCTGCACCGCCACCCGGCCGAGGGAGACCCGCGGCGGCCGTGGCTGCACGTGTCGGGCGGGCTTGGCACCTCGCCCTGGGCCCCGTTCCGGCTGTTCTGCCGGCCGGAAGCCGCACTGCTGACCCTGGTTCCGCGGGACAGCTGAGCGCGCGCCACTGGGCACGGTCCGCTAGACTTCGGGAGCGGTTCGCGGGGTGTAGCGCAGCTTGGCAGCGCGCTTCGTTCGGGACGAAGAGGCCGCCGGTTCAAATCCGGCCACCCCGACTCACATATTCGCAGGTCACCGGCCCGCTTGCCGTTGGCCATCCAACGCGCGCGCAGGCCGCGAACTTGACCTGCGGCCATTACATCCCGGTTCACCGGGCCACGGTGCTGCTGTGCCAGCTCGCCGGGATCACGGTCTCCACCGAATGGATGGCCGGGGTCCGGGCGAAGGCCGCCGCGCTGATCGAGGCCAGCGGGTTCATGGACCGGGTCCGCGAGCTGCTGAAGACCGCCCCGGCCATCCATGCCGATGAGACCCGGCCCGCGCCGCCAGCGGGACCCGGTACGTGCACCTGGCCTGCACCGCCTACCTGACCTGCATGCATACCGGCGGCCGGTCCGCGGAGGCGATCGATGCCGGCGCGGTCCTGCCCGGCTACGACGGCGTGATCGTCCGGGACGGATACGCCGGGTACGGTCACCTCACCGATGCCCTGCACGCCTGACGCTCGATGCGATGGCTGCGGCCAGCCTGTCTGGCGTTGCGTGGGAACTCAGCGGCTCGACAGTATCCGGGCTGGTCGTGCCCAGCTCTGGGAGCGGAACGGGAGCAGCGATCCGCCGCCAGCTGCGGTCAGACGCGGTCAGACGGTGGCCTGGCCGACTTCGATCAGGTAGCCGTCCGGGTCGCGCATGTAGCAGCGGATCTCCGCCTCGCGGTCGATCGGTGGCGTGAGGAATTCCGCGCCCTTCGACTTCCATTCCTCATAGCGGGCCTGGATGTCAGCGACCCGCAGGTTGAGGAAGATCGAGGTCGTGTCGCCGGGCTCGTAGTTAGCCACCGTGATGCCTGGCTTGTCCGGCGTGGGCGGACCGCCGGGGTTCATGA
>Ga0335081_10018552_pt1 | contig 11246 bp, 7 predicted proteins | sample Lox_Sample_35_FD_206713 | JGI IMG/M metagenome (GOLD analysis project Ga0335081, IMG submission 206713) | Soil microbial communities from Loxahatchee National Wildlife Refuge, Florida, United States - Lox_Sample_3.5 | ecosystem: Environmental > Terrestrial > Soil > Wetlands | place: USA: Florida... | reverse complement strand
AAACCGACTCGCGGCCCGAAGTTCTTGTTGGAGTGCCGCTGTCCCGGATCGCCCATTCCGGGTATCGGAACGATCGCGTTGTAAGGCCTGCCCGCCAGCGAATTGGGATTCAGGAACTCGTTCAGCGCATTGAACTCGCGGTCATAGCGGACGCCCAGGCTGAGCGAGAAGTTGCGGTGCACCTTCCAGTCATCCTGGATGTAGAATCCCAGCTCGGTGGTCGGGTCCTTGGTGTCAATCGGCGGCCGCGTGGCGGTAAAGACCGTGGCGTCGTGGGAAGCCGCCAGAGCGGCCAGCGAAGCCGGGTCGCTGGGATTGAAGTAATGATCGTGGGCAAATGTGAACTGGCCTGCGTATCCGTTGGGAGCATCGTCTTCGAACGGAACGCGGCTCACGTCCACGCCGAACTTCAGGGTGTGCTTGCCCTTCACGATGCTCACGTCGTCCTTCCCTTCGAAGCGCCGCTCCACACCGTTATCCGCGTAGTCGTTGCCATACGAAAAGCTGGGAAACACCAGGGTGGTCTGCAACGCATTCAGCCGCGCGGCGGGATAGACGCCGAGTTCCGTGAAGATCGGGACGCCCGAAGGTCCCAGCAGGTAAGAGGAGAACGCATACTGGAAACGCGCCTCATTCACGATGTTGCTGCTCGGCGTCCAGGTGTGCCCGGCCACGATCGAGTGGCGCGGAATCTGGCCGTCGTAGCAGTTGCTCATCGAAGTGCCGCCGCACCCATTCCAAGTGATGAGGTTCCATTCCTGCGAATACCGGGCGAAAAAGTGTTGGTTGTTGGTGGGCTGGTAATCGCCGCGCACATTGAAGAGTTGGTCGCGGATCGGCCGGTCGTGGACTCCTTGAAACGTCGAATAGTCCTGGCTTGCCGCTCCCGGAATGTAGATGGTGTAGGCCGTGTTCGTCTGGGTGCGCTCGTAGGCCGCGTAGAAATGCACCTTGTTCTTGATGATGGGCCCGCCGGCGTCGCCTCCGAACTGATTGCGCATGAAGGGCGCCTTCGTCAGCCCCACGGTCTGGTCCGCCGCCTGCGTGAAGCGGTCGTCGCGGTTGAAAATCTCGTCGCGGGCGTATTCGAACGCCTCCCCGTGAAACTGGTTGGTGCCGCTCTTGGTGACAATGTTAACGACGCCGCCGGCCGACAGTCCCTGGTCGGCCTTGTATTGAACGGTATTGACCTTGAACTCCTGGATGGCGCCCATCGGGAAGTTCTGGCGAGGCTCACCCATCTCGGCCCATGTATTGATTACGCCGTCCACCGAAAAGCCATTGGACCAGTAGTGGCCCGCGCCTCCCATCTGCACGCTGTTGTAAAAGGTGCGCGAGGAATCCTGGGAGGTCCCGGGCTCCAATAGTGCGAGATTGATGAACTGCCGGGTGTTGATCGGAAGCGTATCGATCTGCTGGCCGGTAACGACCCCTGATACGTCGTTCTTGGTGACGTCAATCGGCGGCACTTCACCGGTGATGGTGATCTGTCCGGTGACCGTGCCGACCTCGACCGACACGTCCTGTTCTACGTGGGCTCCGATGTTCAGTGCGATACCCGTAATGGTGGCGGTGGTGAACCCGGTGGCTTCCACCTTCAGCGAATATCGCCCGGGTAGCAGGGCGGCAAACCGATACTGCCCATCCGTGTCCGATTTCGACGATCGGGAGACGCCGGTGTCCTGATTGACGAGCGTGACCGCCGCGCCCGGAACGACCGAACCGGTCGGATCCTTGATGACCCCCGTCAATTCCGCATCGCCGGTCGTTTGTGCGAAGGCGCAGCTTGCCGCGAGAATGGCAAACAGTTGGAACATTCTGCTCGATGTTGAATGGCGCATATTTCCCCCAAAAGGACTCGCGCTTGCTGATCAGGAAGGCGCAGACACCTGCGACTTCGAGACAGCAACTCCGCAGGGTCCGATTGCCAGAAGTATATACCGGACCGTCACATTTGGTCAATCCGGAGTGACACGCACGCAGTGCCCCGCGCCCGCGAGGACCCGCGCTGCCGCAGCGGCATTCCGCGCTTTCACCATCACGTAGTCGGTGTCATAAGTGGAAAGCGCGAAAATGCTGACGCCGGCATCCGCCAACGGGCCCGCAATCGACGCCAGGATTCCGGCGAGGCTGAATTCCAGCGGGCCCGCCACCTGAAAGATGCGCCAACCGGGCTCACATTGGACTCCGCCGGGAACGGCATCTTCCCGGCAGACTACTGACCACTCGTCAGCCGTGCGAGTCAGCGAGCAGAAACCGGAGGCGGCGAGAGCCCAAAGCGGAGGATCCTCGGTTGTTGCGAGACGGCAGACCGAGAGGCGATCTTCCAGCAGGGTCAAGTCGAGATGTGGGGTGCTGCTCATATGCGTTCCGGGGTCACTTTCATCGCGGTGTTTTGAGCATTTCGCGCGCGCAGTTGTATCCCGGGGCGCCCATGACGCCGCCGCCCGGGTGCGCGCCGGACCCGCAGAGGTACAACCCCGTGACGGGAGTGCGGTAGCGTGCCCACCCCGCTACCGGCCGCATCACGAACATCTGGTCGAGACTCATCTCTCCGTGAAAAATGTTGCCGCCGGTGATGCCGAACCTGCGTTCCAGGTCGAGCGGTGTGAGGACCTGGCGGTGCTCCACAATCGCGCGGAAATTGGGGGCATATTCCTCGATCAGCGACATCACACGATCGGCGAATGGCTCACGCTGCTCGTCCCAGGTCCCATCGCGAAGCGTGTACGGCGCATACTGCAGGAAGATGCCCATGATGTGCTTCCCGTGCGGAGCGAGCGAGGGATCGTACATCGTCGGGATGGTCAGTTCGAGCAACGGGCGGCTCGAGGGGCGGCCGTACTTGGCGTCGTCCCAGGCGCGCTCCACGTATTCGATATGGGGGCAAATGTGCATGGTGGCCCGGTGGTGTGGACCGGGGGCGCCCGGATACGCGGTGAACTCCGGCAGGCCGCTCAACGCCAGGTTGATCTTGCAGCTGGTTCCCTCAATGCGGAAGTTTCGGATCGCCGCGACGAATTCGGGGTCGAGGTCGCGCTCATCCAACAGGCGTAAGAATGTGATCTTGGGATCGAGGTTGGAGGCGACGGCGCCGCCTTCGATCTCCTCGCCGCTTTCCAGCACGACCGCGTAGGCCCGGCCGCTGCGCACCAGCACCTTGGCCACGGGCGCCTCTGTACGGATGGTCGCGCCATGCGCGCGGGCCGCGCCGGCGATCGATTCGGAGACTGTTCCCATGCCGCCCCGAACGAATCCCCAGAGTCCGCGGTGCCCCGCCACACCACCCATGCAGTGGTGCAGCAGAATGTAGGCGGTGCCGGGCGATCGAGGGCCGCCGTTGGCGCCGATCACTCCATCCGTCGCGAGCGTGACTTTCACCTGCTCGGATTCGAACCACTCGTCGAGGAATTCGGCGGCGCTCTGGGTAAAGACTTTGACCAGCGCCACCGTGTCCTGGGGGCTGAGTCCGCGAAGCCGTGCCGCGAACTGGAGATACTCGATCGCATCGCCGAGCCCCCGAGGAGGGAATCGCGGCGGGGTGGTCAGCAGCAATCCTTCCACAACCTGGGAAATCCGCTCCAGCTGGTCCTCGTAACGCGGGTAGACCTCGGCGTCATGGCGGGAGAACCGGGCGATCTCCGCCAGTGTTTTGGCGCGGTCCTGCCACATGAAGAAATGCCGCCCATCCGGAAAGGCCGAGAAAAAAGCCGGGTCTTTGGCGTCCACCCGGTATCCGTACCGCTCCAATTCCAACTCGCGTACGATGCGTTCCTGCATGAGGCTGGTCAGATAGGCCGCGGTAGAGACGCGATAGCCGGGCCAGACCTCCTCGGTGACGGCGCAGCCACCCACCAATTCCCTGCGCTCGAGCACGAGCACCGCCCGGCCGGCGCGGGCGAGATAGGCGGCGGTGACGAGTCCGTTATGACCGCCCCCAATGATGATGGCATCGTATTTCGGCATTGCTCTTCAGTTCAGTGTGGCATGAGTATGTGGCGCAGGCACTCCTGCCAGCCGCGCCGAGACCCGTCCAGCGCTTTTCGGACTCGCCGCATCGAGCGGCTCCGAACGAGGCTGCACAGCGAAGCCGCGAGTGTGAGTGTGAGAAGGCGTGAAAAAAATCGAAAGCACGCAGTTGAAACCGCCTGCGCCACCAAACAAGCCCTGCGTTTGCACTGATGGGGCAGGCGGTTTCGCCTGTCGGTCTGGATCGGATACGATTTCTTCACGCCGTCCGAGGGAGCGGTTTCTCGCGGCTTTGCGGAGTTCGCGGCCGTGATTATGAAATGTAGCGTACACGCCAGACCAGCGTCCCGAGAGTCGGGGCGCGGCAGCCTCGAAAACCCTTCGCCGCCAGCGACACAGTACACGCGCGACAAGCGTCCCCATGAGTGGGGACGCGGCAGCCTCGAAAACCCCTTCGCCAGCATTGAACTTGATGGCAGACCAACAAGCGCCGAGATGAGTCTCGGCGCGGCAGCCAGGAGTGCCTGCGCCACATCGCGGCCCGAAGAACCGGCGGGTTTTCCTGAATTTCGGTGGGCCGGCGGGGCCCATGGGTACAGGCACGAGTGTCCGCGCCACGCCAACCCCTTAACCATTGGCAAGCTAGACAGTTGGCCGCCCAGACGGCACAATAGATTCACCCATCGTATGGATTACGGCACAACCTACATTTTCGCCATGCTGGTGTGTGGGACCTTTGGCATAGCCTCTTTGTCGGCCAGGGCGCACGGGTTTGCGCGGCCCGGGTTGGCCGAACACCTCGTCCTGCTTCTCCTGGGAACCCTGGCGGCGATTGCCATTCACCAGGCAGGGCACTGGCTCGCGGGTGCGGCGCAGGGTTTCCGGACGGTGCGGTTCACGATGGGTCCGACCGAATTCGCCGCCGTGGAAGGCGGCTGGCGCATCCGCCGCGTCCGCTTCCGTCATGCGGGGATGCTGTACCAGGTGCCTTCGTCCTTCCAGAATTTCCGTGTGCAAAAAGCGACCTGGCTGGCCGCCGGACCATGTGTGTCGTTGATTGCGTTCCTGTTCTTCACACGTCTGGCGCTGCGCTCGACCGCGCACCTGGGTTTCTGGTTTTGGATCGTCAACGCGCAGATGTGCTTCATTGGGGTGCTCCAACTGTTTCCTTTGCGGCTCCGCGGCGTGGAGTCCGACGGTTTGCAACTGTGGCGGATCCTCCAGGGCGGCGAGCCCGCCGACGCGATGGAAAGAGACCTGTTGGCGGACAGCGTCAATTACACGCCTCTTCGTCCGCGCGATTGGCCCTCCGAGCTGATCCGGCGGCTCGAACCAACGGCAGGCGATGGTGCTTCCGCCCAGGCGCGTTACATCTTTTACGTAGCATACATTCACTCGCTCGACAGCCGGAACACTCCGGCCGCGTGGTCGCACCTCGCGCCGCTTCTCAGTGGCTGGACGGCCGGAGACGGCCCGCAGTATGCCCTCGAAGCGGCGTATTTCCTGGCTTTCCACCGCGGAGACATCGCGGAGGCCAGACAGTGGCTGGCTCGCGAAACCCGTCTTGAGGGCGATCCGGTGCGTCAGCGGGCGGAAGCCGCGGTAGAATTCGCCGAAGGGCGTCATGGCAGCGCTCTTCAACGGATCGATCGGGCGCTCCATGCCTTGCGTTCCGAGCGCCCCAGCGGCAATCGGGAATTCGAAATCGACTGCCTGGATGCCATGCGGGAAGAGATGGCCGCGCGCAGCCTCGTCCACCCGTCCCTCGTCGAAACCGAGGCCCGGGAGTCGAGGCCCATAGCCGTCTACTGGCCGGGCGAGGCCAGGGCGAACAGCCTTGCCGACAGCGCTCCCTCCTCTTGTTAAATCGCCAGCCGGCACGGCTGGACTGATTTTTTTTGCGAACCTCGCCGCTGACTCGAGCGTAGTTACTCCAGGGACACTCTATGAATCTCTGGCACGATGTCCGTTACGGCGTCCGCGTCCTGCGCAGCTCTCCCGGATTTCTGGCGACTTCGGTGCTGACCTTGGGCCTCGGAATCGGCGCTACCACCGCCATCTTCAGTTGCAGCGATGCCATGCTCTGGAAGCCGGTGCCGCTGCCTCACATGGAAAGCCTGGTGATGCTGCTGCAGCGCGTTCCGGACTCCCCCAATGAGTGGGGCTATCTGCCGGCGGCCGACCTGGAGGATATCGGTCGCGGCACCACGGCGCTGGAGAACATCGCCAGTTGGCAGGAGGGCCTGGCCAATATCGTGGGTGCGGGCGGCGAACCAGAGCGCGCGATCCAGGCGCTGGTGAGTGCCAATTTCTTCGAAACCCTGGGTGTGCAGCCGGCGCGCGGGCGAGCCTTCCAACCCGGCGAAGACCAGCCCGGGCGCGAACGCGAGGTGATCCTCAGCGACCGCCTGTGGCAGCGCCGCTTCGGCGGCGACCCCGCCATTGTCGGACAGACCATCCGGCTGGACGACCAGAATTTCCTGGTGACCGGCATCATGCCGCCGAGTTTCGATTTCCCTCTCGCCACCGACCTGTGGACCCCGATCGCACTGACTCCCGAACAACGCACCCGGCGGGGCGCGATGGTGGTTGCCGCGGCGCGGTTGAAGCCCGGACGGACCATCGGGCAGGCATCCGCCGAAATCGACAGCCTGGCGGTGCAATTCGAGAAGTCGTTCCCGGATACCAACAAGAACCGGCGCTTCATGCTCTGGACGCCGCAGCACTTCCTGGTGGATGGCGATACCCGGCAATATCTCGAACTGCTTCTCGGTTCGGTGTGCTTCGTGCTGCTGATTGCCTGCGTGAACGTAGCCAACCTGCAGTTCGCGCGGGCCACCGGCCGGCTGCGGGAGGTGGCCGTCCGGACCGCGTTGGGTGCGGGGCGCGCCCGCGTCATGACCCAACTGCTCACCGAGAGCGTCCTGCTCTCGGTAGGCGGCGCGGCCCTCGGGCTGGCGCTGGCGAAGTGGGGCATCGGCATGATCCGGGCCGGTATGCCTCCGGAGATCATGCGCTACATCCTCGGATTCAAAGACATGTCTCTCGATAGCCGCGCCCTGGCATTCTCTTTGCTTGCCGCGGTGGTGAGCGGCATCCTGGCGGGCCTGGCGCCCGCGTGGCAATGCTCGCGGCCCAACCTGACGGACGCACTGAAGGAAGGAGGACGCGGCTCATCGGTTGGACGTGGCCGTCACCGTGTCCGCAACATCCTGGTGGGCGCGGAGATTACGCTGGCGGTAGTGCTGTTGGTGGGCGCGGGACTGATGGTGCGCGGTTTCCGCGCGCAGATCGTTAACGGCGAGCGCATGGAGCCGGCCACACTGTTGACCATGCGTCTCGCCATCACCTCGCACAAGTACAGCCAGCCCCACCAGATCGAGGCATTCTATCGGCAGGTGCTGGAACGGACCTCGGCGCTGCCGGGGGTGAGGTCGTCGGTCGCGGTCACGGCGATGCCTTACAGCGGCCATTCCAACGGGCGCTTCTTCGCCATCGAGGGCCGCCAACTGGAACGCGGTGTGCAGCCTGTGGCCATGTACCAGGCCACCAGCTCGAAATTCTTCGAAAGCCTCCACGTGCCTCTGCGGGAGGGCCGCCTGCTCAGCGATAGCGATGGCGCGGACGCGCCGAAGGTGGTGGTGATCAGCGAGAAACTGGCGCACCGCTGGTGGAATCGGGAATCGCCCGTGGGCAAGCGAATCAAGCTGGGGCTGGCGGACTCGAAGAATCCCTGGATGACAATCGTAGGTGTGGTCGGAGATGTCTTCCACAATCCTTACGACCGGGAGCCGCGCGCGGCGATGTACCTTCCCTACCAGCAGGCACCTGCATTGTGGATGGACGTGGGTGTCCGCACGGCGGGCGACCCGCTCCGACTCGCTCCCGCGGTGATCGGCGCCATCCGGACGGTGGATGCGGAGCAGCCCATCATGGAGATGCAGACTCTCGAGAAGGCCATCCACAATCAGGCCATCGGGTTGAACTATGTGGCCGTGCTCATGGGAATATTCGGGGCGATTGCGCTGGTGCTCTCGGCAGTGGGAGTTTACGGTGTGATGGCGCACCTGGTGTCCGAACAGACCCACGAAATCGGCATACGGATGGCTTTGGGCGCACCGCGCGAGAACGTGCTGCAGATGGTCTTCCGGCGCGGCATGATCACCACCGGAATCGGGCTGGCAGTCGGGCTGCCGCTGGCCTATGCTCTCTCGCGCCTCGTATCATCGCTGATTTACGGCGTGACAGCCTCTGACCCGGCGACCTTTGCCGGCATTCCGCTGACGTTGATTGCCGCGGCCGCACTGGCGATCTACATTCCCGCGCGCCGGGCGATGAGAATCGATCCGATCATTGCGCTGCGGTACGAGTGACGCCGGGCATAGCTTCCGCCGTGTGCTACTTCGATACCACGTGCTCCTTCACATAGGCATCGACGCGCGGGTCGCGGTCCGCGCCGGCCGCCCCCGGGCGAACATAGTGGAACGCTTCGGCGTACTCCACGCCGTACTGCCGGCCCAGGTCTCGGCTGCCGGTCATGCTGAATTCCTTGATGTAATTGCGATCGGCAGTCGCATCGTCGTCGCCTAACAGCGGCAGGCGCTGATTGCGCTTCGTCAACTCCGCCCGCAGACGCGACCCCAGGTGCCCGCCGGGCCCTTTGGACGTGTTGGCGCGGTTTACTTCTACTTTCTTGTCAATCTGCCGGCTGATGTCCACGACCCGCGTGATTTCCGGACGCCGGGCGAAGTAGTACTTGTCGGCGACCGCCTTGGGCGCCAGCCCCGCGGCGAAATGTTCGGGGTAGTCGTGGTCCCGGCCGGCCATCCAGCAGGCGGCCTCCACACCGCGTGCCAACATGTAGTGGTCGGGATTCTCCTCGTCGTGAGCCCATGGGTCCCAACACACCACGGTGTCGGCCTTGAGCAGCCGGATCAGAAAAACCAGCCGGCAGATCAGCTCGTTCAGCGAAATGTCGGCCATGCGGTGGTTGCTGTAATTCAAATCGAAATGACTCTTGCAGCCCAGAATGCGTGCCACCTCGCCGGTGTCGCGCTCGTTGCCGAGGACGTTTTCGCCAATCGTTCCCGGAGTGCCGAGCCCCGGCGCGTCGCCCATGTCGTCGTTGGTCGCGCGGATGAGGTAGCCGGTGTAGCCCTCCTCGATCAGCTTCGCCACCGTGCCCGCCGCGAACAGCGGGACGTCGTCGGAGTGGGCTTGGAGCGCAAGCAGCACCTTGCCCCGGTGCGGTTGTCCATCGGCCGGCCGCTCCAGAAAGACGCCATCCGCGGTGCGTGGCGACTGCTCCTCGGTCCGCGCCAGACGGGCCATCGCGGTTCCCGCTGCCAGACTGCCCAGGAAATTGCGTCGTAACATGGGTCCGATTATACTCGCATGAGCGATGCGAATCACCGCCGAATGCTCCGATCTGCCCCGCAGACTAGGAGTTCTCGATGCCACCGTCATCGTCATCGGCATCGTGATCGGGTCGGGCATTTTCGTCCTGCCCAATCTGATCGCCCGCAACCTGCCGTCGCCCACCGCGATCCTGGCCGTCTGGACGCTCTCAGGGGTGCTGTCGTTTCTGGGCGCCCTGGCGTACGCCGAGTTGGGCGCAATGCTGCCTGCCACGGGCGGGCAATACGTCTACTTGCGGGAAGCATACGGTCCGTTGTGCGCCTTCGTTTGCGGCTGGACGTTCATGCTGGCGGTGCTCTCCGGCGGCAGCGCCTGGCTGGCCGTGACGTTCTCCATCTATGCCGGCTATTTCGTGCCGCTCACGCCGCTCGCCGCCAAGGCCACCTCGATCGCGCTGATCGCCGTGCTTTCGGCCGTCAACTATTGGGGTGTGAGAGAAGCCGCCTGGGTGCAGCGCGCGTTCACGCTTTTGAAAGTTGCGGCGATCGTGCTCCTGGTGAGCTCCGCGTTCCTGGGTCATCCCGCCGGTGACGGCGTGCCAGCCGGCACACTGGCGCCCTCTCCGCTGTCTATGGGGCATTTCGGCGTGGCGATGGCCGCCTGCCTGATGGCCTACAACGGCTGGAGCTACGTCAGCTTTGTGGCCGGCGAGGTGAAGGACCCGCAGCGTAACCTCCTCCGCTCCCTGATCGTCGGAATGGTGGCCGTTGCGGCCCTCTATCTTTCGGCCAACGTCGCCTATCTGCACGTTATGACAGTCCCGCAGATCGCTGCCGCGGAGCGGGTCGGGGCGGACCTGGCCATGCGCACAATGGGTCCGGCCGGCGGGACGTTCCTGTCGCTGGCGGTGCTGCTTTCCATCACCGGAGCGGTTAACGGCTGCGTGCTGACAGCCGCGCGCGTCCCGTTCGCGCAGGCCCGCGATGGCCTGTTCTTCGCGCGCTTCGGCACGGTGCACCCTCGATTTCAGACGCCCGCGACGGCCATCGTCTGGGGCGGCGTCTGGACCGCCATCCTGGTGCTCTCCGGTTCGTACGAGACGCTGTATTCGTACACCATCCTGGCCGCCTGGGTCTTCTACACGATGAGCGTGGCCGCAGTCTTCATTCTGCGCCGCAAAATGCCCGGCGCGGTCCGCCCATACCGGATGTGGGGCTACCCCTACACACTTTGGTTCTTCGTGGCAGTCTCGGCCTGGTTCCTGGTAAACGCCTGTATCACCGACCCGCTGCCTTCCGCGATGGCGTTTCTGATAGCCGCCGCGGGACTGCCGGCGTACCGGATCTGGACTGCCAGGGCCACCCGGGTCCCGGCAGGAGAATCTGCCGCACCTTCCGCCCACCCACCGGTTAGAATGAGCTCTGATGTTTAACCGGCGGAGGCGAATCCTTCTGTCCGAAATCGGCAGGCAATGCGGCTTCGCGATGATGGCGTATGGCGATGCCACCGCCGCGATACAGAAACGCGAATCGGAGCGCTTCTGGTACTCACTCGAGGCCCTCGTAACGGCGGCATCCCGGCTGCACGAGTTACTCTGGCCTGCGGCCGGCTCATCGATGCCCGCTGACGAGGAACTCAGGCGCGTATTGGGCGTGGACGACGACTCACCATTGAATGGCGCGCCGCTTTCCTCGGCTTGCGGTTTGATCGCCACCCTGGAATCCTGGAATGCCCTGCGCCCGGGACAGCCGCCGTTGCTTTCGAATCTTGGCCCCGCCGGATTTGCGGAGCCGGCGCCGGCAGAGTGTGTTCGCTGTTTCGCGCCGGCGACAGGGATTTTCACCCTTTACGGGTCGGCGATCGAACTCCCGCCCCTGCTCCACGCGGTGGCTGGCATCAGTCAGAAGGTCGAAGAAGAG
>Ga0335081_10018551_pt1 | contig 11247 bp, 7 predicted proteins | sample Lox_Sample_35_FD_206713 | JGI IMG/M metagenome (GOLD analysis project Ga0335081, IMG submission 206713) | Soil microbial communities from Loxahatchee National Wildlife Refuge, Florida, United States - Lox_Sample_3.5 | ecosystem: Environmental > Terrestrial > Soil > Wetlands | place: USA: Florida... | reverse complement strand
GCTTGACTCGATCAGAGGTGTGATCTGCGTTGGCTTTGCGTCCCTAGGTACGGTCCGTGCTCGCGGGCAAAGGGCGCGTCAGGGCCGGCTGACGCGGGCCGGCTGACTTGGGTCCGTAAACATGAGTATCGCGGGAGCGTAGGCTTGGTGTCGTTGCTCCGGACCCGGCAGCTGCGACCGTAAGCACGGCGGAGGCGCGCAGTCCCGGGCCTGGTCTGGCCTTGCTCACCACCGCGGCGGCCGGTCTGCGCCTCCTGCTTCGCAGTGAGTCCTTCGCGCTGCGAGCGGCCGGGCGCTGCGGCGGCCGCTCGCGGGCGCCGGTCGGCTGGTGCGTCGGCGGCCGCCCGCCGATGTGCCCGGATATCTGCTCAGCTTCCGTGACCGGGCAGCTGGCCTGCTCGCCGTACGCGGCTGGCGGATCACCTTCACCACCGTGGCGACCCAGGTCGCCCTGTGGCTCGTCCTGCTGGCGTGTCTGCGCGGCACCGGCCTATCCCAGGTCCAGGTGCCCTGGCAGACCTCACTTGCCGCATTCGCGTTCGTCGGGCTGCTGACGGCCCTGCCCATTCCCCCCGGCGGTATTGGTATCACCGAACTCGGGCTCGTGGGCATCCTGGCGGCCGGCGCGGACCACAGGGTCAGTGCGCAGGTGACCGCCGCCGTGTTGTTGTACCGGGCCGTCACCTTCCTGCCCCCCATCCCGCTCGGCGCGGTGGCCTGCCTCCTGTGGCGGCACGCACCGGGGGTGATCCACCCAAGCCCGGGCAAGGCCGGCCCGCCAGCCACCGCCGCGACGACGACACCCGGCAGCCAGCGGACGTCACGACCTGATGGGGTGAACCCCGGGCCTTGCGCGCCACCCCCGATGGGGCTTGGCGAAGCGGCAATGCAGGGTGATGGCGCCCGCGGACAGGGCCGCCCACCCGCACCACACTGAGACGAACCCGGAAATGGTGAGCCGGGCAAATGATGATCACGGCGACGAGGTTAACGACTCCGGAGATAGCGACTGTACGCCCGGCGTATCGCACCCGGATCCCCCCACTGGGCAGGCCGTGGCGCATCCGCGGCAGCCGTTAGGGATATTGATACGAAACGGCTGCCGCATCGCGCGTCGATCCCGGCACGGTCCTTCGAGCTGGAGGCTGCCAAGCTGGAGGCTGGCAGCTGGAGGGAACCAACAGGAGGTATCCGATGAACGGTCGGCCGACTGCGGCGGCTGCGGGCACGATCGATGTTGGCGGCGATCTGACCGTGAACCGGATGGGTTTCGGCGCGATGCGGATCACCGGCCCAGGTATCTGGGGTGACCCGCAGGACCGGGAGACGGCGCAGGCCGCGCTCCGGCGGGCGGTTGAGCTTGACGTCAACTTCATCGACACCGCCGACTCGTACGGCCCGGAGGTCAGCGAGACGCTGATCGCCGAGACCCTGTATCCGTACCCCGATGATCTCGTCATCGCGACCAAGGGCGGCCTGGTCCGGCCCGGTCAAGGCCGCTGGGCGCCCGACGGGCGCCCGGACCACCTCCGGCAGTCCTGCGAGGGCAGCCTTCGGCGGCTGAGGCTCGACCAGATCCCGTTGTACCAGTTCCACCGGCCCGATCCGATGGTGCCGATCGCCGAGTCGGTGGGCGCGCTCGCCGAGCTGAAGGCCGAGGGAAAGATCCGCCACGTCGGGGTCTCGAACGTGTCGCAGGAACAGCTCAGGGAGGCAGAGCGGGTGATGCCGATCGTGTCGATCCAAAACCGCTACAACGCGATTGACCGATCCTCGGAGCCGATGGTGGACCTGTGCGAGCAGGAGGTGCTCGCGTTCCTGCCATGGGCGCCGATCCAGGACGCCGACCGCAACGCCGCTGTCATCGAGGCCGCCGAGCGGCATGGCGTAAGCGTCCGTCAGGTTGTTCTCGCCTGGCTACTGGCCAGGTCACCACAGATCCTGCCCATCCCGGGCTCCGGATCGGCCGGGCATGTCGAGGCGAACATCGCGGCCGCAGCCATCGAGCTGAGCGGGAACGAGGTCGCCGCGATCACCAACGCCACCTGACCGACGGCCCGACGCGGCTGGGCTGCGCAAGCGCTGGCTCACCTGGGCAGCGGTTGTGGCCTGCCTTTCGCAGCGAGCGCGGCGGATCTGGCTGCCAGCCTCATCGGGCACCGCGCGCCGTCGCGAGCTGTCTGGCCATTCCGTGGAACTGCCCGCATCACACCGCGACGACCCGGACGTGGCTGCCCTTGCGGCCCTTTCTCACCTGTATCTGCGCCGGTATCCGCTGGCGCAGCTCGCTGACATGGCTGACGACGCCGACAATCCTGCCGCCTTCGCGCAGTCCGTCGAGCACGGTCATGACGTCCTCAAGCGTCTCCTCATCGAGGGTGCCGAACCCCTCATCGATGAACAGCGCCTCCATCCGGCTGCCGCCGGCTTCGGCGGTGACCACATCGGCGAGGCCGAGCGCGAGCGCGAGGCTGGCGAGGAACATCTCGCCGCCGGACAGCGTGCACGTGTCGCGGTCATGACCGGTCCAGGCGTCACGCGTAAGCAGGCCGAGGCCGGCCCGGGCCCCGCCGCGGCCGGTATCGGTGTGCACGAGCGAGTACCTCCCTGCGGTCATCCGCAGCAGGCGCTCGCTGGCGGCGGCGGCGACCTCCTCCAGCCGGGCCGCGAGGACAAAGGACGACAGCGTCATCCGCAGCGTATTCGCGCCCTGGCCCGCCGTCAGATCGGCAAGCCGCCGGACCTCGTCGGCCTGTGCGGCCAGGGGCTCGAGGGCAGCCAGCTTCGCACGCAGCCGCGGCACGAGATCGTCGAGCTGGGCCGAACGGTGCTGGGCCCGGTCGTGGTCCGCCACGGCGCAATCATGAGCCTCTCGCGCCGCCAGCAGCGCCGTCTCCGCCGCAGCGGCGTCAGCGGGCGGGTCAAGTGGCACGTCCAGATCCGGGTCGGCGAGCGAGTTCTCCGTGGCCGCCACGGCCTCACGGTGCTTGTCGACCGTGGCCCGGGCCTCGCCGCGCCAGGTAGCCGGGCGGGCGGCCGCCCGTGCGAGGCCCGCGTCGGCGAAACCCGCCCTAAGTGCGGCCTCCTCCGCGGCGCGTGCGGCGCGCTCGGCCTCGACGGCCGCACCCTGGGCAGCCGACGCGGCGTCGGCGGCAGCGGCGAGCGCGGCAGCGGCGCCACTCGCCTCCGTGAGCGCGGTTTCCAGGTCGGGCGCGCCGCCGAGCTGGGCGAGCAGCACGCTGCGGAGCTCTTCCGCCCGGCGCTCCGCCCCCGACGCCTCGGCGAGCGCGGACCGCTGCTGCCCGGCAAGCGCGGCACGCTGCTCTTCGCGTTCGCGCAGAGCGTCACCCGTGGCCGCCAGTGCGGCGTCGTGGTCGGCCAGCCGGGCCGCAGAAGTAGCGAGCACGGCTGCGTCGGCCGCCCGCGCAGCGGCTTTGGCGTCGAGCGCGTGCGCCATGGTGTCCAGTTCGGCCGGATCGACCTCAGCCGCACTGAACCCAGCGGGATCGGGTCGTGCCGTGCCAGGTGCAGGTACACCAGTCCCGGCCGACACGGACCCGGGCACACCACCCCCGGCCGACCCGGGCACCCTAAGCCCGGCCCAGGCCAGCCGCTCGGCAAGTTCTTTTGCCACCGCGTTGATGCCCGCGAGCCGGCGGCCGATCTCGGCGGCATGCTCCCGCGCCTGCTCCGCCTCCTCGGTAGCCCGTGCTTCCTGTTCATAGGTGACCCGATCGGCCCGCACCTCGGAAGGATCCGGGTGATCGAGCGCACCGCACACCGGGCAGGGCGTTCCGTCCGCCAGCGCCGCCGCCAGCTCGGAGATCATGCTGTCGAATCTGGCCTCACGAAGCTGCTGCGCGTGCTCACGAAGCCCCACGGCGGTCTGCCGTGCCCGCGCATGTTCTTCCCTTAGCCGCCGCGCGGCGGCACACTCACTCGCAAGTTGCGTGGCGTGCGCGGTGGCCTCGCCCAGCCGCTGCGCATCGGCTCGTGCGTCGGGTAGCCGCTGCGCGGCACGGCAGGCGTCGTCCCGGCGCGTGGCGAGTTCACCGCGCTCGACTTCGAGCGCGCGGATCGCCCGCCCGCCTGCCGCAATCTGGTCCGCAAGATCGGTCGCCCTATCCCTCGCGCGGCTCGCGACGCCATCCTCGGCGGCAGCACGCTCGGCGAGCTCACCCAGCGCTTCAAGCCGACCGACCTGCTCGCGCCGCTCGCTTGCGGCGGCCCGCAGCGCGTTGATTCCAGCCCCGGGCGTTCCACCTGCGGATATCGCTGCCTGAGACGCGGCCTCTTCCGCGGCCCGGGCCTGCGTGAGCCGATCCGCTGCGGCGTCGGCCTGGTCGAGTGCCGCGGCAACCTCGGCGGCGCAGGTGGCCGCGTCCAGTTCCCGCCGCACGCGCCCGACACCTTGGGCGGCTTCGGCCAGTTCGGCATGACGGCGGCGCGCTGTGGCACGGCGCTGCTGGCGGTCAGCCAGCCGCTGGGCGGCGCTGCGCTGTTCAAGGGCCACGTCGAGATCGCGCTTACGGGCGGCCGCGACCTCTTGCGTCGCGGCCGTCCGCTGGGCCGCCGCCGCGGTGAGCCCGATGGCCCACCCTGCCACGCTCGCGGGGCTTGTTGTGGTTGCGGTGGTACCCGCGGTCCCCACGCGGGGCTCAGCGACCGCGGCGACCTGCGCGATGCGGGCGGCGAGCTCGGCCACGTCCATGCGTGCCTCGTCGACCTGTTGCGCGGTCCGCCTACGCTGCGCGGCAAGCCACTCTTCAACGGCCCTGAACCGGTCGGTGCCGAACAGCCGCTCGAGCAGCTTGCCGCGATCCTGCGAGCCGGCTTGGAGGAACCGGGCGAATTCACCCTGAGGCAGCAGCACCACCTGGAAGAATTGCTTGGCTGACATCCCCATCAGATCGGTGATCTCGGCGTCCGCCTCACCGACCCGGCTGGATAGCGCCCGCCATGTTCCGCCCGCATGCTCTTCGAGCAGGACCTTCGCCGGTTCGGTCGTGGTACCCGTGCCACGCCGTTTCTTGCGGGTCTGCTCCGGGCTGCGGGTGATGCGCATTATCCGGCCGTTGATCGTGACCTCCAGCCGCACCCGCGTGCTTGTGCCGACGTCGGCGTGGTCGGACCGGAGCCGCCTTGCCTGGTTGCGCATGCCTGGAACCTCGCCATACAGCGCGAAGCCGATAGCATCGAGCAGCGTTGTCTTTCCGGCGCCCGTCTCGCCGTGCAGCAGGAAGAGCCCGGCCACCGCAAGCTCACGGAAGCAAATCTCCACCGTCTCCGCGAACGCGCCGAACGCGGTTACCTCGAGCCGGTGCGGACGCATCAGCCCGCGACCACGGCGGCGCCAGGCACATCATCAGCGTCGGCACTCACCGCCGTGCCTGCCGTGGCTGTACTGGCTGCCGCGTCGTCGTCCGCGCCGAGGCGTGCCGCCTGGAACGCAGCGGTGAGCAGCGCCCGTTCGCCGTCGGTCGACGGGGCGCGCCTGACATGCTCGACGAAGCCCGCCGCTATGGCCAAGTCGCCGCGCCCGGCGACGCGGGCGCGGTAACTATGCCGGTCACCTTGCGGTTCCCCTGGTTCGTAGGACAAGACCAGGACGTGCGGGAACCGGGCGCGCAAGCGCTCCATCGCGCCCTCTGGCCGGGACGCATCGGTAAGCGTCACCGACACGAAATCCCGATCGTGTCCGCTGAAAGCGGTCGAAGTGAGAAGCTCGTCAATCAAGCCGCGGAGCACGGTCAGCCGTCGCGTCGACGGGGCGGGAATGTGCTCTACGCGGGCCGGCCCCGCCGTGCCAAGCTCGATCAGCCAGCTGCCCTTGCGGTGCGCGGCCTCGGAGAAAGAGTAGGGCAGCGGCGATCCGCTGTACCGCAAGTTGTCCTCGATCGTCTGCTGCCCGTGCAGATGACCCAGGGCAACGTAGGTGAACCCGCGGAAGATCCCAGCAGGAACATGGCCCACGCCGCCGACGGAAATGTCGCGCTCGGAGTCGCTCGACGAGCCCCCGGCCACCCAGGCGTGCGCGAGCACCACCGAGCGGGCGACACCCCTCGCCGCGACGTCGCCGCGGATGCACGCGGCCGCATGGTCAAGCACGCCGCGATGATTGCCGACCGGCACCGTGTCGCCGGGCCCGGAACTGCTGAGCCCGTTGCTGCTAACGGTGTCACCGCGCTGCCCATCACTGCCAATGATTTCACCGCGGTGCCCGTCACTGCTGACGCCGTCACAGGCGTGCCCGGCACTGACTTTGGCACGGCCGTGCCCGTCAGTGCTACGGCCATGACTACCGCACTCATCACTGCTGCGCCTGTCACGGCCGTGCCCGTCACCGCTGCACCCATCGTGGCGGTCCTCAACGTCGCCTTGTCCGCTGCCATGGTGCCCGGTGGCAAGCACCGGTAGCTCGGCGCGCACCGCACTTGGCTCCAGGTACGGCACGCCGTAGACGGCGACAGTGCCGTGGGAGTCATCGAGCAGCACCGGCTCGGCAAGTTCGGCGGCCCGGGTGCGCAGATGAACCCCGGAAGCGTCGAGCAGCCGGCTGCCGAACCCGAGACGACGAGCGGAGTCATGATTTCCGCTGATCGCCACCACGCGCGTGCCCGCTGCACGCAGCCGGATCAGGCCGTCCTCGCACAGCGCGAGCGCGTCGGCAGAAGGCACCGCGCGATCGTAGACGTCACCAGCGATCAGCACGGCGTCGACCCGCTCGGATCGCACCGTCGCGACCAGATGGTCAAGGAAGGCGCCCTGTGCGTCCAGCAGGCAGGCCCGGTGCAAGGATCGGCCGAGGTGCCAGTCGGAGGTATGCAGGAGCCGCATAAGCCGGCACAGTATCGGAGGCCGCTGACAGTTCGTGCCTCAGCCAGACACGGACCCGCCGCGCATCGCTGCTGACCGCGCAAGGCCCGGCGTGTCCGCGCGGTACGGTCAGTGCGGGCGGTTACCGTGGCACGCAGGCGGCCATGGTGGCCGTGCAGAGGAGGTGCCACTATGGCGGATGGGGCGGTCTCCTTCGAGGTGGTCCCAGTCGAAAAGCCCGCCGAGGTGAATGTGATCATCGGTCAGGCCCACTTCATCAAGACGGTGGAAGATTTGCACGAGGCACTGGCCGGAGTGAGCCCGCATCTACGATTCGGCCTTGCCTTCTGCGAGGCGTCGGCTGCCCGTCTCGTGCGCCGGTCGGGGAACGATGACGAACTCACGGCTCTGGCCACGGCGAATGCGCTCGCGATCAGCGCCGGGCACGTGTTCGTGATCACGCTGCGGGAGGGGTTCCCCGTCAACGTGCTGAACCCGCTCAAGTCCGTGCCCGAGGTCTGCACCATCCTCTGCGCGACCGCGAACCCGGTGGATGTCCTCGTCGCCGCCAGCGATCGCGGTCGCGGGGTCATCGGCGTCATCGACGGCTCGCCGCCCGTCGGTGTCGAAACGGACGCCGACGCGGCCGACCGGCGGCGACTGCTGCGCGACACCGGCTACAAGCTCTGAAACGCTTACTGAATTCCAGCGAACAAGGGATTTTGCCGGGCTCTGCGCCGCCGCGAATCGAATGGCACCTGGCCCTTCACAGTGTGCGGGATTCGCCCGCAGGTCATCTGGGCAATTCCCTGGTGATGGTTTGGCGCGTTTAGCGCGCTGCTAACGGAGGCGATCGCTACCACCTCCTGTCGTATCCGTCGCGTGGCGCGAAGTTATTTCCGGGGCCAGATGGCTGGTCGTGGCCGTATCCCTGGCGCGGACAGCGCTACGACGCCTCCCATTGAGGCTGCCACCACGGCCATGGCCGCGACCACTGACAGACCGCGCTCGGCACTGCCGATGCGCCGGTGGCAGCTTCCAGGGTCTGACTTCATGATCGCGTTTTCGCCGCGCCGCCTGACTACCGCGATCCATAACTGCGGGTGCTATTAGCGTTAATGTCGCAGAATCGGGCCCCGTCGTAGATCATTGATCGGTGCGCCTATGCACTCGGGTGCAGCCGGGTCAGCGCGAACTCACGGTGACCGAGGACTTCGGCACAGGTCAGCCGGCCGTTGACGGTGCGATCGATGATGTTTTCTAGCGCGTCCCCCGCGGCTGCCAGGTCATACTCCAACTGGAGCAGCCCACTGACGTCCACGTCGATGTGCTCGCTCATCGTCGTGGCGGTCATCGGGTTCGCAGTTATCTTGATCACGGGCTCGATGGGATGGCCAACCACGTTTCCCTGACCCGTCGGGAAAAGATGGATCACTGCCCCGGCGGCTGCGGTAAGGGTAATGAACTCCGCAGCGGCGCACGACGTGTCCATGAAGTTCAGCCCGGCGCGGGTGGGACGCTCGGCAGGCGCTAGCGCATCGACCACCGGCGTTGCTCCGGTCTTCTGGATGTTGCCGAGGGCCTTCTCCTCGATCGTGGACAAGCCGCCGCGGATGTTGCCCTGCGTTGGCTGTGAACCTAGCAGGTTCGCTCCCGTCCGCTCGATCATGGCCAGATAGCCGTCGAAGAAATACTGAAACTTCTTGCGGACGCCGTCGTCGGCGCATCGTGCCGCAATCAGGTGCTCGCCGCCGGTGAGCTCGCTGGTTTCACCGAAGATCACCGAACCTCCTGCCGCGATGTGACGGTCCACCGCCTGTGCGGTCGCCGGGTTGGCGCCAAGCCCGCTCGTAGTGTCCGACTCGCCGCACTTGATGCTCATTAGCAGTTCACCCCGCTCAACCGGTTCGCGCCCGATCTCGCTTGCATCCTGCAGCAACTGCGCCGCCCGCCGCCCTGCGATCTCGATGATGCGCAGGTCGCCGTGGCGCTCGATGGAGAACTTCTCCACCGGTTTGCCGGTTTCAGCGATCCCGGCGACGACACGCTCGGTCCAGCTTGGCTCGATGCCTATAACGACCACGGCAGAGACATTGGGGTTGGCGCCGGTGCCGATGAGCGTGCGGAAGGTCAGGTCGAGATCCGCGCCGAACTGCAGCCGCCCGTAGGGATGAGGAAGCCCTATCGTCCCGGGAATCGCCTTCGCCACTCCCTCAACCGCAGCGTTCGACAGATCGTCAACGGCGAGAATCAGGACGTGGTTTCGGATTCCGGCCCGGCCATCGCGGCGCCGGTACCCGGTCAGGTGCTGCTTTACCACCGCGCACTCCTCAGGTTGTGTGTGTGCACGAGATCCCCGGCCGCGATCGAGCGCCTTGTCAGGCCGATCGGAACTCCGTATTCGATAACCCGCTCGCTCTCGGCGAGATCCCGCAACGCCACCTTGTGGCCAAGGGGTATGGGGGCACGAAGCCGGATTGCGAATCGGGCGCCTGACGCCAGGTAAGCGCCGGGCGTGAAACCTTGATCAGCGTCGCACACCGCGACAGCGACGTCGTCGCCCTCCTGGTGTGCAAGCAGGACGATCATCCCCGATCCAGGCCCGGCGCGGCGCTCATGCACAATTCCCTCCATGATCGGCTCTCTGCTGTGACGAGACGACCGTACTCGGCCGCGCCGACCGGCGGCACGAACCCTCAGCGCGGCGAGCTTGCGGTCCGCGAGCATTTCGTCACGCCGTGCCGCAGCGCCGCAGAACTCCGCCAGCGATGGTTCACGTGAAACGCACCTAAGCCAACCCGTACGGACGGCCGTACGTCTGCCTAGCAGCGGTCGTTGATGCACCGGCCTGCTTATGCGCGCAGCTCGGCGTGGAACGTGTCGGCGTTGCAGACCTCCTGCAGCGCTCGTCACACCAGCTTTCCTTGGCGGCTTGCACACAGCTTGGGCACAGCTTGGCACAGCTTGCGCACAAACCCACATCAGCGCCACCGCCCCACCTGGTGGCCGTCGGCCGCTGCGACGCGCCCGTCCTCTGCCCGTCCTCCGGGATGGTTTCGTTTCGTCGTCAGATGAATACCACCGTCGGACCGGCACCTGCGCGAATCGCCGGGCGGGTAATCCTGCGGGCCAGGCCGCCAGCCTTCAGCGCGCCTCAAAGGCTTCCCAGGCAAGGTACTACAATCGCCGCCTGCCGCCGGTCCGCCACCACGATCAGTGCCGGTGCCGCCAATACCGCCGCGAAGCGGCTGTCCGAATCGACCCGCATCGCCGATGAGTCGGCCTGTTGAGACCGAGCGCGCGTGCAGGGGCTTGGCGGCGCCTCCCACGCGGCGACTGCGGCTTGCGCTGATAATGCCGGGGACGGGCGCACCGTGCGGGAGGCGCTCATGCCCCAGGTTGGTGGCCACGTGCGGGTCCCCGCATCCTCAATTCGGGTAGTTAGGCGGCGCCACCTGGCCTGTCGGTGGCCGCCCGGATGATGAACCTGTCACGTCGATTACCGGGTCACGTTTCGATGATCCGTTAATCCTATTGAAATAGGCTGTCGCAGAATCGGGGTCGACGTCTCGCATCGTGAGATTTGATCTTTCAGGTTCATCCCGGAAGGCTCGTTCGAAATCCATTGACTTGCTTGGCGGCTGGGTCGCCATGCCGTGGTGACCAGGGCCAGAGCCGGGGCCTGCAGGCGGCCAGAGCCGGGGCCTGCAGGCTCGGTCACGGCGATCACGCGGACTATGCGGCAGCCGAACACTCCGGGCCACAGGCAGCGGAGCGCAGATCAGCGGATGGCTGCCCCCCTACGCCGTTTGGGCAATCGCCGACCGTTGAGCATCACACGCTCCGCTAACGTCAGCGAGACACTTGGATCTCACCAGTAACTCAGGCCCTGTGAACGACTTGCGTTCCGAGAGCGAGCTCGCGTCCGTGAGCTATTCGCGCCACCAAGGTCCCTGAGCAAACTCGCGCCCTGCGAGCAAACTCGCGTCCCCCCGAGCCGGGCGTCCGCCCATTCATGATCCATATTTGTGTCAAGTTTTCTACGAATAGCACGGGAAAGTTAACACAACTGTGGATCACGTCATCGCCAGGACGTACCTAGCGCGTCCAGGCCACTGAACCGCCGCCCGGTCGGCCGAAGCCCGCCAGGCACTGCTGGCCCGGCTCTCGCCCATCCCCGGCGCCCTGGCTGGCTGGCCCGCGCCGCAGCATCACGGCGGGACACCGGCAAGACGGCTCCGGCTGCCGGGGACCCGGGAGGCGACGAGGCCAGCCTCGCTCTTATCCCCTGTGCATCCGCTCGCGGGAAGGTTTCTTCCCGCGGTCCGCCTTGCTGGAAGGTACCGATCAGCGTTGCGCTGGACTCCGCGCAGTGTGACGTGGGGTAGGGGATAGGTGCGATACCGCAGCTTAGAAGGTGAACTACGCGGC
>Ga0335081_10018549_pt1 | contig 11247 bp, 11 predicted proteins | sample Lox_Sample_35_FD_206713 | JGI IMG/M metagenome (GOLD analysis project Ga0335081, IMG submission 206713) | Soil microbial communities from Loxahatchee National Wildlife Refuge, Florida, United States - Lox_Sample_3.5 | ecosystem: Environmental > Terrestrial > Soil > Wetlands | place: USA... | reverse complement strand
GGTTGCTCCCGTTGGAAATACCCTGCCGAGGGGCTCGAGCAGCGCCCGGCAACGCTCGACCACTTGCGTCTCGCCGCCCGCCATGATCGCGAGCGTTCCGTCGACGGCCTTGCGTACACCCCCGGAGACCGGGGCATCGACGAGCGAGAAACCGCGCGCGGTGAGGTCGGTACCGAGCTGGCGCGTGCCGACCGGCGAGGAGGAGCTCATGTCGATCAGCACCGAGCCGGGCGCGAGGCGGGTCGCGATGCCGCGCGCCCCGAGCAGCACTTCGCGCACCGCCCGACCGTCGGGAAGCATGGTGATGACGACGCGGCAGCTCCCCAGCTCGGCGAGATCTGCGGGAGTCTCGCAGGCGACCTGGGCGCTAAGCCGTGTGACCGCATCGCGTGAGGCATCGGCCGCCACCACGCGGAAGCCGGCGCGCGCGAGCCGCAGCGCCATCGGGCCACCCATATTGCCCAGACCGACGAATCCGACGCGCTCCGGCGGTGCAAATGCGGCGGACATGCTGTGGCGCGCCCGCTCAGCCGACGAGCGTTGCGACGTAGTGGCTGTCCATATATTCGCGGATCGCAAAGATCTTGCCGTCCCGCACTTCGATCCACCACGAATACAGGTTGTGATAGTTCTTGCCGTTCTTCAGGCGGCCGATGCCGCGTGTCTCAAGCGCGACGAGATTGCCGCGCGAGACGATGTTGTCGATCTCGACTTTCGGTTCACCCGGCTCGAACAGCCCGCGGACCGGGGCCAGGAAATCGTCGACGATGCCCTTGCGCCCGCGGTGCACGCCGGCGCCCGGAATATCCTTCACCTGCGGCGTCCAGGTCGCATGCTCGTGCAGCTGCTCGCGCACCCGCTCCAGGTCACCGCTGGAGAGCGTGCGGAAGAATTCGAGCACGATCTTTTCGCTGTCGGTCGTCGCCTGAACCATGTCCCCTCCGATGCGCTATACACTTCGTGATTGCGCATCGAGTATGGTTTGCGGCCACAGTGCAAGTCAAAGCGACCATCGACCGGAGATTGAGCGACCGCAGCTTCGTCGGACATCCGCGCGGGCTCGGATTTCTTGCCTTCGCGGAAGGCTGGGAGCGCTTCTCCTACTACGGCATGCAGGCGCTGCTGGTGCTCTACATGGCCGACCAGCTGCTGCACCCCGGACACGTCGAGCACATCGCCGGCTTCCCCGGCTTTCGCGCGGCGCTCGAGCGCCTCTATGGCGGCCCGCTGTCGATCGTCGCGCTCTCGTCCGCCATCTTCGGGCTGTACACGGGCCTGGTATATCTCACGCCGATCGCCGGCGGGATCATCGCGGACCGCTGGCTCGGGCGTACCCGCACCATCACGATCGGCGCGCTGCTCATGGCGGCGGGTCATTTCCTGATGGCGTTCGAGGTCTCATTTCTGCTCGCACTCGCCTGCCTGGTGACCGGCGTTGGCTGCTTCAAGGGCAATCTGGCAAGCCAGGTGGGTGCGCTGTACGGCGAAGGCGATTCGCGGCGCGCCGATGCGTTCCAGATCTATCTGCTCTTCATCAACGGCGGGGTGATTGCCGCGCCGCTCATCGCGGGGACGCTGGGTGAGGTCTACGGCTGGCACTATGGCTTCGCGGCGGCCGGTGTCGGCATGCTCATCGCACTCGTCATCTATCGCTTGGGCCGGGCGTGGCTGCCGCCCGATGATGCGCTGGCGCGCACCGCCGCCGCACGCTCACGTGTACCGCTGATGGCACGCGAGCGCACCACGGTCGTGGTCCTCGTGCTGCTCGTGCCGGTGCTGGCGGTCGGAGCGGTCGGCAATCAGCAGATCTTCAACTCCTATCTGCTGTGGGCTCAGGATCACATCGATCTGGTGTTCTTCGGCAGGAAGCTCCCGACCACCTGGCTCGTGACCCTGGACTCCGTGCTTTCATTTGTGACGCTGGTCACCTCGCTCGCGTTCTGGAGACTGTGGGCACGCCGGCATACCGAGCCGGGCGAGATCACCAAGATCACGCTCGGACTGTTCATCTCGGCGTTCGGTCTGCTCTCGCTTGCCGCCGCGGCCCAGGTGGCAGGTCCGCACGGCAAGGCCGGCATCGGCTGGGCGATCATGTTTCACCTCGTGAACGGGTTCGGTTTCTCCAATGTCTTCCCCGTGGGCCTTGCGCTCTACGCGCGCGCCGCGCCTGCGGCGGTCGCCGCGACTCTGATCGGCGTGTACTACACGCACCTGTTTCTCGCCAACAACCTCGTGGGCTATCTCGGCAGCCTCATCGAGAGGCTCTCCGGCACGCAGTTCTGGCTGCTGCATTCCCTGCTGGTGGCCGCGGCCGGCGTCGTGCTTATCATCGCCGGTCGTTTTATCGGAGATCGCGCATGAAATTTCTGCACACGAGCTATGCCCAGCGGCTGCGCTTCGGCGCCGGCGCAGTTGCACAGGTCGGTGAGGCGGCAGCAGAGCTCGAGGCCGCGCGCGTGCTCCTCGTGACGACTTCGGCACGGCGCGCCTCGGCGGCAGGGCTAAAAGTCGCGCAGGGACTCGGCTCGCTGCTCGCCACGGTGTTCGATGGTGTGCGCTCCCACGTCCCCGAGGCGGCCGTGCAGGCGGCGATCGAGCTCGCTCGCCGGGAGCGCATCGACACCGTCGTCAGCTTCGGTGGCGGCTCGTGCGCAGATCTCGGCAAGGCGGTGTGTCTTCGCATCGAGCAGCAGGACGGTGCGCCGGGCGGGACCTGCTTCGCGCGGCCGCGAATCCCGCACATCGCGATCCCGACCGCTTACTCGGGCGCCGAGGTGACGGCGTTCTTCGGCGTCACCGATGAGGCGACGCGGCGCAAGACGCGCGGCGGCAGCCCGACCAGCGCTCCGGCCGCGGTGATTTACGATCCGGAGCTGACACTGGACCTGCCGGCGCGTGTCAGTGCGGAGACGGGGATGAACGCGCTGGCGCACTGTGTCGAGGGTGCCTGGTCGGCGACCCGATCCGCAGAGGCCGAGGCGATCGGCTTTGCCGGGGCGGCGCGCATCTATCGCGCGCTGCCGCGCGTCTGCGCCGAGCCCGCGGACCTTGCGGCCCGGAGCGACATGCTGGCAGGAGCGATGCTCGGCGGACGCTGCCTGCAGAACGCCACGATGGGCATTCATCACGGGCTGTCGCAGATGATCGGTGCCCGATCCGGAATTGCGCACGGACTTGCCAACGCGCTCATCCTTGCGCATGTGGTGCGCTTCAATGCGCAGGCGGCGAGGCCCACGATGCAGCAGCTGGCGCTGGCATTCGGACGCGTGGACGGGGATGTGGCCGCGGCGATCGATGAGCTTCGGGCGCGGCTCCAATTGCCGGCGCGGCTGTCACAGTGCGGCGTCAGCGCGGAGGACATCGAGGCCGTGGCGCGCGCGAGCGTCGGTAATCCCTATCTCGCGAACAATCCGCGAGCCGTCGGGGAAGCCGAGGTGCGGGCGATTCTCGGGGCCGCGTTCTAGGTCAGCGGCGCGAGCTCGGCCACGGCGACCGTGCAGCCCACCGCGAAGATCGGGATGGGTGCGTAGAACCACAGCTGCATCCGGCTGCCCTCCGTGCAGCCGGCCAGAGCGATGAAGGTGCGGATTTCGAAGCCGCCCTGGCCCGCTTCGCGATGCGTCACCTCGTCGCTATACGCCAGCAGCTCCGCGCGGCGGTTGGCGAGGAATTTGTCGAGAAAGGCGCGATCCCACGCCTCGTTGATGCGCCCCGAGTCAGGGGTCGCCGGCCAATGCGAGATACCCCCGGTTGCGATGACGGCAATGCGTTCCGGGGCGGCATCGCACGCCTCGCGCAGCGCACGCCCGAACGTCCAGCAGCGCACCAGCGGAATGAGCGGTGGCCCCTGACAGTTGATATTCACCGGGATCACGGGCAGGTCGTAGCGCGGCGTGAGGAAGTGCAGCGGCACCATGATGCCGTGGTCGAACTTCCATTCCTCGGCGTAGGCGAGATCCGCCTGCTGCATCACGCGTGTGATCAGGCGCCGTGACAGATCGCGCGCGCCAGGAACGCGGGTACGTCGGATCTTGAGCCACGCCTCATCCTCGATCGGACCTTCGTAGTGATCGGCCATGCCCACACACAGCGAGGGCATGTTGTTCATGAAGAAGTTGGCGAAGTGCTCGGCGCCGATGACGATGAGCGCATCCGGTCGAGTGGCCTCGAGCGCGAGCCGCATCCGCTCCAGGTTCGCGTAGAACGCATCGCGCAGCTTCGGATCTGCACGCTCGGCCCGGCCCGTGATTCCGGGCGCGTGACTGCAGACGCCAGCGAACACCAGGCTCATGTCGGATCCTTGGCGCGCACGTACAGGCCCGTTCGCACCGGTCCATAACGCCGCTCTCCCGCCCGCATCGCCTCGAGGTAGGCATCCCACTCGTAGCCACGCAGCGCCGCATAGTGCATCAGCAGCTGCCCGTTCACGCCCATCACGTAGAGCAGCCCGATATCCGGCTCACGGATTGCGCGCAACTCTTCGGCCGTGAGCTCATAGCCCGCGAGCAGTGTATCGAAGCTGTGCTCGTACTGGCTGCGCACCAGCGGATCGCGATTGAGCTGGTAGAGAAGCTTCTGCACGTTGTACAGGCTCATAGGCGGCCTCAGGCGGCGCGGGCGCGTCGTGTGGCGCGGCGCGGGCCCGCGGCGCGGCGTGCTGCGGGTGCGGCCAGGGATTGCTCGAGCGTGGCGAGCAGCGCGAACAGCTGCTGCAGTGCCTCGGTTCCAAAGCGGGACTCGATCGCGCGGTAGACGCGCTCGGATTGCGGCGCGTGCGCGGCGATCAGACGCGCGCCCTCGGGCGTGAGCGAGACTGCGGCGCGGCGCAGGTCCGAGCGCACCTGCCGCCGGGCGATCAGTCCGCGCGCGGCGAGGTCGGGCAGGATCCGCGACAGACTCGGCGCGAGCAGGCACGTGCGCGCGGCCAGCTCGGAGATCTCCAGCGCACTCTCACCCGAGAGTGCCCGCAGCACGCGCCACTGCTGCTCGGTCACGCCATGCACACGCAGGCCCGGGCGGAACTGCCGCATCACCGACTCGCGCGCCCGCAGCAGCGCCATCGGCAGCGATTCGGAAAAGGCGCGCAGCGTCTCGCTTCTAGGCGGCATCGTCGATCACCGTGTTGCGCAGCACGCCCACGCGCGCCACCTCCACTTCGACGGTATCGCCGGCCCGCAGGTAGCGCGGCGGATCGAAGCGCGCACCGGCGCCGCTGGGTGTGCCGGAGAGGATCACATCGCCGCATTCCAGAGTGCAGAACGCGGACAGATAGGAGATCAGATAGGCCATGGAGAAGATCATGCGATCGCTCGTGTCATCCTGCCGCAGCTCGCCGTTGACGCGTGTCGTGACGCGGATCGGCGCATCGCCCACTTCATCCGCCGTCACGAGCCAGGGGCCGAGCGAGCCGGAGCGGTCGAAGTTCTTGCCCTGGGTCACGTTGAACTTCGAGTGCCGCAGCCAGTCGCGCACCGAGCCCTCATTCGCGCAGGTGTAGCCGCAGATGTGGGCGAGGGCCTGTGCTTGTGCAATCCGGCGGCCGCCGCGCCCGAGCACCAGCACGATCTCGCCCTCGTAATCCAGCTGCTCGGACTCGCGCGGGCGGACGATCGGCTCCTCGTGCGCGCAGAAGGAGCTGTGTGTGCGCATGAAGATGCTGGGGTATTTGGGCCGCTCGCTGCCGTCCTTGTACTCCTCGTTGCGATCCGGATAGTTCACGCCGATGCAGAAATAGCGCGTATCGCGATCGGCCGGCTTCAGGAGCTTCACGTCCTTGAGCGCATGATCGGGGCTTGCGCTTGCGTCCACATCCCGCGCCGCGGTGAGTCCGCCTGCGCGCATGAAAGCGATGAGGTCGGTAGCTGCCGAGCGCAGTCGTGCCTTCAGGTCGATCACGCCGCCATCTCTAATGCTGCCGAAAGAGCGGTAGCCGTCGATGGCGAAGTTCACGAGCCTCAAGCGGCGCTCTCCTTGAGGAGGCCGGCGCGCCGCAAGACTGCATCGAGCCGCTTCTCCAGCTCCGGGGTCGCCGGCACCATCGGCAGGCGGTGCTCGTTCACGCGCAGCAGGCCCAGCCGCCGCATCATGTATTTGATGGGAATGGGATTGGTGTCGAAGAAGATGGCCTGATTGATCTCGAAGAGCTTCTGATGCAGCTCCTCGCCGCCTCGCAAATCGTTGCGCCACACCGCCTCGCACAGCTCGGTGAGGATTCGCGGCTGCAGATTGCCGACGGCATTCATGAGCCCGCAGGCCCCGATCGCCATCATCGGGAAGCTCAGCTCCTCGAGACCCACGAATACCTTGAAGTCCCTGCCCAGCGTCGCGAAGCATTCCGAGACGAAGCCCAGATCGTTCACCGCATGCTTCATGCCGACAAAATTCGGCGAACGCGCTTTCAGCTCCTTCAGCGTATCGATCGTCACGCTCACGGCCGCGCGACCCGGGATGTGATAGACCATCCACGGCAGCTGAGACAGCGTCGCGAGCTCCAGGTAATAGGCGATCAGTCCGCGCTGCGGCGGCTTGATGAAGTAGGGCGTGACGATGAGCAGCGCATCGACGCCGCTTGCCGCCGCGTGCGCCGTCAGGCGCCGGCTGTCCGCAAGCGATTGCGAGCCGGTGGCGGCGACGACCGGCACGCGGCCGGCGCTGACCTTCACGGCGACATCGACCAGCCGGTTGCGCTCCTCGACCGTCAGCGTCGAGGGCTCGGCGGTCGTGCCGTTGACGAGAATGCCGTGCGTACCGCTTCGGATCTGGTGCGCGACCAGATCCGCGTAGGCCTCGTAATCGACTTCACCGCCGCGAAAGGGTGTCACCAGCGGCGGAATGGAACCCTTGAGCTTGTCGGTGTGGCTCACGCGATGCACCTCAGGCGCCCAGTTTGGGCACGCGGTGCGTACCGTGGGCCAGGCAGATGTTCTTCGTTTCCATGTAGAAGTCGAAGCTGTAGTCGCCGCCGTCGCGCCCGATGCCGCTCGACTTCATGCCGCCGAACGGTGTGGGCAGATGACGGTTGTTCTCGGAGTTCACCCATACCATACCGGCATCCAGGCCATGGGCCAGTCGCAGCGCGCGGCCCACGTTCTGCGTCCACAGATAGGCGGCGAGGCCGTAGCGAACGTCGTTCGCGATGCGTAGCGCGTCGGCTTCGTCATCGAAAGCCATCGCGGTCAGCACGGGCCCGAAAATCTCCTCCTGCGCGATCCGCATGCGAGCCGTGGCGTCGGCGAACAGCGTGGGTTCGACATACAGCCCGGGCGCGAGCGCCTCGAGCCGCCGTCCGCCGCAGCGGATGCGCGCGCCGTCCTGCTGCGCCGTGCGGAAATAGCCCAGCACTTTCTCCAGGTGCCGCTCGTGGATCAGCGGCCCCAATTCGGTTGCCGGATCGAGCGGATCGCCGACCTTGATGCGCGCGATGCGCTCGGCGACGCGCTCGATGAACTGCGGGTAGATCGATCGCTGCACGAGCAGCCGGCTCGAGGAGGTGCAGCGCTCGCCGTTCAGGCTGTAGATCATGAACACAACGGCATCGAGCGCGCGCTCCAGATCGGCGTCCGCGAACACGATGACGGGATTCTTGCCACCGAGCTCCAGGTGCACGCGCTTCAACGTGGGCGCGCCCTGCGCCATGATCAGGCTCCCCGTGCGCGACTCGCCGATAAACGCCGTGGCCCGGATCGCGGCATGCTCGGTGAGGAGCCGTCCCGCCTGCTCACCGATGCCGTTGACGAGATTGACGACCCCCGGGGGAACACCGCCCTCGGTCATGATCTCGGCGAGCAGCATGGCCGACAGCGGACTCCACTCGGCGGGCTTGTGCACGATCGTGCAGCCGGCGGCCAGCGCGGGTGCGATCTTCCAGGTGGAGAGCATGAAGGGCGTGTTCCAGGGCGTGATGATCGCGACGGGTCCCACGGGCTGGCGCACGGTGTAGTTGAGGTGTTGCGCGGCCGGCAGCGACAGGCCGGCATCGGCCTCGGGTGCCCGGTCGGCGAAGAAGCGGAAATTCTCGGCTCCGCGCTCGGCAGCCTTGGACATGAAGCGCAGAGGCTGCCCCGTATCCAGGCTCTCGATGAGCGCAATCTCGCTGCTGCGCGCCTCAATGAGATCTGCGACCCGGTGCAGGATCGCGCGGCGCTTCTCGCCTGTAACGCCGCGCCAGCTCTCGAATGCTCGTTGCGCGGCTTGAGCGGCGGCGTCGATATCTTCGGCGCCGCCTGCGCTCACGCGGCACAGCAGGGAGCCGTCGACGGGCGAGCGGTTCTCGAAACTCGCCAGCTCGCGCCCGGGCATGGCCTTGCCGTCGATGAAATGCCCGAGCGGTGCGCTGCGGAAGCGCTCGAGCAGCTCGGCCGCGCGCTTGCGGTTCGCCTGCAATGCGGGGCTCATGGACTTCCGGTGCGCGGAGCGCGCGACTTCACGTACTCATGCAGATTGTTCTTCTTGAAGCTCAATTGCGGATCAAGCTCGGCCATCTCCACGGATATGCCGAGCGGCCGGCGCTCGAACAGACCAGCCATGTGATCGCAGGCGGCCTTGAAGATCTGCTCGCACGCAGCGCGGCGCGTGGGCAAGTCGCGCCCGTGACCCACACGCACCGCGAGGTGTACGAACGCATTGTCGGGATGACCGTCGGCGATGCAGTAGTCGCGCGTCTCATAGGCGCGGGTGCGCATGCCTCCAATCGGAAAGATTCCGCTCGCCAGGGCTGCGGCGTGGACGGCGCGAACCAGGGCGCCCACATCGAGCTCGGCGTCGAGGTTCGAGGAGTATTCGATCGCGATGTGCGCCACCTGCGCTCCTCCAGGTACTTAACATCGCAACTATCCCACGCGCGCCGGTTGCGGCGCAAGCGCACCCTTGACCGCATTGCGTCGGACGGTCAATGCTGCGCACATGAGTTCCGAGGGTAAGACTGCGCTCATTACGGGCGCTGGCAGCGGCATCGGGCGGGCGACCGCACTGGCATTCCTGAAGGACGGCTATCGCGTCGCGCTCACGGGGCGGCATCGCGAAAGCCTGGTCGAGACCGCGCAATTGGCCGGCAGCGCGGCGAGCAAGGCGTTGCCGCTCGTCGCCGACGTGACTGACCCGGGCTCGGTGCACGCGCTCTTTGCGCAGGCTCAGCAGGCGTTCGGGCGGCTGGATGTGCTCTTCAACAACGCCGGCGTGAGCGCACCGCCCGTGCACCTGGAGGACCTGCCCGTCGCGCAGTGGATGACGGTGATCTCGACCAATCTCACCGGCGCCTTCCTGTGCACGCAGGAGGCCTTTCGCATCATGAAGAGTCAGCAGCCTCGCGGCGGGCGCATCATCAACAACGGCTCGATCTCGGCGCACACGCCGCGTCTGCACTCCGCTGCCTATACGGCGAGCAAGCACGGCATCACGGGCCTGACGAAATCAACCTCGCTCGACGGGCGGGAGTACGACATCGCCTGCGGTCAGATCGACATCGGCAACGCCCGCACCGAGCTCGCCGGGCGGCTCGCGGCCCCGGCCGGCGGCGCGCCGCCGGAGCCGACGATGGATGTGAACTACGTGGCGAACGCGGTGCTGCAGATGGCGTCGCTCCCGCTCGAGGCGAACGTGCAGTTCATGACCATCATGGCCACCAAGATGCCGTATATCGGTCGCGGTTGAGCCGCAGGCGCGCTCAGCCGAACAGTTTGGCGACGCTCTTCAGCGTCACCCAGACTCCCCACAGGATCGGGATTCCGACACACAGCCAGGCGAGGATCACGAGTCCCGTGCCGCCGCCGTGGCCGGCTGCGGCCGTCGCTCCGGCCGCTGTCGGCACCGCGGTGCCCGACTGCGCCAGCTGCTCCGGGGTCATGTAGTACTTGGGATCGACGGGCTTCACCAGCCAGTTGCAGATGAAACCACCCGCCAGCAGGCCGGCGAGGATGTACATCGTGATGGTGTAAGCATCCGCCCGCGCGACGCCGTGATCGATCTGATACTGGCGAATAAAATTCACCAGCACCGGCCCCAGAACGCCGGCGACCGACCAGGCGGTGAGCAGCACGCCGTGAATGGCTCCGACCATGCGCGTGCCGAACAGATCCGACAGGTACGCCGGAATCGTCGCAAAGCCGCCGCCATACATCGACAGGATGATGCAGAAGAAGCCGACGAACAGGGGGAGGCTGCCGATGCGCTCGGTCCACGGAATGGACGCGTACAGCACCAGTCCCAGTGCGAAGAAGATGGTGTACGTCAAAAAGCGGCCGATCTTGTCCGACAGCGAGGCCCAGAAGAAGCGGCCGGCGATGTTGAAGAGCGACAAGAGCCCAGTGAACCCCGCCGCAATCGCCGCGATGGCCGTCAGCTGCTCCTTGGAGAGCTCGGTGAAGCTCTTCGCCACCCCGATCAGGTGGCCGCCAAAGACTTCCTGCAGCAGCGGCGAGGCCATGGCGAGGATGCCGATGCCGGCAGTCACGTTCAGACACAGCACGCCCCAGAGGAGCCAGAACTGCGGAGTACGCACGGCGACGCCGACCGCGACATGTTTGCCGCTCATCTTGGCGCGCGCATCGCCTTCGGCAGGCGCCGTCCAGCCGGCTGGCCGCCAGCCATCCGGCGGCAGGCGGTAGCCGAACGCACCGCCCATCATGAACACGAAATAGATGGCCCCGAGGGTCAGAAACGTTTCCCACACGCCGACGGAGGTCGGACTCGAGTACCACTTCATCAGATTGTTCGCGAGCGGGGAGCCGATCATCGCGCCGCCGCCAAATCCCATGATGGCCATGCCGGTCGCCATGCCGCGGCGATCCGGGAACCACTTGATGAGGGTTGAGACGGGTGAGATGTAGCCGAGTCCGAGCCCCACGCCCCCGATCAGCCCGCAGCCCACGTACAAGAGCCACAGCTGATGCACGATGACGCCGAGCGCGCCGACTACGAAGCCGCCGCTCCAGCACAGCGCTGCCACGAAACCCGCCTTGCGCGGACCGACACGCTCGAGCCAGCCCCCCCACAGGGCCGCGGACAGGCCGAGGATGACGATGAAGATCGAGAAAGTCAGGGTCGAAGAGGCGATCGGCCAGTCACAGCTCGTGGTGAAGAGCTTGTCCAGCCAGCTCATGTCCTTCGGGCATTCGACGCTGGCAGTGACATGCAGTGCCTTGGTGAGCGGCAGCCAGAACACGGAGAATCCGTACGCCATGCCGATACACAGGTGAATCGCAAGCGCAGCAGGTGGAACCAGCCAGCGGTTGAATCCCGGACCGGCAACAA
>Ga0335081_10018548_pt1 | contig 11249 bp, 6 predicted proteins | sample Lox_Sample_35_FD_206713 | JGI IMG/M metagenome (GOLD analysis project Ga0335081, IMG submission 206713) | Soil microbial communities from Loxahatchee National Wildlife Refuge, Florida, United States - Lox_Sample_3.5 | ecosystem: Environmental > Terrestrial > Soil > Wetlands | place: USA: Florida... | reverse complement strand
CGACGCGAAAACCGGCAACGTGGTCTGGGACGTAACCGCCGCTGATTACCGCACTGGACACAGCTTCACTGTCGCTCCGCTGGTGGTGAAGAATCTGGTTGTGATCGGAATCTCCGGTGGTGAGTATGGAGTGCGCGGGTTCATCGATGCCTACGACGCCGGAACGGGAGAGCGGAAGTGGCGGTTCTATACGGTTCCAGGACCGGGCGAGCCCGGACATGACAGCTGGGAGGGAGACTCGTGGAAGGTCGGCGGCGCTCCGGCCTGGAACACCGGGACGTACGACGCGACGACGAATCAGATCTTCTGGCCGACAGGAAATCCTTCGCCGTCGAATCGTGGCGAAGGGCGCGCCGGCGACAACCTCTACAGCAATTCCCTGCTCGCTCTGAACGCCGACAGCGGCAAGCTGAACTGGTACTTCCAGTTCACCAAACACGACGAGCACGACTGGGACGCGACGCAGGTTCCGGTGATGATCGATACGACGAGCGATGCCGGTGGCAAGCATCTGATCGCGCAGGCGAATCGTAATGGATTCTTCTACGTCATCGACCGCGCCAGCGGCAAGCTCGTTTCAGCAACAGCGTACGGAAAGACAACCTGGAGCGACACGAAAGATGCCGAAGGACGTCCCATCGCCAGGCCCGAGGCCTCGCCGACGCTGGAAGGTCACACGGTGTGTCCCGGCGCGCTGGGGACAACGAACTTCATGGCGCCGACTTATGATTCGCAGACAGGACTGTTTTACGTAACCGCCCGCGATCAGTGCGACATCTTCAGCACAGCACCGCAACCCTATGAGGCAGGCCACGCCTTCTACGGTAGTGCTTATTTTCCATCAGAGGAAGCCAGGCCTTATCTGGGATTTCTGAAGGCGATCGATCCGGCGACGGGGCAGATCAAGTGGAAGTTTCAGCATACGTCGCCCACGTGGTCGGGCGTGCTCTCGACTGCAGGCGGCCTCGTGTTCAGTGGCGACGCGGAAGGAAACTTCATCGCCTTCGATGCCGCGTCTGGCAAGCCCCTATGGCATTTCCAGATGGGCGGCGCCGTTTACGCCGCGCCGATCGCCTTCGCGGTCGATGGGAAGGAATATGTTGCCATCGCCGCGGGCAGCGCGGTGTATGCGTTCGGGCTGCCCTGATCGTGTAAGCGTGGAGTTCGTCGTCCCGAGTCGCGGAGTGACGAGTGTTCCTGCAGGAACGTAGCGTCATGACGATATGGGCTGCACAAATGCGTCATGACACACAACGCTAAGAAACGAAGGCAAATATCGTTCCCGGTTCGGACTGCTCTTAGTTTCTGCACGTATGGGCAGCCGCGAACGCCACATCCCTCCCCGCCCTTAGAACAGGTGACGGAACAGCCAGAATAAGCATCCCGACAGCAGCATGGCCGTGGGTAGCGTCAGAACCCAGGCCAAGCCAAGGTTGCGCACCGTCGACCACTGGATGCCGGACCGGTTGGCGGCCATGGTGCCCGCGATGCCAGAGGAGAGGACGTGGGTCGTGCTTACAGGCAATCCGAAGCCATCGGCGGCGCCGATCGTGGCCATCGCGGTGATTTCGGCGGCGGCTCCCTGGGCATAAGTCAAGTGGCTCTTGCCGATCTTTTCACCCACGGTGACTACGATCCGTTTCCATCCCACCATCGTTCCCAACCCCAGCGCCATCGCCACGGCCACTTTTACCCACGCCGGAATGAAGCGCGTGGAATGGTCGACGTGTTTCTTGTAGTTCACCAGCACAGCGGTATCGGACGCGGAAAACTTGGGCAGGCCACTCTTCTGCATCAGGCGCAGTGCTTCGCTGACCAGGTACATATCGTTGCGGAAGTTACGCACCCGTTCGTTGGGGACGTTCTTCAGTTCCTTGTAGAGACTGGTTTCGGTGCCGATGTCGTTGATCAGCGTGCGCAGTGCCAGCATGGTGTTGGGAGTGAACTGCTTGCTGCGAATGTAGTCGGTCAGATCATCGCGGGCGTCGCCAATCACTGCGTCCGGGCTGACATAGTGGCTCACGGTGTCGGCGGCCTGCTGAGAGACGGCGATGAAGTCCTGCGATTGCTGAAAGGTGACCGCATGATTGAGCGCGTAGGCAGTGGGCACGGTGCCGATGAGAATCAGCATGATCAGCCCCATGCCTTTTTGCCCGTCATTCGATCCGTGGAAGAAACTGACTCCCGTGCAGGTCAGGATGAGCAGCGCGCGAATGTAAAGTGGGGGCGGCTCGGTGCCTTCGGGAGCGGAGTAGAGCTTTTCATCTTTGATCAGAGCCTTTGCCGCCAGCAACAACAGTGCTGCGACCGCGAAACCTACCAGGGGCGAGAGCAGTAGCGACTTGCCGATGTTGGCGGCTTGCCCCCAATCCACACCGCTGGTCCCAGTTCTCCCCGCCATAAGTTGGTTGGCAATTCCTACTCCAATAACGGAGCCGATCAGAGTGTGCGAGCTCGACGCGGGCAGGCCGAAATACCAAGTCCCGAGGTTCCAGATAATCGCGGCAACCAGCAAGGCAAAAACCATGGCGAATCCTGCCTTGCTGCCCACCTGCAAGATCAGTTCCACCGGAAGGAGAGAAATGATTCCGAAGGCGACCAGCCCGCTCGATGTGAGCACACCCAGGAAATTCCACAACCCGGACCACACGACAGCAACGTGCGGCTCCAGCGAATGCGTATAGATGACGGTGGCGACAGCATTGGCGGTGTCGTGGAATCCGTTGACGAACTCGAAACCGAGCGCGACCAGGAGCGCAATACCAAGAAGCAGGTAGGGCAGGAACGATCCGCTGTGAACCGTGGAGAGATCCCGGAGCAGGCTTGATCCGGCATATGCCACACCCACGGCGAGCACAATACCGAACACGAATATGCCTATTCTGCCGGGCGAGCGCGAGAGCTTTGCGTCGAGTAAGGTCTGGGATGCGGTGGCCATGAGTTCCTCGTCAAGATGGAGTTAAGACTCGGTAACGAATCGCGAAACTATACGAAAGGATTGTTACGGGCAGATGAAAAGTGTCGCCATTCTGGGTGGAAAACCGGGGCGGAGCGAAAGGATATCCGCGACGATCCCGCGTGCCACAAGAGACCCCTCGGCCCACGGGCAAGAACGCGGGATGACGCCTCGTGAGATGCCAGATTCAAAACTGAGGGCACTACCCACCTTCATGCCGGTTGACGCACAGGCCGTTTTCGTACTAAGGTGCGAATACACCGGAAAGGAGGTGGTCTGATGACAAGTTCAGAAGGCAGCAGTAGATGTAACCAAAGACCAGGTGAGGTGGCTGAGACTTAGAGCGGTTGCTCTAAGCGGGGCTTCGGGCGCAGGAACAAGTAAGAAGCGCCGGAAGCTACAGCCCGCACACTACCGGTGAAGTAAGGATTGATTCCGCCTGACGCAGGTCGGTCAGGATCGTCGAACAGACGAACCCGGAGTTGCCGAAGAGGCCACGTTAGAGTGACCACCTCTTGGTCAATCCCAAACAGTCCACCGGGCGGCCCGCAGGCTTCTTGCCTGCGGGCCGTTCCTTTTCTGTAAACACATCCGGCTACGGGTCTTCCCCAATGTTCAGGGTTAAGACTGGAGTATGATTGCCCTGCCATGGCCAAGATTGATCCCGAGCAGGAGCGACGGAGACTCGCGGAATTCTACTCGCGCCAGATGGATGGCGAACTGGAAAAAGTCGCGAGCCAGGCCTACGAACTCACCGATCTGGCGCGAGAAGCGCTGAGAGCGGAGATGTCGCGCCGGGAACTTGCCGTTGACTTGGTCGAAGTCGCTCCAGTGGCTCCTGTCCCAGCTCCCGTGCCTGGCGACCCGCCAGACCCGGAACCGTCAGCTCCGGAGAACTCGTCACAGGACGGCGATCTCGAACTGCGCAGGATGCAGACTATCCGCCAGTTTCGCGATCTGCCGGTAGCGTTACTGGCCAAGGGCAGTCTCGAGTCGGCGGGAATCGAAGCTGTCCTGACCGACGACAACGTCGTCCGGCTCGACTGGTTCTGGTCGAACCTGATGGGAGGAGTCAAGCTGAAAGTGGCTCCGGAAGATGTTGCCGAGGCCACCGAAATTCTGGATCAACCCATTCCTGAAGGATTCGACGTTGCCGGCGTCGGTGAATATCAGCAACCTCACTGCCCGAAGTGCCAGTCGCTGGATGTGAACTTTCAGGAGGTCGCTCCGGCCGCTTACGTGAGCGCGATGCTGAGCGTGCCGATCCCATTTCACCGCCGCGCCTGGCGGTGCCACTCCTGCGACGCGGAGTGGGAAGACGATGGCGTTCCCGGCATAACGGAATCACCTGCCTAGCTTCTGGAAGCCCTTCCGGATGACATCCTGCGTGTCCTCCGCCAATTTCAGTGCGGGCAGTTCCTCGCGCGTGAACCAGCGAACTTCGGCGGCATCGCTAGCGGCGCGCAGCTCGCCTCCAATGCGACGGCAGAGAAAATCGATCAGCACATAGTGATATTGCACCTGCTCTTCGGCGTTGCGCAGCACCCGATCGTAGACACCAAGCAGGTCGGCGGTTTCGACGATCAGTCCAGTCTCTTCGTGGGCCTCGCGCACCGCCGCTTCGCGCACGAGTTCTCCCACTTCCAGCACACCACCAGGAATGGACCACTGGGCCTGCAGCGGAGGATGCGCGCGCTTGACCAGCAGCACGCGCGAGTTCTCGACGATGATGGCGCCTACGCCGACCAGCGGAACTTCGGGGAATTCGCGCTTCATCATTGGGATTCGTTGCTGACCGGAAACGTTGGATTATAGCGGGTGCGAGAATGTCAATGGCGTTCACCACAGGGGACACTGAGGATCACTGGGAAACCTCGCGAGTTATGAACGTCGATCTGTTTGCCGCATTACGCCTGGCACGAACGCAAAAAGAAAGGGCGCGCCAAGGCGGGCCCTCTGCAGGATTCACTTTCCAGATCGACGCTAGTTCCCCGTACCGGCGAGCTTTACCTTTTGCGGGCTGGTGGCAGCGCTGTCGGTGAGAACGAGCGTGGCCACGCGCGAACCCTTCGCGGTGGGAGTGAAGGTGACGCTGATGGTGCAGTTCGCGGCAGCGGCAAGACTGCTGCCGCAGGTGGTTGCCGATTCCGCATAGTCGCCTGCGGCGGCGCCGGTGATCGCGATACTGGTGATGCTGAGCGCCGTGGTCTGGTTATTGGTGACCGTGACCGTCTTTGCCGCGGTCGTCGTCCCGACTTTCACGGCCCCATACGCCAGAGTGAGCGGGGTCAACGTCACGGGCAGCTTGCCCGAACCTGTCAAGCTGATGGACTGCGGACTGGTGTTGGCACTGTCGGTGATCGTGACGCTTCCGCTCGACAATCCGGCGGCGGTAGGTGCGAACGTGACCGTGATCGTGCAACTCGCTCCGGCAGCGATGGTGGTGCCGCAGGTATTGACCTGCCGGTAGCCGGTTCCGGTCGCAGCAACGGTGATACCGGTCAGCGCGACGTTCATTTTATTGGTCAGGGTGACCGGTGCCGCAGTCTTGCTACTGCCGACCAGAACCGTGCCAAATCCAAGGCTCGTGGCAGAAAGCGTGACCGGAGCAATGCCTGTGCCGGCCAGACTGACCGACTGCGGACTGTTCGTCACATTGTCGGTGAGGGTCACCGCCGCGCTGTAGCTGCCCGCCGCGGAGGGAGAGAAAATGACTTTGATGGTGCAAGTGTTCCCCGCGGCGAGACTCGGCTGGCAGTTATCGGATTCCGAGAAACTGGTGGAGTTCGTGCCAGTCACCGCGACGCTGGTAAAGGTGACGGTCGCGTTGCCCGTATTTGTAACTGTAATCGGTGCCGGAGCGCTGCTCGTCCCGCCGGCCTGATTTCCGAAGTTCAGGCTTGTCGTCGAAAGACTGATCATCGGGCCGCTGGTTCCGGTTCCGGTGAGAGTCACCACCTGCGGACTGTTGGTCGCGCTGTCGGAAATGTTGAGCGTTGCCGAGCGTGTGCCGGTCGCGGTCGGCGCGAATGACATGGTAAATGTGCAGGACGCACCCGCGGGGAGGCTCGATCCACAGTCGTTCGACTGCTTGAAGTCGCCGGGGTTGGAGCCCGCACCAAAAATCTTGGTGATGGTGAGCGCGGTGCTCTGACTGTTGTTGAGGATTACCTGCTGCGCCGGACTGTTCGTGCCTACGGCTTGCGATGCGAACGTGAGCGACGAGGGCGAAGCAGTCACGCTTCCGCACCCGGGCACGCTGAAGTTGGAGATGCGTGTCTGCCAGATCGGCTTGCTCGTGCCGGTCTGGCTGGTGTTGAAGTACTGGTTCACGTACCAGAAGGTGCATCCGCTGACCGGATCGACAGTCATGCTGGAGTAATCGCCCCAGTGATATGTGTTCTCTTCGTCGCCGGCGCCGCTGAAAAGTGAGATTTCAGTGGGAGCGGTCTGGTTCGTCAGGCTCCACCAGGAGGCGCTGATGCCGGGATTCGTCGATGCACCAGACACGGAATAGCCAACGCCTGCGTTTCCGCTCTGATCTTGCGCGATGCTGGGCATGAAACGGTAGAGAGACGTGTCGGGGCTGATCGTGCCCGACTGATTCAGCGTGGGTACTCCGTCTCCGCGTAATTCGTACCAGCGAATCCCCGTCTGGCTGCCCGCGCCGGTTCCGGTCTGCACGGTGTGGCTGGCGAGGTACGACTGGTAAGTGCCGAAATTGCGGTACGCGAAACGAAACATCAAGCGGTCGCCCACGGAGTCGATGTGCTGTCCTGTGGTCGCAGTCGAGGGCTCAGGCACGCAGATGGTGTTCGCAGGCGCGTGGGGCAGATAGCAGCCCGGAGTAAAAGCAGCAACCGGAACGGTGGACGGCGTGAATGTGGAGTTTGCGGGCGTCGTCCAGTCCACATGAAACTGCCACAGATTGAGACTCGTAGAAGTTGTGGTCACGCCATCGTTGACCGGATTCTCGATGTCTGCGAAGTACTCCGGTGAACCCACCGGCGGCGGAATCGTGCCCTCCACATCGGCGGGTTGCAGGCTGTGGGCCAGAACCAGGCTGCCGGTAACATTGCTCGGCGTGAGAAAACATTGTGGAACGTTCGCTGTGGCGCCCGTCAACATGTTCGTGCGATCCAGAGCGCAGGCCAGCACACCCACTTCGCGGTAACCGTTATTCGGATCCTGCAGGTCCATCGCAACATAGTAGGCATCGGGCCAAGTGGCGATCTTCGGCCAGTCGGGGAAGTAGGGCGTTCCCTCACTGTTAGTCCCAAGAATATTGTTCAGCGGGATCGCGTAGGTATACCAGGCCAGTGTCGGAGAAGTCAGGTCGTCTGTATTCGAGACGGCGACGCAGTAATAGTAGTTCGTCGAACCGGCGTTGTGCGCAGCGATGACCCAGCGCGAGGCGAGGCGATCAAAAATGACGATGCCGTCGCCGGTGATGGTCGCGCAGTTGGTATTTCCATTCGTGGTGAAGGGAGTAGTTCCCGGCTGCGGCTTCGTCCAGACTTTGGCAAAGGTGACTTTATCCCAAGCTTGGTAGTAGACGTTCGTCCACTCCATGTACTGCTTGGTGCCGACAGCTCCATTGGGGTCCACATCGAACTCAGGCTTGGCCAAACTAGCGGCGTCGATTCCTTCAAACGAGGTGACCGTCTGAGCTTGGACGCCGAGCGCACATAGCAATAGCAATAGGCCGGATAACCACCGTGACGCAAACTTGGACATACGTAGGGAACCCCTGTCGACGGTTTCGGATCGGTAATTGTCTCGGGCTTAAGGGAGGGGGTACAAGCCCTAACGAAAATAGTCCGCCTACTTTAATACGTCTGGGTCGGCCTGTCAATAGAGACTTTCGTTTAACTTATTGATAATGAAAGGCTTAATGGATTGTATTTTCCAATTGGCAGGCTTCTGCCGATCGATGTCCCGCCCTTGCGAAGGGCAATTGCTAGAATGGCGCTCGCAACCCTAATGGCGCTCGAAGAATACAAGCGAAAGCGGCGGTTTGAAGAGACGCCGGAACCTCCTCCGAAGGTGGAGACGACGTCGAGGAACCGCTTTGTCGTGCAAAAGCACGACGCCACGCGGCTGCATTACGACTTTCGCCTGGAGATGGAGGGAGTGCTCAAATCGTGGGCCGTGCCCAAAGGACCATCGCTCGATCCCGCCGATAAGCGGCTCGCCATGCAGGTGGAAGATCATCCTGTCTCGTATTTCGATTTCGAAGGCAACATTCCAGAGAACAACTACGGCGCCGGTACGGTGATGGTTTGGGACGTGGGCACATGGAAGCCTCTTTCCCCCGTCGCGGTCAAGGGTAAGTACCTGCCGGGGACGGAGGCCGACGCGGACGCCATGATCGCGAAGGGCGATCTGAAATTCCGTTTGGACGGGAAGCGGCTGAAGGGAGACTTCGCCCTGGTCAAGATGCGCGGACGGCGCCCGGGAGGAAAGGACAACGAATGGCTGATGATCAAAAAGCACGACGAGTACGTCGTGGAGGGGTACGACATCGAGGCGCTCGACCAGTCCGTGCTCAGTAAACGAAGCATGGACGAGATCGCCGGAGATGCGGGATCGAGGGAGTGGAAGAGCCGTCCGGGGGGCCGCGGGAAGTTGAAGGCAGCATGGCTCGCGGATGCGGTGGCGCGGGTCGAGAAGAAGAAGAAGAAAATGAAAACCGCGGAGGACGCAGGAGGCGCGGAGAAAGGTGCGGGGAAAAAACAAACGAGCGCCGATAAGAGCATCCCGGCTGCAATTTCGCCGCCGCACCAACAGAAACCTTCAAAATCCCGTGCGTCCTCTGCATCCCCGGCGGTTTTGGTTTCCGAACCAGTGAAGCGTCCCATGCCCACGGAGATTCATGCCATGCTGGCGGAATCGGTGGACGACCCATTTGACGGGCCGGACTGGCTGTTCGAAATCAAATGGGACGGATATCGCGCCATCGCGTTTATCCAGAACGGCAAAGTGCGACTCGTGTCGCGGAAGCAGAATGACCTGACGCCGCGCTATCCCGAGTTGGCCGGACTGCCGCAGTTCATCAAAGCGCAGAGCGCGATCCTCGACGGTGAAGTGGTTGCGCTCGACGAGGAAGGCCGGGCCTCGTTCAGCCTGATGCAGCAGCGGACCGGCTTTCGTCCTGGCGGACGCCGCGCGACCGCGAACGCTGACGTTCCGGTGATCTACTACGCTTTCGACCTGCTTTATCTCGATGGCTTTGACTGGCGGCGCGTGCCGCTCGAAGAGCGCAAACGCAAACTGGCGACGCTGCTGATGACGGGAAACGCTGTGCGTTACTCCGACCACTACGAAGAACAAGGCAAAGCGCTGTTTGAGATCGCGCAGCAGAGAGGCCTGGAAGGAATCGTTGCCAAGAAGCGGGCGAGCTATTACGAGGAGCGCCGCAGCCGCGAATGGCTCAAGATCAAGATCAGGCATCGGATTGAGTGCGTGATCGGCGGATATACGGAACCGGAAGGCGCGCGCTCGCATTTCGGCTCTCTGGTGCTGGGCCTGTACGACAAGAAGGGCCGGCTGGCTCACGTGGGACAGGTGGGCACTGGCTTTGATCAGAAATTGCTGGACGAAATCTGGAAGACACTCGAGAAGATCGAGACGAAGAAGAATCCATTCTTTGGGGAGGTCGAAGCTCTCCGGAAGGTGAGTTGGGTAAAGCCGAATTTAGTCGCCGAAATCGAATACACCGAGTGGACGGGCGGGACCAGTGAGGGGAGCGGCCCGAAGCTGCGCGCCCCTGTGTTTCTGGGACTGCGCGACGACAAAGATCCGAAAGACTGTCGGCTGGACGAGAGTGTGAAGCAATCGACTGAGAACTGAGAACTGGCTACTTGATTTCTTTCATCGCGAGCAATGTGCCGTAATCGCGGCCACTCGGATCCACCGCGCGAGCGACAACGGCCGCGAACGCTTCCCTCACCTCGGGATACTTCGCCACCAGCGCGTGGATGACGGCAACATTGCTCTGATAGGTCTGGTTGGTATTGGAGATGTCCGCTGCCTGATACTTCACGATCAAATCCACGTCACTCCCCACAGCGGCTGGGAATAGTGTGGTGAGCTTATATGTGGCAGTTCCCGCCGTGAGGTCAACGGTTTTGCCGTTGGCAGGAACGTCCCCAGGTTGCAGGCTCTGGGAATCGTCGTACAGCTTGTCTGTGGCGAGCGTGCTCATGAACGGCATTGGCGAAACCAGGTTGCGGGCTTGCAGAGAGAAGAGCCACGCATTGTGCAGTTGGCCTTTCGTCTTGTACTCACGAGCACGGGCTAAGAACCAGTCGCCGTCGTGTCCGGCGACCTGGGCCGGAGCAATGTACAGATCGCCTAACTTCCAGTCGGTTCCCGCTTGCTGCAGAATCACGGAGAAACTGGTTCGAGCACTTGGCGATGTAGCGTCGAGAATCACGACGGCATACTTCCCCGGGGGCAGGTTCTCGAGATTGAAGACGGCGCTGTTGGAGGTCTGGCCATTCTTGCCGAAAACTCCGCAGTAGAACTCGGCGTGAGGAATCGGAGTGGCGCCTTCCGCTTCGAGCAGGAAAAAAGATCGCACCGTGACATGAGCCCCAGCAAGATCCTGCTGGCGATTCTTGACCGTAGCTTCGGCGGCTGAAAACGCTGCCGCCAGACTTGGAATCGCGCCCTGGCGGAGGGCTGCAATATCGCCCTTGGCGGCCAAGTCGAAATAGCGCTGTGCGGCTGTGGTGATCGTAGTCTGGGCGGCGTCGTCGAGGTCGCCCGATGTCTGGCAACCCTGTGCGACTCCGTTGCGGCTTGAGGACACCAGGAGGATAAACAGGAATGCCGAGCCGCAAGTTCGGCCCGTCAGCTTCATGATTTGTTGCGCCTTTTCTTTCATACAGTTGGACGCGTTTATTTCAGTTTACGCCTGCCGCCACACCGGAAGGGACGATTTTATGCTGCCGAAAGCAGATGATTTATCAGCACTTTGCTGTAGAGGCTCCCAATTCGTGCCATGGTCGTCACCCGGCGCAAGACGGTAGTGTTAAGACGTTCCATCTGACGGGATACCTTGTCCGCCAGTTCCTTCGTGCCCGTAGCGGTGTAGAATTTAGCTAATGGTGGTTCTGGCAGGCCCCCCGAAAGCAGAATCGTTGGGAGGAGTCGTGATGAGCACAGGATGGAAGTTCGCGAAGGTCGCGGGGATCGTTGTCCTGTGCCTTGGGAGTTTGAGTTTGTTGAACGCCGACTCGGCTCGTAGTCAGCGGAAGGCGAAAAAGCCTCAACTGCCTCCACTGCC
>Ga0335081_10018547_pt1 | contig 11249 bp, 7 predicted proteins | sample Lox_Sample_35_FD_206713 | JGI IMG/M metagenome (GOLD analysis project Ga0335081, IMG submission 206713) | Soil microbial communities from Loxahatchee National Wildlife Refuge, Florida, United States - Lox_Sample_3.5 | ecosystem: Environmental > Terrestrial > Soil > Wetlands | place: USA: Florida... | reverse complement strand
TGCCTACTGCCTTCTGCCTACTGCCTTCCGCCTACTGCCTTCTGCCTACTGCCTGCTCCCAGGGCCGCAGACGCGGCACCCAGCGCGGGACGTTGCGGCAGAATTCTTCATATTCTGCACCGAACTTCTTCAGCAACGCGGGCTCCTCATAGATCTGCACAAATAACATCACACCCATCACAACCAGGATGGCCACTGCGATCGCGGCCAGGTTGGCATGTCCAAAGACCACCCACAGCCCGGCCCATCCCACAAAGAACCCGAGGTACATCGGGTTCCGCACATATCGATAGAACGCCACCACCACCAACTTCTGCGGCGGAGCGATCGGCGCCGGCGTTCCGTGTCCTGTCCATCCGAAGTCGAACACGCATCGCAACGCCACGGCGAAACCCATCACCGAGGGCACGGCCGCGATCCATCGCCATCGTGCGGCACCCACCGTGTCAACGCTGAAGCCCAGCCAGGAAGGCAACAACCAGAACCAGAGCGCAAAGAAGGCCGCCCCCACCGCCAGCGCGGCGACCGTAGTTGGCCAAGGGTCGCCCCCTGCCCGATGTACTACTCCAACTTGTTTGCTCCCCATAATCCCTCCACCACGCCGCAGTATGAGCCCGCACCTCGACACACGCAACAGAAAAGGAAGCGCGGAAGGGGATGCGCTTTTCGCCTTGGGCGTCTTCGCAAAAACACGCGGAGCCGGTCTGCCGCGCTTGGATGCCGGACCGCCCCGGGAAGAGAAAAAACACCGAAACGGGATGAAAGACTTTCTACTGTACGCAAAGATAGGGCCCTTCCGCACGTCCGTCCAGCAAAGCCGCATACCAGGCACCCCGTGTTTGGCATGAACTCCCTTACCGGCACCCCCTTGATTTAGCGCTGGAGAGGTAGGTCTCGCGTATCCAGATTTCCCCGAAAAAGAGGTCGAAGTCGCTGTAATCAACTGATAATAGAGATAATAAGCCGATTGGATTTGCTCGGCCGCTCCTCCTTCCACGGTATTGAAAGCGCATGGCTTAAGTGGATTGGGTCTGCTCGGGTTTGCTTTCGTTGGTTCGGGCCACCTCGAATTCCTGATAGAGAAGCAGACTCCATCCATCCAAATTTTCTGAAAATCGTGCCAAAAATCGCCGCAAGCTGCTGATAACATGATCGATAGGTCAATTGGGTTTGTTTCTGCCATTTTTTGACTTATCTCGCTGATAACAAATGCGGCTCTTCAATTGGGTTTGTTTGGGTTTGCATTCCTCGGTTCTGGCCATCCCGAATTCGCGATAGAGAAGCAGACGGCGTCCACCGGCCTCGAGGCTCTCCCGCCCGCCCTCTCGCTGACCGCCTCGCCTGTCCAAGCCATTGCCAAAGCCGTGCCCCTGCCTTGCCCCAATTTCGCGCTAGAGCGGCCGACAAACGAACGAATATTTCCGGCCAACCAGCATCTAAACCTATAAAAACAAGAACCTATTGCAAAATACTTCGTCCCTCCTGTTTTCGCCATCCTATTGAAAAAAGGTAACTTGTGCGTGGTATTTCGTTTAACCATTTTATTTTACTGAACCCGCCCCCGTCGCAGTAACCCCGAGGCAGAGTCGGCATCGAACTAAGTGGAGGGCTACCGAGGCCAGAAGAAAGCTCTGGCAAAGAGGAGGCGTAAATTATGAACCACAAAATCAAGCAACCTATTGAATTAGCGATGTTTGCAGTGATTCTCGCCCTGACGCCCGTTTTAGGCCTGGCGAAGGGAGGAGATCAGGGAAGCATGCCGCCCGCCAACGAGGCGTACATCTCGAAGGAAGTGCATCACCAACTCACCATGCTTCCTTACTACAACGTTTTCGATAACCTGGAGTATCGCGTTAACGGGAACAACGTTGAACTCTTCGGCCAGGTTACCTGGCCTACCCTCAAATCTGACGCGGGAAACGTGGTAAAGCACATTGAAGGCGTTGGGCAAGTAACGAACAACATCGAAGTGCTGCCGGTTTCCCCGATGGACTGGCAGATCCGTCGCGCCGAGTACCGTGCGGTGTTCGGGCGCTCGGACATGTATCGTTACGCCATGGGCGCCATCCCGTCGATCCACATCATCGTGGATAACGGGCACGTAACCCTGGTTGGCGTGGTGTCGAGCCAGATGGACAAGAACATCGCGAACATCCAAGCCAACAGCGTACCGGGAGTTTTTTCGGTTACCAACGACCTGCAGGTCGAAGGCTAGTTCGAAAGCCAGCAATAGACAGTAGGCAGAACGCAGCGGAGTAACCGCCGGAGCTACCGCTTCCTGCCTACTGCCCATTGCCCATTGCCTACTGCCTACTGCCTACTGCCTACTTCCTACTGCCTACTTCCTACAGCTTTCTGCCGACCGCCTCATGGTTAACATGGTACGATCAACACATGAAGTTTGGGCGTTCCAGCGGGATCCTGCTCCACCCGACGTCGCTGCCAGGGAGATTTGGCGTCGGCGACCTCGGTCCTGAAGCCTATCGTTTTGCGGACTTTCTCGCCGACGCCAAGCAGCGGATCTGGCAGGTGCTGCCGCTGGGTCCCACGGGTTACGGCGATTCGCCTTATCAGTGCTTCTCTGCGTTCGCCGGCAATCCATTGCTGGTGAGCCTGGAGAAGTTGGTGGAAAAAGGCGACCTCACCTCCGACGACCTGGCGGCCAACTTGCCACCGTTTCCGGAGCGGCAGGCTGATTTTGGCTGGGTGATCCAGTATAAGCTTCCTTTGCTTAAGCGCGCGGCGGAAAACTTCCAGGCTGCCGCGCCAGCGGCGCGGCGCGAGGATTGCCACGCCTTCTGCCGGCAAAGCGCTCCATGGCTAGAAGACTACGCCTTGTTCATGGCCCTGAAAGAGGCGCACGGCGGCGAAGCGGTATGGAACCGTTGGGAACGCGATCTCGTGGAACGCGAGCCCGAGGCGCTGGAACGCTGGAAGCAACACCTGGCCGCCGAGATCGCGACCCAGAAATACACGCAATACCAGTTCTTCACCCAATGGTCGGGGCTGAAGGCTTACTGTCACCATCGCGGAATTCAAATGATGGGCGACATCCCCATCTTCGTAGCCCACGACAGCGCCGATGTGTGGGCCCACCCCGAGCTGTTTTACCTCGATCGCGAGGGCAATCCGTCCGTGCAGGCCGGCGTTCCTCCCGATTACTTCAGCGCCACCGGACAACTGTGGGGCAACCCGATTTATCGCTGGCAGGCGATGGCCGAGACGGGATACGCCTGGTGGATCGACCGCTTTCGGTCGGCGCTGAAGCTGGTGGATATGATCCGTCTCGATCACTTCCGCGGGTTCGAAGCTTACTGGGAGGTACCGAGTCACGAGCAGACTGCGATCAATGGCCGCTGGGTGAAGGCTCCCGGCGCCGAGATGCTGGGGGCGGTTCAACGGGCGCTGGGCGAGTTGCCGATTGTGGCCGAGACGCTTGGCGTCATAACGCCCGAAGTTGAAGCGCTGCGCGAGCAGTTCGGTTTCCCCGGTATGGGGATTCTCCAGTTTGCCTTCGGCGTGGACCCGCAAGCTCCTGAATTCAAGCCTCACAACTTCCACCGCCACTTTGTGGTGTATACGGGAACGCACGACAACGACACCACCCTGGGCTGGTGGACCGCTCGCGGGGCAGGCCACAGCACGCGCACGTTGGAGAATATTCGACTCGAAAGGGAGTTCACGCTGAAGTATCTGGGAACCGACGGCCGCGAAATCAACTGGTCGTTTATCCGGTGCCTGCTCGCCTCTGTGGCCGACGTTGTTATCACGCCTTTGCAGGACGTTCTCGGATTGGGGACCGAAGCGCGCATGAACCGGCCGTCGACCCGGAGCGGGAACTGGCGCTGGCGATTCACCGCCGATCAACTGACGCCCGAGGTCGGTGAACGCCTGCGCGAGCTGACGACCGTCTACGACAGAAGTGGTTAGAGATTCCTACCTCAAGGTCGCTTGCGGAGCGGACGGCGTGCCGGGTGCGCCGGGAACCGCAGGCAGTACTGTTGGTACCTGAGTACTGGTCCTTTCGAGCTATCGACCAGCTAAATACCTGCCCTCCATACTGGTTTCGTCGCGTGCATTAGTCTCAAGTCCATTAACCCGCACGGCGACACAAAGGAGATTAGAACATGCCCATCGGCACCAGGATTCGTGAGCTACGCGCGCAAAAAGGAATGTCGCAAGGAGATATCGAGGAAATCACCGGCCTCCTCCGTTGCTACATCTCCCGGGTGGAAAACGGCCACACCATTCCATCGCTCGAAACTCTGGAGCGATTCGCCGCAGCCTTAGACATACCGCTCTACCGCTTCTTCTACACGGGCGAGGATCTGCCCTCGACCCCCAATCTGACGCCCCGAGCAACCCTGGAGGAACTGGCGGAGGAAGGCGGCAAGGAGGGCGCCAGCGCGCGGTTCGTACTGAAGCTCAAGAAGTACGCCGACAAACTCGGTGAGACGGACCGCGACGTCCTGTTGACGATGGCCAAGCGGTTCGCGTCGCGCTAAGTCGTGTTTCATAAGTACGTCCACCTATTGTCAGGTTCCCGTACTGATGAAAGCAGTACTAAGGCCGCGTCAGGATGGGTTCAGGCCACCGCACTCCGGCGTGCGATGACGTCTGATTTTTGACGGCGGCCCTCAGCAGGATTGGCGATTGCCGATTGAAAACAGCTTTCAGCAGTCAGCGATCAGCTCGCAGCGTGAAGGTCGAGCTCCCTAACGACTGATTGCTGGAGGCTTTTCAATCGGCATTCGCAAACCCGCACTGGTCAATTCTCTCGGGTTTTTACTGACTTGCTTTGTTGCAGAGCCCTTGATAATAATCGCGGCCTCGTTCAAAACCGCGCCGGAATGGGCCTTCCACATCGATGCCGGGGTATTGCCGCTGTAGCTCTTCGATATCGGCCTGCATCTCCGCCAGGACCTGGTCGTATTCCTGGCAGCGGTGTCGGGAGTGCAGCGCGGCCTCAAACCCGAGGCGGTAGAACTTCTCTTCCCGGTCGAAGTTAGGGCCGCCCTTCGATGCGGGGTGCCCGCTCGAGTAATGCTCGTGCTCGGCGCTGCGCAGGCCGATCCACCATTGCTCGCGCGCTGCATCCACAGCCTCCGCGCCCTCCTGCTCCAAAAGCTGGCGGATCGAGGCGGCGGTAGATTCACGCTCGGGGGATACGATCAGCACGCTATGGCCCCGGCGGAGAGCGTCTTCGTAGACGAAAAACTCGTCCTCAGGGAGACCGTCGGTGGCGGCCCTGTCCATGGCGGCGCCGGCCTCGGCCCCGAGGAAGCCCAGTATGGCCCCGCCCAGAATGCCCAGGGCGACAACTGGGCCAACTCCAGGTATAAAGGTCGCTGCAGCGGCGCCAATCTCTGTGCCTCCACTGATGCCGACCGCTGTGCCCACCGCGGCGCCCATCGCTTTGCCGATTCCCGGCTGCTCCGCGGCAGTCACCTCGACCGGCTTCGCGGGGTTTGCCGGTTGTCCAGGGGCGAGCAAAGTGATCTTGTCCCTGCCGATCATTGACTCTAGCCGCTTCCTGGCGCGCTCAGCATCAGCAACCGTCACGAAGATCCCCGTTACTATGTTCATGGATTGCACCCCTTGCCGTGGCCGGTTCTCACCTTTTAGATGCTCGGACACTGCCGCGGGACGGGTCTGGGTGAGGGTGATCGCCGACGGTTGCATTTGCTTCCCGGGCAGGCGAGCGTGCCAAGGACCCACGCGCCAGGTGCCAAGGACATTGGCTAAAGGGGCGTGCGATAGGCGCCGATAAGCCAGATAGTGCCGGCCGCGCTGCGACTTGGCCGGATCGGGTGGCGTTGAGAGAGTTGCCATGCTTCAGCGATGGTCGAGTGGAGAGCGGGGGCGCACGCCATCCTCACGGGCGGAAGATCGTACGCTCTCGCAGCCGTTAAGTGGAGTAGGGCCGACCAATCGGCAATTCCTGAGAACGATCCTGCTTCCGGTGCTGATTCCGCTCGCCCTCAGCGCGTTCGGCCCGCTCCTCGCAAAAGGTGAGGACCGGCTGCCTGTGCTCACCCAGGCGTCTCAAATCCGCAAGCTGACGGCCGAGGAGGCTCGACGTGGATATCCCGTCCACCTGCTGGCTGTGGTGACCTACTTCGACCCAGGCAACGACCTTTTCGTCCAAGACTCGACTGGAGGAATCTGGGTTGACCTGCGCGCAGTGCAGGCCTCTCTTCAGCCTGGGCAAGAGCTCGATCTTTACGGCGTCTCGGCCGACGGTTTTGCCCCGTATGTGGCTGAACCGCACTGGCGGGTCGTAGGACAAGCCTCTATACCCTCAGCCCGCCTCGTCAGTTACGCCGAAATGGTCAGCGCTCATGATGACAGCCTCTGGGTGGAGGCAGAAGGCATCATCCGTTCGGTCCGTTTTGATCAGTATGAGCGGATGCCCATGATGGTGGTGGCGACCACAGGCGGTCAGTTTGAGGTTTACCTCAAAGATCACAGCGGACTAATTCCTACATCGCTCGTGGATGCCAGAGTGCGCCTTCATGGGGTGTGCGGAGCATCCTTCAATACCAAGAATCAGCTTATCTCCGTGCGCCTCTACGTTCCGAGCTTGCAACAGGTCAGTGTTATTGAAGCTGCCCCCACCGAGCCGTTTTCTCTGCCCACCTTGCCCATCGCCAGCTTGGGGCGCTTCTCCGCCCAAGGCACGGAAAGCCATCGCGTCAAAGTGCGGGGCACAGTTTCCCAGCAAGTGCCCCAACGGATGCTTTTCATCACCGACGCAACCGGGGCACTCCGCATTGAGGCATTAAACCCAGCTCTTTTGCACCCTGGGGATCAGGTGGAGGCGGTGGGCTTTCCATCATCGGGGGAGTACTCGCCGGTTTTAAAGAATGCTCTCTTCCGGAAAGTCGGGAGCGGTCCAGCGCCAGTGCCGGCCAAGATTAGTGCCGAGCAGGCGTTGAAAGGAGACTTTGACGAAGAGCTCATTGAAGTCGAAGGCCGGCTGCAGGCTGACACGCGGGATGCGGGCGGCCACACCCTGGTATTGCAGTCGGGCCAGGTAATCTACGACGCGACCGTCGACCAGGCTGCGATCGCAACGGCGCCATGGCCCGCGCTCCCGACCGGTAGCCAGCTCCGCCTCCGGGGAATCTGCAGTATCAAGGCCGATGAAGACGGTCATCCCATAGGCTTCAGGCTCATACTGGACAGGCCCTCAGCCATTACGGTGCTTAAGCACCCGTCCATGTGGACCGCCCAGCGAGTCTCCGGTCTGCTAGCGTTGCTGGCAGCAGTTCTCCTGCTGAGCGTGCTCTGGGTGCTCGCCTTGCGGAGGCGAGTGGGCGAACAGACAGCCACCCTTCGCGCCACGTTGGAGGCCACCGCGGATGGGATCCTGGTGGTGAATTCCCGCGGCGTCATTGTGACTTACAACCGCAAATTCGCGGAAATGTGGGGAGTACCAGAGTCGGTCTTCAAACAGCGCCATTACAGCGTGGCGCTGAAGTTCGTGGCAGCGAAGTTGAAGGACCCCGAAGCTTTCGCGGCCAGGCTTAAGGAAATTTATGCCGACAGTGAAGCGCAGAGTGACGACGTGGTGGAACTCAAGGACGGGCGGGTGTTCGAGCGCCATTCGGAACCGCAGCGCTTGAAAGGGAAGAACGCGGGTCGGGTGTGGGGCTACCGAGATATCACCTTACAGAAGCGCATCGAGCAGGAGCTCCAGGGAAGACAAGAGTACCTGAACGCCCTCCTGGATTCCATGCATGCGGGCCTCCTGGTGATCGATCCTGCGGATCACACGATTGTCGACGCCAATTCCTACGCTTTGGAGATGACCGGTGCCGCCCGGGAAGACGTGGTGGGACGCCTTTGCCATGGCTTCGTGTGCCCGGCAGAGCTTGGGAAGTGCCCAATTACTGACCTGCACCAGACTGTGGACCATTCCGAACGCTGGCTCCTTAAGACGAACGGCGAGAAGGTCCCAATTCTGAAAAGCGTCTATCCGCTTGTTCAAAGGGGCCGCAGATTCCTGGTCGAGGCTTTCGTAGATATTACCGAGCGCAAACGGGCGGAGGTCGCCCTTCGCGAGCTTTCCGATCAGCTCGACTTGGCGCTGAGCTCAGCCAGGGCAGGAACCTGGAGCCTGAGTCTTGTTCATGGGACGCTTCGGTGGGACTCTCACGTCTCTGCGCTCTACGGCCTGGAGCCCGGGGACCCCAAGCAGGACTATTACCCCTATCTCAGGACGTGCGTACATCCTGACGACCTGCGCATCGCTGACCAACTGGTGACCCGTTCGGCACAGGAAACCGTTCCCTTCGAATGCGAGTTCAGAGTCACATGGCCCGATGGAACTCTGCACGTGGTCGCCAATCGGGGCGAGGTGTACCGAGAGGAAGGCAAACCGGTCCGCATCATCGGCGTCGCCTGGGACGTCACCGATCGCAAGCGGATGGAGGATGCGCTGATCGAGGAAAGGCAACTGCTCCGCACCCTCATGGACAACGTCCCCGACATGATCTATTTCAAGGATCGCGAGAGCCGCTTCATCCGGATAAGCAAGGCGCACGCGAAGGTGTTCGGGCTAAGCGACCCGGCCCAGGCGATCGGCAAAACGGACTTCGACTTCTTTGGCGACCAGCACGCGCGGCAGGCGTTTGCCGACGAGCAGGAGATCATGAGGAGCGGCCAGCCTGTTTTAGCCAAAGAAGAGCGGGAAACGTGGCCGGACGGGCGGGAGACCTGGGCGTTGAGCACCAAGTTGCCCTGGCGGGATACCAATGGAAACATCATCGGAACCTTCGGGCTCTCCCTCGACATTACCGACCGAAAGCGCGCCGAGAGGCAACTGGAGGAGCGCACCGCCTATCTGAACGCGCTGGTGGAGAACAGCCCCGTGGCCATCGTGGTGGTGGATGCTGAAAACCGCGTTCAACACTGCAATCCCGCTTTCGAACGACTCTTCCTGTATCGCGAGAGAGAGATCGTAGGTTCAAATATCAACGATCTGGTGGCTCCACCTCAACTGCGTGAGGAGGCACACCAGTACACCGGTCACGTGGCCGAGGGAGAGTACGTCCATGGCACCGCGGTCCGGCGTCGAAGTGACGGCTCCCTGCTGGATGTGGAGATTTATGGCGTCCCCCTGAAGTTGGGAGACCGGTTCGTCGGCTCGTTTGGCCTTTACCAGGACATCACGGAGCGGAAGCGGGCGCAAGAAGAGTTGGAAAGGGCGAAGGAAGCAGCCGAGGCCGGCAGCCGGGCCAAGAGCGAATTCCTGGCCAACATGAGCCACGAAATTCGCACTCCGATGAACGGCGTTTTAGGCATGATCGAGTTAGCCCTCGACACGGAGCTGACCGCGGAGCAACGCGAGTACCTGGGAATGGTGAAGAGCTCGGCCGACGCTCTGCTTACCGTCCTGAACGACATTCTGGACTTCTCCAAGATCGAGGCCGGCAAACTGGACCTCGATCCGATCGCCTTCAAGCTGCGCGATCACCTGGCGCAGAGCATGAAGCCGCTGGCCTTGCGCGCCCACCAGAAGGGCCTGGAACTCACCTACGAGGTTCATCGCGAGGTTCCGGACGAAGTGGTGGCCGATCCCAGCCGGTTGCGGCAGATCATCATCAACCTCGCCGGCAACGCGATCAAATTCACCGAACGAGGCGAAGTGGGGATCGAGGTCGGGGTGGAAACGCAAGGGACGGATCGGGCCGAGTTGCACTTTCAGGTTCGGGACACCGGAATCGGCGTCGCGCCGGAGAAGCAAGATCTCATCTTCGCCGCTTTCTCTCAGGCGGATGGCACCACGGCGCGGCGGTTCGGGGGAACCGGGTTGGGGCTCACCATCTCGTCGCGTCTGGTGGAGATGATGGGCGGTCGCATCTGGCTGGAAAGCGAGCTGGGCAAAGGTAGTTGCTTCCACTTTACGATGCCGGTCGGGGTGGCCGGAGCCAGCGCTGCGCCGGAGCCGATGGAACGAGGCCAGTTAGCGGGGCTACGCGTGCTAGTGGTGGATGACAATCCCACCAACCGGAGGATTCTGGCAGAGATGCTGGAGCGGTGGGGGATGAAGGCGGTTACGGCGGAGAGCGGAGTGGAGGCCGTGGCGGCGCTGGAGCAGGCCCAAGAATCGGCGACGCCGTTTGCGCTGCTGCTGGCCGACGTCAACATGCCGCTCATGGATGGGTTCACCCTGGTGGAAAGAATCCGGCAGCAGGACGGCCTGCGGCGGACCACAATTATGATGCTGACCTCGGTGGGCCAGCGGGGCGACGCGGCTCGGTGCCGGCAACTGGGAGTCGCCGCCTACCTGATCAAGCCGATCGGCCAGTCGCAGTTGCTGGACGCCATCCTGAATGTTCTGGGGCCGAAGGCGCGAGAGGCCGAGGGGGCTCGCCAACCGACGGGATTAGTGACGCGCCACTCGTTACGAGAGGGTCAGCGAAAGCTACGGGTGCTGTTGGCGGAGGATAACGCGGTGAATCAGAGACTCGCTTCGCGGCTGCTGGAGAAGCGCGGTCATTCGGTGGTGGTGGCGGGGAATGGGCGGGAGGCGTTGAAAGCTCTCAAAGAGGGCGAGTTCGACCTGGTGTTAATGGACGTCTCCATGCCGGAAATGGATGGGCTGGAGGCGGCGCGGGCCATACGGGCGGCCGAGCAGGCGACCGGAACCCATCTTCCGATCATCGCCATGACCGCGCACGCCATGAAGGGCGATCGCGAGCGATGCCTGGACGCGGGGATGGACGGTTACGTATCCAAACCGGTTCAAGCCCGGGACCTTTTCCAGGCGGCGGAGGCAGCGTTGTCCGGAGCCATCAGGTTTCAGACATCAGTGATCAGCGAGGTGTCGAGAGTTGACCGCTGAAAGCCCAAAGCCGTTTCCATTCGTTACTCGTCACCCGTCGATCGGTAATCCTTCCACGCGCCGTAGCGCACCAGCTTTCCCTCGCACACGTTGCCCACGTAGCGTCCGGCGTGGCTGAACTGCATGATCCGCTTTCCCTGGCGCGCCAGTTCCGCCCAGCGCGAGCCGGTGCGCGGGTTCTGCTCGACGCCGGTGAAGTGGTGCGGCCCGCAGTCGAATTCCACCGTCCGCAGGTTTTTCGCGGGCGTGTAGCGCACGGAATAATGCCGGCCCCCGAGCTCGACGGCGTCTTTGTCTTCCACCAGAGCCTGACGCCAGACGTCGATCAGGGCTTCTTCCAGAGTCATAAGCAGCAACCCGAGACTCGAAAATCGAACTCGCGTTCAAGAACGGAGTG
>Ga0335081_10018546_pt1 | contig 11249 bp, 11 predicted proteins | sample Lox_Sample_35_FD_206713 | JGI IMG/M metagenome (GOLD analysis project Ga0335081, IMG submission 206713) | Soil microbial communities from Loxahatchee National Wildlife Refuge, Florida, United States - Lox_Sample_3.5 | ecosystem: Environmental > Terrestrial > Soil > Wetlands | place: USA... | reverse complement strand
CCTGCTCTTCCCGCCTTAACTTTGTAGTGGAGAGTTTTCCACTTTGGAACGCGGACGGCGAGGGTTCCAATTCGGAACGCGAAAAGCATGAGGTGCGATGGCTTTCATTCGCAAACGCGGCGGCCGCTACTACCTGGTACACAGCATTCGGGGACAGGACGGAAAGGTGAAGCAAGTCCATTTGGCCCCGCTGGGGCGCCGGCCGCACATCAGCGAGCACGTGATCGAAAACGTCAAGTCGAAACACGCGTTGGTGCACGTGGACTGGCAGGGCTTGAAGGAGAAGGTTTCGCGGGAACTGGTTCAGCCATTCGAAAACAACTCCCAGTACCTGCGGGAGTTAGTCGGTTCTATCCAGAACCTGAATCTCGACATCGCCGACCTTCACCTTCCGGTCCTGGAACTGACGATTCCCCCCGGACTAAAGGGGGAACTGCTCACGGCACTCAAATTGCTTAGGACTACATTGGATGTGAAATTAGGCCGGCGGCGAAGATCGGGGCTGCCGACGGCGCAACGATAAGGCGGGGGTCCCGAGACGGACAAGAAGAGGGAACGATGAAGGCGAGGGGAGCAAGGCCAGTAAGGTAAGAGGTACGAAAGTCTCAAGCGGGTACTAGCAACCGCCGAGACTATGGCAAGGAGGTTAAGCGGTTGCAAGACCTCCGGAGTGAGGTGGGGGCATGGGTGGAACGATTCTTGATCCAACGTTACGTAGTCCGGAAGTGAAGGACTTCGAAACCGGCTTGCGACAGCGGGTGGTGGGGCAGGAGCGGGCGGTGCGGAGCCTGGCGCGCGTGTTCCAGGTCTATCGGGCCGGCCTCTCGGCGCCCGGCCGCCCGATCGTGAACCTGTTGCTGCTGGGGCCGACCGGCTCGGGCAAGACGCGGCTGGTAGAAGCCGCCGCCGAGGTGCTGTTCGGCGATCCGCGGGCGGTGTTAAAGGTGGACTGCGCGGAGTTCCAGCACAGCCACGAGATCGCCAAGCTAGTAGGCTCGCCTCCTGGCTATCTGGGACATCGCGAGACACAACCGGCTATTACCCAGGAAGTTCTGGAGCGGCACTACACGGACAAGGTGAAAATCTCCCTGGTGCTGTTCGACGAGATTGAGAAGGCGTCGGACGCGCTGTGGCAGCTCCTGCTGGGCATTCTCGACAAGGCCACCCTCACGCTGGGCGACAACCGCACAGTGGATTTCTCGCGGGCCATGGTGTTCCTCACCTCGAACCTGGGATCGCACGAGATGAACCGCCTCATGTCGGAGGGAATGGGTTTCACCTCCGGACCGCTGGTGAACGAAGCGGAGCTTGACCAGAAGATCTACCGCACGGCGACAGAGGCGGCACGGCGCAAGTTTTCGCCCGAGTTCATGAACCGGATCGACAAGGTGATCGTGTTCCGCACTCTACAGCACACGCATCTGGAACAGATCCTTGATATCGAGCTGGACCGCGTCCGCGACCGGATCATGTCGGCCAATTCCGAGCGGCAGTTCGTCTTCCGGTGCGAACCGGCGGCACGCGATTTCCTGCTGGCGGAAGGCACCGATAAGAAGTTCGGCGCGCGTCACCTGAAACGGGCCATTGAGCGCCACCTGGTGTTCCCGCTCTCGAATCTGATGGCCACCGGCCAGATCGAGCTCGGCGACCTGATCATCATCGACCACGAGGCGGGCGATTCGAAGCTCACTTTCGTCAAAGAGGAGCGGGGCGCGCTCGTGAGTTCGGCCTCCGTGACGGCGGAGTCCGGCCTGGAGAGCACCGTGGCAGCGGTTTCGGGCGCGGCCTCCGGCGCCACGCAGGCGATCGCCAAGCGAGCGACGGCGGAAGGAAACCGGCAGTAAAGTAGACGGTGGTGGTAGACGGCATAAAGGGAAAGAGCCCTCTTCCCCTTATCCCGCCACCTACCGTCTACCTTCGTCAAATCAGAATCAAACCGTGCCGGATGCCGAGGGTCACGGCCTCGGTGCGGCTCCCCGCGCCCAACTTTCCCATTATCGAGGCGACGTGGAATTTGACGGTATGCTCGGAAATCTCGAGGCGTGAGGCGATCTCCTTGTTTCCCAGCCCTTTCGCCAGGAGGCGGAGGACTTCGATTTCTCGCGGCGTCAGCGCTTCCACCAACGTCTCGGAGCCGACGCTCCCAAACGTGCTCGGAGCAAGAAGCATCGATTCGATGTCGTTTCCGTGCAGGACCACCAGTCCCGCAGCCGCTGCCGCGATGGCGGCGATGATTTCCGGCCCGGTGAGACCACTCGGAAGCACCGCCTTGACGCCGGCCCGCAGCGCATCGGCGACCGGCTCGACGGCAGGATTCCGCACCAGCACCACCACGGGCCCGCCCGCCAGAGCCCAGTCCATGGCCTCGCGAACTGAGCTGTCCGCAAGCGTCTCGGCTTCCACGAGCAAGACATCCGGCGGCGATTCGGCAGCAGGCCCGGTTCCCCGCGCGCGACCGGGAGAGTCTCCCGCCAGCCGAAGGTCAGAGTTCCCCCGCAGCAGGCTCTCAAGGCCGGCCTTAACGATGGCGGAGGACGCTTTGATAAGAACCCAAATCATGCCACCGCAACCTCGGGACAATGGAGACGAATCGCCACGCTGCGAATCTTATTCGGGTCGCCCCGAACGAACTGCACGCGCAGCACGCGTTCTTGGTTACCTTCCAGCGCCCCTTCGAGGTCATCGAGCGAGCGAAGGTCCCGCCCTTCAATTCCCACCAGGATATCGCCGGCTCGGAGCGATGCAAACTCTGCCGCGCCGCCCGTGGCCACGTCGAGCACCGCCAGCCCCAGACGTTCCGCGCCGCGCGTCCGAACCGGGACCCCGCGCACGACCACTCCCAGAGATGCTTGCTGAAGCTCTCCGGCCAGTAGTCGCGCCACGGCATTGCTCGGCACCGCCAGCCCCAAGCCTTCCGCGACCATGGTATTCATGCCGACGACATTGCCGCGGGCGTCGGCCAAGGGACCGCCGGAATTGCCGGGCGCGAGTTGCACCTCAGCCTGGATCCACTTCGTGGGTCCGAGACCGGGCCGGCGTCCGATGGCGTGGACGATTCCCGTGGTGACGGCCCCCATGAAACCGAGCGGGTTCCCCACCGCCATGACGAGTTCGCCCACGCGCAAATCATCGGAGTCCCCGAGCGTCGCCGGCGTGAGATTCAGGGCGGGAATCCGAAGCAGCGCCAAGTCACGCCGGGTGTTGCGAGCTTCGAGACGACCCGGAAACGAGCTGCCGTCCGGGAGTTGCACCGACAGCCCGGGATTGTCCACGCCAGGGGCCACGACCGGGCCCACGACATGCGCGTTCGTAGCAATGAACCCGTCTGATTTGACGACGATGCCCGACCCCAGGCCGCGCCGGCCACTGGCGACCTGGACGGTGGATCGTCGCAAGCGCTCGGCAACTTCGCCAAAACCTGTAAAACTCATACTTGCCTCCGCCTTCCGGGCTCACCTTGCCGGACGTTCGCCGACGGTAATCATCACCTCAGCGGCCGCGCCCGCGCGAATGAGTCTGGCTTTTACCGGCTTCCCGATCGCCCCGGAGTCCGAGAACGATTGCAGGTCCTCGATCCCTTCCAAGGATGTATCTCCCAGGCCCACCACGATGTCGCCAAGCACCACGCCTGCCCGATCCGCAGGCCCGCCGGGCTCGATACTGACCACCATCACGCCACTCTGATTGGGCAGCGAGAGCTTTTCTCGCAGAGCCTCCGGGACCGCCACCGGCTGGACTCCAATGCCAAAGTAGCCTCGCGCCACGTAACCCTTGTCGAGCAAACCGTCCATGACTCGGTTCACCGAAGACGCCGGGATCGCGAGTCCGGCAATGCGCGACAGAGCCGAGGTCGCGATTCCAAGTATCTGTCCGCGGCAATCCACCACCATCCCTCCGGAAGAATTCGGAAACAGCGTTGCGTCGAGCCGGATATAGTGGTCTAGCCGCCCCCCTCGCCACGTTCGCCAGGGACCAGAAACCGCGCTGATGATTCCCAGGCCTGCATTCGGCCCGCTGTCGGGAGAGCGTCCTAGCACCAGGGCCAACTCGCCGGTCTTGACCGGATCACTTCCACGGGCCTCAGTGGTAGGATGGGCGATGGGAGCACCGAGATCTTTCACCCTCAGCGCGGCCACGTCGCTTCCGGGGTCGCGGCCGACGAGGGCGGCATCGACGGTTCTGCCATCCGAAAGAGTGACCTGAATGTCTTCTTCGCGACGGACCGTGTGATCGGCCGTCACGATGATGTCGGGGCGCCAGAGCACTCCGCTTGAAGGATAATGCGGACGAGCGTGGACAGCTACGACATCGGGCTGAAACCGCTCCACCAGCTTTGCCAGTTCGTTAGAAAGACTCACCATTGCATTCTCCATGTAGACCTCCAATCGCATTGTGCCGTGGCCGGCATCGCGATACATCCGCCAAATGGGTAGGGGGTTACCTGGAAAATCGAGGAGGTCCTAGCGTGCGGTTTCCAGCCATAATCGGGCCGACCAGATCGACCGGGCAGATAGGAAACACGCGCAAAAGCTGAGCCAGAACAGGTCGAACTGAGGAAGGTCATGCCGAGGCGACCTTTGGAAGGTGGACGTCGGCGCGCCCACTCCGATCTTACGTCTAAAGCGCGGAGAGCCAGGAACTGGCCTTTCCTGAGAACTGAAAACTGAGATCTGGAGACTAACTGGAAGCTTACTGAGAGCTCAAATCCACCCCCGCAGCCAGTAGTACCCGATCTTGGCCGTTTCCGCGCACAGATCACAAAACACCGGCCAGCGGCTGACGAAGGATGAGGTACGTTTCAGGGCGTCGGGGATAGGCAGCGGCAGGACATTAATCCCCGCCTTGGCAAAGACGTGGCGCGCGCGGAACATGTGATAGTCGCTGGTCAACAGCACTTTCCGTCCGCCCATCCTGTTCAGCAGGTCTCGGGTGTAGAGCGCGTTCTCGCGGGTGCTACGCGAAGCGGTCTCGAGGCGGATGTCCTCCGACGGTATACCGTAGCATCGCATCCAATCCGCCATCGGAACCGCAACGGGCAAGCTGGCAGGCCCCCCTGCCACCACGACGGTTCGGAAACCGCCGGGCCCGAAATTGAGGACGGCATATTTGCTGCGCAAATAGGAATTCCATCCCATCGTCCCGTCGCTGAACTCCGAGCCGCTCAAAATGATCAGAACGTCGCCCGTGTCATGGTAGTCCGTGCCTCTGAGAGCCGCGGCCCACCACTTGTCCACCGGCGTGCCGACGGCCAAGACAAACACTAGCCCGATAACCGTCAGCAGCTTGGTGATCTGACGTGAGAGGCGAAGGGACCAGGAAGGCAAATGCATAGTTTTCAGTTCTTAGTTATCTAGCGAAGACTCGCTTTCAGGCATCAGCGCTCAGATCTCAGCCGGAAGCAGCTTAACAGGAAGGCAACCGTTCGCCCCCTGAAAGCTGATGCCCGAAAGCTAGTGAGAACCGAGACTGATCACTAACTCAATTCCGCCGCTGGCCACTGAAGCTGAACCACTCTGACACCACGCGCAGGTTATGGTCGAGCTTGATTCGCGCCGCGAAACCCAGCCGGTCTTCTGTGGGTGAGGCAAAGCGCAAGTCCCGCAGCGTGACCTCATCGCCGTCGTCGGTCTCCTCTACCTGGACCCAGAGGAATCGGGCGAAGTGGGCGAAGACGACTCCGGTGCGCGACTCGAGAGCGGCTTCGAGAGGCGGAGAGGGATCGGGCTTGGGGAAATCGTGCGACAGGCGCGAATCGACATCGCCGGCAAGCGCGTTGACGCTCAGAAGATGGAAGTTCGAGCTGGTCTCCACCACTCCCGTCCACGCAAAAGGATTGACAAACGTTGGGAAGGCCCCGAGGCGCACCGGGTTTTCGTCTCCGTAGGTGTGGCCGTCCAACATACCCAGGACCCGCCGGTGGGCGAAATCGCGCAGGCCCCACAGCAGCACCAGGAATGCCAGCGAGAAGACCGCGCCGCGCTGGTAGGCTGGCTTTTTGGCCCCAACTTCCTCGGAAATCACGCGCAAGAGGGCAGGAATGCCAAGGCCCAGGATCAGGGCCAGCAGCAAGAGAAGATCGACGATGGGCATGAAGTCCAAGGCGTACCAGCGGTCGCTGAAGGGCAACAACGGACGGACGCCATAAGCGTTGGTGAAATCCATCAGCAGATGGCCGCCGGTGGCGATCCAGCAGACGCCGAACAACCAACCGACGTCGAGCGGCGGGGCGTTGACCTTGGGGGCTTTGGTGGCCTGGGGCTCGGCGATTGGGAATCGCCGGCCGAGATAACAGAGGAGCCCCGCCAGGGCCGCCCCGAGCAAAGTAACTCCCAACAGCGAGTGCGTGATGCCGCGGTGATACTCGAGGTAATTCGCGCCGCCGCCATTGCTCCACAGCACATCGAGGTCGGGCAGGTTTGATCCCATGATCAGTGCCAGGGTGGCGAAGCGCGTCTTGCGGTTCAGACCTGCCTGGCTCAGAGCCAAGCCAGTGAGGGTGTGCGTGATGTTGTCCATCGTTCGGGTCTAATCAAGGCCTGTCCACAGACTACCCAGATTACAGGGAAAGTCAGAAATTGGGAATCAGAATGAAGAGTCGAAGAGTCAAAGGTTGAAGGTCGAACACTTAAGAAAGAGACTGATCGTCTTCCGTACCCTCGTAGGTTTCTGACCTTTAACAATGCGATTTTTCGACGCTTCATTTCTGATTTCTGACTTTTTCTTGTAATCTGTGGATCAGCTTTTCGGGCGGAAGGAGCAACCAGGAATGTCGGAGTCGCGGAGCACCATCCGATCGTCCTACATGGAATTTGCCAAGCTGCGCTCGCACGCGCAGTACAGCCTCGCGACGAGCGGCGTCATGAACTACCCTCTGGCCGATCTGCCGGTGAGCCTCGCCGACCTGGAGGTGAGCGGGCCCAGCTTTTACGGGTACGCGCCGCTCCTGGAACGGCTGGCCGCGAAGTGCGGGACCCGCCCCGAGTGCGTGGTGCACGCCACCGGTACCTCCATGGCCAACCACCTGGCCATGGCCGCCAGCTTCGAGCCCGGCGACGAGGTGCTGATCGAACATCCCACCTATGAGCTGGTGGTCACCGCCGCGCTGTACCTCGGCGCCGACGTGCGGCGCTTTCCGCGCCGCTTCGAGCAAGACTTCCGTCTCGATGCGCAAGAAGTCGAGCGCCATGTAACGCCGCGCACCCGGCTGATCGTCGTGACCAACCTTCACAATCCGAGCGGCGCGCCGGCCGACGAGGCGGCGCTGCGGCGGGTGGGCGAAATTGCCGCGGCCGTGGGGGCGCGCGTCCTGGTGGACGAAGTGTACCTGGAAGCCGACTTCTCCCGCCACATGCCTTCCGCGTTCCGTCTCGACGAGCGCAGGTTCATCGTCACCAGCAGTCTGACCAAAGCTTACGGGCTGAGCGGGCTTCGCTGCGGCTGGGCGCTGGCCGAGCCGGAAATGGCGCGCCGAATGTGGCGCATCAACGATCTTTACGGGGTCATTCCCGCCCATGCGGCGGAGCGGCTGAGCGTGATTGCTCTCGACAACCTCGATCGCATCAGCCGACGCGCCCACGCGCTGCTTGAGACCAATCGTATCCTGCTCCAGCGGTTCTTCGATTCGCGCCGGGACCTCGCGGTGTACAGACCCAACATCGCGACCATCGCTTTCCCGCGACTACTGGCGCCACACCACTCGGAACCAGACTCCAGCGGGGAGCGGGCGCCGCTTGCCCCGACGGCGGTCGATCGGCTGTGCGGCCTGCTGCGCGAGAAGTACGAGACCTCGGTAGTGCCCGGCCGCTTCTTCGAGATGCCGGATCATTTTCGCCTGGGCATCGGTGGAAGCACCGAAATCACCGCTGAAGCTTTGGCTCGACTCGGCGCGGCGCTGGACGAACTTGCAGAAGAAGTCGAAGGTTGAAGGTCGAACAGTTGAAGAGAAACACTGACCGCCTTCGGTCCCCTGTTTTTGACCGTCAAACCTTCGACTTTTTGGCTCTTCTTGATATAGTCAAAAGGAGGATCGAAGGCCCGAGTCGCTCTTAACTGTTCGACCCTCGACCTTTGACTTTTCGACTTCTTCATAAGGAGCCCCCATGCGGAAGCTGCTACTGGTTGCCTTGTTCATTGGTTGCTCATCGACCACCCTCCGTGCCCAGGAAGGCTGGGGGAACCCGGCGCCAAGGGTGGAAGTATTCGGTGGATACTCGTATCTCTACTCCAGTTTTCAGGGTGCCCGCACGGGCAACAGCGGCTGGATCGGCTCCGTCACCACCAACTTGACCGACTGGCTTGGGATCGAGTCCAACTTCAGCGGCTATTACAGCTCGCCCAAACCTTCGCTTACGATTCCCGGCTTCAATCAGACTCTTCCCCAGCACCGCTACCTCTACGTCTTCGGACCGCAATTCTACTTCGCCCGGCACCGCCGCGTGAGTTTCTTCGCGCATGGACTGGCGGGCGTGGCTCAGGGTTCGGCGACGGAGCTCGTGCCCATCTACTCCGCGGGGGGCTCGCTGATCGGCGGTACCACCGCCACGCTGAGCAACACCGGCTTCGGCATGGCTGCGGGCGGGGGGATCGAGATCAAGATCACCAAGCACTTCTCGGTGTGGCCGATCCAGGCGGACTTTGTCCGGGGCAATTTTACCGGCCTATATGAGAATGACCTCCGTAGCTCGGCCGGCATCTTTTTCCGCTTCGGCCGTGTTGGCCATTGAACAAGAGTCGAAAGCGACTCGAAAGTGAAAGAGAAACGGTCGGTCTTGCCTTCGACTCTTTGACTTTCGACTCCAACTCTTGACTTCGACTCTCTTTTCAACCCCATGGACACCGCACTTACACAGGTCGTTCGGCCCACCGCGATTCTGGAGCCACCGCGCCTGGCCCGACGCCTTGGCGTGAGGATGATTCTCGCCACTGAGACTTTCCAGCACACCGGCAGCTTCAAGTTCCGCGCCGCCTACAACGTCGCGGCAGAAGTCGACCAGAAGCTGGTGATCACGGCCTCGTCTGGTAATTTCGGACAGGCGCTGGCCTACGCCTGCTCGCTGCTCGCGAAGCGCGCGATGGTGGTGATGCCAGCAAGTTCCGCCCAGGTGAAAGTCGACGCGGTGCGCGAATACGGCGGCCAGGTAGAGCTGGTGGACGTGCGCGCCAAAAGCCGTGCCACTCGCGTGGCGGAACTGGCGGCGGAGCATCCGGAAGGCTACGTGGCCAGCGCCTACGATGATCCTCTGGTGATTGAAGGCAACAGTACCCTGGGTGTTGAACTCAGCCTGATTCATCAGCGCGACATGCCGTTCGATTTCGTCTTGGCCCCAGTCGGTGGCGGCGGCCTGAGCTCGGGAATCATTCGCGGCCTGCGCATGATGCATGCTGAGGTCCCGGTGATTGGGGCGGAGCCTCTCCTGGCCAACGACGCGGCGCGATCCCTCGCGACCGGACACATCGTGGCGAATGAAAGCGAACCGCAGACCATCGCCGACGGTGCCCGGACCTTGAGCCTCGGTCGCCACAACTGGGAGATCCTCAAGGACGGTTTGGCCAGGATCATCGAAGTACCGGAAGAGAAGATCGCCGAAGCGGTGCGGTTGCTCTTCGGCCTGGCCAACCTGAAGGTAGAGCCCACCGGCGCACTCGCCTTGGGCGCGGTCCTGACCGAGCCCGAGGCCTTCCGCGGGCGCACGGTCTGCTGCGTGGTGAGCGGTGGCAACGTCGATCCGGAGGTGTATCGCGCTATCCTGGCGGGCTGATACGTTCGAGACTCGAAGCCGAAACCCGCAAGCTTACCCCAATATGGATAATCGACCGGCAATTGACGGTTGACCCCAACCACGGCTGGCGCTAGACTCTTACCAGTGCGCCTGTAGCTCAGATGGATAGAGCGTTTGCCTCCGGAGCAAAAGGTCGCAGGTTCGAATCCTGCCAGGCGTACCATCTAAGCCCTTCCCCTACAAGACCCTCCCATATTTCATAACCTGTCTAAATGTCGAAAACGTAAGCAAACCGTAACAAAACTACTTCAGTTTGGCCTCACCGTAATGGAATTCCCTGAGTGTTCATTCGCCTGCCGATCAATTCGGCCGAGCGCCTCACGCATCATGTTGAGCTTGGCTTGGCTATACCGTTTGAAGGCCTCCGAATCGCCTTGGCGGAGCATCTGAGTGACAAAGTGGTCCGATACCCCTCCAGAACTGAGGCGACTGGCGAATGTGTGACGCAACTCGTAAAGGGAGAAATATGGCACGCCGGCCCGCCCCAAGGTGGCTTTCCAAATCTTCTTGAGACTGCCGATGTACGCCTTCTTTCCCCCCGTCCGGCGCGTCGGGAATAGATAATCGGACCCCGGTGTTTCGTCGATCTGAGCTTTGAATGCCTGGCGAGCTACTTCTGTCATCGGCATATCGCCCACTCCGCTGGGTGTTTTGGAGTCAGGGATGTGGACTAGCATGTTCTCCAAATCGACCTGGGCTTTTTTCATCGGCATCAGTTCCTTGTAGGGGCGGAGCCCCATTTCCGCAATGATGACGACGGTATGTTTCAGGTAGGTGGGAGCGAGCATTTCGATGCGCTCCTGCTCGCTCGCTGTCATGTAATGTGGCTTGCGCGTCGTCCTGCTCACGGAAGCCGGGAATTCCACCGCAGCACAGGGGTTGCTGGCCAATCGCTTTTGCCTGACGGCGACGTTCAGCATTCGCCTCAACACACGGAATTCCTGATGCACGGTCGCCGGTTTAAGCCTGCCGCGATACTGAACCCCGAGCTTCGTGTGATACCTCCTTCCTTGCGAGAGTCGTTTGCGTAGGTACTCCTCGATTGCTTCGGGCGTGATATCCAGGAGACGCGTGTCACCAAAGGTGGGTTTAAGCATCTGGATTGCGTTGAGATTCTGAATGTGGGTGTTTTGTGCGCGAAATGGAGGTTTGGAACGATTCTCCAGAAACCAAGTCGCCCACTGACCGAAAGTGAGGCTTTTGCTCGCGAGGATTGTGGGCAGCACTCCCTCATCTCTGGCATCCAGCCGTTGCCTCAGGAAACGCTCCGCTTCCTGCCGATCTGTCGTTCCAGTGGACTCTTGCACTACCTGGCCCTCACGGTCCCGGTAGGCTATCCACCAGAACGCAGAATCTTTCCGGGGATAAACGGTTCCCCCTATCTTGCGTGGCCTACTCATTGATTCCTCCTTTGACGAAGAATTGGCGCCGCCACTTTTCGAGTTCAGAGAGGCTGAATCGAATCGAGTG
>Ga0335081_10018544_pt1 | contig 11250 bp, 7 predicted proteins | sample Lox_Sample_35_FD_206713 | JGI IMG/M metagenome (GOLD analysis project Ga0335081, IMG submission 206713) | Soil microbial communities from Loxahatchee National Wildlife Refuge, Florida, United States - Lox_Sample_3.5 | ecosystem: Environmental > Terrestrial > Soil > Wetlands | place: USA: Florida... | reverse complement strand
TATAAATGTCATGAATGCACCGTCTCCCCCCGATGCCACCGCCGCCGCCGTCAGCCCGCCGCCGGCGCGGCTCGACCCCGCGCTGGTCAGGCTCATCGTCGTGCTGCTGACCGGCGCGATTCCCGCGCTGCTGGACACTGCGATCGTCAACGTCGCCGTCGACACGATCGGCCGCGACCTGCACGCCACCGTGTCCACCATCCAGTGGGTGATCACCGGCTACTTGCTCTCGTTCGCGATGGTCATCCCGCTGAGCGGCTGGCTACTGGCCCGGTTCGGCGGGCGGGCCGTGTGGACGTTCTCGCTGGCGCTGTTCCTGGCCGGCTCGGTCGCCTGCGGCGCGTCGTGGAACATCGGCAGCCTGATCACGTTCCGGGTGATCCAGGGCATCGGCGGCGGGCTATTGACCCCGCTGATCACGACGCTGCTGGTGCAGAAGGCGGGCACCAGCCACTTGGGCCGGCTGATGGCCGCGGTCAGCCTGCCGGTCGTCGTCGTCCCGATCTTCGGGCCGGTCATAGCCGGGCTGATCATCAGCAACATCAGCTGGCGCTGGATCTTCTACGTCAACGTCCCGATGTGCCTGCTGGGGCTCGTGCTCGCCTGGCGGGAGCTGCCGGCCGGCCGGCCGCAGGGCAGCGCGCCGCGCATCGACGCGGTGGGCCTGGCGCTGCTGCCGCCCGCGCTCCTGGCGCTGCTGTACGGCCTGGCCGAGGTGAACACCGATGGCGGGTTCGGCCACCGCGGGGTGATCATCCCGCTGGCCGCCGGCGTGGTGCTGCTGGCCGCCTACTGCTGGCACGCGCTGCACACGTCCGCGGTGCCCATGGTCGACCTGAGGCTGTTCCGGGCACGCGCGTTCACCGGCGCGAGCAGCCTGCTGTTCCTCGCCGGGCTGTCGATCTACGGGGCCATGCTGCTGCTCCCGCTGTACTTTCAGGCGGTCCGGCACGACAGCGCGCTGGTCGCCGGCCTGCTGATGGTGCCGCAGGGCCTCGGCAGCCTGGCCCCGCGGACGCTGGCCGGCAAGCTCAGCGACAGGATCGGCCCGCGGCTGGTGGCCCTGGCGGGCGTCGTGCTGGCCGCCGCGGGCACGGTCCCGTTCGCGCTGGCCGGGCTGCACCCCAACTACTGGCTGCTGGGCGCTGCGCTGGTGGTCCGCGGCGCGGGGCTGGGAACCGCGACGATCGCGGTGATGGCCGGAGCGTTCGAGGGACTGAGCCGGGAGCAGGTGCCGCACGCCAGCAGCGCGACCAGGATCGTCCAGTTCGTCGGCGGCTCGTTCGGCGCCGCGGTGCTGGTGGCCCTGATCCTGGACCGCCAGGCCGCCGCGCATGCGGCGGCCGGCGCCGCCGGCCTGGCCACCGCCTACGCCAGCACGTTCTGGTGGTGCACCGCGTTCACCGCGCTGGCCGTGCTTCCCGCGCTGCTGCTGCCCGGCCGCCCCGCGGCCGCAGCGCCGGCCAGCTCCTGACCAATCGCCGGGTCGCGGACTGTGCTCGGCCACAACGCGATGTGTTCAGGATTCCGTGGTAAACAAACACGTCATGAACTGCGTGCGGGCCAGGAAGCCGCAAAATCCGACAAGTCAGGACGGCCGGTGCTTGTGCTTGTCAACAAGAGCCGGGAACCCGGACGATGTAGGCTAATGCGCCATGGTGGAAAGGTGGCCGGACTCCCGCCAGCCCTCGGTCGTGCTGGACCACCGTGCGGTCCAGCACGAGAACGCGCTGCTGCGCGAGCTGGTGACGGTCTACCAGCACCTCACCGGCCTGACCCTGCAGGACGCGGACGTGTCGACGGTGGCGCGGCTGCTGGCCGAGCGCACCGTGGCCACGGTCGCGGTGGTCAGCCGCGGTCTCGAGGTCCTCGCCGCGGCCGCTCCCGACCTGGGCGGCGACGACGTCGCCGGCTACGTCCGCGATTACCTGGCCAGTCCCCGGCTGGCCGCGGTGCTGAACAGCACGGCGCAGACCCGCCGGTCGCTGCGGCTGCCGGACGTGGGCGACGCGGCGCCGGTGATCGTGGCGCCGATCCTGGTCGGCGACGACGTCCCCGCCTACCTGATGACGTTCGGCAGCGGGCCCGCCGGCGACGGCGGGGACATGAGCCTGCTGGTCACCGAGCACGCGGCGACGATCTGCGGGGTCATCCTCGGCCGCGAGCGCGTCGTGGCCGCGGCGGCCCGACAGGTACGGGACGACCTGGTCGAGGGGCTGCTGCTCGGCGGGCGCGACAACGGCGACGTCGGCCGCTGGGCGCGGCACCTGGGCTACGACTCCTCCCGCGAGCACCGGATCCTGGCCGTGGCCTTCACCGCGCCGGCATCCGCGCGGCCAGCGGCCGGCGCCGAGGCGCAGCGCCAGCGGGCGGCCGCCGCCATCGACCACTTCTTCACCACGCGGATGCCCGGGGCGATCAGCTCGATCCGGGAGGACGAGGTGGTGGTCGTGGTCCCCGAGCCCGCGGAGGCGGCCCGGCTGAGCGCTCGCTGCGTGACCCGGATGCGGGACCTGTTCCCGGAGACCATGCTCACCGTCGGCATCGGCGGGGCCTGCCGCGACCCGGCCGACATCGCCCGCTCCTACGGCCAGGCCCGGCGCACGATCGACGCCGTGGTGCGCCTAGGCCGCCAGGGCCAGGTGGTGGCGTTCGAGGATCTCGGCATCCACCGGCTGCTGCTCCAGGTCCCGGATCTGGCCGAGCTCCGCTCGTTCGCCGCCGAGATCCTGGGCAAGCTGGGCGCGCAGGAGGGCCAGCGCGGCACCGAGCTGCTGACCACCCTCGCCTGCTACTTCCGGGAGAACAGCAGCCCGCAGCGCACGGCCCGCAGCCTGCACGTGCACCCCAACACCGTCGCCTACCGGATCCGGCGGATCCAGGAGATCACCGGCCTGCATCTCGGCAGCTACCGGGACCGGCTGATGGCTCAGGTCGCGCTCGAGATCGTCGACGCTCTGGAGGGCGGACCATGACCGATCTGGTGACCGCGCTCGGCCAGCAGGTGCTGATCTGCGACGGCGCGATGGGAACCATGCTGCACGCGGCGGGCAACTCCCTGGACCGGGCCCTGCCCGAGCTCAACCTCTCCAACGCCGACCTGGTCAGCACGATCCACGAGAGCTACCTCAGCGCGGGCGCCGACATGATCCTGACCAACACGTTCGGGGCCAACCGGCTGCGGCTGGGTGATCAGGGCTTCGATGACCTGGTCCGGGAGATCAACCTGGCCGGCGCGCAGATCGCCGCGCGGGCCCGGGACGGGGCCGGGCGGCCGGTGTTCGTGGGCGGCTCGGTCTCCCCCGCGGTCACGGCCAGCCAGCGCCGCCGGGTCGCGCCCGCGCAGCGCGTCGAGGCGATCAGGGAACAGATCGAGTGCCTGGCCGAGGGCGGGGTGGACGCGATCGTGCTGGAGACGTTCGGCTACCTGGACGAGCTGGCCGAGGCGGTCCGGGTGGCCGCCGACCTGACCGACCTGCCGGTGATCGCGCAGGCCACGTTCGCAGGCGACGGCCGGACGCTGGGCGGCGAGAGCCCGCCCGAGGTGGCCAGCGTGCTCAGCGCGCTGCCGGTCGTGATGCTCGGCACCAACTGCACGCTCGGCCCGCAGGGGGCGCTGTCGGTGGTGCAGGCGCTGGTGCCGCACACGAGCCTGCCGGTGAGCGCGCAGCCGAACGCGGGCCTGCCCCGCCGGGTGGCCGGGCGCCGGTTCGAGTACCACGTCGACGGCGCCTACTTCGCGCGGTACGCGCGGCGCCTGGTCGAGGCGGGCGCGTCCCTGGTCGGCGGCTGCTGCGGCACCACGCCGGCCCACATCCAGGCGGCCGCCGCGGAGATCTCCGGCATGACGCCGGTCCGCGGCCGGCGGCCGCCCGCGGCGCCGGCCCGGCGGCCGGGCCCGGTGGCGACGCTGTCCAGCCCGGCCGGCGGGCTGAGCGAGCGCCTGGCCGGGGGGGAGTTCGTGGTCGCGGCCGGGATCGAGCCGCCGGTCGGCGGGGCCGCCGACGAGGCGGCCGACCAGGTGGCGGCGCTGCGGGAACGGGGCGTCGGCACGTTCTTCATCGCGCCCCGGCAGAGCCCCCGGGCCCAGCTCAGCTCGCTCGACCTGGCCTTCCAGCTGCAGCAGCGGGCCGGGGTCGAGACCATCGCGACGGTGACCACCTGGGACAAGACCATCATGGCGCTCCAGGCCGACCTGCTCGGCGCGAACGCGCTCGGGATCAGGAACATCGTCTGCGAGACCGGCAACCCGCCGCTGCTCGGCGACTACCCCAATGTGGACGGCATCTGGGACGTCGACTCGGTCGGCCTGGTCGAGCTGGTCGCCGGCCTGAACCAGGGCACCGACTGCAACGGGCTGCCGCTGGCCACCAAGACCTCGTTCCACGCGGGCGCCCGGTTCAACCCGAGCGCGGCCGACCTCGACGCCGAGATCGCCCGCACGGCCAGCAAGATCCAGGCCGGGGCCCGGTACCTGATCAGCCGCCCGCTGTACGAGCTGGGCCAGCTCCGCCGCATGATGGCCGCGCTCTCGGAGGAGGGCGTGCCGGTGCTGCTGTCCATCGTGCCGCTGCGCAGCTTCGAGGAGGCCGACTACCTCTCGCATGAGGTGCCGGACATCAGCATCCCGCCGCCGACGCTCACCGCGATGGAGCGGGCCGGCGCCCGCGCGGCCCAGACCGGGATCGAGCTGGCCGCTGGCTTGCTCGCCGACGCCCGCCCGCTGGTGCAGGGCGTGGTGCTCACGTTCCCCGGCTGGGACCCGGGCGCCCTGGATCACCTGCTCCGCGCCGTCCCGGCCTGAGGATGAGCGCGGTGAACCCCCCTGCCAGCCCCTTGTCCCGGCGGCACAACGAGGTGTCAGCGACGTTGTGGAACCGGATGTTGCCCGGACGAGCCAGGCAAATCCATCCTGAAGCCGAAGCCGGGCGACACCCGCAGGGGCGGCCGGACGGGCGACCGGTACATCCGGGCGGAGGAACGCGGTTGAGCCTGAGCAGCACCGGAGCGGGCCGGGCCGCGGCCGCGCCGGGACCGGCCCGGCGCGCCACACCTGAGCCGGCCGGGCCCGCCGCGCCACGCCCGGTATCCCCCCGGCTGCCGGCTCGCGCGCTGTACCTGCTGAACCACCTGCTGAAGCCGAATGCCGTCAACCGGCGGCTGGCCGCGCTGCTGGAGGCCACGCCGTGGCTGCGCCGCCTGTTCACCGCGGCCGAGAAGGGCGTGAAGCAGGAGATCTTCGGCTGCCGGATGTGCAGCCAGTGCACGCTGCCGTCCACCGGCTACGCGTGCCCGATGACCTGCCCGAAGCAGCTGAGGAACGGGCCCTGCGGCGGGGTCGGCGCCGACGGCCGCTGCGAGGTGTACCCGGCGATGCGGTGCGTGTGGGTGGAGGCCTTCGAGCGGGCCGACCGCCAGGGCCGGCCCGGTGACCTGATGCGGCTGCAGCTCCCGATCGATCACCGGCTCTGGGGGCAGAGCTCGTGGGTCCGCTACTGGCAGGGCCGGGACGAGGACCTGTGGGCGGACATCGAGCTGCCCCCCGCGCGCCCGGCGGGCCGGCCGGTCGCGGTCGCCCTGACCAGCCCGGCGGCGTCCGGGCCGAGGGCCAGCGGCGCATGACCCGGCCAGGCGACGCGATCCGGCCCGACGGCGCCGGGGCGGCCCCGCCCGTGCCCCGCCAGCCCGCGCCCCGCCCGCCCGTGCCCGGCCAGCCCGCGCCCCGCCAGCCCGCGCCGGGCCGGTTCCGCGCGGCGCTGGAGAGCGGGACGTTCACGCTGACGGCCGAGATCGGCCCGCCGCGCGGCGCGGACCCGGCCGCGATCGCGCGCAAGGTGGAGCCGCTGCGCGACTGGGTGACGGCGGTCAACATCACCGACAACCAGGGCGCCTCGGTCCGGCTGTCCAGCTGGGCCGGGAGCCTGGCCGCGATGGCGGCGGGCGTTGAACCGATCATGCAGCTCACCTGCCGGGACCGTAACCGGATCGCGCTGCAGTCGGACCTGCTCGGCGCGGCGGCGATGGGTATACCGAACATCCTGGTCATGACCGGCGACCATCCCAAGTTCGGCGACCATGCCGACGCCAAGCCGGTGTTCGACCTGGACAGCGTGCAGCTGCTGTGGGCCGCGCGGACCATGCGCGACGAGGGCAAGCTGCTGTCCGGCCGCAGGCTCAGCCCGCCGCCGCGGTGGTTCCTCGGCAGCGTGGAGAACCCGTCCGCGCCGCCGGTCGACTTCCGCGCGGCCCGCCTCGGCAAGAAGATCGCGGCCGGCGCGCAGTTCGTGCAGACCCAGTACGTGTTCGACGTGGTCGCGTTCGCGCGGTGGATGGCCCAGGTCCGGGACCTGGGGCTGCACGAGCGCTGCTACATCCTCGCCGGCGTGGGCCCGATCATCTCGCTGCGCGCGCTGGCTCATCTCGAGCAGGGCGTGCCGGGCGTGCAGGTCCCCGCCGAGGTCGCCCGCAGGCTGCGAGGCGTACCGGAGGACCGGACCGCCGAGGAGGGAATGGCGATCTGCGCTGAGACGATCACCGCGCTCCGGCAGATCCCCGGCGTGGCCGGGGTGCACGTGATGGCGGTCGCCAACGAGCATCGCATCCCGGCCATCCTGCAGCGGGCGGGCATCGGCGGAGCCGGGCTGCCCGCGACGGCCGGCCGGAGGCTAGCCGTGAAGGGCGACAGCGAAGGGGGAACGGGGAGGCGGGCGGGCGGCCGGGATACGCGGGGGAATCTGGAGGGGTCGTCCCCCCGAGGCAGCACCTGGACCGGTCATGCGGGTTGATGTGCGGCCGGTGAGCAGGCTCCGCGGCTCGTCCCCGGTCAGCGTGACCGCGGCGCTGGAGCCGGTCATCGAGGCCCTGTGCGCCAGCGACGTCGACCTGTCCCGGGTCAGCCTGGTGTGCGACTGGATCCAGTACCGCGCGAACTTCCGCGAGGTCGCCGATTTCCGCCCGGTGCTCGCCCCCGGGCGCGTCGGTCCCCCGGCCCCGGACCAGCCCGACGACCAGGGCCCGGAACGCGCAGCCGGCGCCGAAACCGGTCTCGAGATGGCGATCGACCTGCGCCGCTGCCCGGACACCGATCTCCGCTCGGTGGTCGGTGACCTGCTGGACGAGCATGCGCACCCCAAGGCGTCCAGCCGGGTGCCGCTCGGGCCGTGGGTGACCGGCCGGCACAGCTGCATCTGGCGGTTCAACGCCCTGTACTGGCAGGCCCTGTCGCTCTGGGAGCAGGCCACCGGCCGCGAATACGAGCAGGCCCTGCCCGGCGGCGAGAGCGACGCGCGCAACACCGCGGCGGTCCGGGAGCTGATCCTGGAGCTGTTCAAGACCTGGGACGACCTGGACGCCCGCAGCGCGCTGCCGCCCGAGCTGTACGTGGTGGAACTCGGGGTGGGCAACGGCAACCAGGCCAGGACCTGGCTGGACGAGTTCGTCGCGCTCTCCCGGGCGCACAGCCGCGACTACTACCGCCGGCTGCACTACATCATGGGCGACTACTCGCCGCACGTGCTCGGCCGGGCGATCAAGGCCGTCGCCCACCACGGCGACCACATCAGCGCGCTCGTGATCGACGCCACCCGCCCGGCGGTCAGCCTCGGGTTCCTGCGCGGCAAGGCGTTCCTGGTTTACATCTCGAACGTGTACGACAACCTGCCCAGCGACGAGGTGGCGCGCATCGGCGGCCAGATCTACCAGGTCGAGACCAGGGCGTACCTGCCCGGCGCCGACGCGCAGCAGATCGCGCGGCAGCACTCCGCGCCGGCCGAGCGGGTGCCCGAGCTCGTCGACAAGCTGCTGCGGCTCGGTCCCGAGCTGCTGTGCGAGGCGCTGCCGCAGCACTTCGGCGACACCGGGCAGGCGGTGACGTTCTGGCGGGATGTCTGGGCCGCGCTGCGGCTCCAGGAGCGGTACCGGCCGCTGGAGGGCCTCGACCTGTACCAGGTGACACCCGACCTGAACGGCGAGCTGCTCCGCTCGCAGCTGGAGTCCCACGGCGACATCCGGGTCCACGTCAACAACGGCGCGCTCAGCAGTTTCGCCGAGACCCTGCCGCTGCTGCACCCGTTCGGCCGGCTCCAGTGCCACGACCTGTTCCTGGACGACGTGCTGCGGTACCACAGCGGCTTCTTCGGCCCGGGCAAGTACGACGGGTCGGTCGTGAACTGGGTCAACGGCCCGCTGCTGCGGCACATCGGCAGCCGCAGCGGGTTCGACGTGGAGATCGCGCCGTTCGCGGCCCGGCCGTCGTCGAACGTCAAGACGCTGACCGCGGCGGTGCGCGAATGACCGCCCGGCCGCGGCCGGCGCCGGGCGCCCGCCGCCTGTCCCCGGTGCTGCTGCCGACCACCGTGATCGGGTCCTACTCCGTGCCCGAGTGGCTCGGCCAGGTGCGCAACGACTACTACCGGCACCGGATCAGCCGCCGGTACCTGGACGAGATACATGAGATGGCGATCAAGGCCGCGGTCATGGACCAGCAGCAGGCCGGCATCGACATCGTCTCTGACGGGGAACTGCGCCGCGACAACGACGTGGACTACCTGCTGGCCCGGATCCCGGGGGTGGAGATCCCGCGGCCGGACAAGGCCGACTACTTCGACTACTACGACGCCCGGCTCAGCCAGCCGCTGCCCGCGCCGGGCCGGGCGAACCTGGGGCTGGCCGAGGACTTCCGGTTCGTCCGGCAGCTGACCGACCGGCCGGTGAAGCTGTCCCTCACCGGGCCGTACTCGCTGGCCCGCCGGGTCCGTGCCTCCGCCGGGGAGGGCGGCTACGCCGACCATGCCGACCTGGTCCGGGCGCTGGCCCGGGTGCTCAGCGCCGAGGCGGCGGAACTGGCCCGGGCGGGCGCGCGGGTGCTGCAGATCGACGAGCCGTTCCTGGCCGGCTATCCCGAGGACATCGGGCTGGCGATCGAGGCGGTCAACATCGTGACCGAGGGCGCGGACGTCAGCTGGATCCTGCACGTCTGTTACGGCAACCGGTACGCCCGGCCGCTGTGGGAGGGGCACTACGACTTCCTGTTCCCGGCGGTCAAGGAGGCCAACGTCGACCAGATCGCGCTGGAGTTCGCCCGGACCGGCGACGAGGACCTGAGCCTGCTCGAGGAGCACCACTGGGATCGCGGCCTGGGGCTGGGCGTGATCGACGTGAAGACCGAGCAGGTGGAGTCCCCGGACCTGGTCGCGACCCGGATCCGGCGGGCGCTGCGGTACGTGCCCCCGGAGCGGCTCGTGATCAATCCCGACTGCGGCCTGCGTCACCTGCTGCCCGACATCGCCCGGGCCAAGCTCGCGGCCATGGTGGCCGGCGCGGCGATGGTCCGCGCCGAGATCAAGCCCGCGGCGGCCAGGCCCGGCGCCAGGAAGGCCGCGTCCGGCCCGCCCGCGACCAGCCAGCCCGCCACCGACCAGCCCGCCACCGGGCCCGCCGACGGCCAGCGGGCCGGCGCCGGGCCGGTTCCCGGCCCGGCCGCCCGGCCGGCCGTCCCGAGCAAGGGGTAACCACGTGAGCACAAGCGACCAGGACGGATTCCACTTCACCTCCGAGTCGGTGACCGAGGGGCATCCCGACAAGATCGCCGACCAGATCTCCGACGCCATCCTGGACGCGGTGCTGGCCGAGTCCCCGGAGTCGCGGGTGGCGGTCGAGACGCTGGTGACTACCGGCCTCGTGGTCATCGCCGGCGAGATCACCACCGACGCGCGCATCGACTTCGCCGACATCGCCCGCGCCACGATCTGCGACATCGGCTACGACTCCGGCGATCTCGGCTATGACGGCCATGCCGTGGGCGTGCTGACCGCGCTGGACCGGCAGTCCCCCGACATCGCCCGGGGCGTCGACCACTCGCACGAGGCCCGGCGCGGCCAGGCGGCGCCGCACCGCTACGACGCGGCCGGCGCGGGAGACCAGGGCATGATGTTCGGCTACGCATCCAGCGAGACGCCGGAACTGATGCCCGCGCCGATCGCGCTGGCGCACCGGCTGGCCCGGCGCCTGGCCGAGGCGCGCAAGTCCGGGGTGCTGCCCTACCTGCGCCCCGACGGCAAGACCCAGGTGACCGTCCGCTACGACGAGGACAGCCGGCCGGTGGCGGTCGAGAAGCTGCTGATCTCCACCCAGCACGCCGAGGGCGCGGAGGACAAGCTCCCCGACGCGCTCTGGACCGAGGTCGTCACCGAGGTCCTGCCCGGCGACCTGTACGACCCCGCGGACCTGCGCCGGAACTTCTACGTGAACCCGACCGGGCGGTTCGTGGTCGGCGGCCCGTGCGGTGACACCGGCCTGACCGGCCGGAAGATCATTGTCGACACCTACGGCGGCGCGGCCCGTCACGGCGGCGGCGCGCTGTCCGGCAAGGACCCGTCCAAGGTGGACAGGTCCGCCGCATACGGCGCGCGGTACGTGGCCAAGAACGTCGTCGCCGCGGGCCTGGCCGACCGGGCCGAACTGCAGGTGGCCTACGCGATCGGGATGGCCAGGCCGCTGTCCCTGCACATCGACACGTTCGGCACCGAGCGCATCCCGCGGCCGGCGATCCTGGAACTGGTCCGGCAGAACTTCGACCTGCGCCCGGCGGCGCTGCGCGACAATCTGCGGCTGCCCCGCCCGATCTACCGGGCCACGGCCGCCTACGGCCACTTCGGCCGGGACGAGCCGGACTTCACCTGGGAGCGGACCGACCTGGCCGGCCGGCTGCGCGAGCAGGCCGGCCTCGTCAACGGGGCCGCCGCCTCGCCCGCCAGCACGCCCGCCTGACCGGCCCGCCGCCGGCTTCGCCGGGGCCTCGCGCCCGGTAAGGGTTCTGCCTTGTCCGGCTCTAGCCGGATTTAGCTTAACCGCTAATGTTAGCGGCGCCTCGAGGCGCCGGGAAACGGCGCGGTGCTTGGCTGGCGGCCATTGCGGTGATACGGTCCGAGCGCTGAAAGCGGGGGCCCGGAATCGGGGCGGGGAATCGGGGGGAAATGCGTTATCCATTTGGCGCGTGCCATGGCCGGCTGCGTTATCTGGCCGCGACCGCGACCATTACCTCGGGCGTTCTGGTTTGGAGCGTTACGCCGGGCCTGCCGGCCGGGGCGAGCGGCCCGCCGCCCGCTGCGCCGGTCGGGTACGCGCCGCAGATCCCGCGGAACGCGTCCTCTCTCGGCGCGGTCCCGCCGTCGCAGGCGCTGCGCTTTGACTTAGTGCTCGACCCGCGCGACCCGGCCGGGCTGCGCGCCTTCGCGCTCGGCGTCTCGACGC
>Ga0335081_10018543_pt1 | contig 11251 bp, 10 predicted proteins | sample Lox_Sample_35_FD_206713 | JGI IMG/M metagenome (GOLD analysis project Ga0335081, IMG submission 206713) | Soil microbial communities from Loxahatchee National Wildlife Refuge, Florida, United States - Lox_Sample_3.5 | ecosystem: Environmental > Terrestrial > Soil > Wetlands | place: USA... | reverse complement strand
GATCGCCGCTTCTACTCGGACGAATCGGGCGAGATCCACTACAATGCCGCGGGCCCGGCGGACGTCAATAGCCCGGTGTTGCAGTAGCGCGGGGGGACTCGCATGTAGGATCGCTGCGCTATACTTGTATAGCAACTAAGGAGGCTGACGTGCTCGCAATACGTCTTCCGGAAGCCATCGAGAAGAGACTGACAAGGCTCGCCCGGCGTACGGGCCGCACAAAGACCTTTTACGCTCGCGAGGCCATCTTGAGATACCTCGAGGACCTGGAGGACGCGTACGATGCCGAGCGCGTCCTGAATCGCATCCGGGCAGGTAAAGAAAGAACCATCCCGCTGGCGGACGTGATGAAACGATATGGGACCCGGCGCTGACCGGGACTTGGACAAGCTCGACCCGCAGCACGCACGCCGCATTTTGCGATTTCTTCTTGAGCGCGTCGCCCATCTGGATAACCCGCGCAGCCTTGGGGAGCCCCTACAAGGACAGCGACTCGGAGAGTTCTGGAGATACCGTGTGGGCGACTACAGGCTGGTCTGTTCGATCCAGGATGACCGGCTGCTGGTGCTAGTCGTTAAGGTAGGTCACCGTCGCGATATCTACCGACTGTGACCCGCCGGGCTTGGCAGAACGATCCCCTTACTTGGCGTTCGCCAGGTCGTAATCCACCATCGTCTTCACCGCATCGTAAGGCATGCTGTTGCTGGAGAAGCCGACCATCTTCCGTCCGTCGATGAAGAAGGTAGGCGTGCTGGTGACATCCAGCTTCTCCGCCAAGGCCATCGATTCGCGGATTCGCTTCTCCGTCTCCGGCTTGGCGGCACAGGCTGCGACCGCGTCGGAGTCGCCGCCCGCCTCTTTCACGTAGCCCTTCAGCATCGGCTCGGCATTCTGCTCCGTGATCTCGGATTGGTGATCGTAGACGGTCGCAATGAACTTCCACGCCACATCGTTGTTCTGCCGCCCGAGGCAGTCCAGATACTTCGAGCCGATGAGCGCCCACTTGTGGATCTGCTCCAGGGGATAGTTCTGGAAAATCAGCTTCGCCTTCGGCTCCTCTTCCATCAGCTTGGTGATGTTGGGCTGCGCGGCCTTGCAGGCGGGACATTGCAGGTCGCCAAATTCCACGATGGTGATGGCTGCATCCTTGGCGCCATGTACCGGACCGTTGGCGGCCTTCAACTCCTGGCGTGCCGCGGCGAAAGGATCTGCACCGAATGGCACAAGTTCGCCCGTAAAAGCGTACTTCTGGTCAGGAGTGATGTAGATGCGCGTCGCCTGCTGGCCCTTGGGCGTGCTGAAGAGGACGGTCGCCTGCGAGATGCCCGGCGCCTCGGAGGGCTTGATGTCGGCGATCTTCCACGTCAGGTCCTGGTTCCATCCGAACATCTTCTTCAGGAACGCATCCACCATGGCTTCGCTGGGAAGGGGAGCATTACTGGTAGTAGTGGAAGCCGCAGACGATTTAGCCGGCGTGCCCGGCTTTGCCGCACCTGTAGTTTGCGCGACGGAGTTTAGGCCGGGAAATAACAAGCCAGCCACAAGTAGTAAAAATGGAAAACGGTTCATAGGTCCTTTCGTGGTAGCGAGTAGCTAGTAACTAGCAGCTAGTAACTAGTAGCTAGCTGGAGCAGTTATCGTGTAACGGAGCGAGTAACGGAGCGACCAACTAACCGTGGGTCCGCATAAAGCTAATTACTAATTACTAATTACTAGTTACTCGCTGCTGCCTTCCCCACACGCATCCAGCCTCGCTGCAATCGGATATCGCCGGCCAAATCCAAAAGCTTTCTCAGAAATCTTCAACCCTGGCGCGGCCTGCTGGCGCTTGTACTCGCTCTTGTCTACCATGCAAGTCACTTTCCTGACCAGCTCTAAACTATACCCATGCGCCGCGGCAATGGTGTCGGCTGGCTTATTGTCTTCGACATAGTCTTCCAAAATCGTATCCAGCACTTCATAGGGCGGTAGAGAGTCGCTGTCCTTCTGGTCCGGCCTCAACTCTGCCGATGGTGGCTTTTCAATGGTGGACTGGGGAACCACAGGCGTACGCGAGTTCACGAACTTAGCCAGCCGGTAGACGAGTGTCTTGGGGACATCGGAGATCACGGCCAGCCCTCCGCACATGTCGCCATACAGAGTACAGTAGCCAACGCCGATCTCCGACTTATTGCCGGTGGTGAGCAGCAAGCACCCAAACTGATTGGAGAGGCCCATCAGCAGCGAGCCGCGTATGCGCGCCTGAATGTTTTCCTCAGTCACCTCACATGCAGCGCCTCGAAAGACCGGGGCCAGCGCCTTGCGATAGGCGTTGAAGATGTCGCTAATCGGCACCAGCTCAAAACGGATGCCGAGGTTGCGCGCCAGTTCTGCGGCGTCGTCAATGCTGCCGCGAGAAGAGTACGGCCCAGGCATGCCGATGCCAATCACATTCTCGCGGCCCAGCGCGTCCACCGCGATGCAGGCGGTGAGCGCCGAATCGATCCCGCCGCTCAGGCCGAGGACGACGCGCCGGAAGCCGCACTTGTGGACGTAGTCGCGGGTGCCCAGCACCAGCGCGGCATAGGCGCTGGCCTCCACCCCTTCATCGCGCGAATGAATGTCGCCGGTCAGCGATTCCGTATCGAAGCAAACCAGGTCTTCTTCGAACGATTTCGCCTGCGCGATCACCTCTCCGTCGGGCCCGAGGGCGAAGCTGGAGCCATCAAACACCAGGCTGTCGTTGCCGCCGATTTGATTCACCATGGCGACGGGCACGCGGTAGTTGCGCGCGATGCTGGCCAGCATGTCGCGCCGCAGCTCGCGCTTGCGCAGATAAAAAGGCGAGGCCGAGATGTTCAACAGCACCTTGCCGCCGGCGCCGATCAAGTCCTCGACCGGATCGATGCCGTACAGCCGCCGGTCCCAGAAGTGCTTGTCGTTCCAGGCATCCTCGCAGATGGTCAGCGCGACTTGGGTTCCGTCCATAGGGACGATTTCCTGGCGCTCGGCGGGAGCGAAGTTGCGCATCTCGTCGAAGACATCGTAGGCGGGCAGCAAGCGCTTCGACTGCACGAAAGCGACCTTGCCATCGCGCAGCAGCGCCGCCGAGTTCTGCACCGATTTGCCGGTCGAGGATTTGGCCGGCGTCACCAGGCCGCAGATCACGGCAATACCCACGGTTTCGCGAGCGATGGCTTGCAGAGTTTTCCAGTTCCGCTGCACGAACCAGGGGCGCTCCACCAGGTCGCGCGGCGGATAGCCGCAGATGGAAAGCTCGGGAAAAAGGATGAGGTCCACTCCGCCGCTGCGGGCGCGGCGCGCGTATTCGATTATCTTTTCGGAGTTGCCGGAAAAATCGCCGATGACGGTGTTGATCTGGCCGAGTGCGATCCTCACTTTAGTAGTGTAACGGCGCGGGCTGGGGCGCGCCAAATGGCCCGCACATCAGTTTGTGCCCAGCCAGTGCGGCATATTCTCCGGAAGATTTCCCGGGTCCGTCCCTGTGGGCGTCGGATAAGGCATGTTGGGAGAACTGATGGTCCCGCCTGACTCCACTTCTTCCCCCGGCCGGCGCAGCGTGGGAGCGTTGCCCGGCTTGGGCTCGGTCTTCTTCTGGGCGACCTCGGTCTCCTGCGACGGCAAATCCACTTCCTTCTGCGTGCGCACAATCTTCTCGCCGTCGACGGTCATGATCTCCAAACGCGAAACCACCGTTCCCTGGAAGCGCACGAACTCTACCTCTTCGGGCGGGCTTCCGTAGATCCACTCTTCGTAATCGACGCCCTTGTCGTCTTTGTCGCGCACCTTCTGGGGCGGACGCCCCTTGGCGTAGACCACCATGTCGCGGTCCATCCCCACCAGCACCTGATGGTCCTTGATCGCCTCCTGTATTTTGGGCGGCAGGGTCTTCTGATAGGCCTCGGCCTCGGTGAGCGCCTTGAAGTCGAAGGCCGGCGCCAGCGTCGCGCGCAACTGCTGTCCCGTCATTTCGGGCACATACTTATCGAACTCCAATGTCAGCGTGGAACCATTGGCCTCCAGGCTCTTGGGAGCGCCCGCGCCCACCGGCGCCGTTCCATTGGCGCCGCCGATCTCGAGATGCTGATACCACTTCTCGTGTTTCTTGGAGCCGCCATTGATCTCAAAGAGGATCGATTTTTCCTTGACCACAACATTGGTAATAATGGCGCGGTCGCCGGGTTTGGCAGCAAATCCGTAGTGCCCCACCAACGACGCGACCTGCTGGCTGTTCGGCGACAGCTTGCCGTCCTTCAGCTCCAAACCTTTTTCTCCCCGGGGAAACACGGTCCGCACATAGACGCGCTCGGCGGTGAGATCGCGCATGATGGCCAGCCGGGTCTGCGACGTCATCCTGTCAGGCGGGTTGGAGTCTCCAGCAAAAACCGGAAGCCGCAGCAGCACGATGGCTGTTGCCAGAAGCGGTAAACAAGCGCGACGCATGGGAATCCCCGATTGCCAGCCATTATATGCTCGTCCCGAGTTGCCGGCAGCCTTAGGTTTGGATGCTGGAGATGGGATCGCGGACGGCTGGTTCGGCGGGCGTCCGTCGCGGCGGCTGGGGCAGCGCGCGAAGCGGGAGCTTCCACACCAGCAGAATCCCGAGCAGAAACACCAACGCCCCGGTGGCGGCGGCCTCCACTCCATAGTCGCCGCCGGTCAGCCATTTCGGGCCGTAAGGCTGCGTGTACAGCAAGAGAGAGAAAACGCGAAAGCCGCTGACCGGCAAACCCAGCAGAAGTCCCAGGCTAGTGTTCCAGCCGAAGTGAATGCCCCACGGCAGCCAGAGCGCGCGAGTGCGGAGATAAGCGAGAGAAAGAAGAATGCCGATCAGGACGGAGTTGACGATCGCCCACGCGTCCGCATGGGGATTTTGCAGGTGCAACAGCCCGTACACCAGGGAAAAGACCAGGACCGCCCGCAGTGCGCCGATGGCACGCTCCAGGTGTTGGAAAGGGTAGCCGCGAAACACGAGTTCCTCAGCCAGCGCTCCGCAGAGCAGCATCAGCAGAAGCGCGCCCAAGTTCGGCAACAGGCGCAAACTCATCAACGGAACACTTTTGAGGCGTCCCCAAAAATAGATAGGAGCAACGGCCAGCAGCGTCAGCCCAAACCCAACCACACAGCCCAGCATGAAATGTTTCAGCCAGCCACGGACGCGCGGCAGTCCCTGGGCGGCGATGCGATGCTCCTCGACGTGATCGCCGATGGTGAGCATCCAGATGAAGATGCCGAACAGCAGCACCATCCACAGCAGGCGAAAGAAGAATTCGGTGCGGAACGCCCGCTGATCGCCGGCTTCATGCGCGATGTTTCCGGAGACAAAAAACGCCAGCGCAGCCAGAAGAAACGAAAACACGAATGCCCAGATCGGCTTTAGTTTCCCTTCGTTGTCCCTGAATGTGCTCATACCCTCGCCGTCTGTTGCCTGTTGGCAGTATGGAACCGAAGCCCTTCGCGAGCAACCTTAAAGCCGAGTGGCTGTCCGCCGTGCTGGCGAACGGTCTCTGCAACGTTGTGGCGAGCGCCCTTCTCGATCATGGCGATGACGCAGCCTCCGCCGCCGGCGCCGCAAACTTTCGCTGCCCGCGCTCCGTTGCACTTTGCGACCTCAATTAGTTTATCGATCAGCGGAGTGGCAATGCCCGGAGCATTGGCGCGCCTTAGCTTCCACTCCTCGGAGATCAATTCTGCAACTTCGTCCCAGGCTTCGGCGGCAAGCGCGCGATGCATGGCCTGGGCGACGCCAGAAATCTCCGCGAAGTTGCGGAACACCTTCTTATCGCCGTTGATGTGTTGCTGAAAAACTTTCCAGTTGTTAATGCCCGATTTCCGCGGCGCTCCGGTATAGAACAGCACGAAGCGCTGGTCCAGCTCGTCAAGCGAGACCGCGATCGGCTCCCGCCGGACGCCCGCAACCTCCAGATGTATCACATTCGCGCCGCCATATATGGCCGGATAGTAATCCTGGCAGCCGGTCGGCACCCGGATCAATTGCGCCTCAATGTTCTGCGCGATGACGCGCATCTGCTCGAGCTCGATCTGCTGCCCCGTGAAGCGGGCGAGCGCGGCAGCGGTGGCGATCATCAGCGCCGACGAGCCGGAGATGCCTGCCCCTGCCGGCGATTCGGAATGCGTCTGGAGAACGAAGCCGTCTGCCGGCCGGAAATAACGGACCAGGAAGGCAGCCAGCGGATGTACCTGGGACTTGGCAGAGAGCAATGCCTCGAGGTCCACGAAGCGCTCTTCGCGCCCGGTGTCGTGCGACTTCAGAACGATCTCGCGTCCGGGCTGCGGCGCGATCCGGCAAGCGGTGAGCACACTCAGCGCAAGGTTCACGCTGACCGCTCCGGGATGAAACAGGTAGAGCGGCCAGATATCGAGCGTGCCGCCGGCGAGATCGGCGCGGCAGGGCGCGGTGGTCACCACCTCGTCATCACCCGCTTGCGAGAGGAATTGGGAGAAGGATGGCATCCTAGGGTTCGGCCCCGCTCTCGACTTCTCTTCCCACAGCGAGCACCTCAGCGGCGATCTGCTCCACGTCTTCGCGGGTGGTGCGATGGTTCACAAAGCAAGCGCGCAAAGCGAATTTGCCGTTCAGGCTCGCGTTGGATAAGAATACCTTTCCCCGGCGCACCATGCGCTGCAAAATCGTGCGATTCTGCGCGTCAGTGAATGTTGCGTCGCCCGCCTGTGAAACATAACGGAAACAAACCGCGCTCAAGGGCGTCGGCGCAAGCACTTCCAGCTCGGGATGCGGGGCGATGAGCTCAACCAGATATTGCGCATTATGCAGGTCGTTGCGGATGGCCTCGCGAAACTTCTCCAATCCGTGATAGCGCAGCGACAGCCACAACTTCAGCGCGCGGAAGCGCCGCGACAATTCCATCGATTCTTCGAAGAACGCAAAGCTCTCGACCGGATCTTCGAGGAGCGACTTGGCGTAATCGCCGGTATGCGAAAACGCGCGACGGGCCGCGGCGGCGTCGCGATAGAGCAGGCAGCCGCAGTCCACCGGCTGATAAAGCCACTTGTGCGGGTCAAGCGACAGTGAATCGGCTGCATTCAGCCCTGCGAACTTCTCCGGCTGCGCGATGGCGGCGAGCGCGCCATAAGCGCCATCGACATGGAACCATGCGCCGCACTCGCGGGCAATTTGCGCCATCTCGAGAAGCGGATCAATGCTGCCGGTCGCAACCGTTCCAGCAGAGGCGACCACGGCGATCGGCGTCAAACCAGCGGCGATGTCGCAGGCGATGACATCGCGCAGCAGATCGGTGCGAATGCGGTAGTCGTTATCGCAGGGCACCAGCCGCAGGTGATCGCGCCCGATCCCAAGCAGTGCGACCGCCTTCGGAATGGACATGTGGACCTGCCCGGAGGCATAGACCGTGCCGGCTCGTGCGCCACTCTCGTTTGCTGGAAGGCGAGCTTCGCGCGCGATGGCCAGCGCCATCAAGTTCGCGGGCGAACCGCCGCCGGTCAGCGAGCCCGCGAAGCCTTTGCACCCGATGGCTTCCGCCAGCCAGCCGACAACCAGGTGCTCCAGAGTTGCCGCCGTGGGCCCGGAGCGCCACGCCGTAGCGTTCTGGTTCAGGACGCTGGTGAGCAAGTCAGCCGCAGCCGCCACCGGCTCGCCTGAGCCGAAAACATAGCCGAAGAAGCGCGGGCTGTTCGGCCGGCACCCGTCAATCACTTTTGTCAGCTCGTCGAGCGCGGCGTCGCCCATCCCTTCCTCCGGCAGCTCGCGGGAGAACCAAGTTTGGAGATCGCGAGCGGTGATGTCGGGGAAGCTTGGACGCTCGGGTATCGAGCCCAGGTATTCGAGCGAAAGCCGCGCGATGCGCTCGAAGATTTCCTCGTATTTGGCGGGGGGAAGTACGAGAGGGTTCATGCTCAAATCATCGATTGTAGCGTGCGAACGCTACAGTTCGTGATAGCTGATTAACTCGATGCCGCGCCGCTCCAACAACTCTTTCGCTTCGGGTGAGGTCAACAGTTGCAGCTCCTGCTTCCGTGACTGGCGCAGCCGCGTGCGCACGCTGTCCAGTTCCGCATCGTTGTACCCGGGGTGGCAGACGAACTCCCATGTGCCCGCGGGCATGCTCTCGATCATCGCGGTGAAGAGTTTCATATCGAGGGCGCCGGTAGCCAGCACTCCGAGCGAACCGTCGGGCGTGCGCAGGCCGTGACTTGCCACTTCGCGGCGGAAGGCATTGGCAAAATTGCGTAACACATTCAGTTGGGCGAAACGCTTCCACACCTGTCGCGTGCGCAGCAGGCTGGCGAGCGGCAACGGCCACACCTGGCCGAAGGGATTGCGTACCGCCCTCACGCCCCGCGACTTCGCCGCGCGCAGAAGGGGACGCAGCACCGCCGGGAACATGTGGGCGTGCTTGTGCGTGTCGAAGTGCGAAGGCTGAATCCCGGAGTCCTGAAGGCGCGCGATCTGTGCGGCTGCTTCGGCCTCAATTTCGTCTGGATTGAGCTGGTGGCGAAAAGACGCGATGACGAAGCCGTTCAGGCTGTCGCGAAAGCGGCCCGCACTGTTGTTGGCGGCCGATATAAGCGTGGGAATTTTGTCGGACGGCAGCACGGGCTCACCATCCAGCAACACGATGTGGCAGCCGATGCTAAGCGCGCTATGTCCGCCAGGGGATCGCACCAGTCCAACCGCGCCGGCAAACGCGCTCGAGTTGGCCATGAGGGTTGTCGATGTGACGATGCCATGTCGGTGCGCTTCGACGATGGCGCGATTGACGCCGGACGTCAGACCGAAATCGTCGGCATTGATGATCAGCCGTCGCACCGCCCAAGTGTAGCAAGCGGTAATGGGCAGAAGGGGTCAACGCAGGGCTGTTCGCCGTCTGGCGAGCGTTTCGGTTACCAGGACCGAGGGCCTTAGTTACCCCACCAATGTGGGATACTCTAACTTGCTGGTGGGCAGTTACTTACGAGCCCAAAAAATGTTCCTCGAGGAACAATTTGAAATCCGGCAGCGTTCTACGATTTTGGGGCTGCGAGCCGGCTAGCTCACGTTTCTCAGGGTGCTTTTGCCGCGGTCGGCTTCGCCGAGGTAGGTCTTGATCTGCTCGAGCAGCGCCGGAAACATCTGCTCCTTCTGGAGGCAGGCGTTGACGTCTTTGCCGCCGTCGATGTGGCCGTAGCCGGTCACGATGATGACGGGAATGTTGGGCTCGGTGGCATGGATCCGTCGCGCCAGCTCCAGGCCGTTCATGCCTTCCATGCGAAAGTCGGTCACCAGGATGTCAAACTTCTCGCGCTTGAACTTGTCCAGGGCATCCTGCGCGTTGTAGGCGCTGACCGCACGGTAGCCCTGCATTTCGAGGATCTCGCAGCTCAGGCGAGCCAGGACCTCGTGGTCGTCGACGAAAAGAACGGCCTTCATAAGACACCCGTCATGCCACCTGGCAAGAGCAACACTCCGGGCTACGTGATTGGTTTCCAAAGACTGTAGAAAAGATGCCCTGCCAGGTGAAGAATTCCTGTGCTGCGAAGATGAGTCAAGTAGCGCATTGAGAAGGCTCATCGCCTGCCGGCGGGCTTGCGCGCCGATTTCGTGCCCGCAGCTTTCTTCACCGTTTTCTTCACCGTTTTCTTCACCGTCTTCTTTACCGTCTTCTTTGCTGATGAAACTTTCTTCGCGACAACTTTCTTCGCCATCTTTTTGGGAGCTCGTGCCGGGGTCTTTTTCTTGGCGCTCTCCCGTTTCGCCGGGGCAACTTGCTTCGCAGCTACTGGTTTCGTCGCGGGCAGCACGACCGGGGGCTTTGCCGGAGCGGGAGCAGCTGTTGCCGGCTGAGCTGCCGCAGGCGGCGCAACCGGCTGCGCTGCCGGAACTGGCGCCACCGCCGCTTTTGGCTTGCGTCCTCGCTTGCCCGAAGCCGGCGCTTCTCTGCCCGCCGCGGCAGCCTTGCTCCGCCCGCGCTTGGGTGCAGGCGGCGGGGGCGGCGGAGGCGGCTCATACGGCTTCAGGAAATTCATGATCTCGGTATGCGAGTGCAGCTTGCCATCCAGCAGCAGCAGGAACGCGCGCTCCACGATCTCCGGGTACTCCGGCAATTGCGGCGTGATGCGGAGCTCCGCCATCTCCGGGAAGGGCAGCTTCTCTTTCACCTGCCGCCACTTGGCGAAGAAATTTTTCAGCTTCTGATCGACTGCCTGTTGCCGCGTGGTCAAGCTGAGGAAGAGTATGTTCTCCGGCTTCGCCTGCGACAGTAGTTTCCAGGCGCCCGACGGCATGCTTGCTTCCTTGCTGGTCAACCGCTTCGCCAGATCGTGGGCGCCGCTTTCCAGGTGCTTCCATTTGTCCACGAAGTCGCGGCGCGGGATCATGCGCTGGATTTCGATCGTGTCCTTATCGCTCATGCGGCGCGTGAGGAAGTGCATGACGATAGGCCCGGTCTCAACCGAATAACCGAGATCGTTCATCATCTGCCGTGTCTTGACGAGCTGACCGAGCTCGCTGGAATCAATCTTGGCCATGGTCCAATGCGGATGCAGCACCTTCAGCCAACCTTCGCGCTCGAGCGCGCGCATGATGTGGACGGGATCGTCCTCATGCGCTAGTTGCTCCAGCTCGTGGCCGATCATGCGCTTGTTTACGTACTCGATGTAGTTGTTCTCTTTGGCGGCGTCGTAACGAGCCTGCGTCCGCTCCTCCAGGTTCCAGTGGAAGCGCGCGCTCAGGCGCGTGGCGCGGATCAGCCGGATCGGCTCTTCGAAGAAGGCGTAGTTGTGCAGCACGCGCAGCACCTTGGCCTCGATGTCGGCGATACCGTTGAAGGGATCGAGCAGCAACCCGCGCGAGCCGGGATTCAGCGACAGCGCCATCGCGTTGACGGTGAAGTCGCGGCGGCGCAAATCTTCGTTGATCGTGGCTGGTGTGACGACCGGCGGCTTGCCCGGCTTGTCGTAAGTTTCGGCGCGGGTCATGTTCAGCTCCGCCCGCACGTTGCCCGGCATCAGCAGTTGCAGGGTGCGCAGCTCTTCATCGACGCCCTGCACCGAAATGCCGGCTTTCTCCAGTTCCTTCTGTAACTTGAGGGGATTGCCCTGGATGCTGAGGTCGATGTCCCGGATAGTAAAGCCAGTTACGAGATCGCGAATGGTGCCGCCAGTGAGGTAAAGATTGAGTCCGGCGCGACGGGCGATTTCCTGGACCAGGCTCACACCCTTTTGCTGGTCCGGGGTGAGCCGGGTTTCCATGCTATAGATGTAGTCTGCCATC
>Ga0335081_10018541_pt1 | contig 11252 bp, 9 predicted proteins | sample Lox_Sample_35_FD_206713 | JGI IMG/M metagenome (GOLD analysis project Ga0335081, IMG submission 206713) | Soil microbial communities from Loxahatchee National Wildlife Refuge, Florida, United States - Lox_Sample_3.5 | ecosystem: Environmental > Terrestrial > Soil > Wetlands | place: USA: Florida... | reverse complement strand
TCCCCGCTTCGCGACCAATGTGTCGTGACGATCGTTTCCTTGAAAGCCGGCAGCTGCAAAGCAATCGAACGATCCGCGTTCAATGCGAACGACGCGCCGTCGAATACCAGTTCATCCTGGCCGCCGACCTGATTGACGTAGATAAGCGGCAGCGCCGCCTCGGTGACGCGCGCCACACAAACATTCAGCCGCACGTCGATCTTGTCGCGCCAATATGGCGAGCCATTGGGGACAACAAGAATCTCAGCGCCGGTCTCGGCGAGGCATTCAACGACGTTCTCGTAATCGCCCCAGTCAGTCCAGGTATCCTCGCATATCGGCAAACCGAGACGGACACCGCGGAAGCTCACGGGTCCCGGCACCGGACCGGAAGCAAAGACGCGCTTTTCATCGAACACGCCGTAATTCGGCAAGTTAACTTTGAAGCGGATGGCGTCGACGCGTCCGCCTGCCAGCAGTACATAGGCATTGTAAAGCTTGCCGTCTTCCACCCATGGCGTCCCGATGAGCACCGCGGGCCCGCCATCCGCGGTGTCGCGCGCCAAATCCTCGACCGCCGCCCGGCAGGCGGCCTGGAAGGCCGGCTTGAGAACGAGATCCTCAGGCGGATAGCCGGCGATAAAAAGCTCGGAGAAAGCCACGATATCGGCGCCCTCGATGGCGGCCTCCGCGCGCGCCTTGCGGCCGCGCTCAAGGTTGCCGGCTACGTCGCCGACAATCGGATTGAGCTGCGCGACGGCAATGGCGAGACGGTCGGCAGGTCGCTGGTTCATGGCGATGATCTAGCACAAGTGCCGGAGGCCCGACGACGAAGCACAAAGGGCGGATGAGAAACGACCGCTTTCCGCTCGACTGCCTTTGACCTCCGTCACAACCCCGCGACGGCGGGCAGCTGGGTCACCAGCCCCTCGCGCTTGGATTTGAGCAGATCGGCCAGCAGGAACGAAAGATCGATCGACTGCTCGGCATTGAGCCGAGGGTCGCAGACCGTGTGATAGCGGTCGTTGAGGTCCTCGTCGCTGATGGCGCGGGCGCCGCCGGTGCATTCGGTGACGTCCTTGCCCGTCATTTCCAGATGCACGCCACCGGGATAGACGCCTTCGGCCGCGCAAACCTGGAAGAAGCCGCGAACCTCCTTGAGGATCTGGTCGAACGGCCGGGTTTTATAGCCAGTCACCGAGGTGATGGTATTTCCGTGCATCGGATCGCACGACCACACCACGTTGCGGCCTTCACGTTTGACCGCACGCACCATGGCCGGCAGCAGATCGGTGACCTTGTCGGCGCCAACGCGGCAGATCAGGGTCAGGCGGCCGGGCTCGTTGTCCGGATCGAGCATATCGATCAGCTTGAGCAGTTCGTCCGGCTTTTGCGTCGGCCCGGTTTTTAGGCCGAGCGGATTCTTGATGCCCCGGCAATATTCGACATGCGCGTGGTCCGGCTGCCGGGTGCGATCGCCGACCCATACCATATGGCCCGACGTGCAGTACCAGTCCCCGGTTGTCGAATCGACGCGAGTGAAGGCCTGCTCATAGCAGAGCAGCAGCGCCTCATGGCTGGTGTAGAAATCGGTGGTGCCGAGGCTCGAATCGGCGGCAAAAGTCAAGCCGCAGGCCCGCATGAAATCGAGCGCGCCGGAAACCCGATCGGCCAGGTCGCCGTAGCGCTTCGATTGCGGCGAGCCCCGTACCGATTCCAGCATCCAGCGATGCACATTGTCCAGGCTCGCATAACCGCCTTTGGCGAAGGCGCGAAGGAGATTGAGCGTGGCCGCCGACTGGCGATAGGCCTCCAATTGCCGGCGCGGGTCCGGCGTGCGGGCTTCCGCCGTAAATTCGGTGCCGTTGATGATGTCGCCGCGATAGACCGGCAATTCGACGCCGTTTCGTTTTTCCGTCGGCGAGGTACGCGGCTTGGCGAACTGACCGGCGATGCGGCCGACCTTCACCACCGGGCATGCCGCGGCATAGGTGAGAACGACCGCCATCTGCAGAAAGACGCGGAAGAAGTCGCGGATATTATTGGCGCCATGCTCGGCAAAGCTTTCGGCGCAATCGCCGCCCTGCAGCAGGAAGGCTTGGCCGGACGCGACCTTGGCCAGCGCAGCTTTGAGATTGCGCGCCTCGCCGGCAAAAACGAGCGGCGGGAAAGTGGCCAGTTGCGCCTCAACGTCGGCCAGCGCCTTGGCATTCGGATAGTCTGGCACCTGCAGGATCGGCTTGCCACGCCAGGAATCCGGGGCCCACTTCACCGCGTTAACCAGTTTCGACATACGCCTCTCCGAACGATCATCCAGGGCATCGCGCAACGGCGAGCCCGGAATCCATATTCACAAGCAGTGGGTATGGATTCCGACCCCGCCGCGTGGCGGTTCGGCCGGAATGATAGGCGCTTATATACACAACCGGCCGTCGGCGCGACAGCCCTGGAAAAGACCGCCTATTCCGCGGCTTCCCGGGCAAAGCTGGCAGTTTTCTTGCGCATGGTGACGAGTTCTTCGGCGGCAGTCGGGTGCAGTGCGATCGTGGCGTCAAACTCGGCTTTCCTGGCACCCATTTTCACGGCAACGGCGGCAAGCTGAGCCATTTCGGCGGCGCCTTCCCCGACCACATGGCAGCCGACGACCTGATCCGAGAGGCCGTCCACCACCAGCTTCATCAGCACAGTGGTATCGCGGCCGGAGAGCGTCGCTTTGAGCGGCTTGAACACCGCCTTGTAAATGTCGGTGCGTGCCAGCCGCGCGCGGGCTTGCGTCTCGGTGAGGCCGACCGTGCCCACCTCGGGCTCCGAGAACACCGCCGTAGGCACGTTGTTGTGGTCTACGGCGGTGGGCCGGTCCCCGAATACCGTATCGGCAAATGCGTGCCCCTCGCGGATCGCCACGGGAGTGAGATTGATGCGATTGGTGACATCGCCGACCGCGTAAATATTCGGCACTGTGGTGCGCGAATATTCGTCGACCGCAATTCCGCCGTCCTTGGCGATCGCCACGCCCGCTTCCTCGAGCCCGAGCTTGGCAATATTGGGATGGCGGCCGGTCGCGAACATGACGCGATCGGCGGTGATGTAATTGCCGCTCGACAGCCGCACCGAATAATGTCCACCGCCATTTTCAATGGCGGCAACCTTGCATCCGGTCAGAACCCTGATGCCGCGGGCCTCCATCTCCACACGCAAGTGCTGGCGCACGTCATCATCAAAGCCTCGCAAAATATTGTCGCCGCGATAAACCAGCGTTACGTGCGAACCGAGCCCGGCAAAGATGCCGGCGAACTCGACGGCGATATAGCCGCCGCCTTGAACGACGATGCGACGCGGCAATTCGGGAAGGTGAAAAGCTTCGTTCGACGAAATTGCGTGCTCAATGCCCGGAATCGAGTCACCGTAGCTCGGCGTGCCGCCGGTGGCGATCAGGACGTGAGACGCGCGCACGCGCTCGCCACTCGCTAATTGCACGGTGTGGGCGTCGACAAGGACGGCGCGGCTCTTCGCTACCTTCACGCCGGCCCTGTTGAGGGCCGCGCCGTAAGCCGCTTCCAGCCGCGCGATTTCGCGATCCTTATTGGCGATCAACGCCGTCCAGTCGAATGCAGTTTGCGGCACGGTCCAGCCGAAGCCCGCCGCATCTTCGAATTCGCCGCGGAAGCGCGACGCATAGACCAAGAGCTTTTTCGGCACGCAGCCGCGAATGACGCAAGTGCCGCCGAGGCGATATTCCTCGGCGACCACTACGCGTGCGCCGTGTTCGGCAGCGATCCGCGCCGCGCGCACCCCGCCCGAGCCGCCTCCGATAACGAAGAGATCGACGACGAAATCAGCCATCTCGCTTTGCCGCGTTACATATCGTGACCGCGCTTTTTCATCTGCTCGCGCATGTCGGCGATGACTTCCTGGGACAGTTTGTCCCCCCAGGTGCCGGCATAGGCCATCGACTGGTCAAGCGCTTTAGGCTCCTCAACCAGCGCCTTTTTGCCGAGCGGCGATTGATAGAACGCGAGCAATTGCTTGAGTTCCGCCTCGGTAAAGTGCTGGGCATAGATGCGCGCGGTCGCATCGACAAGTTCGCTGACGCGCGGGGCGAATTGCTTTTCCTCAATCGCCGCGACTTGGTCGAGGTCCTTGGCCCACATGAAATTGGTTTGCATGAACATGTTCTTGGTTTTTTCGACCACGCCGCGCACCAGCGGCACAAATATGTTCTGCACGCCCTTGATCTCGACGATTTGCTTAGCCAACAAAAGCGCAGCCGGCGACGGCTGAGCGACCGGAGGCGGACTCTGGGCCGACGCCGGACGAACGACACCGATCACAATCAGCGCGATCAGCGCAGCGATGACGTGACGCGTGGAGAGACGGGCGATCATAAGCGCACTCCCTTCGGGCTTGAGATCAAGGTCGTTCGACAATGCGGACCCCATCCGGGCCGGCGAGGATAGCAGTCCTGGCGAGGCCGATGAACAAACCGTGTTCCATGACGCCCGGAATCGCGGACAGCCTGCTTGCTAGATCCTGCGGATCCGCAATGCGCTGCAATTGGGCGTCCAAGAGCCAGTGCCCGCCATCCGTGACGAAAGCGTGGCCGTTTTCGCCCATGCGCAGTGGTGCCGGCCCGGGACATCCCGCGGCCGCGGCAGCCGCCTCGACCGCGCGGCGGGTGGCGGTCGCGCCAAACGGCACGATTTCGATCGGCAGCGGGAAGCGGCCCAGCACGGGCACCCATTTCGACTCGTCAGCGATCACCACCATTTTCGCCGATGCCGATGCCACCACTTTCTCGCGCAGCAACGCGCCTCCCCCGCCCTTGATCAGGGTCAGATCGGGCGCAATCTCGTCAGCGCCGTCGACGGCGAGATCGAGTTCAGGTGTGTCGTCGAGGGTGGTGAGCGCGATACCGAGCCGCGTCGCCTGTGCGCGCGTGACCTCCGAAGTCGGGACACCGGAGACACCAAGCCCGGTACGCACGCGCTCCGCCAGCAATTCGATAAAGGCCGCCGCGGTCGAGCCGGTGCCCAATCCGAGCCGCATACCGGAGTGCACCAGTTCGACCGCGCACGCCGCTGCTGCGCGCTTGTAGGCGTCCACGTTCATTATGGGGGTGTAGCCGCCTTCCGACTTCAATCCTAGGCCCCCTGGGTCCCAAAGCCCCCGGATTTCCGAAGGCTTGCATTGGCGGCCCACGACAGCTACCCGGGGGCATGCTGACCATCGCCTTCGACCTCGACGGCACGCTGATCGATACCGCCCCTGATCTCATTTCAACGCTCAACCTCGTCCTGGGACAGGAGGGCTTGGCGCCGGTCGATTATAGTGCTGCTCGGTCCATGATCGGAGGCGGGGCCCGCGCCATGATCGAACGGGCCCTCGCCGCCGAAGGCCGCAGCTCGTCGAAAGCCGAGCTCGATCGGCTGTTTGCGGCATTCATCGAGCATTATGCTGCGCATATCGCCGACCGCTCGCGGCCCTTCCCGCAGCTTGAGCCCACCCTTGAGCAATTGGCTGGCGAGGGTCATCGTCTCGCGGTCTGCACCAACAAGCTTGAGTGGCTCTCGGTCCGGCTTTTGGACACTCTCCAACTCAGCCGGCATTTCGCAGCAATTTGCGGCCAGGATACTTTCGGGGTGCAAAAGCCAGATCCGCAGATGCTCCGGCTTACGATCGAACGTGCCGGCGGCGAGCCGTCCCGGGCCATCATGGTCGGGGATTCCGGCACGGATATCCGCACCTCGCGGGCCGCGACAGTGCCGGTGATTGCCGTCGACTTCGGCTATAGCGAGGTGCCGGTCGCGCTGTTACGCCCTGATCGGATCATCGGCTCATTCGCCGACTTGCCGGCGGCGATACGCGACATCGAAGGTGGCCGCGGTTACACCTGACCAGTGTGTTGCGGCAGCCACACCCGGCAAAGGATGCATTAAGGTTAATGCCTCCTCCGATCAGCAATTACGCCCGGGCCAGTTATGCGAACAAGGGGCTAAGCCGTTGTCCCTCCACCACTTCCCTCTTGCCCCCTGCTACCGCCCGTTCATTGTGCTAGCTTGAAGTGGCCCGCGCGGCGCGGGCACGTAATGACCTAGCCGCTTTACCGCCTAACACCAGCAGCCTAGGGTCACGGCACGGACGGGGAGTGTACGATGTTGCGTGTTCGGCTGTTTGCCGTGGCCGCAATTGGCTTAGGCGCCGCACTGGCAGGATGTTCCAGTTCGGGCTCCACGTCCGACTTGTTCAAGCCCTCCCCGCCGCCTCCCCAAGTTCTTCAGTTCCAGTCCGTGCCGGCGGGCGCGAATGTTCAGACCGCACAAGGCCAGACCTGTTCCACCCCATGCTCGCTTGCAGTGCCGGTGACGGGCCAGGCTGTTTCATTCAGTCTGAACGGCTACGCACCGCAGACGATCCAACTCTCCGTCCATCAGGGTGAAGGCTCCTTGTTCAGCAAGCCCCCGCCGGATCTCGTACCCAATCCGGTTGTCGCGAGCATGCAGGCCCTGCCTCCCCCGCCGCGCAAGGTGGTCAAGCCAAGGCCACGCAAAATCGTCGCACGGCCCAAGCCTGCCGCTCCGCGGCCAGCGTCGATGCAGAGACCTATCCGGCCGTCGATCGCGGCGCCGGAGCCAGCTGCGCCGGCCCAAGACCAAGACAATGTGTTTCCACCCCCGCCGCCGATGAATTCGCCGTCGCCGTTCCCGCCACCGCCGCCAACGCGGTAGCCTAAGCGATCGGGAAAACATTCTGGACGATCAGGGCTTTATCCGGCACAGTGGCCTGATTATGTGTTGAGGCATGGATAGCGTGCCAGCCAGCCTGCCTAGCCTGGAACTCGAGGGCGCCGCCGGGCATCCGGAATTGGTCGATCCATTTGGCCGTGCCATCACCTATTTGCGCGTCTCCGTGACCGACCGCTGTGATTTCCGCTGCGTCTATTGCATGGCGGAAAACATGTCGTTTCTGCCGAAGGCTGAGGTGCTCACGCTCGAGGAGCTCGACCGCCTGTGTTCGGCCTTTGTCGCCCGCGGCGTACGCAAGCTGCGCCTGACGGGCGGCGAGCCGCTGGTGCGACGCGGTATCATGACACTCATCACCTCGCTGTCGCGCCATCTGCGCTCCAGCGCGCTCGACGAGCTGACTTTGACCACCAACGGCTCACAGCTCACGAAATACGCCGACCGGCTGGCGGAAGCGGGCATCAGACGCATCAATGTTTCGCTCGATACGCTCGACCCGGAAAAATTCCGCGCCATCACGCGCTGGGGTGCGTTCGATCAGGTGATGGCTGGAATCGACGCGGCACAGGCCGCAGGCCTGAAGATCAAGATAAACTCGGTCGCGCTAAAGGGTGTCAATGACGAGGAGTTCCCCCGCCTAATCGCGTGGGCGCACGGCCGCGGCATGGATCTCACTTTGATCGAAGTGATGCCGCTCGGCGAGATCGGTGAAGGGCGCCTCGACCAGTATGTGCCGCTTTCGCTCGTGCGCGCTGAGCTTGCGAAGCGCTTCACGCTCGAAGACATCGATTATCATACCGGCGGACCCGCGCGCTATGTGCGCATCGCTGAGACCGGCGGGCGGCTCGGCTTCATCACGCCGCTCACCCACAATTTCTGCGAATCCTGCAATCGCGTGCGCGTCACCTGCACGGGCACGCTCTATATGTGCCTCGGCCAGGAAGACGCCGCCGATCTGCGCAAGCCCTTACGCGCTTCCGAGGGCAATGACCTGCTGTTTGCAGCCATCGACGAAGCAATCTCGCGCAAGCCCAAGGGCCACGATTTCATCATCGATCGCCGCCATCGGCGGCCGGCCTTGGCGCGTCACATGAGCGTGACCGGCGGATAAGGCAGCCCCCATCATTTCTGAAGTTGCCGCAGAACTGCCACGGCCGCCGAAAATTCGGCAAAGCGAAAGCCGCGCCGCTGCATCGCCATTTCGTCCTTGCCCCATTGCGCCACATTCCAATCTTCATCGACATGCGCGGCCTGCCACGCAGCATCGGCCGTCAACGGCCCCTGCGCCAGGGCAAGCGCTATCAGCGCGGAGCCGGTCAGCGTCGTGATCACATCCAGCGCGCCAAGCCGCCACGGGTCGCTTGGAATGGCCGCAGCGGCCGCTTTAAGGGCCGCGTCGGGCTGCGCCACGTGAACAACGCCCTCAGCAAGAACGAAATTCGCACCGAGCGCATCGCGCGCCCAGGCGAGGATGGGATCCCAAAGTGCTTCTTGCCGCTCGCGTAATGGCTGCGGGCCGCTGGCGCGATAGAACAAGAGATCGGACGCCAGATATTTTTCAATTTCCGAAGCCACAGCTCCAGGCTTCTCGGCAACGCCGTCGATGATCGCATTGGCAAGCCGCGTCATTGGCATGGTCGCCGGATCGATCACATCGCGCTGCGCAGCCCATTCCGCAGCGATCGCCCGCGCCAGCGCAAGCGCTGGCATCGCGAGAACGCGGCCAGCCGGCGTACGCACTGGTTTACCGTCCAGCACTACGGCATAGCCGCCGTCGAGCGGATCGGTTCCAGTCGCGGCATAGGAGCGCCGCCGCAATGCCGCGCGGCCACCGCGCCGGGCGGCGGTTACCGGATCATCGAGCGGTATGGTTGCGAACAGATCGCGCACGGCAATGACGATTTTCCTCACATATTCAATGAGTTATATTGGCGAACCGAGTAGAAATGGCAACTGCCGAAAGAGAGGAGACGGCGGCCGCGGCCGGTCGCGCTATTGTTAACAGCCATAAGCGGGAAATCCTCGTTATAACAAGGGAGAAGCGGTGGAAATTCGTCCTCCTGTCGACTAGTATCTGGCCCCGGGTTCGGCTACGGGACCGTCGGGAAGAGGAAATTCCACGCAGCAGAGTTCCTACCGCCGCGTTTTCCAAGAGCGGGTTGCTGCGTGCACGAGGAGTCGATGAAACCTACCGATATTTCGGTCCCGGACTACTTCCACAAGGTGGTGGATTGTCAGTGGGCCTGCCCGGCGCACACGCCGGTCCCCGAATACATCCGTTTGATCGCCGCGGGCCGCTACGGCGACGCCTACATGATCAATTGGGAATCCAATGTGTTTCCGGGCATCCTCGGACGCACGTGTGACCGTCCCTGCGAGCCGGCCTGCCGGCGCGGCCGCGTCGAGAAAGAACCGGTCGCAATCTGCCGGCTCAAGCGCGTCGCGGCCGATTTCAAGGACGACATTCGCGCACGCCTGCCAAAAGCGCCGCGAACAAAGAATGGCAAGCGCATTGCACTCGTGGGCGGCGGCCCGGCCTCGCTCGCAGTGGCGCGCGACCTCGCCCCGATGGGCTACACCTGCGTCGTGTTCGACCAGGACCCGAAATCCGGCGGCATGATGCGGACGCAAATTCCGAAATTCCGCTTGCCGGAAACGGTCATCGACGAGGAATGCGATTACATCCTCAATCTCGGCATCGAATTTAACGGCGGCAAGCGCATCGACAGCCTCAAGGCGCTGCTCGCGGAGGATTATGACGCCGTTTTCGTCGGCTGCGGCGCGCCACGCGGCCGCGATCTCGACATTCCCGGCCGCACCGAAGCCGCCAAGAACATCCATATCGGCATCGATTGGCTGTCCAGCGTCTCGTTCGGGCACATCGACAAGATCGGTAAACGCGTCATCGTGCTCGGCGGCGGCAACACCGCGATGGACTGCTGCCGTTCCTCGCGCCGGCTTGGCGGCGAGGACGTCAAGGTCATCGTGCGCTCCGGCTTCGAGGAGATGAAAGCGTCCCCCTGGGAAAAGGAGGACGCCATGCACGAGGACATTCCGATCTTCAATTATCTGGTGCCCAAGGAATTCACCCATAAGAACGGCAAACTCACCGGCGTGCTGTTCGAAAAAGTCAAAGCCGTGCGCGACGAGAACGGCCGCCGCAGCCTCGTTCCCACCGGCGAACCGGATCAGCTTTTTCCTTGCGACGATGTTTTGGTCGCGGTCGGCCAGGAGAACGCTTTTCCCTGGATCGAACGCGATTGCGGCATCGAGTTCGACAAATGGGACATGCCGAAAGTCGATCCGAAGACCATGGCCTCGACGAATCCCAAGGTGTTCTTCGGCGGCGACGCTGCGTTCGGCCCGAAGAACATCATCTGGGCCGTGGCCCACGGCCACGAGGCGGCAATTTCGATCGACCGCTTCTGCCGCGGCGAGGACATCAATGTCCGCCCGGCGCCGCAGGTCGCCGTGACCAGCCAAAAGATGGGCATCCACGAATGGTCCTACGACAACGAAATTGCGCTCGATAAGCGTTTCCGAGTGCCGCACCGCGAGAAGGTGGTTGCGCTGCGCGATATCAAGGCCGAGGTCGAGCTCGGTTACGACGTCGAGCTGGCGCTCAAGGAGGCCGAGCGCTGTCTCAACTGCGATGTGCAGACGGTGTTCACCGGCCAGCTCTGCATCGAATGCGACGCCTGCGTCGACATCTGCCCGATGGACTGCATCACCTTCACCACGAACAGCGACGAGACGGACTTGCGGCAGCGGCTGCAGGCACCGGCGAAAAATCTAAGCCAGGATCTCTATATCGGCGACGATCTCAAGACCGGCCGCATCATGGTGAAGGACGAGGACGTTTGCCTGCATTGCGGCCTATGCGCCGAGCGCTGCCCCACCGGCGCGTGGGACATGCAAAAATATCTCATCGACATGACCCACGCGGAACAAGCATGCCAGCACAGAACCCAATCGGCAGCGTAAACGACTTCGTCATCCGCTTCGCCAACGTCAACGGCTCGGGCTCGGCGAGCGCCAACGAATTGTTCGCGCGGTCCATTCTGCGCATGGGCGTGCCGGTCTCGCCGCGCAACATCTTCCCCTCGAACATCCAGGGCCTGCCGACCTGGTATGAAGTGCGCGTTTCGGAGGCCGGGCATCTCGGTGCACGCGGCGGCATCGACATGATGGTGGCGATGAATCCGCAGACCTGGGACAAGGATGTCGCTTCGATCGAACCGGGCGGCTACCTCCTCTACGATTCGACCAAGCCGATGCCGAAGTCGAAATTCCGCGACGACATCAATGTCATCGGCGTGCCGCTCACCGCCATCACCAATTCCACCTACACCGACCCGCGGCAGCGCCAGCTTTTCAAGAACATCATTTATCTCGGCGCGCTGTCGGCGCTGCTCGATATTGACCCGAAAGTGATCGAGCAGCTCATCGGCGAGCAATACAAAGGCAAGGAGAAGCTTTTTTCGTCGAACGTCCATGCGCTGCATCTCGGCCGCGATTATGCGCTGCAAAACC
>Ga0335081_10018540_pt1 | contig 11253 bp, 8 predicted proteins | sample Lox_Sample_35_FD_206713 | JGI IMG/M metagenome (GOLD analysis project Ga0335081, IMG submission 206713) | Soil microbial communities from Loxahatchee National Wildlife Refuge, Florida, United States - Lox_Sample_3.5 | ecosystem: Environmental > Terrestrial > Soil > Wetlands | place: USA: Florida... | reverse complement strand
GCCGCGCCGAGGTGATCGAAAAATTCGGTGTGCCGCCCGAGAAGGTCATCGAGGTGCAGTCGCTGATCGGCGATTCCACCGACAACGTGCCGGGCGTGCCGGGCATCGGCGTCAAAACCGCGGCGCAACTGATCGGCGAATACGGCGATCTGGAAACGCTGCTCCAGCGCGCCGGCGAGATCAAACAGGAGAAGCGCCGCCAGTCGCTGATCGAGCATGCCGAAGCGGCGCGAATGTCGAAGAAGCTCGTCACGCTCGACGCCAACGTCAAGCTCGACGTGCCGATCGGCGATCTTGCGGTGCATGAGCCGGACTACAAGGCGCTGATCGCGTTCCTCAAGGCGATGGAGTTCAATTCGCTGACGCGCCGCGTCGCCGAATTTTCCAGCGTCGACGTGGCGGAGATCGAGCCGGCGTCGCAATTCTCAGGCGGCGGCCGCGCGGCAGCGGCCGCGGCAAATGGCAAGAGCGTCGCCAGTGCCGCGCCGCAGCTCGCGCTCGACCGGCCGCCGCAACCCGGCGACGTGTCCCGGCAGGGGCGGCCCGAGGCGCCGCCCACGGCGGTGCTCACCCCGCAGGCGCTGGCCGAGACGCGCCGCGAGGTGGCACGCGCTGCCAAGTTCGATCGCAGCCGATATGAGACCGTGCGCAGCCTCGACCGGCTCAAGGCCTGGGCCCAGCGCGCGTGGGACGTCGGCGCGGTCGCGGTGCATGCGGCGACCGCCAGCCTCGACCCGATGCAGGCGGAGCTGTGCGGCATCGCGCTCGCGGTAGGGCCGAACGAGGCCTGCTATGTGCCGCTGTCGCACCGCCAGGGCGGCGAGGGCGCCGGTCTGTTTCGCGGCGATTTTGTTGCCGATCAGATTGGCGAGGCCGCCGCGCTTGATGCGCTCAGGCCGTTGCTCACTGACAGGGGCGTGCTCAAGATCGGCCACGATCTGAAATTCGCCTGGCAGATGTTCGCGCAGCGCGGCATCGAGATCGAATCCTACGACGACATTATCCTGATGTCGTATGTGGTCGACGCCGGCCGCGCCAGTCATGCGCTGGAATCGCTCGCCGAGCGCACCTTCAACCATGCCGCCGTCGACATCAACGAACTGATCAAGGCCGGCAAGGCGAAGATTACCTTCGACGCCGTCGGCATCGATCGCGCCACCGAATATGCGGCCGAGCGTGCCGACATCATCTTCCGCGTCTGGCAGGCGCTGTCGCCGCGGCTCGCCGCCGAGACGGTGCGCAACGTCTATGAGACGCTGGAACGGCCGCTGCTTGCCGTGCTCGGCCACATGGAGCGGCGCGGCATCTCGATTGACCGTAACGTGCTGTCGCGCCTGTCCGGCGAGTTCGCGCAAGAAGCAGCCGGCCTCGAAGCCGAGATCAACACGCTTGCCGGCGAGACCGTCAATGTCGGCAGTCCGAAACAGATCGGCGACATCCTGTTCGGCAAGATGGGACTGCCCGGCGGCACCAAGACCAAGACCGGGCAGTGGGCGACCGGAGCGCGGCTGCTCGACGAACTCGCCGAGCAGGGCCACGAACTGCCGCAGAAAATTCTCGACTGGCGGCAGGTGTCGAAGCTGAAATCGACCTACACGGACGCGCTGCCGGGTTATGTCAACCCGACGACGCACCGCGTGCACACGAACTACGCGCTGGCCTCGACCACGACCGGCCGGCTGTCGTCGTCGGAACCGAACCTGCAGAACATTCCGGTCCGCACCGAGGACGGCCGCAAAATCCGCCGCGCCTTCATCGCCGACAAGGGCCAGAAACTCGTCTCCGCCGACTATTCGCAGATCGAGCTGCGGCTTCTGGCCGAGATCGCCGAGATCGAACAGCTGCGCAAGGCGTTCCGCGACGGGCTGGACATTCACGCCATGACGGCGTCGGAGATGTTCGGCGTGCCGGTCAAGAACATGCCGGGCGAAGTGCGCCGCCGCGCCAAGGCGATCAATTTCGGCATCATCTACGGCATTTCCGCTTTCGGCCTCGCCAATCAGCTCGGCATCGGCCGCGAAGAGGCCGGCGCCTATATCAAGAAATATTTCGAGCGCTTCCCCGGCATCCGCGATTACATGGAAGAGACCAAAGCGTTCGCGCGCCAGAACGGTTACGTGCTCACGCTGTTCGGCCGCAAGTGCCACTATCCCGATATCAAGGCGTCCAACGCCTCGATCCGCTCCTTCAACGAGCGCGCCGCCATCAACGCGCGGCTGCAGGGCACCGCCGCCGACATCATCCGCCGCGCCATGGTTCGCATGGATGCGGCGCTTGCGAAGAAGAAGCTGTCGGCGCAGATGCTGCTGCAGGTGCACGACGAGCTTGTGTTCGAAGTGCCCGATGGCGAAGTCGACAAGACGCTGCCGGTCGTCACCGAAGTGATGCGCGACGCGCCGATGCCGGCACTGTCGCTGTCAGTGCCGCTGCACGTCGAGGCCAAGGCGGCCGGCAACTGGGACGACGCGCATTAGGGCGTGTTCGCAGAAACTCGGTCTCATGTCTGCTTAGCCCGGAAGTCCTAGGCCGTTTTTGCCAGTGGTTTGGCAACCTCATGCGCGGTGTCGATGAATAATCGCACCGCAGGTCTGAGCATGCGATTCCGAAGCGTTACGGCCCCGGCTGCCGGGCGAGCGGAGATCAGCTTGACAGGGAGGATTTTCAAATCCGGATGCATGACCGGAAATCTCACGGCAAAAGCCGGGAATATCGAGACGAAACGCCCTGTTGCCAAAAGGGTCATCCTCACGTGGGGTGAATCGCTCACCACAACGGCGCGGGGATAGGGCAGACCGCGGGCGCTGAACGCCGTTCCGGCAGCCAATCCGGCGTATGCGCTGCTCGCGGGCGGAAGCGTCCAGCGTTCGCCAACTAGTTCGGCGAGCTCGATCTTCCGTCGCCGGGCTAAAGGATTTTTCACGCCCGTCACGACGACCTCGCCGTCATCGAAGAGCGGCTCGAAATCGAAGCGCTCGTCTTCAAAAGCGCCGAAGCTGCGGGCCACAACGAGATCGACATTCCGCTCGCTTAATTCGTGCTCCAGTTCCTGGATCGGTCTGGAGACGATTTCAAACGTGATGCGGGGGAAGCGCATCGCAAGGCGGTCGACGACGGTCGACACAAAGCTGGCGGCAAGCATGGGGGTGCAGCCGATCCGCACCTCTCCGGTCTGCGGATCGTTAAGGAATTCGAGGTCCTTCACACCCTCGCGCAATTCATCAAAGACGGCGATGCCGCGCTTGATCAGCGCCGCGCCATACGGCGTCGCTTCGGCGCCGTGACGGTCGCGTTCCAGCAGGCGGACGCCTACCACGTGCTCAAGGTCGGCGATGGTCTTGGAGATCACCGGCTTTGAGATGGCCAAGTGCTCCGCAGCCTTCGCCATGCTCTTGTGTTGTACGACGGCGAGAAGAATGTGCAGGTCTCGCAGCCTGATCCGTCGGCCAATTCGTTCGGACCACTCCATCCGACCGATCCCGTTCGTTAGCTGAATCGGTATCGTAGATTTCAAAATTGCGTTTTGCAACCTAACGAACGTTCGTCCATATCGCGGTGCCCGGTAGGCATTCATGGCGGCCAACCCACAGGCTGGCACCGCGCCGCCTCCCTTATTCAAGCAAACCGGTCAAGGAGCCCGCCATGCCGACGCCTGATGAGATTGCGATCCAGCGGCTCCTGGATGAACTGGTCGACGCTTGGAACCGCGGCGACACCAAAGCTTACGGCGCTCGTTTTCTCGCTGATGCCACGTTCACCAATGTCAATGGAATGTTTCACGACAGTCGCGAAGAGTTCGATCGACGGCATGAGGAGATTTTTCGCGGCGCGTTGAAGGGAACGACGATAACGTTGACGCCCAGGAAGGTTCGTTTCATCCGTTCCGACATTGCCATCGTGGACATAGATTGCGGCGTGTTCGGCGCCGCAGTGCAACCGCCAGGCGTTCAAGCCGGGACCGACGGCGCGTTGCGCACCTGCCTGTTGCTGGTCCTCGTAAGGCAAAGCGGATCGTGGTGGATCGCCGCGTATCATAACGTTTGGCGGGCGACAGAGCGCTATGAGTCAACCGGCAAGCGTTAACGAGCCACGATCCCTAACACGGCATTCGCATGAACCAGCGTTGCGCTCACTGCACCCGTTTGGCCGCGTCGCTGACGGTCTTGTAGGCGTCGTACAGCGCGGGCTTTTCCTTGGCGACGGCAGTGACCGCCTCGGTGAACGTCTTCATCAGTTGCGCCTGTTCGTCGGCCGGCAAGTCGATCAGCTCGCCGCCATTGGCGGTCCAGCCTTTGCGCGCGTTGGCGACGACCTCTTCCGCCACGGCGCCGATCGCCTTCTGCTGCGCGGCGGCGTCGCTGTCGACGATCTTTTGCAAGTCCGCCGGCAGGGATTCGTACCAGGCCTTGTTGACCTCGGCCATGACGAACACGGCCGGTTGGCCGGTCTCGGTCACGTATTTCGCCGCATCGCTGAAATGCATCGGCGTCCAGACCACGATGCCGCCAACCGCGCCATCGATGGCGCCTTGCTGCATCGCCGGCACGACATCGGCGAGCGTCATCGCCACCGGGGTCGCGCCGAGCTTGGCGATCGGCGCCATCTGGAATGGTGAGGCCAGCACACGGATCTTCTTGCCCTTGAAATCGGCGAGATGCCGGATCGGCGTTTTCGCGATCACCGAGGACGGCGAATTCATGAACATGGCGACGCCGTGCAGGCCTTTGCTGGCGCCGAGACTGAGCATCAGCTTGAGCGCCGTCGCATCGGCGGCGACACGCTGGCCCTGCGCGAGCGAGCTGACGAGACCCGGCGCGGCCATCACCTCGAAGCGATTATCGACGCCGACAAAGAATTCCGGCGGCAGGATCGCGCACTGGATCGAACCGAATTGCGTGCCTTCGATCTGCCTAGGAATCGAGCCTAGTTGGCTCAGCGGAAAAATCTGCGGCTTGATGCGGCCGCCGGAATCTTTCTCCAGCGCCGCCGCATAGTTTTTCGCGAAAATGTAGCTCGGATCGTTGATGGTCGGCAGGGTGATTTTCATCGTGTAGGTCTTGCCCTGCGCCGAGGCCCTAACGGGCGACAGCGTCAGCGCCAAAGCAAGCGCGCAGCAACCCGTGAGCGCGTGCGCAACCGAAATCCGCACCGTGCGATTCATAGTTCCCTCCCAGCCGAACCGAAGATGATCGTCATCTTAGCTTGACGCGGACAAACGGTAGATCACCCACAAGTTGAATGCGGCGTCATGCCTCGCGGAACGGCCCGTCAATAGCCTGGCCGCGAGGCTCCATAGCTTGGCCGCAGGCGAAATCAAACCTCGGTAAAACGCGGGCTGCCGAGCCGCGTTCTACTCCGGCACCACCGCGATCGCTTCGACCTCGTAGAGCGCGCCGTCGCGGGCGAGCTTCGAAATCTGGATCGTGGTCGAAGCCGGCGGATTTTTGGTGTCGACGTAGCGGTCGCGCACCTCGAAATAGAGCGGCAGGTGCGCCATGTCGATCAGGTAATTGTTGAGCTTGACCACGTGCTCGAACGTGGCGCCGACCGCGGCTAGCCCGGCCTTGATGTTCTCGAAGCACTGAATCGCCTGGGCCCGGAAGTCGCCGGGCGCGCCGGCGAACTTGCCGTCTGCCGTCATGCCGAGCTGGCCGGCGAGGTATATGGTGCGGCTTGGACCCTTGGTCTCGACGACATGCGAATAGCCGCGCGGCGCCGGAATGGCGGCAGGATTGAGAAAGCGATGGACGGCCACATTGAACTCCTCTGGATGCGTTGCGTGTTGCAGAGCGAATGTCGCCGGATCGGGCTCAATCCAGCTTGAGGTTGGCTGCGCGGATGACCTTGCCCCACTTGTCGTTCTCGGCGGCGATGAATTGCGCGAATTCGGCCGGCGTTTTCTTCATCGGCTCGACGCCCAAAGCGGCAAGCCGCGCCTTCGGCGTCGCCTGATCGAGCGCGGCGTTGACGGCCGCGTTGAGCTTGTTGAGGATGTCGCCGGGCGTGTTCTTCGGGGCGCCAATGCCGTACCAGCCGATGGCCTCGTAGCCCGGCACGAACTGATTGACCGTCGGCAGGTCGGGCAAAGCGGCCAGCCGCTCCTTCGTCGTCACGGCAAGCCCCCGCACCTTGCCGGCTTTGACGAATTCCACCGCCTGAGGAATCGGATTGATCACCATCTGCACCTGACCGCTGATCAGGTCCGGCATGTAATTGGTGCGGTACGGTACATGCACCAGCTCCACTCCGGCCATGGTCATGAACAACAGGCCGAAGATATGTGATGACGTGCCGATGCCGCCGGACGCGAAGTTGATTTTGCCCGGATTGGCCTTGGCATAGGCGATCAGCTCCGGAATGGTCTTGGCCGGCAAGGATTGGGTCGTGAGCACGACATAGGGTGCATTGGCCACTGTCGCGACCGGCGCGATGTCGCGCATGAAATCGAAACTGAGATGATGATAGAGCGACGCGTTGAGCACGTTGCTCAGGACATCGGCCAGAAGGGTGTAGCCGTCGGGGTCGGCACGGACGACGATCTCAGTGCCGATATTGCTGCCGGCGCCCGGCCGGTTCTGCATGACGAAATTCTGGCCGAGCCGTTCCGCGAGCCATTCTCCGGAAAGACGCGCGATGATGTCGGGCGAACTGCCGGGAGGGAATGGCACGATCATCTGGACCGGCCGCGTCGGATAGGTGTCGGCGAAAGCAAGGCGCGGCAGCGCCGGCAGCATGGTGGCGCTCGCTGCCAGATGCAGGACGCGTCTGCGGTGAATTGTCATCAAATCCTCCAGCCGGCGCCGCTCGTTGACGTGCTCGCTGACGTGCTCGTCGACTTGGCGGCGCTTGGCGCGAGCATAGATCGCCCGGCATCGCTGGCAAGTTTGCCGATTGGTGTTGCGTTCCTCAACGGTCGCGCTTAGGCGAAAAGCCGCAGGAGCGATCCATGATGCCGCCGTTTACCCCGCACGTGCTGTTCGGCCTCGACCCGATGTGGATGTCGGCGGCGATCCTGGTGCTGACCTATGCGCTGGTCATTGCCGGCCGAATCAATCGGGCGGTCGTGGCGCTTATCGGCGCCGTGATTGTCATTGCGATCGGCGCACTCAATCAGGGTGAGGCGGTTGCCGGAATCAATTGGGACACGATCGGGCTTCTCACCGGCATCATGATCCTGGTGTCGATTGCGCGCCGCTCCGGCATGTTCCAATTTCTGGCGATTTGGTCGACGCAGCAGGCGAACGCCAGCCCAGCAGGCATTCTGGCATTGCTGCAAGTAACGACGGCGGTCCTGTCGGCGCTCCTCAATAATGTCAGCACGGTATTACTCATGGCGCCGGTGACGCTGGTGATCGCCGAGGAACTGGACCTGCCGGCGTTTCCCTTCCTGTTCGCTGAAATTTTTGCCTCCAACATCGGCGGCACTGCAACGCTGATCGGCGATCCGCCCAATATCCTGATCGGCTCGTCCACCGGACTGGATTTCGATGCCTTCCTGGTCAATCTGGCGCCCGTCATCGTTGTGATCCTGGCGGTCCAGATGCTGATGGTGCATGTCATCTGGGGCCGCAAACTCACCGCATCGCCGGAGAGCCGCGCGTTGGTGATGGGCATGAACGCACCCGGCATGATCACCGATCGGGCGCTGCTATGGCAGTCCGTCGCCGTCATCGGCGTGACGTTTCTTGCTTTTGTGTTCAGCGGATCGTTGCAGCTTGAGCCTGCTACCATCGCGCTCGCCGCCGCCGCCGTGCTGATGCTGCTCGACAACTGGCGGCAAGGAGAAGCCAAGCAGTCGGAAAACGTGCACAAGACGTTCGCCGACGTCGAATGGATCACGATCTTCTTCATCATCGCGCTGTTTGTTCTGGTTCACGCGGTCGAGGTCAGCGGCTTGCTGGGCGTGCTGGCGCGCCGGCTTGTGGCGTTCACCGGCGGCAACGCCATCGCAGCGGGCGGCGTGATCCTGTGGGTATCCGCGGCCCTGTCGGCTGTGCTCGACAATATTCCGTTCGTGGCGACCATGATCCCGCTGCTCAAAAGCGCGGCGCCGGCCTTTGGCGGTGCTGACCGCATCGAAGCGCTGTGGTGGTGTCTGGCGCTCGGCGCCTGTCTGGGCGGCAACGGCACTCTGGTCGGCGCGGCCGCGAACCTCACTGTCGCGGGTGTCGCCGAGCGCAACGCGGTTCATATTTCTTTCGTGCGGTATCTGGCGTACGGGCTGCCGATGACGGCCGTCTCGATCGCGATCTGCCACGTCTACGTTTGGTTGCGTTATTTCTAAGTGGCGAGGAGCGAATAGCGAATAGCGAATAGCGAATAGAGAATAGAGAATAGAGAATAGAGCATAGAGAAACCTGCTGCCTATCCGCTGCATTCACATTTTGTTTGCCATATTCGCCAAGCGGTCATTCACCACGCTGGACTATCGTTTCGCCCTGATGCCGCGTGTCGGCGGCGGGATGTCGCGTTCGTGCATAAGCGTCATAACAAGATCTTCGATTGGCGTATTGCCGTCATGGCCGGCGCGCTGTGCGGCGCCTGCATCGTGGCTCTGCCGCAGCCGGTGCAGGCCGCGGGCCTGTTTGATTTCCTGTTCGGCGGATCGCCCGACCGGCCGGCGCAGCGCGCAAGCGCTTCGGAGACTCGTCCGCGCAGCGCTCCCGCCGAAACTGTCCACGACTACGGGGGCGCCGGTCGCACGGTCGCGTTCTGTGTGCGGCTGTGCGACGGCGAGAGCTTTCCGATCGCGCATCTCGCCAACGCCACCCCGCTCGAAACCTGCCAGGCGATGTGCCCGGCAAGCCAGACCAAGGTATTCTTCGGCTCGCAGATCGACGGCGCCGTCGCGGGCGACGGTATGCATTACGGTCAGCTCGAAAATGCGTTTCTGTTTCGTAAGCGCCTTGTGGCGCATTGCACCTGCAACGGCCATGACCAGTTCGGTCTCGCGCCGCTCAGCATCGCCGAAGATCAGACATTGCGGCCCGGCGATATCGTCGTCACTCAAAAAGGGCTGATGGCTTTTTCCGGCAGGAGCGGGCAGGGCGCAGCCTACACGCCGGTCGATCCGGCGAGCGTCATGAACCAATTAAATTCGGTGACCGCGCCGCAGGCGCCGCGCACCGAATTCGCCGGCAACGATGCCCGCATCATGGTCGAGCCGCCGAACGCGCCGGCCCGCTATCTCTCACCGGTCGCCGATTTACGCGGTCAGCTTGACAGATAGCCGACGACCTCTTCGGCCAGCGACAGCGACGACGTCAGCCCCGGCGATTCGATGCCGAACAGGTTGACGAGCCGCGGCATGCCGTGCGCGGCCTCCGACGCGATCATGAAATCAGCGGCAGGCTCCCCCGGTCCGGTCAGCTTCGGCCGGATGCCGCAATAGTCCGGCACCAGCGAGTCCGCGGGCAGTCCCGGCCAGTAGGCGCGGATGCGGTCGTAAAAACTGTCGGCACGCCGCGCATCGACCGTATAGCTTTCTTCTTTGATCCACTCGACGTCGGGGCCGAAGCGCATGCGCCCTGCCAGATCGAGCGTGACATGCACGCCGAGGCCGCCGTCGACCGGCGTCGGATAGATCAGCCGCGAAAACGCCGGGCGGCCGGCGAAGCCGAAATAGTTGCCCTTGGCCAGCACCAGCCGCGGGATTTTGTCGGCCGGATAGCCCTCGATGCGCCGCGCCAGCGGCTGCGCGCCGAGACCGGCGGCATTGACCACCGCGTCGAATTCAAGCTCGCCGGCATCGCTACCGGAGAACTGCACGTGCCAGGACGGCGCCTTGAAGCGCATGCGCTCGACATTGGTCTCGAACGCGATCATGCCGCCGCGATCCTGCAGCTCGCCCCACAGCGCCAGCATGTAGCCGTGGCTGTCGATGATGCCGGTCTCGGGCGACCACAGCGCGCCGATGCAGAACAACTCTGCTTCCATGTCGCGCGCAGCGTTGCCGCCGATCATCTCGGTATTTTCGACGCCGTTCCTCTCGGCTTGTTCCCGGATGGTCTCCACCTTGGCAAGCTCGGCCTCGTTGGTGGCGACGATCAGCTTGCCGCATTTTCTGTGCCCGACGCCGTGACTGGCGCAGAATTCGTACAGCATGCGCCGGCCGCGCACGCAGTGCTGCGCGCGCGAACTGCCGGTCGGATAATACAGGCCGCCGTGAATCACCTCGCTGTTGCGCGAAGAGACGCCGTTGGCGATGCCGCCGGTCGTCTCCGCAATGGTCACGTCATGACCGCGCAACGCCGCTTCGCGCGCGACCGCAAGCCCGATGACGCCGGCGCCGACCACAAGGAGTTGCATTGTTTGCGCCCTCACAGGCCCTAATGGACCGAGGGGAGTCGATCCCGAGCATTATTCCGGCCTTATAGTTGCGGCGGCGCGGCCGAGCAATTCGACCGCGCCGTGAGTGTGTACTATTTGGATTTTGCTGCCCCATAGCAGTCAGCCAAGCACCTAGGGCATAACGTGACCCCTAGGACAGGCTCGCTATGCCGCGAGGGCCAAGGGTGAGGAATGCCCACTGATCGCGACGGGAGCCGACGTAGGTCGAAAGGCTAGGCCGACTCCCCAATCATCGGGCCGTGTGGCTTTTGACGTAGACTCAAGTAATCAGTATTCCACCGTCTAAGTTTTTCCGCGACGAACAATGTCATTTCTTGCACGGAGTATGCGTAGCATCCCTCTAGCTCGATACCAAACCATTTCCCGTCTTTTTTGCACCTCTCGTCAAACAGTCCTTCAATCTTCGCCTTGGCGCTTTCGGCCGCCTTTGCAGACGCTGCAGGATCGGGGTCAACAGCATGTATCAAATAAATGGAAAGCGTGTATAAGTCAGCGTCGCCGTTCCGCTCTACATCCTCTCCTTCATCTAGATCAGCGTAAACTGCAAAGAGATGTGCTTGTGATCCCGCAAAGATCTTTTTGAGTCGTTCGTCGATTCCATATTTGCCTAAACGTGCGACAAATTCATCCGGAAATGCGGAGCGAAAATAGCGGCTAGAGAGCCACCGTTGTAGTGTCCGTCTTTCCGCCGTCGATGGCTTTACCGTCAGTGTCGGATGCTGCTTGGTCAGATCGGCTTTTTTAATTTGACATTTGAGCATTGCCGAGAGTTCAATAGTTATCCGGGGATCAGCCCCTGCAGTGAATGGGAGATGAAGCGTCCTAGGACTCTTCCCATTCAGGTAGTTTCCATCTGATGCGGCAATCTCGCGACCCACTATCGCTTCAACAGTTGCTTCAACATCC